>Ga0209390_10010922_pt1 | contig 10524 bp, 16 predicted proteins | sample BON01_FD_187212 | JGI IMG/M metagenome (GOLD analysis project Ga0209390, IMG submission 187212) | Freshwater microbial communities from Lake Bonney liftoff mats and glacier meltwater in Antarctica - BON-01 (SPAdes) (version 2) | ecosystem: Environmental > Aquatic > Freshwater > Ice > Glacier... | reverse complement strand
CCATCCAAGCAGGAGACGCGACTGGCGTCGCATCGCTACATTCGAGTAGCGAACTCGCGCTAGCGAGGTCTCTGGGTCGTTGCTAGGCCGCTGCAAAGACGCGACTGGCGTCGCATCGCTACATTCAGCTTACTCGTCGAAAACGGCCTCTACGGTGAGTAAGAGTGCCAATCCCTTATCCATGCTGGCGAGCTTACCTCTATAAAAAGGCTTAAAACTTCGGGTTACTTCGTGCGCCATGGCGCACGTGTAGGATTTCAATCGCGCCGCCATATTCTTGGTAAAAAATCCGGTAGCCGCGATAAAGCAACTCGCGAACTGCGCCGACTTCGTCCTGCTGTTAGACGCGACACGACTCAGGGAAGCGGCCTAGATGACGCGTGCTCTCAAAAAGTTCTAAGCAGAAGGAGACGGAGGCAGAAGGATTGTCCTTGGCAATGTGATCGCGGATCTCCGTCAGGCTCTTGATCGCAGGATCCGTCCAGATTACTTTGAGTTCTATGAGGCAAACAGCTTTTCGACTTCTTCCTGGCTTTTGGTGCGTCCATCGCGCGCCGCTTTCTGGCCGGATTTGATCCCGTCGAGGACTTCGAGTTCTTCGCGGATGTCGTGCAAGCTCGCCGTTTCGGGCAGGGCTTCGAGCGTGCTCATTGCTAGTTGTTTGTCATTCACAGGGTAAGGATCGTTTAGTTTCATAAAAAGTTCAACACTGCATTTGAACTGGATGCGTTTTGTGCGGACTGAGATACGCGACTGCCCAACGGTCTTCGCCTTTAACCTCGCCCATCTGTAAAATCTCAAGAAATTCACTTCTTCGGATCAGCAACCGAGGGCTAAGCTCTCGATTTCACCGCAACTTATCCCCAGAGGCATGACACGGGAATCTGCGCAATATTCTCGGTAATTCTCGCGGGGCGTGGGCTGTGGTTGATTACGATCCCTAGGGGCCATTGATGCTGCTCCATCAAGTTTTGCATGGCTCGGAGCTCATTCTTCGATGTGTTGGAAGCGTATTTTACTTCGATGGGCAAAGCGCCGAAACTACCTTCTAGAATCAGATCCACCTCGCCGCCTGCCTTCGTTCGAAAGTGTGAATAGCGTAATTGACGCGCACGACCTGTCTCCATAACGCGAATAATTTCCTCGATAACAAAACCCTCGAAAAGATTGCCCAATCGAGGGAAGGTTTCGAGCTGGTCGACCGTCAAAATATTTTGCAAGAAGCAACATAAGCCAGTATCTCGAAAGTGTCCCTTCGGTAATTTGCTCGTCGTTTTAACCTTAGTGGTCTGAAAGGCAGGTAAACTTCTCCAAAAGTAAGTGCCTTCAATGATCTCTAAGTAATCACGCACCGACTTCTCACTGGCCTCCACTGAGCGTGCGATTTCTGAACGATTAACAATCGAATGCGATACGTGCGACAACATCTGAACCACTCGGCGATACTTAACCAAGTCTAACTGTGGATACAAAGATAGTATATCCCGTTGAATATAAGTCCGAAAATAGTTCTCATACCAATCATTCTGAAAATCTGGATCTGCCCGAAGCACAGGCTCTGGGTAGCCACCGTGCAGCATGGCCTGGCGCGATTCTAAAGATCCAAATCTAGGGGTTTCTAATGCTAACAAATTTCCAATATTTGCTTCAGATAAAGGGTTTTCAAAAATGTCATAAAAAGAAGATCGGGGCGTTTCATTCAACTCATTTTGCGCCAACGGATGCATTTCCATGATAGCGACCCGACCTGCTAACGATTCGCTTACACGTGAAATCAACTCAAAGCTTGCTGAACCAGTTAAGATAAAACGCCCTCTCTTGGATCGATCTTTGTCAATGACGCCTCTAAGTATCTTAAAGATTTCGGGGTGAGCCTGAGCTTTATCTAAAATGACATGCTCAGGGTGATCCGCGAAGAAGAGCTCGGGGGTATCGAGTACACGCTGTGCATCGGTTGAGTTTTTAAGATCCAAATACAACCAATCTGAACCAAGCTGCTGGACAAAAGTACTTTTACCCACTTGTCGAGCACCCAAGACAACCAGCACTGGAAAATTACTCAACAATCGCTGGGCTTTATCACTTCAATTTCGAGAAATCATATCAACTATAATGAACCATTCAAACACTCGTCGTCAAACTAAAAAACCATCTAATTTCGTAATGGGAGAACGAAATAGGATGGTTAATTGATATGGATTTTTTGTGCTGCGTCAATAATTCGCCATTTAGGAGAGCCTGAGCTTTTTCCGTAGCTTTCTCTTATACCGCTTGAGCCGTGCTTTGATCGCGTAGAGTATGAAGCTAAGCTTGTGGTTCCTTGGCGACTCCGTTAGAAAATCCGGACAATCAGACAACTGGGCTCCATCGCGATCATAGATGGCGGTCAAGGACTCTAGCGATTCCGAAGCGAGACAGTCTTTGATCCGCGCTAAGCCACCGTTTCTCGTCCAAGCCACTAGGCAGACTTGGTCATCTTTATGGAACTCGTGGATCTCCAGACCATTTCCCGCGCATCGTGCGGCCTTATAGCTAAAGCCAGCAAGGCGCTGGACGAGTGTAAGCAAGGCATGAAAAGCGGGGCGGCGGCGCCATTGCGTAGGCTCCCCAGGATAGGCAGAATAAAAAGCGACCACATCCCGATGATCAGAACTACTGCGGTCTTCGGTGCCATCATCGACTAAACCTTCGCGGTAACTAACCAGCGGGCCCCAAAAGACCCGTTCAAAAACACCGACACTGGCACAAAGGGTATAATAACGCACCAAATAGTCTGCCATCTGCTCTTCAGGAAGAGTGAGACACCGCTCAATACGGGGGATCGGCCAAAACGCACTGGCCTATGCCGCCTCCGAAGACTTATACAGCTGCCACAAAGCCGCAGCAGAAATCATCGAACGTCGACTGCAACACAGAGCTTAACCGGAATCCCACGACCTACTCGACTCACGGGAGCGTGAAGAAGGAAGGAGCCCCGCCTCTTCGTTTATCGAATAGAATGAGAATTTCGTTTGTAGCATCGACTCGGGGACTCATCATCAGTGCTTCTGCTTTACCTGGCTGAGGCAATTCACCCCGCAGCTCTATAGCTCCATTCGTATGATTCCACAAATATACGCGAGATTTCCGAAAGGACTCGTAATGGAAGTCCAGCGCCGGGTCCCGACTATGTCCTATGGCTGAATTACCGACTAGCAGCAAAATCCCCTCCGGAGTCTCAGTCATCCCACGAATGCCAAGCCCTTCGCCTAAAGCCAGCTCATGCAGTCTATAGCCATCGATTGATTGGTTAAAAAGCCCCGCTGCAGATATCTCGATAACATATACATTTCCATTAATATTCGGCCCGCGTAGTCCGAAAAAAGACTCCCGTCCTTCGCGGCCAAGCCCTCAACATTGAGACCGCCCAAATCGATTGACCGCCTGAAATACTCTTGCAACTGAGCATCATTTTGAAACAGCTCACTCAGGCTGGCCTCACTCAGGTTTAAGAGTTCCGGAGATGAGTCAGGAATTTGAAAGCGAAAGACCACTTCACGTGAGCTTGAGCGTGAGTTATGCGAGCCTACGGCGTAAAACCACCCGTCCATCCATGCGGCTCCCTCAAGATCGAGTTCTCCTTTTTCAGCGGCAGAGGACTCAACCAATGGATGCGTGGTTTCTGGAAAATGACATCGTTGACATAAAAAACACACAAATAATTCCCGATGGCAGGTGCAATTATAATAAAACGTTCCCATCTAAACTGATAGCCAATTGAGAGATTGAAAACTCAATTCCTTCAGCTTTTGGATGGCGCCATGTTATTGAATGTGCGAGGAATGAATCTACCGAGAAAATTACACCCAGCGCTTTTGAACGCCGACTTTTCTCATTGCCGCAGATTATCACATGGTATCTCTTGGCCATACAGATTCCGAACTGTCGGACTCAACCCAGGACGCTACGCTCCTTTTCCATCAGTCCTAGACCCACTAATTAGTCATCAATCATATGCATTTAGACCTGAAGGCCGAACTGCGAGATGCCATTCCGACAGGGAGCGATCCCTTTGATTGGTTCCTATTCAGTGGCGGCGAGGTGCATCGCAAAGTCAAGAACCGTCTGACCTACGAGACACACCTCGGCGAGCTGCATTTCTACGTCAAGCGCCACCTCGGCTGCGGCTGGGGGGAAGTATTTAAAGAATGGTATCGCTTCCGTAAGCCAGTTGTCAGCGCGCGCACTGAATGGGAAGGCGCTGAGGCACTGGCAGCAGCGGGCGTGCGTGTGCCGAAGGTTCTGGGTAAAGGCGAACGCGGTCGCTACCCGCACGCGGTGGAATCCTTCGTCGTGCTCGAAGCCTTGGAAGATTGCGAAACCCTGGAACACTTCAAAGAGGGCTGGCTCGACTATCGCGGCCCAAGCTGGGTCGCCCTCAAACGCACCCTGATCGATGAAGTCGCCCAGATGGGACGCATCATGCATGCGCAAGGCATCAATCACCGCGACTTCTACATCAACCATTTCCTCATCAATCGGGACATCATCCGAGCTTGGAAACCCGGCAACAGTATTCCCTTACACCTGATCGATTTACATCGCGTGCAACAACGCGCAACCGTCCCCCATCGATGGTTGGTCAAAGATCTCAGCTCTTTATTGTTCTCCGCCCTCGATGTCGGCCTCACCTCAGCAGACTGCGTGCGTTTTCTACGCGTCTATCTTGGAGACGACTGGAAGACTTCTTTGCGTCAGAAGGATGAGCCTTGGAAGGTAATCATCAAGAGAGCCTGTAAGCTCTATCAGGGTTTTCACTGCAAGGAACCCGAACTGCCAAAACTCCTACAAACTCAATATACGCCATAGTGCATCTAAGCGCAAATGACACTCACTTTAGCGTAGTGGCGATTTTAGTCGCCATTTTAAGACGGTGGCTAAAGCACCCAAAGGGCATACACGCACTGCTACGGCCTTACGCTTCGATAAAGATGTTCTATTACGCGCCAACCCCATACTCTCTGCCCTATGAATAACATTTGGCTGAACCCAGATTACCGAAACTCCCGCCCGCTTACAGCGGTTTTTGCGGATCGTGATGGCACCCTCATTCGTCACGTGGACTATATCGACGATCCAGCGAAGATCGAGTTGCTCTCAGGAGTCAAAGAAAGCGTGCATCGCCTGATCGAGTCGAAGGTTCCGTTTTTCATTCTGACCAACCAGTCTGGCGTGGGACGCGGCTACTTCCCCATCGAACGGGTTCACGCCTGCCAAGCGCGGCTCTTTGAATTACTCGAAATCGAACCAGCGCAAATCGCGGGCTGGTGCATCGCGCCCGAAGCTCCAGATGCGGAGGGCGGCTACCGAAAGCCCTCTCCCCGCTTCATCGAAGAGGCCTGTGCCCATCTCGATGTGGCGGCTGAGCGTTGCCACATGGTCGGCGATACTCTAGTTGATCTAGAAACCGCGTGGAACGCGGGCACCCGCGCGTGGGCGGTGGCCTGCGGCAAACCGGAACTGCCGAAACAGATCGCTGCAGGTGAGGTCTCCGGTGAGTATACCCTCCGCGACAACTTTCCCGCCTGCGTCGAGGCCATCTTGTCCGCTTGACCTAGGCCGAAAATCAAACAAATTCATCCCCATGCGTTATCGGATACAATTATGGGAGACAGATGAAGGCTGGGCAGTTAGCTGCCCAGATTTGCAAGGCTGCCACTCGCAAGGAGATTCCAAAGAAGAGGCACTTACCAACATCGCCGATGCGATTCGCCTATGGCTTGAAGTCGAAGCCGAGGAAAACGGAATCAAGTCGGTTGAAACAATGGAAATTGCGCTTTAAGGATGCCCAAATTACCAGGTATCCATCAACGGGAGGCCATACGCGTCTTTCAAAAGATCGGTTTTAAGGTCGTTCGCCAGAGTGGTCACATCGTAATGAGTAATGGTAATATACGTTTAACGATCCCTCGTCATAACCCCATCAATGCAATCACGATGGGGAACATCGCCAAAGACGCAGGACTCTCTCCCCAACAATTCAAAGAGCTTTTGTAATCACCCAATCAACCACATTTTCTAAAATGAGCACAGGCAAACACATACTTGTCACAGGCGGCGCAGGCTTTATCGGCAGCGCTCTGATTCACGCACTCAATCAATCCGGACAGACCGATATCATTGTGTCGGACATTCTCGGGCAGGACGAAAAGTTTAAAAACCTCGTTCCTCTCCGCTATGCGGACTATCTGGAAGCCGACGACTTGCTGATACTCGCTGAGGAAGCGCCGGAGTATTTTGATCAATTTTCGACTATTTACCACCTCGGCGCCTGCTCCGCCACGACCGAGAAAGACGCCAGCTACCTGATCCGTAATAACTACGAGTTCACCAAGGCACTCGCCTCCATCGCGATTGAGAAAGACATCCGCTTTGTCTATGCCTCCAGCGCGGCCACTTATGGCGATGGCAGCCAGGGGATGGACGACACCCTCGAAGACCTACATACGCTCTGTCCGCTCAACATGTATGGCTACTCAAAGCACATGTTTGACTGCTACGCCCAGCGCATGGGCTGGCTGAATAAGATCGTAGGGCTCAAATACTACAACGTCTATGGGCCAAACGAAGCGCACAAGGCGGATATGCGCAGCCTCGTGGCCAAGTCTTACGAGCAAATCCAAGCCACTGGCGAGATCGGGCTCTTCAAGAGCTACCACCCCAACTACACAGACGGCAATCAGATGCGCGATTTCCTCTACGTGAAAGACGCTGTTGCGATGACGCTCCACCTAGGCAACACGCCGACGGCCAATGGCCTCTTCAACCTCGGCACCGGCCAAGCCAACACTTGGAACACACTGGCCACTGCGATTTTTGCCGCCCTCGAGCAGGAGCCCAACATCGGCTACATCGAGATGCCTGAGCAGTTGAAGGGTAAATACCAATACTACACCTGCGCCAATACGGACAAGCTCCGCGCCACAGGCTACGCCGCAGAGGGCTACAGCTTGCAGGACGCGGTCAAAGACTACGTGCAAAATTACCTCGTGACCGGCAAGCATCTCGGACAGGAAGAGAGCTGAGGGAGGAGACTGTAGGAAACTTGAAACCTGAAACTTGAGGCAGGAGAACTGAGAACTGAAAGCCGAGAGTTGAGAGAACTGAACAAGAATATGGATATTTCGGAAAGAACACAGGCACTCAGGCGGCGCACCAAGCAGTTTGCCGGGGAAGTCGTTCGGTTTTATGTGGGTTTAGATAGACGACGTGAAGAGATCTCAGTAATAGGCAAACAGCTCTTACGCTCAGGCACATCAGTAGGAGCCAACTACAGAGAAGCGAGTCGCTCACGTAGCGACGCCAAATTTATCGCAAAAATTGAATTATGCGCTCAGGAAGCAGATGAAACCCAATATTGGCTCGAACTTTTAAATGAAGACTGTGGAATCTCCCAAGCACTCACCCAACCAATTTGGAATGAAGCCGATGAACTGATACGTATCTTTGTATCGATGTCTCAAAATACTAAAAAACGCAGAGCTCAAAAATAACTCCCCAAACACAGTCCAACTCTCTCAATCCCCCTCCCTCAAGTCTCAGCCCTCAGCCCTCAAGTCTCACCGCCCTCAGCCCAATGCACCTGCCCAATCCAAAACTCCTGACACTCACCAAAGCAGTCACCGAGCGCGAACGCCAACGCGCCGCGGGTCAGACTATGGTCATGACCAATGGCTGCTTCGACCTACTCCATGTCGGCCAAATATCCTACCTTAAGGAATCGAAGAAGCTTGGCGACCAGCTCTGGGTCTTGATCAACAGCGACGAGAGCGTGCGCGCCTTAAAGGGGCCGACCCGCCCAATCGAGAGCGAAACCGAGCGCGCCTATTGCCTGGCCGCACTCAGCTGCGTTGATTACGTCGTGGTCTTCAATAATCCAAGACTCGTCTTCGAGATTGAGCAACTGCGCCCCGATATCTACACAAAGGCAGGTGATTATACAATCGACACAATCCACAAAGGCGAACGCGCCGCATTCGAAGCTGCGGGCACAGAGATTAAATTCCTCCCCTTCCTAGAAGGGTTCAGCACCACGAAAATGATCGAAAAAATCCACAGCGCTTCGCTCAGTTAATCGGTTGTCAGTTTTCCCGTTTACGGTTTCCCGTTTTTCAGTTTTTGTTCCTTCAGTTGCCCATAAGACATCCACTTCAGTCACCCCTTCGGCGGGGCTATAAAACATCGCCGCGCTACTCGCGCCTCGTCAGTTTTTCATACAATACCTTTCCTAATTTCTAATTCCTAATTTCTAATTCCTAATTCTTAATTCCTAATTCTCAGATGTCATACGTCCAATCCGATTATCAGGCGCTCAAGCAATGCGTTGAGGCCGTCGAGCCACTCCTCCCACAGATTGAAGCCACTGGGCAGTTGATGGTCGAGCGCTTGCACGCAGGCCACACCATCTATGCCTGTGGCAACGGCGGCAGCGCGACCGACTCCATGCACCTGTGCGAAGAGCTGATCGGCCGCTATCGTGGTGAGCGGCGGCCACTGCCTGCGGTTTCGCTGAATACCGACACCTCTGTGCTCACCTGCATCGCCAACGACTACGGCTACGACCAGATCTTTGCCCGCCAGATCGAAACGCTCGGCAAGTCGGACGACATCCTCGTCGGCTTCTCGACCAGCGGCAACTCCGAGAACATCCGCCAAGCCTTCGAGACCGCCAAAGCCAACGGCGTGACGACTATTTTGCTGACCGGTAAAGACGGCGGCGCAATTCGATCCATCGCGGATCACTGCATCATCATCCCCAGCGACAACACCGCACGTATCCAAGAACTGCATACATTTATCCTCCACGCTTGGCTTGAGCTGGTGGAGAACGAAGATTGGACATAAGCCCATGGCACTCGACATACCCACCACCCTCGCCCGCTTCGCCGATCTGAACATCGTGGTGATTGGCGACATCATGCTCGACCATTACATCATGGGCGATGCCACCCGCATCTCGCCCGAAGCCCCAGTGCCCGTAGTTTCCGTCGTGCGAGACACCTACGTGCCTGGCGGCGCCGCTAATGTTGGTAATAATTTCGCTGGTCTAGGGGTACCCACGACTCTGGTTGGCTCTTACACAGACGACCCCGAGAGCAAGCTCTTGAGTGAAGTGCTTAAGCAGCGTAACATCCGGCTATCGCCACTCGGCAAAAAAGACGGTGCCACCACCATCGTAAAAACCCGCGTCGTCGTGCAGCGCCAGCAACTCTGCCGCATCGACCGCGAGGCCAAGCCCGCTGCCTACGCACTCGACGAGCAGCTACAATCGCCGGAGTTCCTCAAACTGATCCTTGAGGCCGATGCGATCCTGTTTTCCGACTACGCCAAAGGCGTGGTCAACGATGCTCTGCTCAACGCCGTGCGTGCGGCTGCCGCCAGATCGCCGAAGTCGCCACTGCTAGTGGTCGATCCCAAACCAAAGCGTCATCTCGACCTCAGAGGCATGACTTTGATGACCCCGAATCGGTCCGAAGCGCTGCAAATAGCCGGCTTCGACAGCAGCCTAGACGCCGACTTCGACGATGAAGCGGTGGCCACCGCAATTTTTAAAACGTACAACCCCGAAAAACTCGTCATCACCCTCGGTGCCGACGGCATGCTCCTCGGCGAACACGGCAAAATTATCGGACGGATAGCGACTGAAGCCCAAGAAGTCTTCGATGTCTCCGGTGCAGGCGACACCGTGGTGGCCGTGCTGACCGCGGCACTGGCGGCTGGCGAAAGCCTGCAAGACGCCGCAGCGCTCGCCAATAAGGCAGCAGGCATTGTGGTCAGTCACCTCGGCACCGCGCCGATCACAAAGGCAGAGCTGGAAGCGTAAATACGTCAAACGTAGGGGCGCGACTTGTCACACCCGCCGCACCCGCCGAACCTCGGCACCGATCCAACGCGGGCGTGACAAGTCGCGCCCCTACGAAAAGAACAGCCCAAACGACACCAGCAAGACATTTAAAGTGCCAGACATTTAAAGACATTTAAAGTGCCAGACATTTAAAGAAGTGCCTGTCCCTGCATTTAGCACTTTACAGTATGATCATTTGACTCACTATACGGCTTATGAGAGAAAATCGCTTAAAAGTCCAAGACTGTGAAGCCACCTACCACTGCATGACGCGCACCGTCAATGGTGACCGCTTATTTGGTGATCGGGAAAAGGAAGTTTTGCGTAAGATGATTTGGCAGGTAGCGGACTTCTGTGGAGTGGAGGTGCTCACATATTGCGTTATGTCGAACCACTTCCATGTGCTGATTCAAGTGCCCACACTTGGGCAGATCTCGGACGAGGAATTGATGCGCCGCTACAGAGTGCTGTATCCTAAGCCGACTAAGTATCAGGAAGCATCAATTAAAGTGCTTGAAGCTGATTTAGCGAAAGGTGGCGAGGCTGCGGAGTTGGTTCGGCAGCGATTGATTGTGCGAATGGGCGACATCTCTGAATACATGAAAACAGTGAAGCAGCGTTTCTCGATATGGTTTAATAAG
>Ga0209390_10010921_pt1 | contig 10526 bp, 9 predicted proteins | sample BON01_FD_187212 | JGI IMG/M metagenome (GOLD analysis project Ga0209390, IMG submission 187212) | Freshwater microbial communities from Lake Bonney liftoff mats and glacier meltwater in Antarctica - BON-01 (SPAdes) (version 2) | ecosystem: Environmental > Aquatic > Freshwater > Ice > Glacier... | reverse complement strand
GAGGGATGGAAGGGAGCCGTGGACATGGTGCTTGATGTAGGGAAGAGGCGGGCCTGTATTGTGGAGGGGAGGGAGGGAGGGATGACATGGGGGTGAGCGAGTGTGTGCGGGAGGGAACGTGGGAAGGAGGGGCGGGGTGGATTGGTTGGGAGCGGCATACCAAGCGGGCACCAGGGCTGGAACACAGCCTGCATACGGTATGCAAGAGAGAAGAAAGTGGGGGCGGCATTCAAGCGCCGCGGACGTGCATTGATAGAAAGCGAGGGATGGTGAGACGGGGGAAGCGGGGCCGAGGCGTTTTAAAAAAATCGCGTGTTCAACACGACAGCCTAAGTTCCAACTCGGCCGCTGCCTCCTTCTACCACTAACATTCATATAAAATCTCCCTGCAAAACACACAAACAGGCTACCCCTACACACTTACGATGGATGGGCCGTCAGCGCAAATTTTCTGTCCCGGACTTTTGGCGCGCCGAGAACACAGTGTTGTATGCCTGTATGCCCCGCCTCCCTCCTCTCACACGCACTTGCAATATGGTTCACCCTACAAGCACGACTGCCCACCCCAAACCCTTGTATTCTCATAACCAGAATGTTGGTTGTTCCTTTCTCCAGCCCAAGGGCGGCCGTGCAACGTACAGAAGGCGAGTCGCTCGTTCTCGATTGCAGTTGTCAAGCTTCACAGTCTGAGAGGCAGCCTAAGGAAACGCTTTCTCGAAATTGGGGCCAAGGCACACGCCCCCACCTTGACATTGAGAAGCATCTCCTGGCTTGCCGACCGCTCTCCCGTTGATGCGTCTCTTGTTGCTGCTACTCTTGCAGCTGCAAGCAACGAATGACTCGATGGTAGTAGCCCGCTTGTCTCACTCAACCCTATTTGTGAAGCACGTCTTCTCTCGTACAACCAGTACAAATCCTACCAGCACTTGGACGCGGCGTCTTGCTCTGTGAATGTCCTGCGTGCTTGCCGTGGCTTGCCTTGGTCGTCGTCCACCATCTAGATTGCTTCGTCGCTCACCCTTTCTTTTCTTCATCACCACCCATCCACACAGGCACCGTGACTGACCCAGGTCAAGCCAGCGCGTGAGTGCAGCCAATCCGTTGGGCTCAGGAGACAGACACTCCAGAAAGAGCCACCGCAGCGCGTCAATCCCCCACGCCAAGCAGCACTAGCACTCCTAGCTCACCCACCACGGACTATGTACGAGCATCTTGCAGTCATGTCTGACATTGAGGAATTGGCGCAGCTCTTGGGACAGCCAGGGGAGGACTTGGATTGGGGAGGGGAGCACTTCTGTTTCCTCGAGTACGAGCACGATGAGACCGTCGTGGCCGACCAACAGCTCCATCTCCCGCAACAACACCTCCACCAACCACCAAACATCATGTACGTAGATTGAGGAAGCCCCCCCCTCCCTCCCTGCCGCCCCCGGTCCTCCCCTCCCCAAGATTCCTATGTCTCATGTCCCACCCCTTCTCACCTCGTCCTCGTTCTCGTCCTCGCTCCCTCCTCTCACCTACACAGGGCTTCGGAAGACTGCTCGTCGGGCAACAAGAGGTAAGCAGAAGTGAGAGAAAGGATAGAAGGGTGATTGATCGATTGATTGAAGCATAGCAAGGGTGTGTGGGGTTGTAGGCCAGTGATTTGACACAGGCAAAGACATGAGTTGGTGAGAGAACACCGACCGAGGAAACAGGAGTTGTTTTGCCTTCGAGAGAACGCCAATCCTGTTTGTGTCGCAAGATAACAAGACCCGATCCTTTGTTCCTGCATGCACTATACCGCACTCCCTCTCTGCCAAACCAAACACCCACTCACCCTTTCTCTTCTCTCCCCCCACCCACCCAACCCAACCTCAACCACCCCTTTACTACACAGGCGCATGTCCGAGGCCTTCCAATGCCAAGCCTACCCCTCCCACACCTGCGGCCCCGTCCTCGTCCCCGCCCCCACTTCCGCCTGCCTGTCCATCATCCTCAACAGCAGCACCAACAGCAGCAACAGCAACAGCAGCGACAGCAGCGTGAGCAGCACCAGCGCCACCACCCCCCGGAACAGCAGCCGAAGCAGCAGCCGGCAGGCGCAGGCGCAGCACTTGTCAGTGCAAGCGAGGGAGGAGGAGGATTCGTTGTCTTTCTCTTCGGTGGCGGCGTCGTGCTCGAAGGCCAGCACACCTACTGCTTCCTCTTCCTGCTTTTCTGATGAGGCCGAGCAGGAGCAGCTGGAGCAGCTGGAGCAAAGCACGGGTGCAGCAGCAGCAGTAGGGTCTAGGACTGAGGCGGTCGCGCAACGGATGGAGAGGAAGAAGACGAGGGAGAAGATGCGTAGGCAGGAGGTGAATGATAAGTTCAATGAGTTGATGGAAGCGCTGTCGGAGGCTGACAGTAAGGGGCAGACCCCCGCGGAGAAGCAGCAGCAGAAGCAGCAGCAGCAGGCGCAGGCGGCTAATATTGACAAGGGGAATTTTCGGGTGGATGTACTGTCACGAGCCGTGAGGGTGATCAAGCGATTGAATGAGGAGGTTAAGACGGAGCAAGCTGAGGTGGAGCGTTTGCGCGCCCAGCTCGAGCAGACCTCCCTTGTCAAGCAGGAGGTGCAGCAGTCACAGGAGCAGCAGCAGCAACAGGAGGAGACGGCGTTGGTCACTCCTTCTTCTTCCTCGGAAAGCAACAAGCCTTCCACCAGCTCCACCAGCAGCAGCAGCAACTCCAGCAATAAGATGAACTCACCCATGACCTGGGTGACGGTGCCGATGTGGATGCCCTCTGGTCCTAACGCTGGGCACGCCGAGCACGCAGCCGCCATGGCCCAAGCGAAGGGGATACTGCTCGACTCTAGTAGTAACGGGGTGAATGATGGGGGGAATGGAAGTACTTTCCCGTTTGCGACTATGCCTTTCTTTGTCCCGCACCACGCGGGGGGGCATATGGTCGGGCAGAATGGAGGGGTGGTGGGGATGCCTTCGATGATGATGCCTGCCGGAGGGGTGGCGATGGCAATGTCGATGGGCTTTGGCGGCAACGGAGAGGGAGGGATGGGGGTGCGCATCATGAATGCTGGAGGGCCGGCGACTTCTTTTGCGGGGGGGGAGGTGGGGGAGGAGGAGGCGCCGACCCATGCGCCGTGTGCGTAAGTGTGATAGAGCGTTTGGTCGCACCTTTGCGTCTCTCATTCTTCTTTACTAGGAGGTTTGCACATTCTTTGTAGGGGATGTGTCGAGCTGGAAAGAGAGGCGTGGAGAGTGGCGGCGGTGGTGGGGGGTGGGTTAGGGAGGAGAGAGGGAGAAGGAGGTTTTGTTGACTTTCTTGTTTTTTCAAGGGCGTGTATGAGTGGGGGTTAAGCAAGAGAGTAAGAGGTGTGATTCATTGTTGTTGTTGTTGTTTGTTTGTGTTGTCGTGCATGTACGTGGAGGAGAACGAGAAGAAAGGAAGGAGAACGAGAGAAAAGAAAAGCAGGAGAGATGCAAGTTTTTTTTTGGAGGGACGCCCTTGTGAGGAGAGACTGAAGAAAGAGGAGTAAAGAAAGAGAAATTGGGGGTTTAGAAAATGGCAAGAAGTACTTTAGTGTGCGTGGCCTTGCTTAGAGCCACACATTGCCAGTAGGGAAGCCGAAGGGGAGGATGATAGGAAAAGAGAGGAGACGTCCGAAGTGCAAGCAAGACCAAAAGGAGCTCTTGCGCGCGTGTGAGGGGCGTCTTTTTTTCGTGCCCACCTTCCAGTATTGACCAGGACGTATAATTATAACAATCGACAGATGACGGATAAGAACTAACATAATTCCAAAAACGAAAAAAACAACAGTGCAACAAACAGACGAGAGTCGGCTGGCGAGGGGTGGGGTGTCATATGCTTTCAAGCGTTGCTTTACTCGCCTAAGGGTGAGCAGTCTTGCTTTTCCTCTGTGCATCATCTACTTTCTATTATGTAATCATCAGTTTCCTATGTCCACTCTAATGAGATATGATGGTGTGTGTGGAGTCTTGCGTCGGAACGTCTGAATTTTGGGGGTACGCGACACTTACGCGACCGCCGGCGCACACAGGCACGTGATCTGCTAGTGCGTCAAGTATGTTGCACGTTCTTCGTCCATGAGCAGCTCAGCGGTAGCGGGAGAAATGACTGACTCCCCTGTCCTCTCAGCCACCAAAAAAGGCAGGGAACTTGTTGCAAAAGAACAAGGACTGCTGCTTGTCTTGTCTTGTCTTGTTTCTTTAGAGTGCACCCTCTGGGAGGGCTTTTTCTGGCGCATGCCGAAGCAGGGCTGCACTGTACCGTGCAGAGCATCACACCCCCGTGGGCAGGGTGCTCAGGTCTCATGCACTTAAACCATCTTGGGGCATTGTGCGGCTCTTACACATGTATTGCCCGTCCTCGACCATAAAGTTGTAGAAAATACGATACGTTCCGATCTCTCTATCAGTCCCATCTCTCTAGAAATTGCCCAGATCCCAATTATACTCCCAATTATACTTCTAAACTCTCCCTTTGAATGAGATCTCCAAAATGGGCATGACAAGCCACTCCCCCTGACCCGTATTTCTCCTACTTCAATTTCTAAACTAATTTTGATCTCTCTAATTTACACACATTTTGTCAATTTCGAATATTTTCCTACCGTAATTATGCCTCTCTTTCACCGTCCGCATCTTTCTCATCGCTTGGTACTGGTGGCCTCGGGTGGTGTCGTTTTTGGTGGGCCTCCAGACCTTTGTTGTCGTCGGTAAACTTCTTACCCGACTTGCAGAAACCCCTCCCAGCAAGCGCTCTCACTTGGGGTTCCACGCACAAATCATAATTGCAACCATACCCAGCAAGCGCAGCAACGGCGGCGACGGAATGCCCGCCGCCTTTTCATCATGAACCGACCACACCAAGACTGCCCGGCGCACTCCTTTTCTCACCTTACTCTCTTGACACGCACATACCCACAGACAAAGCCCGGCGCGGAAGGAGCCGGTCGCTCGGACGGACGGCGCACGCAGCCTCGAAGACAAGTATGATGTTGAAGACGAGCATTCTGCCGCTGCTCCTGGTGCTGCTGGATGCCATCCTGCCCACGGGCGCCTGGACCATCCCCTCCTTACCTCATCAACGTCCTCTTTCTTCCGGCCTTGACCGCCAGTCGTGCGCCTTGGCCCGTCCCGCTGCTGGTCCCCTGCTCATGGCGAGGAACGGGCAGGGGCAGGAATTAGAGGTAGAGCGAACGAACGCCACCGTAGCGGGCAGCCCCCAGACTGAGTGTGATGATGGGGGCGCCTATTGGATGCAGGTTCACGCCCACACGACTCATATGCGAATTTTGTGCCCGCAGCTCACCTCCTGCCAATTGTACTTGCCAAAGGTGGCGGACCCTCATGGCGTGTTGCCGGACTTGGAGGTGTTGCTGCTGGACGGCGGAGAAATTCTCAAGCTCCACGAAACAGCCATCGACCCATTGAATAAGAATGTGCGGGTTGCTTCTTCATGTGCTTCTATCGCGAACATGAATCGACGGCATCCGTCCGTGCTGCTTGTCCCGTTGTTTCCGGGCGAGGTGGAGAATTGGGTGATTTTGACTTTCCGACGCGGATTAGAGCATAAGAACAAGGCTACGGCCTACCGTCAATTAGACAAGTCCATCAAATGCCTGGCGGCGGCTTTGAAGGTGATGGTCCGCACGAGCGAAGAGGCAGCGGCTGTCCGGCGGGGTCGTAGCTGGAGAGACGAACACGGAGGATTACCCACCTTTCTTACGTTGCCTGGCCTTCTGACCCCCTTCCGTAACAAATATACAGGTCTCACTATTATAGACAATCTAATTTTTAATGGGCCTTCTTGTGTGTCTTTGATTCATGTGACACGTTTTCACGATACACTGGACCTTTTTATTAGGACTGCCATGAGTCACACTCAGGAGTCGGAGAAGAACAATTTTTACCTTTGGGCGGGTGTGTTTGAAGATCGAGAATTCAAGCAAAGGGCGAGAATGGTGACATTGATTTTCCAGATAGAGGAATGGGTGTCCCCCCCCCAAGATAACCACGACAAGACCCACTTCCCGTCCTTAGAATTCATTCGCGAGGAGATTGAGCGAATGGGGGGCCGGCTTGAACTAGGATTTGGGGGTCCACGGGGTTCCACCACAAATGCGCGCATGCATATTGATTGTTACGCTTAAACTAGGATTTGGGGGTCCACAGGGTTCCACCACAAATGCGCGCATGTTACGCTTGAACTAGGATTTGGGGGTCCACGGGGTTCCACCACAAATGCGCGCATGTTCCACCACAAATGCGCGCATGTATATTGATTGTTACGCGGGTTAGGGCTCGATCAAAAGACTAACAAGATGACAAGTGTATATGTGTTGCGGCTGTGATTGTGTCGGTGGAGGGAGAGAGGAAGAGATGAAGAAGGCCTGAATTGTTACAATGTCTTCGGGTATAAAGAAAAAGGAGTGCAGGGAGGGAGAGGAAGAGAGAAGGAAGGAAGAGAGTAAGAAGAAATCGGCTAATTTTTGTATGTCTGGTTGGTCTGGCAGGTGGACGCGAGGAGGGAAGGTGTGTACGAATTATGAGATTGTAAGTAGAAATATAAAGACAAGACTTGCAGTGCTGCTTGGTGGTGAGCATGCACGTAACAGTCATTGCACAGGCAAGTGAACAAGGAGAGATAATATAGGAGAATGAAGGTGTGCAAAGAATAAAAACGATGTACGACGACGGTCAAATCAACAGATGCTTTCTAGGGGCGACTGTGTGCGTCGAGTATGTTACCTCCCAAGTGTGTAGTTTGCTTCCTTGCTTCGGTTGCAGCCATCCTCTCCTTTGCACGTCTCTACATTGGAAGAGATTAAAGAAACTCACCAACAATCAAATCGTCAGCAATGTCCCGCCTTCTTACATAACTCAAAGGGACCCTCAGTCTCGAATGGGGTGGTATTTTGTAGGCGACGCCCGGCTTAGGCTCGTGTGTGTGCTCGACATTCCGGCCACTTTTGTTTAGAGCCTCGAGCGATTAGTGACCCAGCTTCACAAGGACAAGCCAAAGGTCCCTGTAGGCCTCCTTCTACTCAATACGCATCATAGGGACAAGAATTGCGCAGTAAAACGAGGCCCGCAAGTTTAACCTCCTCCCAAAAACGCAGCTGACGCCATCAATCTCAATCACACGCATAAGCAATCACACACCACACCCATCCACTTGGTCTTATTAGTCACGCATCCCCTCCTCGCACACATACAAATACAGGCGAGGGCCTCAGCGCCAAGGGGTGGAGGGAGGCGGCCGCTCGGACAGGCCGCGTGTGCCTCCCAAACTGGACGACGCATCATGACAAACCCAAGACCAACACCAACACGGCGGCGCAGCAGCACACGGACGCCCTTGCTTCTCCTACTCCTAGCCGTGCCCATAGTACTCCCCTCCACAGATGCGTGGACCGTCTCCTCCTCACTACGAAGGTGTCCCGCGCGTCTTGCCTTTGCCCCGCCTTCCTCAGCTTTGGCCCGCTACACTCTCGTCACGCCAAGAAGAAGCGGACAAGGAGCATCCGAGACAGAGGCACCACCAATCGCAGGCACCCTATCGGACCTCCTTCAAGCCCACACAAAGCTCATGCAAACCCTATGCCCAGGACTTCAAAGCTGCCGCGTGTACTCTCCCGTATGGGAGCGTCAAAGGACATCGCTCGACGACGCGACTCTGCTGTTGGAGGAGGCAGACTTCGCTGCTCTCCTAGCGACAAGCAAAGATCCCGACGACTCAAGTGTGGTTGTCGCCACCTCCTGCGAATCAATTAAGACAAATATCTCACCTTCCGTCCTCCTCCTCCCCTTGATTGCCAGGGAAGCGGTGGCTTGGTTAGTCCTCTCCTTTGACCCCTCCACACACAGAACGAAAGCCGAGCACAGTCTCCTAGACAACTGCGTTACCTGCCTGGCCGCCGCCCTGGACCTCGCCTCCCGTCAACATCACGAGAATAAACAAGCCCGCGCGGGCCTCGCGCCGTTTTTGCAAGCGGTGCGGACGCCCTTGGGAGCTTTGAGAACGTTTAGTAAATTATTGCTGCGGCGATTGGAACGGGACCCGGAAGGTCTTAGTTATGAATTGGCAAAAAATGTATTAATTCAGAGTGATCAGCTAGTGGAGCTGTTGTTGGGCGTGCCGTCAGAGGTGATGGTGGGAGGAGGAGAGATGGTGAGTGTGCAGGATGGGAGCAGTAGTGTGTGGGGGGAGGAAGAGGCAGAGGCGGAGGCAGGGGGAGGGTTGGAGAGGAGGGAGGGCTTAGGGGGGAGTGGGTCGTCGACCTTGGGTGAGCTGCGTGGTGTTTTGGCTCCTGTGGTGAGTGCCGCGCAATTGGTGAGCAGTCGGGATGGGATTAGCTTCTTTTTCTTTCAGGAGGAGGGGTTGCCGACGCATGTGCCTTTGTTGGATGAGACTTTGTTTCAAGAAACGTTGTGCAGTTTGGTGGAGTCTGCTTTGGGCTATGCTTTGGAAGGCGCTGTGGCGGGGGGCGAGAAGCCTGTTGTGACGCTTGATGTGCGGCGTTTGGGTGGGAATGGTGCGGAGGAAGGACCAGCAACGACGTTGGTGTTTCTCGTGCAGGATAATGGGGTTGGGGCCAGCACGACCCGCTCTCCTTTTGGCAGCATCCGAAAGGACGTGGAGCGGATGGGCGCCCGCTTGGAGATTCGGGGCTCCAAGGCCTTGGGCGGCACACAGGCCAGCTTGTACATAGATTGTAATACGAGAATACCATAATGAAATGAAATGAACTGAACCAAGTGAACTGTGATTGATGGCAATGCGAGGCGAAGAGGCATTTTCTGCCGCCCTCTTGCTTCTTTCCTTGCTTTGGCTCTTGCTTTGCCTTTGACAATCACTGGCTTTAGGAGAACAAGACAGCCCTCTTCTCGCTTTTGTGTGCCGGCATCATTTACCTAGTCTCTTCTTACGCGTCACTATTGTCCCCTTTTCAACCACAGGCCACAAGCCCCGTCGCCAAACCCCAAGCCTTCGGCATCGGCGAGCACAATACTTTCCGCACACGACGACCATGGCACCGCCCGACCCCACCACCACGGCACTAGTCAGCGCGCCCAGCACCAGCAGCAGCAGCAGCAGCAGCAGCAAGCGTCGTCGCCTCCTACAAGACGCCGTGGCCGAAGCAGCCGCGTCGGCCGCGTCTGCAATGGTCGAAGGCAACGAGACCAGCAACCCCACCTCGATCACCTTTCCCTTGGGCTTAGAAGCAGGCTTCGAGTCCGCCGACCTACGGCTCATGGAAGCCCCCGCCGAGGTCCTGGCCGCCTTGACACAAGGACAGACCTTGCGGGTGGTGGGCGAGTCGAGGGAGCAATCGGCGGCGTTGGTGACGGAAAACGCAACCTTTGAATTGTGTCGGGTCGAGACGTCCAACATGCTTGTCCTCGTCCCGCCCGTGGAGGCAGGGGCTGACATAGCGACAGCCGCGGGGAATGCTTCATTTCATTATGAGCTGAAAAGGAGTAAGCCCAAGCAGCAGTTGTTGAGGCAACTGCTGGGGGAGGGGAGGGTCTGGTCGTTGGACGAGTTGGAGACGCGGGTGCAGGGGAGTAGGGTAGAGGTGTTGGCGTTGCTGCGGCAGATGAATGCCTTGGAGGTGGATGATGACGGGCAGAGCTGGCGGGCTGTGAGCGAGGAGATGGAGGTCTCGCCTACTCTGGATAGGCTGTTGACGGAGCTGATTGCAGCGGGCAAGAGCTTGGAGGGGGTGGAGGAGGAGGACTGCTTGCGGTTGCTGGTACATTTTTGTGTTGCCTTCTTTCCCCTACTTCTCTCCTTCCATTCCGATTCTTTTTCTCTCCCCCCCTCGCGCCTTTGGCATCTCTCATCCTCACTTTTCTATATTTCCCCCCTTTATCTCACTTCTTTCCTACAGCCTGACGTAGAACCGGTGCTAGTGCACCATTGCCTCAAAGCATACGGTCGACCACACAACCCCCAAGGCCACCCGTCAGCAGCAGCAGCAGCAGCAGCAGCAGCAGCAGCAGCAGCAGCAACCGCCATCATGAGCTCACCCACACCCATGCAACGAGACCAACAACAATCATCACCGCAGCAGCAGAGGAACCGTACCTGGACATTAGACCTGGCCAAGGTTGCTCGTTTCAAGGCCCACCAGATTTTCCAGCAAGGGATGAATCGTCCTCAGGGAGGGGTGTGGGAACGTGATGCCTTCTTCTTAGAATGGGAGACGAGGCTGCCGGGGTCTTATCGACCTGCTGCTGCATTATTAAGGGGCTTGGCGTTGGAGGAGAGGGTAGGGGGGGAGGAGTGCTTAAGGTACTTACCTGGTGAGACCATGCCGCTGGACCCTACGGAGAGGTTGAAGAAATTGTTTGCTGTCAAAAAGAAATGGCAATTGGAAGAATTGATGCCCTATATGTTGCCCTTGGTGCCGGGCAAGAAGGATTTGGAAGATTTTTTGTTGAAACATACACGGTCGGCGGTGGCGGTGGGTGGGGTGGGGGGACGGACGTACTCGGCGAAGTAGGGAGAGTGGG
>Ga0209390_10010920_pt1 | contig 10528 bp, 11 predicted proteins | sample BON01_FD_187212 | JGI IMG/M metagenome (GOLD analysis project Ga0209390, IMG submission 187212) | Freshwater microbial communities from Lake Bonney liftoff mats and glacier meltwater in Antarctica - BON-01 (SPAdes) (version 2) | ecosystem: Environmental > Aquatic > Freshwater > Ice > Glacier... | reverse complement strand
TAAAAGAAAGTCTAAAAATTAACTTTCTAACATACTGGTTCATCAATGTTACACCACTTTGGCATTTCTCGTTTTAGGGTGGTGGTGGATTCACCACTTATATCTTTGAAATAATTAAAATGTTTTGTATAATTAATTTGGATTTAAATTTTTATCTTTATTATAATAAATGAAATTACTTTCTTTAGGTCCTATAAATGTAAACCAAAAAGTAAGAGAGTTAAAATTACAGAACATAAGTCATAGATCTGACCAGTTTAAACAGTTACACAAAGAATTAAAATTAAAGATTAAAAAGTTTACTAATGCTTCTGAAATTTACGAAGTTATGTTTATTCCTGGATCTGGAACTTCAGGAATTGAAGCTATGATTTCTTCTTTTCAAGGGAAAAGTTTAATGGTTTGTTCGAATGGAAGTTTTGGAGATAAATGGCAATTAATTGCTAGTTTATATGACATTAATGTTGTTAAATATTCTAATGGTTGGGGTATTCCATTTGATAATTCTGAAATTTCTAGAGTTTCAAAAAAATTAGGTATTAATAATATTATGATTGTTCATCACGAAACTTCCATAAATATAATAAATAATTTGGAAGGGTTTGACTCTGATATTAATTTAATAGTTGATATGGTTTCTTCTTTTGGAATAGAATCAATAAATTTAGAAAATTCTAATATACTAATGTGTTCTTTTTCCTCAAATAAGGGTTCGTGTTCTTATCCTGGAATTTCTGTTGTAATTGGGAAAATAGATTATTTAAAAGAAGTGAATCTTAAGATACCTTTTTACCTTAATTTAAAAAATTATTACACTTATTCTCTATTAGAACAAACACCAACAACTCCAAATGTATCTATTTTACAATATTTTAATAGGTCCTTAGATTCCTTAGAAAATGGAATAACCTCAGAAAAATTAGATTATATAACTAATTCCTTTGAAATATTAGGAATTTACGAAATTCCTATTTCTAAAAATATGAAATCTAAAGGGATTAATACTTATTACTATCCTTTGGGGATAAATCCAATAGATTTTTACAACTATTGTTTTAATAATAATTTTTGTATTTATAATTATACAAAGGGGTATCTATTAAATAAAGCATTTCAAATTAGTGTAATGGGAGACATATCTATAGATGATGTTAAAAATTTTATTAAAATAGTTAAGAAATTCCCTAATTTAAAAAAATCTAATTCACCCAAATTACCAATTATAGTTTTAGTAGCCGGGATGGGTACAAGAATGAAGAACAAATTTAATGTTCCTAAATGTTTAATTGAAATTAAGGGTATAACTATTCTAGAAAGACAATTTATTAATGTATCTAAGTGTAAACAATTTATAAACAAACTTATATTGGTTATAGGATTTCAAAAGGAACTAATAATGGAAGAAGCGTTAAAATTATCTTTGAAATATTCAATGGATGTAGAATTTGTAGAAAATACAGACTATGCCATTACGAATACTTGTAAATCTGTATTAAAGGTTAAAAATGAAAGTGGGTATTATCTAATAGACGGAGATTTAGTATTTGATAATAATATATTAGAATCAATGTGTGTATTCCCCCAATCTTGTTGTGCAGTATCCAGAAATAATCCATTACATAATCAAGTAAATGACCACGAAGCTGTTTGTGTGTATGAGTCTAATAACGTAGTTACTAGAATAGGGAAGAAACTAGATAATGGTGTTGGTGAATCTATAGGTCTTTATAAATTAACGAAAGAATTAATATTAGATTGTAAGATAAACGAAATGTTAGAACTAAGTGAACCAAACCATTACTATGAGGATTCATTTCAATTAGCTATTACTAAAGGGTATAATTTTAATATGACAGTTATGGATTTTACTGGTTATGATTCAGTAGAAGTAGATACAATAGATGATTATAATCTAATAACAAAACTTATTTAATAATCTTATAATAAAAATTGTTATTGTTCTGTGGTTTCCGTACGTTGAATTTACCAGGCTTGTGATCAAGATTTTCCCGTCACCTACTCTTGTCCATTATGGGGATCGACAACTGTATTAATAAATAAAACACCCATTCCCTTGTAGTTTAAAATATTTTGTATTATTAATGGAAATTAAAAATTGTTTTTTAATATTATATTTGATTTTATTTTTTTTTATTATAATACCAAAATATAATTTACAGAAAAAAATATTAATTTTAATAATTTACATACTTTTATTTTTAATTGTTATTATACCAGAATACTATTGGGGTGGTAGAAAATATCATAAATTTTCACATTATAACGGTTTAAAAGATTATTTTATAAAAAGTTTTCACCAAATTGGACTAAATAAACTTGATAAGAAAATTTGTTATGAAAATTTAAAATTAATTCATGAAATATTTTCGGAAGAGAATATACCTTTTTGGTTAAGTGAAGGAACATCCCTTGGATTTAAAAGAGATAATGATTTTATTGGATGGGATGACGATGTTGACATAGCTACTAATTTTAGTAATAAAGAAAAAGTATTAGAAGCTCTTCCTAAGTTGATTAAAAAGGGGTTTAGGATTTCAAAAATAAATGATAATTATGATAATAATTTAGGTTTTAGTATTACTGTTTTAAGAAAAAATGAAATAGTTGATATTGATTTTATAAAAAAGGGAATATATTGTACTACATGGAAATATGGAATTGAACTTTGTGACCCAATAGTACCATTTGTTCAAAAATTTGACAAAATAACTATTCAAAATAAAATTTATAATATACCCAAAGATGAATATTTTAATAAATTATATGGTAAAGATTGGAGAATTCCTTTGGAAAATGATAAAGGGGTTGCTAATAATTATAGGTATTTAACAACCACCTTTATCTTTGCAATAATTAAAATGTTTTGTATAATTAATGGTTAGATTAGGGTTTATAGTTGGTAAAGATACAGATGATGATAATATAAAGTATAATAAGAATTTTTATAAATCTTTGAAATATGAATACCTAAACGACGGTAATGTTAATGTTGATTATGCGATTCCTTATTATATTAGTAAAAAATGGAATGTCGATGTAGATGTTATAGTTCCAGAAGAAATAACATTACAAAGATTAAAACAGAATGATATTAATTTCCTACTTGGTTATGATCTTGTAACAGAATTTAATAACGATCCCGTACAATATAAAAAAATTAAGAAAATTTTCGAACTCGCTAGTTCAAAAGTATGGCCACGTTGGAAAACCCAAAACTTTATTTACAATAAGGGTGATTACGCAAAGTTTTTAGAAAAGAATAATATACCGGTTGCTCCATCAATTCAGGTAAAACGAATTCCCAAAAGTAAGGCATCATTAACAACACTTGTTAAAAAATTAAAGAGTACCGGGTGGGAATCAATTATTGCTAAGCCAGAATTAAGTGCTTGGAGTATTGGTATTGAGAAAATTGATACTCGCGACCTAACGGTTGATAGATTAATTGAATACTTTAATGAATATGAAGATTATCCTCGTTTTATTTTTCAGCAAGCTTTGCGGGGATTTGCGAAAAAATGGGAAATTAGACTTTTTTACCTAAATGGGAAATTTAAATACGCAATTGGTAATAAGGCTGCTATTGCTACAGGAAATAAGGAAATAATCACAAATAGTCCACCGAAAGCTGACTTGGATCGTGTTGTTAGGCTAGGAAATAAGATTATTAAGATATTTCCTAAGACAAAGATTGGTTTGAGGACAATAGAGCCAACAATGGTTCGTATGGATTTTGGGTGTTGTCTAAATAATTCATTGAATAGCAAAGATTATTTCCTTAACGAAATTGAAAATCAGGCAGCAAACTATTTTACCAAACATCTAAAATTTGATGTGGTACCGGATTACTGTAAAGCATTCATTAAAACAACCGAACAAGTGCTTAACAAAAAGATTACCCCGACAAGTGCCAAAAGAAGTTATGGGGGTTAGAAACTGTTGCTTATTGGGTATTAATTTATAGAATAATTGCGGTAGTTAAATAATTAAATAATAATATTTATGATAAATGGAATATTATTATTTAAATAAAACTTCTCCCGAACCGTCAAAACTTCCCCTACCCAATAAAATTATTTTCAAAAATAAATTACCGAACGTTAATATGTCTATAATTTTGAAAATTATTTTGGAAATAAATTAACTTATTTAAAGAACAAAACCAAATACTTAAATAAGTTTAATAAGTTTTTCCAAACTTTCGTGGAATTTATCAGAAACTAAATAGGTGTTATCGTGTTCACCATTCTCAACTTCCAACAATAATTTTTTCTTTGATTTACAAACATCGTATAATTCTTTCATCATCTTTGGGTTAACAACACGATCATTTAATCCAGAAATATATAGAATAGGGAGTTTAATATTCTTTATTTTATTCTTCGAATCCCACAAATTTATTGATGTTCCAATATCCAAAATGAATCCTGGAACTTTTTTAAACATAGTCATTGTGTTGGCCATAGATCTTATGCTTGTAAATGTATTTTCCAATACCAACCCGTCAATTCCTTTACCATCTTCACTATTGGCCAATGCTACAGCAACAGCACCACCAAGAGATCTACCATATACAATTTTTTTGGTATTCTTTAATCTTTCGTCTTCCATAATTAATTGGAATATAGATTCAGCGTCGTTTATTAGACCAGATTCGCTAGGGAATCCGTAATTATTACCAAACCCTCTATAATCTATACTTATAACATAAGCGTTAAATGTTTTATTGAGATCTTGTATAAATTCAGTTCGGGAACCCATGTTTCCACTGTTTCCATGAAAAAATAGGAATGTTAAGTTACATTTAATAGGGTCTTCGGGTTCTAATATAATACCTTCTATTTTGGCTTTGTCTTTAGTTTCTAATTCGAATATGGGTCCTTTGGTTTTCCATCTCCCCATATATATTCCTGGGTAAATGAGGAATGAGGGTGCAATTGTTAAAACTATTAATGCTATTAATATATAAACTAAGAATTCTGAAGCAATGCTTATTACAGACACAGGATCTTCGTCCATTTATAACACATCTTATTTTTTGTTTCACGTTTAAACTATTTAAAAAATCTTTAAAAAATCTTCAAAATTAGAAATACCCTAACCTTTTAGTATTTAATAGGGTATATAAGAATAGAAGGCAAATTAACATACCTTTAGTGGATTTAAGGGTACGTAAAGAAAATCTTCAAAATTAGAAATACCCTAACCTTTTAGTATTTAATAGGGTATATAAGAAAACAAAAGAACAATGCAAAACCAAAACGAAAAGAAGATTGTTCTTTTGGGAGACGGTGGAGTTGGAAAAACTTCGTGGGTCAGCAAAATCGTGATCGGTGAATGGGATCACAAATACACCCCTACTATCGGGGTTGAGGTGCACCCTTTCGATTTGGATGGAGTGAGTTACAACATTTGGGACGTTGCGGGGCAAGAGAAGTACGTGTTGGGTTACGAGAAAGTTATGGAAAAGGTTGACGTGGTTTTCATCTTTTACGACTCTACGAGCAAGGTGTCTTACCAAAACGCATTGGAGTGGGAGAAGAAGGTCCCGGAGGGTGTTCCGATTCGTTTTGTTCGTACCAAGTGTGATTTGGAGAACAAGAACGAAGGAAAGGTTGGTATCCCCGTCAGCACAAAGATCAACAACCCCTTGGCCCCGTTTTTTGGACTCGTTTTTTAGATTAACAAATTAACAAATTTTAAAATACCCTAGCCCGTCAGGGCTTATTAGGGTACGTAAAGAAAATAGTTTGAAGTAAGCAAAAATGGCTGGTTTTATGTCTACTGACTTTGTGGAACTTGTGCTTGACATGCTTGTTGGTGACAAGGGGTGCCACACGAAGAGATTTGACAAGTGTGTCGTGGAGATGAAGGAATATAGGATTATTCAACTAGAGGCGTTTGAATCGGTACGGGAAATCATTTTCTTCGAATATGATGTTGAAAGTGAGTTTAGCATGACCCCGTCGGGAATAATCAGTATTAGATAATAAATTAAGAAATTTTAAAATACCCTAGCCCGTCAGGGCTTTTTAGGGTACATAAATATTGAGGGTGTACAAACCAACCAATCAACAATGACTTACAATGACAACTTTTGCTACTATGCCGCGGGGTATGATTTTACTCCTCCTGTTGAAGTTTCTACAAAGTATGAATTTCTCGAGTCGAACAAATTGAAGTTTATTACGATCAAGATCAATGATTACTATGACGGATTTCAGATTACCACAATGATGACCAACGGCACTGATGACAAAATTCTAATCAACGAAGATGGTGTATCGGAGGAGAGACTGATGAACATCGTTTATGAAATGACCAACTTGGTTTATTTTGAATTTACGAGCAGGTTTATTGGAGAGTACGACCACGGGTTTCTTGACAAACCTCTTCCCGACAGTGTTAAGTACGTTACTGTCAACAACAAAAATGTTGCGACGAACCAGTTCATCAACAAAGCAACCGTCGAGTATACCGACTTCGAAGAAGAAGACGAATGCCTCTTGAAACCAATAACATTTTAAAAACAAATTAACAAATTTTAAAATACATTAGCCCGTCAGGGCTTATTAGGGTAAGTAAAATTGAAATAATCATTAAGTGATCAAAAAAGAGTGATCAAAAAAGAAAATGTTCCAAGTCAACGATCGCCGTTCGGTTTTCGAACTTATAAACGCCTTCCCTTGTCCTTGGGTATTGGCGTTGGAATCGGGTGAAATGCGGTTCAAACGTTGCCACAATTGTGGGTGTACCAAGAAAATCTCATTCAGTCGCCGCGCGGTCAAAATTCACCACTGTTAAAGTTTCACACGTGGTTTGGAGAAAAGATAGACACTTAACAATTAACAAATTTTAAAATACCATAACCTTTAGAGGCATAATTAGGGTACGTAAAAGGGAAATACTACAAACCATGATAAACCGTCTTCCCGTAGAAATTGCTAATTATCTTCAATGGTTTACTGGTGAAGGGGAATCCATTAAGGCTGTTATACCCGAAGTCGATGTTTGGTATCAACAATTGTTAGAATACGAAGACACTCTTAATAAAAATCCCGAAAGGATACTTAAACTTAATGTTAAACTTAATGTTGACCTATCACCTTTCATAAACCTCACCCATTTGAATTGTTCCAATAATAGATTAACCATTCTACCCGATAATCTTAACAACCTTACCTATTTGAATTGTTCTTTTAATAGCTTAACCATTCTACCTGATAATCTTAACAATCTCGTCAAATTGCTTTGTGGCGGTAATCAATTAACCATTCTACCCGATAATCTTAACAATCTCGTCAATTTGGTGTGTTACAGTAATAGCTTAACCATTCTACCCGATAATCTTAACAATCTCACCTATTTGAATTGTTCCTTTAATAGCTTAACCATTCTACCTGATAATCTTAACAATCTCACCACTTTGAATTGTTCACGTAATCAATTAACCATTCTACCTGATAATCTTAACAACCTCACCACTTTGTATTGTTCCAATAATAGATTAACCATTCTACCTGATAATCTTAATGATATCAACTATTTGGTGTGTGATTTTACAACATTATCGGATTATAACATTTTGATCAGTCAATTATAGAAATCTTCAATGTTAAAAATAATTAACAAATTTTAAAATACCATAACCTTTCGAGGCATAATTAGGGTACGTAAAAGGAAACTACTGACAATCATGATAAACCGTCTTCCCATAGAAATTGCTAATTATCTTCAATGGTTTACTGGTGAAGGGGAATCCATTAAGGCTGTTATACCCGAAGTCGATGTTTGGTATCAACAATGGTTAGAATACGAAGACACTCTTAATAAAAATCCCGAAAGGATACTTAAACTTAAATTTAAACTTAATGTTGACCTATCACCTTTCATAAATCTCACCCATTTGAATTGTTCCAATAATAAATTAATCATTCTACCTGATAATCTTAACAACCTTACCTATTTGGATTGTTCCTTTAATAGATTAACCATTCTACCTGATAATCTTAACAATCTCACCCATTTGTATTGTTGGTGTAATAGATTAACTACTCTACCTGATAATCTTAACAATCTAGCCCATTTGTATTGTTACAGTAATAGATTAACCATTCTACCTGATAATCTTAACAATCTAGCCCATTTGAATTGTGGCAATACTAACTTAACCATTCTACCTGATAATCTTAACAATCTCACCCGTTTGCTTTGTGGCAATAATAACTTAACCATTCTACCTGATAATCTTAACAATCTCGTCGATTTGCATTGTGACAATAATAGCTTAACCATTCTACCTGATAATCTTAACAACCTCAACTATCTGCTGTGTGATTTTACAACATTATCGAATTATAAGATTTTGATCAGTCAATTATAGAAATCTTCAATTTTAAAAATTAAAAATTAACAAATTTTAAAATACCATAACCTTTCGAGGCATAATTAGGGTACGTAAAAGGGAAATACTGCCAATAATGATAACCCGTCTCCCCATTGAAATCGCGAATTATCTTCAATGGTTTACTGGTGAAGGGGAATCCATTAAGGCTATTATACCCGAAGTCGATGTTTGGTACCAACAATTGTTAGAATACGAAGACACTCTTAATAAAAATCCCGAAAGGATACTTAAACTTAAATTTAAACTTAATATTGACCTATCACCTTTCATAAATCTCACCTATTTGAATTGTTCCTATAATCAATTAACCATTCTACCTGATAATCTTAACAACCTTACCTATTTGGATTGTTCCAATAATAGATTAACCATTCTACCCGATAATCTTAATAGATTAACCTATTTGGATTGTTCCTGTAATAGCTTAACCATTCTACCTGACAATCTTAACAATCTCGTCGAATTGGTTTGTTGGGATAATAGCTTAACCATTCTACCCGATAATCTTAATAGATTAACCTATTTGGATTGTTCCTTTAATAGATTAACCATTCTACCTGATAATCTTAATGATATCGCCCATTTGAATTGTTACAAAAATAGCTTAACCATTCTACCCGATAATCTTAATAGATTAACCTATTTGGATTGTGGCAGTAATAGCTTAACCATTCTACCCGATAATCTTAACAACCTCGCCCATTTGGATTGTGGCTATAATAGATTAACCATTCTACCTGATAATCTTAACATATTAACCTTTTTGCATTGTGGCAATAATAGATTAACCATTCTACCTGATAATCTTAACATATTAACCTTTTTGAATTGTTCATTTAATAGATTAACAATTCTACCTGATAATCTTAATGATATCGTCCATTTGAATTGTTACAGTAATAGATTAACCATTCTACCCGATAATCTTAAGAACCTCGCCCATTTGAATTGTTACAGTAATAGCTTAACAATTCTACCCGATAATCTTAAAAACCTCAAATATCTGCTGTGTGGTTTTACAACATTGCGGGATTATAAGATTTTGATCAGTCAATTATAGAAATCTTCAATTTTAAAAAATAATTAACAAATTTTAAAATACCATAACCTTTCGAGGCATAATTAGGGTACGTAAAAGGAAACTACTGACAATCATGATAAACCGTCTCCCCATTGAAATCGCGAATTATCTTCAATGGTTTACTGGTGAAGGGGAATCCATTAAGGCTGTTATACCCGAAGTCGATGTTTGGTATCAACAATTGTTAGAATACGAAGACACTCTTAATAAAAATCCTGAAAGGATACTTAAACTTAATGTTAAATTTAATGTTGACCTATCACCTTTCATAAACCTCACCTATTTGAATTGTTACAGTAATAGCTTAACCATTCTACCTGATAATCTTAACAATCTTGTCGAATTGCAGTGTGGCAATAATAGCTTAACCATTCTACCTGATAATCTTAATATATTAACCTTTTTGCGTTGTGGCGGTAATAGCTTAACCATTCTACCCGATAATCTTAACAACATCACCTTTTTGGATTGTTCCTTTAATAGATTAACCATTCTACCTGATAATCTTAACAATATCACCTTTTTGGATTGTTCCAATAATAGATTAACCATTCTACCTGATAATCTTAACATATTAACCTTTTTGCATTGTTCCTTTAATAGATTAACCATTCTACCTGATAATCTTAACAATCTAACCCATTTGTATTGTTACAGTAATAGATTAACTACTCTACCTGACAATCTTAACAATCTAACCCATTTGTATTGTTACAGTAATAGATTAACCATTCTACCTGATAATCTTAACAATCTCACCACTTTGGTGTGTTACAGTAATAGCTTAACCATTCTACCTGATAATCTTAACAATCTCACCTATTTGAATTGTTCCTTTAATAGCTTAACCATTCTACCTGATAATCTTAACAATCTCACCCGTTTGAAATGTGGCAATAACAACTTAACCATTCTACCTGATAATCTTAATAGATTAACCTATTTGGATTGTGATTTTACAACATTGCGGGATTATAAGATTTTGATCAGTCAATTATAGAAATCTTCAATGTTAAAAA
>Ga0209390_10010916_pt1 | contig 10532 bp, 10 predicted proteins | sample BON01_FD_187212 | JGI IMG/M metagenome (GOLD analysis project Ga0209390, IMG submission 187212) | Freshwater microbial communities from Lake Bonney liftoff mats and glacier meltwater in Antarctica - BON-01 (SPAdes) (version 2) | ecosystem: Environmental > Aquatic > Freshwater > Ice > Glacier... | reverse complement strand
CGTACATGTTCAAGGTTCATATATAAACAACACAGGCTAAATATGAACAAGAGCTCCGGCTCGGCCCGTCCGTTGCCGTCGGCGTCTACACTACCCGCCGCAGCCCCGGCACACGTATGCCGAAGGCACAACCATCACATATCTCGTCTGGTTAACCCTGTATACGACATGGATTCGTACATGTTCAAGGTTCATATATAAACAACACAGGCTAAACATGAACAAGAGCTCCGGCTCGGCCTGTCCGTTGCCGTCGGCGTCTACACTACCCGCCGCAGCCCCGGTGCACGTATTCCTAAGGCACATCCACAGACAGCTTATCATCAAAAGAGCACACGAGCACACACGCAGAGGGAACTGATCTAGAGGGGGGGTTATCGAGCATCCACAAGAATGCGAATAACCTATCTCGTCTGGTTAACCCTTTATATGACATGGATTCGTACATGTTCAAGGTTCATATAGTCTCTTGTTGTGTTTGTGTGTGTGGCCTGTTTTTCTTCCATAGCAGAGAACGAAATCCACCCCTGGGTGCCCCAATTTGGCCCAAATCGGTTGGGGCGACTTCCGTCTACGGGACCTATATATATATATATAAGTGTGTGTGTGTGTATGTATGTATATATATGTATATGTGTGGGTGTGTGTGTGTGTATATATATATATATATATATATATATATATATATATATATAACCCCCCTTTATATTATAGTGGCACCTCCGTGCCGGTGTGCGCCGCTGCGGGCCGGCTGCTGTTGTTGTGGGGTGGGGGGGTGTTAGGTGTTTCGTAGGGGTAAACTTATCATCCCCCCGCTTAGGCCTCGTCGACGCTTAGCCGGTCAACATACGAATACTTATACAAGTAGGATGTCGGTTTCAGCTTGGCCTTTACAAGACATTCTTTTACTGCGAGGCTGTTGTGCACGAATCAACCATCCTTTCATTCCCCCCGCCCACCTGCATTGCCCACCCTGGTGCAATAGTATTGCACGATTATTGGGCAGTATACGACTCCCCATCCAAACTCCCGTTTGTGTGCTATACACCATACAATATTGGTGATGGCAATATCGTGTAAAGGCCAAGGGATGGGAGGGGGTAGGTGTTTCGTAGGGGTAGACTTATCATCCCCCCGCGTAGGCCTCGTCGACGCTTAGCCGGTCAACCTACGAACACGCGTACAACTAGGATGTCGCATCGAAATAAATAAATAAATATATATATGTATATTGCTATATAACCATACCTAGATATAGATATACAGATAGATAGATGGATAGATAGATAGATAACAGATATATAGAATGTATCGATTTATTCAGCTGCCCTTGGTCATGCGCACCTGCATCCGCAACCCGCACCGTTGCGAGCGCCGTAGGGCCGTGCCGAGCCTCCTTCCTGCTTTGGCCCTTGCCCAGCTTCACTACCTGCGGGGAGGGAACGGGTCACTACGGACCGGACCCAAAGAACCAAACAAAGGCGCCTCTATGGGGAGGGCAGTGTTTATGTATTATATATGTATATATATATATATATATATATATGGAGCTGCCCGGGCTGCTCCTGCTGCTGCTAAATATAAATGTTGATTGTAGAACGTGATCACCGTAGGGCCCACGCTGACTTCGGCGCGGCCACCCACCCGGGCGTGGGAGGTAGTATGCACCGTCGTCGCGCCACCTTCGATCGTTGTTGAGTGAGGGGGGGGGGGGGGGGGGGGCGTTTGTGTGGTCGTTTGTGGTGTTGTTCGTGTCGTGTATGTGCGTGTGTGACCTGTTTCTCTTCGACCGTAGGGCCGTGCCGAGCCTCCTCCTTGCTTTGGCCGCGTGAGTGCCCCTAGCCACCCAGCGATCTCGGTGGCGCGGCCGCGGTCCGCCCCCCCCGACTCGGGCCCCACGGACCCGCGCTGGCTCGCGACTCCGACAGACCCTCCCGGCCGCGTAGCGGTTTCGCTTGGCAGTATGGCAGGGGGCACCGCAGAGTGGCGCAGGGACGAGGCGTGGGGCTGCGGTTGCTGTGGAGGTGGCGGCGGCGGAGGCGGCGCTTCGATCACCGCGTTGGTAGGCGGGCGGCGGCGGGCGCTGTGCAATCGCGCCGGGGCCGCCGCAGTACCTCCTCCACCACCCCCACCACCTCCACCATCACCTCCTCCCCCTCCTCTCCCCCCACCTTCTCCAGTAGCCACATCTGCTGCAACGGCCGCCCGCGGCTGCGTGGCTTGGGGCGCGGCCTCGGGTCGCTCCGCAGCAGCAAAAGGCGCCGCCTGCCGCCCGCCGTGTGTCGCAGCGGCCTGCTCCTCCGGTGGAGGCTGCTGCTCCTGATCAGTCACGACCGCCTCCTCTACCTCCTCCGACCGCACCGGGCGGGGTACCTCCACCTCCGCAGCCAGCGGCTCGGCGTCCTCCGCCTCTGTCGCACGCCGCGGGGTCCGCGGCGGCGGCAGTGCGTCCACATCAAACGGCACATAGGCCAGCTCCTCCTCCCCCCCCTGCCCCCCATCGGCCTCCTCCGCACCCGCCCCCTCTTCCCGCGCCTCGACTCGCTCCTCGGCCCCCCCTCCCCCACCATCCGCCCCTCCACTTCGCCCGTCTGCACGGCCGGCGCGGCCGCCGTTTCGTTGGAAGGGCGCGCGCGCGAGGAGGCCCAGGAACTGAACAAAGAGGTCCGGCTGCCCTAAGCTCCCGCCGCCCAGAGGCGAATGCTCAGCCTGCTGCCACGCGGCCGTTGCCTCCGTCGGCGTGCCGGGCGTGGGAGGGCAGGCCACGCGCCGGACGTGGGCGGAGGAGGAGGAGGAGGAGGAGGGGGTGCCTGGTACGCAACACGGGTCGCGCTGCGCCCGCCAGTTGTAGGCAGGCGCGCCACTCGCGTACTCCTGCCACGCTCGCGTCTGCTGCCGCGCCTGCGCCGCCGCCATCGCCGCGCTCACGGGCCCCAGCGCGGCCGCGGGGTCCGCTGACGCAGCAGCACCGCCGCTCTCTCCTAGGAGCTCGGCCTGAGAAAGCACAGGAAAGAAGCATCCTCATCACTTAATATAACTTATAAGAATGAGAATACAATAAATAATAATGATAATAGCGCTCCTTGCCCTCGTGCGCCTCGCCTCTCGCCGAGGCCGCCGAGGCAGGGAGCGCAAAGGGTCATCATCATCACCACTTCATAAAACTAATAAGAATGAGAATGCACTAAATAATACTAATAATAGCGCTCCTCGGCCTCGTGCGCCTCGCCTCGCGCCGCGGCCGCCGAGGCAGGGAGCGCAAAGGGCACGTGGCACAGCGGCTGCAGAAGCGCGACGAGGAGGTCCCGCTCGTCGACCACGGCGAGCAGCGAGTGCTCGGAGAAGGCGGCCGGCACGGCGTCGGGTAGCAGCGCGACCCACGCCGCCGCCGACTTGCGCGCAAGTGCTAGGCAGAGCCAGAGGCGGCCCACGTAGAGCTCCGCCACGTCGGCAGGGATGCCGCGCGACGACGAGAGGTGCTTCTCGCCCAGGATGCGCGCGAGCGTGAAGGCCTCGGCCGCGCCGCGCAGGTGGAACCACGGGTCGGAGCTTGGCGAGGGAGCAGAGGCGGAGGCGGAGGTTGCCCGGCGCAGCTCTGCGGCGCGGCGCGGAAGCTGGGCGAGGGCGCTGTACAGCAGGCATGGCTTGCGGAGAGCGACAAGTGGAGGCACCATCTGGTGCTCGATAGCCGCCTCGAGCGTTATGACCAGCTCGCGTGCGGGCGAGCGCTCACACTGCAGCGGCTCCGGGGATCCCAGGCCGGCGGCGATGTTGGCGTTCACGGCCTGACGCGCGCCCTCGAGTAGCGCGGCTCGCTCAGTGGCAAGGGCGGTGGGCGAGGCGTACAGCGAGTAGATGCCATCGTCGTCAATAGGTGCACTCACGTGGTGCAGAAGCGAAGGCCACATCTTTCGTTGACAGTCCAGGATGTTTCACAGGAAGTTATTCACAGCCTTGGGTAGATTTTTATACGGTAATACGGTATTACGGTATACTAACGGGTGATGCTCATGCACGGATAGGAACTAGCTCCAGAGCTATATCAACCCGAGACTTATCGTAATGGTTGGGCTGCCGCCCTGGTTTAACGCCTGGTTTCCGTCCAGAAGGGCGCGAGCATTAACAATTATCATTCCGTGCATGGTTGGGCTGCCGCCCTGGCTTCCGTCTGCCCAAAAGGGCGCGGGATCCTCCTCAGCGCTGGGATCTGAGCAAGGGGGCTGTCTCCCCGAGGACAGCGGCCGCTCACAACAGCAGAGGTCGACGATGGGCAAGCTTCGTCTGATGCCAGTTCGTTTGAATTTATTAGCAAAAAAAGTGAACACGTCCCCATCCGATTGCCCCTGTGGCGCAATGGACAACGCGTCCGACTACGTATCGGAAGATTGTTGGTTCGACTCCAACCAGGGGTATACTGAAACAACACAGTCTTGAGCAGATGCCGGCGAGGCTAACTTGTTCGGGCCATCATTTTGGTCAATCTCTCTCTCAGACTAACCTGTTCGGGCCATCATTTTGGTCAATCTCTCTCTCAGACGGATCATCACCAACGACCTACGCTACGACATCCCATTTTACTACATCCCATTAGAGCTAGCAAGGGTTAGGGTTAGCCCCCGCCCGCACTGGCACTGGCGCCCGCCCCGACGCCCGCACCAGCGCCTGCAAAGGCGCCCGCAGCGGCACCGGCGCCCGCACTGGCACCAGCGCCCGCTTCGACGCTCGCACCGGCACCTGCACCGGCGCCCGCACCGGCACCGGCGCCGGCACCTGCGCCCGCTCCGACGCCCGCACTGGAACCTGCACAGGCGCCCACACCGGCACCGGCGCCTGCACTGGCACTGGCGCCTGCACCGGCGCCCGCAGCGGCACCGGCGCCTGCACCGGCACCGGCGCCGGCACCTGCGCCCGCTCCGACGCCCGCACCGGCACCTGCACCGGGGCCCGCACCGGCACCGGCACCGACGCCCGCACTGGCGCCTGTACCGGCACCAGCACCGGCGCTCGCACCGGCGCCTGCACCGGCACCCGCACAGACGCCTGCACCAGCGTCAGCACTGCAGCGTGCGTCGGTGTCGCCGGTTGGGCCAGCTACGCGCGAGCTGGAAGGGCCAGCAGCCGCCACGGCGTGCAACCCGCTGGCCAAGCCGCCGCAAGGAAAGGCGCGCGGGGGGGTCCCACCGCTGGTCCCCTGCACGTCTCGCCTCGGAGGCAGGCGAACCAGACCATGGAAGTATTGCCGTCGACACTGTTCCTGAACAACCTGCCGCATGGCGCCGGCCACTCTTGGATGGAGACGCTCTGCAGCAGCTTTGGTGGGATCACCAGTGTGGTCAAGGCTACGTATCACAACTATGGCTTCGCCGAGTTTTTGACAGCCGCCGACGCAGAGGCGGCCAGAAAGCACTTGTCGTTCGCCGGCAAGGGCTACCCCTACCCAAAGTTCAACGGGTGGGACAAGTCCAAGACCACCCCCACAGTCCAGTTCGCGCGCAAGTCGAGGCAGTTGCGCGAGCCCGAGCCGCTGCTGCCTGGCGCGCCTTCCGACCTGCCCTCACTGCTCAGCAGCGACGGAGTCTCGCCCCGCCCCGACAGCTGTGCCAGCAGGGACAGCGCCGACGGGGCGCGCGGGGCGGGCCAGGGGCGCGTTGCCGACCTGCGCTCGCTGCTGAGCGGCGACCGAGTCTCGCCCCGCCCCGACAGCAGTGTCTGCGCCGTCAGAGCGCGCGTGCCGCGCGGGGTGGACCCGGGGTGCAGTGCCGGCTCGAGCCTCGAGCGAGGCCGGGATATGGATGAAACCCGCGACCGGATCCGCGACAAGGACCGTGAGTCTGACCGCAGCCGCGAGCGGGGCCGTGGGTCTGACCGGGATCGGAGCCGGGAGTGCAGCAGGGAGCGGAGCCGCGAGCGGCGCCTCGAACCGAGCCACGAGCGGGCCCAGGGCGCCTTACGCGCCACCGCCGGTGCGTCTCCTCCTGGGCAGCATGGCGATACGGGCGCGCTCCAGGTCGTGGTGCCCATGCAGTACACGGTCGACGCGGCTGGCCAGATCATAGGCAAGGGCGGCAGCTTCATCAAAGCGATCAACGAGCTCTCGGGCTGTCGAATTAAACTGACGAGCAGGCCTGCCAAGCGAGCTGACCAGGTGCAGTATGCGCAGTTCATAGGCACGCAGCTGCAGGTTGATCTCGCATTGGAGCTCGTCAATGGACGGCTCGCGTGCCACAACCAGGCCGACTTCGATGTGCAGGCTTGTGCCGACGCCTTTGCTGAGAGGATGCACACGCCGCCCGCGCAGCACAACCAGGCCAAGACCAGGGAGCAGAGCTTCAGCTTGCTTCCGCAGCCATTGGCTCGCGCCGCTGATGCACCCCTAGAGGTGTCTGAGGTGGTCTTCAAGGGGTACAGGGCCGCCTCAATGCCAAAGGTCTACAGCCCACGAGGCCGTATGATCAACAGTATCTGCTGTGCCTCGCTCTGCGACGTCAACATGGGATATAAGCCACCTACCGGAGAGAAGCTGCAGCATGTGCAGTTCACCGGCACGCGAGCCCAGATCAACCTCGCGATGCAGATGATTGGCGAGGTGATCGCCCAAGGCCGGTTGAGCACAGCGGCAGAGAGGGAGAGGCAGCATCTTATAGACTCGCTGGCTGCCTCTCCTGCCTCCGCCGCACTCGGGTTAATCCATCCTGGTGGCCAGAGTGGCAAGCGGCGTGCGCCCGCCAGCTTGCTCGCGCGGGGTCCGCGTGGAGCAGCTGACGGTGGGGGTGGCAAGCGCGCACGGGCTGGGCACGCCGGTGGTGGCTTTGGGGGTGGGGGTGGTGGTTTTGATGGCTACTCTGGTGGTTGCAGTGGCGGCTTGGGTGGCGACAGTGGCAGTGGGGGTGGCAGCGGCCGAGGCGAGGTCGGCACTGGCGAGACTCCTCTTGTAATCAGCGCCAGGGAAGGGTCCCGCGAGCATCTGATGCATGAAGTGCTGTCTTCTCTCTCCTCGCTCCACCAGAGAGACGATAGTGGCTCGAGGGCCAATGTGATGTGGCCAACAGGTCAGTTGCCCAGCTCATTCCCTTCTTCGCAAGAGTACGTGCGCTTGTGGCGCCCGCTGCTCCTGCTCGAGATGCAGGAAGAGCTCGCAAACCCGGAGGACTTAGGGGGTGGGCAAGACCTGGGGGGCGGGCATGGCCGAACCATGACCATGACGCGTGTCACAGCCACGAACAAGCCGAGGCCGATCTGCCTATTGCCACCGCCGGGCATGGCTGAGCCGACAGCCGCCGCGCCCCAAAATGGCTCAGTGGCGCCACCCCGTGGCCGCGAGTGCTCGCAGCATTGCCTGTGGCTCAACGACTCTGGGGCGGCACTGGACAATTCGATGTGGTCGCTCTCTCACCGGTCGGTGGCTTGCCCAAGTTCATAGGCGTGGTGGTGTGGCGCAAGCAGGAGCACACGGACGATGAGCTAAAGGGGCGTGGAGGGCCCAAGAAGACCATCCTCACGCTCTGGTGCATCAACGCTGCAGGTCTCGCCTCGCCACTGCCATCGGAGAAGGGGTCCGAGATGGACATCTCCAAGCGCGAGATTGTGGACCTTGACGAGGAGGAGGGTTGCGTGCTCGGCGGTGGAGTGGTCACAGCACCGCCCTCCTCGGCTCCTGCTGACAGTCGGGACTCCGACTCTACTGGCCCACAGCTTGCCCCTTCTTTGGCCAAGTCGTGCTCTGCCACAGCCGAGTTTGATGGCAGTGAGATGGAGCTCACGGTTATCTGCAACGTGAGCAGCACATGGCGCGAGTGGCAGGCGCTCCACGCCCTGCTCTACAAGACTGGCGACACCAAGTTCCCCACGGGCATCTCGGAAAACCTCAAGGCCACGCTCTTCTTCAGCGAGCCAGCTGCAGCCATGCCGTTTGCAGGCGGCCCAAGGTACCAGGCACCAGTGGCAGTATCGTCGGCACAGGCCATGTCGGCAAAGGCCATCACCTTGCAGAAACAGTGGGAGAAGCGTGAGCGGTACATTGCGACGCTGAGCAACGCCGGCAACGTCAATGACAGCCAGCGCCGCGCTCTGCGCTAGACAGCCGAGCTGACGCACAACACGCACGAGGGCTTTGTGCTGGTGCAGAGCCCACCGGGCACGGGCAAGACCACCACGCTCCTCGGGCTGCTGAATTTGCTGCACAACGGCGCGACGCAGGACCACTATGAGCAGGTGTTGCGCACTACCAGGCGGTCGGCAGCGCTCGGTGCGCCGGGAGGTGGCGGCGCGGGCGGGAGCGACTTGGTCCACGAGCTGTCTACGCGCGTGGTCGAGATGACCAGCGCCCGCAGTGGGGGTGGCGACAACAGCCAGACTGGGCTCCTCGCGCCGCCTCCCCGGCGCGGGCGCATCCTGGTGTGCGCGCACTCCAATGGTGCCATCGACGAGCTCGTCGACCGGATCCTCACCAGGAGCTCGCCCTTCGTTGACGAGTTTGGCAACGCGTACACGCCATCGATCGTTCGCATTGGCTCACACGCGAAGGGCGAGTGCTCCCTCGACGAGCGCGTGGCGGAGCGCGAGAGGGCGAGTGCTCCCTCGACGAGCGCGTGGCGGAGCGCGAGAGGACCACGCGCGGCAAGATGCGCGAAGCGGGTGGACCCGAGGTGCTGAAGAGGCAGCTGGATTCTGTGCTCAAGGCCGTGGAGCAGGAGGTGGCCAAGTGGGCGGCCTGGTGCGCCATGCTGCAGAACCATCTGGACGACCCCGCCACGGCCTGCTCCTCCGCATCCTCTACGGCGGCGCAGCCGAGTAGCGCGGCATCAGGCTGCCGTGCGTGCGGCTGGCCCGGTTGGGCGCAGTGTGGGATGCGCCACGAGCAGCACGTGGTTCGGTGCATCGAGAAGGCAGAGGGCAGGATCATCTACATGATGGACACGGACGTCAAGACTGCCCACTCGCTCCTCAATGTCATGGCCGCACTCCCAAAGGAGCAGGCCTCTTCATCCTCCACAGCAGCCGCTTCCAGTCGGGACGCCTCAGCTGCGCAGCGCAACCGCTCAAGCCTGCGCTCGCTCAAGGCGTTGGTGCTGGAAGAGTGCGAGATTGTCTTCTGCACCATGTTGGCCGCAGCCAAGTACTCCGGTGGCCAGGTGCTCGGCGGCTTCGAGACTGTACTTCTCGACGAGGCAGCGCAGGCTGGCGAGATGTCCTCGCAGGCTGGCGAGATGTCCTCGCTCCTAATGGCTCACGGCGCCAGGCTCGTCGTTCTGGTTGGCGACCCAAAGCAGCTCCCCGCCACCGTGCGCTCGCCCGCAGCACAGGCCGCTGGGTTTGGCCGCTCGCTCTTCGAGCGGCTGCAGACAGCGGGCCACCCAGTGCTGCTGCTGCAGACACAGTATCACATGCACGGAGCAATCCGCGCCTTTCCCTCGGCTCGCTTTTACGACTCGCTGCTGATCGATTCGGAGTCCATCAGCAAGATGATGCGCCGCTCGCCAGGGACCCAGGACGGCCCGCCCGCCCTCTTCTCATACCGCCGCCCTTCCGCCGCCCCTGCAGACAACAACTCGGGCTGCGGGCCCAGGATTCAGCCGCAGGAGCTCCGGTATGCTCCCTATGCCTTTATCAACGTGCAGGGCGGCCACGAGCAGCAGGGTGACCAGGGGCACGAGAAGTCGCTCTGGAACAAGGGGGAGGCCGCACTATGCGCCGCGCTCATGCTAGGCCTGCACGGCGCCGCGCGCGCCGCGGTGCGGGCCAAGGACGCGCCACTGGGGCCATGTAAGCACGGGGCGCGCTGTGGCTGGGGCGACCTCTGCGGCCGCGTGGTGATGCTGACGCCCTACAAGGCGCAGGCCGACGAGCTAGCGTGCGCGCTGCAGGCGGCGACGCATGGGCTGGGCCTACCTCAGGACGGTGTGGGCATCTGGTGCATCGACTCGTACCAGGGGCGGGAGGCTGACGTGGTTCTCTTCTCGTGCGTCTGAGCAAGCAGCGGCTCCATCGGCTTTGTCACAGATGAGAAGCGGCTCAATGTGGCGCTGACCCGCGCGCGCCACGCGCTGTACATCATCGGCTCCGAGTCGGCGCTGCACGCAGGCTCGCCCCACTGGCGCGCGCTCGTCGACGACGCGCGCTTGCGCGACCTCTCGAGCGACTTTGAGGCATCCAACCTCAACTCGGCCATGGTGCGCGGAGAGCTCTCCGACTTCCGCCACCTGGCCACTGTGGCGATGAGCCACCTTCCAATCACGCTGCTCGACGGCAGCCGCGAGGGCTCGCACGCGCCACCGCCAAGGGAGGGCGTGCTGGCCGAGCTCCAGTCGACCCGGGGGAGGCCCAGCGCGCCGCCGCCCGTCATCCCGAGGTGGAATGGATGAGAGAAAAAAACGGAGGGGGACAGGTAGGCATGCGCCGCTCTCCAGCGGTTGATGTACCAATATATATATATACATATATATATACATATATATACATACATATATATATATATATATATATATATATATATATATATATATATATATATATATATATATATATATATATAT
>Ga0209390_10010915_pt1 | contig 10533 bp, 6 predicted proteins | sample BON01_FD_187212 | JGI IMG/M metagenome (GOLD analysis project Ga0209390, IMG submission 187212) | Freshwater microbial communities from Lake Bonney liftoff mats and glacier meltwater in Antarctica - BON-01 (SPAdes) (version 2) | ecosystem: Environmental > Aquatic > Freshwater > Ice > Glacier... | reverse complement strand
GGGTGCTGCTGCAAGTGTGTTTGCCGGACCTGCAGAAGAAAGTGAAAAACTCCTGGGTGGGACCCTTGCCGACGCCCACCTCCCCCGAAAATTCAACTTCAAGAGTCCACCCCGCCTTTTCTGCGCTCTGCGTGTAGATCTCCATGACACGTTTGGCAGACTCCATGATGTGCTGCCTGCCAACACGCACCTTCTGGCGGTGCTGAGTGTGACCCAGATTCGGCTGCCTGTCAGACCTTCCATCTCGATTTCGCCCGGCATTTTTGAGAGCGCGCACCAGGCCAAAAGCCTCGAGATCAAAGAAGGTAAGCCGCACGTCGTGAGCCACAAGGAACGGAAATCGTGTGAGCAAAACACGGACCCAATCGGGCAGTTGCTGCATGAAGACAGCGAGCGGGTCGCGGATCATGCACGAGGCCTTGCTGGACAAATTGCCAACAACTAGCTCTCCCGCAGACACTCGGCAAGGGTCGTCTGCCGGAAGATCAGCATGGATTGACTGCAACACAGCTACAAGGCGCAGCATTGCGGCCGTGCTGGCCGGAAGTTCGAGATCCTCCAAGGTCATACCATCTTCACTTCCTGCCCGCAAAACTGCGCCAGCCCTAGCCTGCACTGGCTCATCAATAGCACTTGCGCGAAGAGTCAGAAGACCCATGCGCGAGGATCCATTCTCGGCCTCAATGCAAGAAGCACCATCGGATTTGTTAGACATGGGCTCATATTCAATAACGTGAACCGGCGTCCTGTCTTTTGATCCCCAAAGTGCCGAGCGCGGATCGTGGACACCCCTTGCTCCAGAGGCCGAGGCAGCACTCGATGTACTTTTCGAAGAGCTCGCAGAGCTCGCAGTAAGGGACATAAGGACTGCCTCAATAATAGACGTGTCGTGATTCTCGAGAACTTTCCCACCAATACTGAGACGCAGGTGAGGACCTATGCCGAGTCCCAATGGTGTGCCTGATTCCTCTCTTACTGCAGCACTTCCTGCAGCTGCACTCCCAGCGTTGTTCAGCGCACTGCTTGCTCCCGCCCCGGCGCTCTCGTCTGCATCAGAACCTGCGTTCGCCCGTCCCCCAGCGCGGGCACTAAGCGCGGAAGCAACGAATAATTTGCCACCTCGGGCAGCAGATGCACCGCCACGGTCGCGAGTTGAAGATTCTCCTGTCCCACTGCCGCCATGGACACTGAGCGAGGGGAGCGGCGGAGAGCCTGCTCCTGCCTCGTTGGAAAGCTGGATATCGAGAACTTGCGCCCTCTGTGCGTGCATAGCTTCGTCCTCACCATCATGATCGAGGTCCATGTCATCCTCCATGTCGCCGTGGTCGAAGCCTTCTTCGTCAACAGCACCACCCAGAAGTGAAGCAGCCACCATGTCGTGCATGGGCATGCCGTCGCCATCACCATCGCTCAACATTTCATCCTCTGCCCATTGTGGCACCGATGCCCTAAAAGCTGCAAATTCATGCGCATCTAAGCTGTGCGCGGCTACACTAGAAGATGAAGCTGGTGCACTTGCTGCAGCACCTACAGCGCCCGCTGCAGCAACCAATGCAGCGCCTGTTGCAGCGCCTGTTGCAGCGCCCTTGCCTTTTGAACTTTTGGCATCACGTTTAGGTCTTGCAGATGGAGAACCTGTGCTCTCATCTGCAGCGGCCTTTCCGGTAGCAGCTCCCCTGCGTGGGCGTTCCTGCGACGTAGCAGCACTCGACGCTGGATGCTCTTGACGTGCGCCAGTAGAGCGAGAAGCAGTGAGAACAGGGGTAGCAGGAATTTCGTGTGCAAGATGGCGCACGCGAGGCCACAAGAAGTCATGGATCGCAGAGATGCTGGCAAGCGGATCAATGACCACCGGGTTGGCGTAGTCCTTGAGCTTGTGACTATCTTTGGCAGTCGCGCATCGCTCGAAGCGCAGACGGAGCGGCAACGTGATGAGCCGCGATTGCTTTGACCATGATGCCTCCGCTTCAGGGCCCTGCTGTGGAGCGGGACTCGACCCAAATCCATCTGTGTTGCTTAGCGCGGCCACTAGCTTGAGCACAAGCGATTGGGCTGGAGTACAGACACCTTCTTCGCTGTCATGCTTGGCTTTGGCCAACGTGATGAACTTGTCCCAGCGATCGTGAAGGGCCTCGGGCAAAATCTTTTCAGAGCCTGAGACACTGCTATTCTTGGCCTCTGACTTTCCTCCCTTCCGTCCACGACCACGCGCGGTTGCCTTTTCTGCGTCCTTGCCCTTGTCGCCCTTGTCTGCGGCATCGCCCTTTGCCCGAGGGCCATCAGGCGAGAGAAATCGAATAAGATTCTCGCACACACCTGAGCAGCGCATCTCGAAGGTAGAAACTTTGGAGATGTTCTCGAAATACGACATAATGCTAGACATACCCTTCATCGCCTCCTCCTCATTTCCTTGTTCACCAGCCTTTACCATTGCAGCCCCAAGCTCACGTAACTCACTGACCACAGACGTCAGGCGCTCACCATCCTTGGAGGCGCCTGAGCTCGCCGGCAAGTGTCGCTCACAAACAAAAGCAAGCATTGCTTGGAAAACCGGTTCGGTGGCCTCCTGCATGCTGTTTCCACTCTTAGCAGGCACCATCGCGCGCATTGTCCACGAGGGCGGCGCATACGGCGGCAACTTTTCCTCTCGTTTTACCGGCACCGACAAAGGACCCGGACCTGCCTCCTGCAGCTTATGAACAGCATAGACGATGCCTTCGCGCGTGAAGAGCGATGAGAAGGCATCACCACACTTGCTCATGAGATCATGGATGAGAATCAGAGCGGTGAAGCGAAGCTGCACTGACTCTGAAGCCAATAATGCTGACATGAGCTCACAAATCTGCTGCCTGGGGAGAAACTTGGAGATTTTTTCGCTCGGCATGTAGTGCACTAGTTTGCAAAGAGCCGTGAGTGCATCCAGACGCAGGGTGCCGTCAATCGACAGCGATCCCATGGACAAGGCAGCCTCTAATAGCTGCTCGCCAAATTGCTCTAAAACTTCGTGGTTTTTGCCCCATTGGGCTTTGCCCTCTTCGCCTTTGTCCACACCGCCCAAGCCCAGCGCACCAGGTAAGTCCGCTACTGTCGTCGCCGCACGGCTCTTCTTTGCTTTACCCCCCTTAGCTTTTCCATCCTTCGGAGAATCTGTCGCCGGCTCCTTGGGCGGGAACAGAGGCAGGGACGGCAGGAGAGAAGAGGTAAGGACCATGATTTCGCGTAGCAGCTGAGGCGAGCTTCGACTTGAAAGCTCCATGCTCGAGCGCCTGCGATTCTCCGAGGCTCGAGCCTCTCCAGGCTTCTCGAGGAGGATCTTGCTTCTCAGAACCTTGCCGACATCAGGCTGCGCAAGAATCTCCATGCCTAACGTTGGAGATGCACCCGCCAGCATGGCCAGCATGTGAAGAAGCTGCGAGCAAAGCTCGACGCCGAAGGCTGCAATCATCTGCGACGAGTCCTTATCGCCAGCGGAAGCACCATCTGTGAGACAGTTGGAGGTTAGGCTCCAGACATTTTTGACGACGCCATGTCCATTGGCGGCAATCTGCTCCAGCGCCTCTTTTTGGCCTCCAAGACTCATAACGAGCCGACAAAAGGCAGTGCATACGTGCTCGACCAGCTTGCTGTCAGAGTGAAGGAGCATCTGAGACAGTTGCGGAATCGAATCGACGACCAAGTGCAGACTCTCAAGGGAAACCCGTTTGCACATGTTTGAAACGGTTTCCATTCCCGTGCGTTGCACAGACAGCGGGAAGAAGTCGAGATAGGACAGCACAGCGGAAACTCCGCGCGCCTGGAGAAGCTGTGCGTGTGACGCGTGGTCTTTGGAAATCTTGTGCAGCGTCATCAGGGCCTGTTCTGCTACATCGATGTACTGGATCGCCATTAGCTTGGAGCAAAGGGGTGCGATGCTGCCGTATCGCACGATATCTGCGGAGGCTTGCGGAATCGCCTCGAGAATATACGCAATTCCTCTGCAGGCTTGCAGCATGATCTCGGGCGACGCCTGCACCATACATCCCACAAAATTTACAGTAAGTCATACTTCTGTCCAACACAGCACGAGAGCAAACGAGAGCAGCAACTCGTCCCAGATCCAAATCGGGTTTTGGGCGATCTGGGACGTTACAGGTAGGAATTCACCGGCACCCGTTTCTCGAGAGTTCCCTATTTTTTTGGTTTTGGTCGAGTTGCGGCCCCCATTTTATTTGAAATGGAAAGATGGGAAACACTCCCCGGTTTACTCATGACCCTGTGACGCGTGGTAGCTAAGGGCTAAAGACCCTGCGCCCGCCGCTCGTCCAGGATTTTTCCGAAGTCGCAGGTCGATTTTTCTTGCCCGAGGCCGAAAAAGTCGACTTGCCAGTGCCCCCGAGGTTTGATTGTACCGAACTGTGGCGCGCAGCAGCTTCAAGGCCCTGGATGATGCGCACCCAGTTGCTCTCAGGGGGGCGGATGCCGGGACGGAGTGCAAAAGGGGGCACACAACCTCACAATTGACCAGCGCAATGAGTGGCGGGAGGAAAGCATCCATGCTGAATCCTTGCAGAGTTTCCTCGGTGGCCATACACAGCATGTCACACAGTTCTGTCAAGGCACCCTCCTGGCGCGCCAGGTCTCCTTCAGCTTTTAACCCATCAAGAAGCGACTTGAAACGTGAGTTCGCGCCACGAAGCATCCCAATTGCCATCGGCAGTTCATCGAACCCACGGTCTGCTGTAAAAATGAACAAGAGTAATAGTCAGGTGGCACGAACATTTGTCTTGCGCAAATCGTCCTTGTTGTTATTATACTCCTTTTGGCCCTCGTTTATGTTTCAATTCACATTTTGGCTGCGCCCCGTCGGCTTCTTGCACCGTCGAAATTTCTTCTGCTTCCGTGCAGGAAATACAAGACAATTCCGATGGTGCAGAAACCTCAGAGTCTCCAGAATACCCCGCCCGTGAGGATGTGTATCTCCGGAGTTCAATCTTCTCCACTCTTGTGTCCTACGGGACCCTCCTCTCGCGGTCCGCCGAGTCTCCAGAATGCGCCGTCCCCGAGGATTTAATCTCGACCTGAATTTGGAGACCCACTGGATTTTGCCCCCTACGGGACCCTCCCGTAGAGTGGGCACGGGATTCTCCAGTACTCTATGTTCTGGGGGGTTTTCACGGGCACCCTTATCAGTGTCATGGAGGATATCTAACCTCATTCATGGCCTTTTCGGGACCCTCCTCTTTACGGTCTACCTGTGAAGCAGGCCGTAAAGAGGAGAGTCCCGTAGTAGCCAAAAATGAGGGTGGGGAGTCCTCCCCGACATTGCAGCGGGCGGGTTCCGTACCCCCTGAAAACCCCCAGAACATGGAGTCGGGAGGGTCCCGTACCCCATACGGGAGGATCCCGCAACGCCACAAGTGTTGAGGAGACCCCAAAAAGTTCGATACACAAGTCCTCATGTGCGGGTCCTTCTGGAGACTGGGACGAGGCGTTACTTTCCCCCTTCAAGGGCCGAGGAGAAGCCAAGGAGAGAAGGGTTGAAAAGAAGCACGAACACCGAGCACAGCCAAACTTCTCTTTCAAGACATTCTTTTTTCGACCGAACGCACCCAGAAGACGACGAAGTCCCGAGGAGGGAAAGAGGTCGCCAGGATGGGCTCCTGCCATGGCCAGGGCTGCAGATGCCGCCGAAGATGCAGCCGCAGCAGCAGCAGAGGCAGAGACTGAAGCTGAGGCAGCAGTAAATCCGGCCGAAGCCAAAGCCGAAGCAGACGCGGCCGCTGCCCGCCAAAACAATCGCAAATAACATCAGATGAGCGGGCAGCACGGGAGAACATATCTGCAAATGTGGTGCTCGAGACCAGCGATGGTCGCTCAGCTTGATAAAAGGCGGTCAGAGCGCCGCAACTGTCGGACAGTACAGTGCAGGAAACAGCAAGGCATGTTCGCGTGCCGTGAGCACTTCCTCTGATCTAATAGATATCAGACCTGCTCCATTGCTTGCTTGAGCTGGGGCTTCTGCTTGCTTCTCTACAACGCGGCTCTTTGACCGTCCTACCTCCCCCTTGCCGCTGTCGCCACCCGCCGACTCCTTCTTGGCCTCCTTGCCTTCTTTGGCACTGCGAGATAAACCTGCTGGCGCGCTCTCCTCGGATGCAGCTGTTACTGTATGTGCTGATGACCGTGTGCGTTTGCTTTGGCCCGGCTCTGCAGGCTCGCCCTTGCGCTCCTTGCCCTCTTTCGACGACGCCGAACCGCCAGCGGCACTCTCGGTATCTGCATCGCCCCGCCTACTTTTTCGCGAGTTCAGCTTCGGAACTGGCTCGGGGGCAGCCTCGGACGCCGCTCGCTTACGTCCCCTCCCCGAGCCAGACGATTCCATTGCAACACGCCCCCAGTTCGCTCAGTCCCTAGAGAGAAGAGAGGCCGGCAGAGAGTGCGTGCACTCACTGAGCGCTCAGAAGCAAGCACTTGTCCGTATCCAGGATGCAGCCTGCAGCCCCTGTTTGATGGCACTTGCGAGAGTTAGCGTGTTCGCTCAGCGTGCCGCAAGTGACAGCCGCGAACCAGCGTGGTTACAACAGAGCTTCCCAAGGAACAACAAAATTTCTAAATAATTCGAGTCCCCCTCTGCTCCTGTGCCCTAGGTAGTAGAAACAACCGCCCCACTCGGACAAGCGCATGCGCTGCTAGATAGGCGCACCTTCGTGTTGGATTTTCCTTGCCCCCTACACACCGCCTTGGCAAATTTAATTTTTATTTTTTTGGTACAAGTCTAGAAGTTGGTTCATTACACGAACGGGTCAGTCATGACCTTCCAGCTCTCAGTAAGGGTGAATTGGAAGGATAGTGGTGGCGCAAACAACCACACGCCCATTGGAGGGGGTAGCATGCCCAGCAAAGTGGGGGGCATGGCCTTGGCGGCATTTGTGTTGGTGGCACTGCCGTCAATGACGGCGCCAGCGCCGTCATCACTATTGGTTTCCCTGGACTTTGTGCCAAGCCTAGGGTCACTAAGAGCCAGCGCGCCGCGCTCATCATTGCTCGGGCTCGTCATTCAACCCACTGCAGGCTCTCACCAGGCAATTTTCAGGGGGTTGGATGTGGCCCGTACAAGGACGTGCCCAGCGACCGGGGTTCTCACTGCTCTCCAGATGCGCGTCTTTTCTGCTGCGGCACGAAGGGCAGCCGGACTGAAAGAGACGTGTGGGCGGCAAGTAGATGGCGCACACGACACAGCTCTCAACTTGGCAACGCCAGGTCGTGCAAGTTCTGATGGAGCAAGTCATGGGTTGCACCGAGCAAACGAGACGTCGACTGCACGGCGAGTCTATATTTTTGCTCCTCGCGATGATTCCCAAGCGCCAGTTGGTAGTAGTGGTAGTAGTGACAACAACCCTCGGGTTGTCAAGATTGAAGGCACAGCGCCGCTGAAGGGTGGCAGTTCTAATTCGGGAGGCAGCAGCACTGCATTTAGTTCGCAGGCGTCTGGAGCTGTAACACTGCAGACAGAAAAAGAGAAAGGACAGGCAACGGAGGATCAGCGAATCGAGAAGATTTCTAAGCTGAGGAAACCTGTTCTCCGTCCTGTCGATATCGAGAATGCACAGGAACCAGCCAACAGAGGCGTGGGTGCCAAGCGAGCGCCACGAGTGAAAAGATCTCCCGTTCGAAAAGGAATTAGTGGAATCGGTGGGGGTGGCGGCCGGGGTGGCAGTGCGTCACTTTCGGTAGGGGTTTTAGCCGGAGGTATCAGCCGAATTGGCAGTGCGGCAAGTTCTGTGGCTCCTCTTAAAGACGGGAGAAGATCAGCAGGCTGGCAATCGACCAGTCCCCGCAATGCAGGTTTCTCCACCAATCCAGAACAGGGTAGATGGATCAGCGAAACACAAAGGGGCGATGAGGCGTGGGCGACAGGCGATGCTTCCCGGAGGGAGATGCCCCACACTCTGGATGGGCGTGTACGGAAATTTTGGGAGGCGAGTAATGAACGACGGCAGGCCATCATGCAGGCTCGTGCTGAGCGATGGAAAGTGCTCGATGCACGTAGTGCTCGCTCTTCATTCGACACCTCTGCAGTCATACGCGCGTCGTGCTCTCCTTCTTCACCGCATTCTCTCTCTCTTCGGGCTCCATCTGCTTCTTCAGACTATGCCCAAAAGATCCCTCTGGAACCCATGTTCCAATGGGGAGGGGAGGAACCTGCATGGCTGCGCAAGTGTGTTGGCTGGGACACAGCCAGTAAGAATGAATCCTCATATGAGTCCGTGCCAGAACAGATCCTGGTGAAAATGGCCCAGGTGAGAGTGTTGTTTTTGTTGTGCTGGCGATAGGCATGCGCGCCCAGTCTGCGCGCCACCCGCAGCAGGCCAAGCAACACAAACTTTTCTTTTTCTTTCTTATTATTTTGAGTGCATTGTGTATCTATAAGCGCAAGTGAAGCGAACGACTCTGCGTCATGACCCTTGCGAGAGTTAGCGTGTTCGCTCAGCGTGCCGCAAGTGACAGCCGCGAACCAGCGTGGTTACAGCAGAGCTTCCCAAGGAACAACAAAATTTCTAAATAGTTCGAGTCCCCCTCTGCTCCTGTGCCCTAGGTAGTAGAAACAACCGCCCCACTCGGACAAGCGCATGCGCTGCTAGATAGGCGCACCTTCGTGTTGGGGTTTCCTTGCCCCCGACACACCGCCTTGGCAAATTTAATTTTTATTTTTTTGGTACAAGTCTAGAAGTTGGTTCATTACACGAACGGGTCAGTCATGACCTTCCAGCTCTCAGTAGGGGTGAATTGGGAGGATAGTGGTGGCGCAAACAACCACACGCCCATTGGAGGGGGTAGCATGCCCAGCAGAGGGGGGGGCATGGCCTTGGTGGCATTTGTGTTGGTGGCACTGCCGTCAATGACGGCGCCAGCGCCGTCATCGCCATTGGTTTCCCCGGACTTTGTGCCAAGCCTAGGGTCACTAATAATAATATCTCGTCGTGCTAGCTAGTCATTCAACCCACTGCAGGCTTTCGCCGCACAGCAGCAGGGGGTTAAACGTAGCCCGTGCGAGAAAAAATTTCACAGGACATGCTCCTGGCAAAACCACATCAGTTTTTAACCGATTAGGTGGCGCGCGACGGCAGGATTTACTTCTATTGGGGCACGTTCAAACAGAAATTTTGATAGAGCACGTTCGTTCTCACTCTCTTCTAGCGAATGCGTAGGAGTAACCCCCATCTCGTCCCCTTCCTTCCTCCACAATTGGCCAAAGAAGATAAGGGCAATTGAGCAACGTCCTCCTCTCGCCTTCCAATATCTGTATTGATTTCCACTCACTTGCTCCTCCCTCTGCTCGTTTCTTGCACACACAGTGGACAAAGAAAGTTGCAGTGGTCAACTTGCTTTTCTTTCCGCTCGATGTCTTGTTCGACAAAATGCAAGAGACAAGCAGGAAATTGGTGGGCTTTGGACGCGCGGTGCGCAGCGGCAAGGCAATGCGTGGTATCGTTCTTCTTGTTGTGAAATTCTGTTGCTGTGCATGCTGGATTTTTCTCCTGTATCAATTGTTTTGTTTACATGCATACATGTATGTGTATATTTACGTGTGTGCATATCTTCAAATTTGCATGCATAATACGTATTTACTTACATGCGTCTACATGATTCCATGCATGCGTACCTTTGATCCATACAATTGTGTTTGAATTTGAATCTTTGCGTGTACACAGGCGATTCCGCCACTCAAGACGCAGTACTGTCGAGGTTGGCTGCGGAGAAGCGAGTACGAGGTATGCGTAGCAGCTCAAGGGGTCTGGCCATACCTGTACCAGCACAAGTTGAGGTGTGTGTGCGTGTGTGTCTGTGTAGGTGGTTGTGCATAACTTTCGCTCGCTCAATACTGTGTTTGCATCCATGCGTGTGTGCATGCTTCTTCTGACACGACAACACGCACTGTGAAAGGCACACTCAGCTTGCTTGACACACTTTTACTAGCGTATGTTTGTACATGCCGTTATATTCATCCAGTACTTATACTGTACATAGATGTATGTACTGATTTGTACGTACAAACATACATGCACTCAGCAAGGGGTGCGCTACCCGTCATGTCTGACACGTGGCAATCTGAGGTCCAAGGATGGCACCGTGTACACTATGCCAGAAGATCGCCTGGGGGGGGTGCGGCGCCAACGCAAAGAGTTGCGTGCTCAGTACATTGTCGCAGCGTGGTGGGGCGACGTGCTGTATCCGTGGGAAAATGTGGTGACAGGCGAAGATGGTATGTGGCTCAAAGTCGGTGATAACGTCACTGACAATGTTCGATTGTGGTTGGCTACTGGCACCTTGTCACTGCCGTTACCGCTGGCTGATGTCTTGGGGGATCCATGTCCCGGACGTGGTAAGGTGCTGATATTACAGTATCTTGATCATCGTGGGCAAGAACGGGTGTGTGGGTGGGAGGATGAAACGAAGAGGTTCAAATTCCTCAAGACTATCCAGACAACGCATTCGATCCGTAGATTGGCAAATATTGTGTCGGGTAAGAATCCAGTGTCTGCTGCTCTTGAG
>Ga0209390_10010911_pt1 | contig 10538 bp, 10 predicted proteins | sample BON01_FD_187212 | JGI IMG/M metagenome (GOLD analysis project Ga0209390, IMG submission 187212) | Freshwater microbial communities from Lake Bonney liftoff mats and glacier meltwater in Antarctica - BON-01 (SPAdes) (version 2) | ecosystem: Environmental > Aquatic > Freshwater > Ice > Glacier... | reverse complement strand
AACAATGTTAGTCGTTTCCACGGTGGTGTATCTCCTTTGGTTGGGCTGCTGTCTCACAACAACAATTCAATCAGATACGCCGCCAACCTTCAAACCGCCCAAACACCAGATTCAGTCATAGCTCCTTAAGCGCATCTCCAAATTCTACAAAATTGAGGAAGCGCTTAATGGCCAATCGGCTGAGCAGCGCAAGGCCGCGCGGCAGGAACAAACCAAGCCGCTGTTGGAGGACTTCGAGGTCTGGCTTAAAACGGCCCGCGCCCGCATCTCCGCAAAGTCACGTCTTGGAGAAAAGCTCAGCTACATTGCCAAATACATGGGCGGCCTGAAGCTGTTCCTTGACGACGGCTCCGTCGAGATGGACAGCAACGTGGTCGAGCGTGCAATCCGTCCAATTGCTTTGAACAGGAAAACGCACTGTTCGCGGGCCACGATGAGGGTGGTCGCACATGGGGGCGCATCGCCTCCCTGATTGAGACATGCAAGCTCAACAAAGTCGAGCCATACGCCTATCTCAAGGCGACACTTGAAGCCATCGCAGCAGGGCATCCCGCAGCACGCATCAATGAACTCATGCCGTGGCACTTTGACAAACAGGCCTGACACCGCTTACCATTTATTCACACTGTAAATAGGAGAAAACACATGGAAACTTTGTCGATAGGTCAATATGATTTGATCTATAACGCATTTTCGTTCGGCTTTGCGACACTTGCGGCTGCAACGCTCTTCTTCTGGCTGGGTATCGGCCAGGTGAAACCACAATACAAAACTGCAATTGTCGTTACCGGCTTGGTGACGTTCATCGCAGCCTACCATTACTTCCGCATCGGTCAAAGCTGGAATGACGCGTACACACTGGTTGATGGAACATACGTTGCAACTGAAAAAGTCTTTAATTCAGCGTACCGTTACGTTGACTGGCTTCTGACAGTGCCACTTTTGCTGGTCGAGTTGATCCTCGTGATGAGTCTTACCCGATCCGAGACAGTATCACGCGCAACCAGCCTTGGTCTTGCGGCACTGTTGATGGTGGCCTTGGGGTATCCAGGCGAAGTCTCTGAATCAGGCGGCATGCGCTGGATCTTTGGCCTGTTGTCGATGATCCCGTTCTTGTGGATTGTCTACCAACTGTACTCCGGTCTGGGTAAAGCCATCGAAAACCAGCCAGAGAACGCACGTGGTCTGGTACGTCTTGCGCGGAATGTAACTGTCGTCAGCTGGTGCTTCTATCCGGTCGTCTACTTTGCGGGCGCCGTAGGACTTGGTGGTGCGACTGCGACGGTTGTTGTCGAGGTCGGCTACACTATCGCTGACATCATAGCAAAAGCCGGTTTCGGTGTGCTTATCTTCCTGATTGCCATGCGCAAAAGCGAAGATGCAACAGACCGGAACACTTCGACAGTAGCTGCCGAATAAATGAACAAGGCCGTCCCCATTTACGTGGGGGCGGCCACTTCTTTGACCCGTTTGGATGTGCCCAATGTTTGATGTTAGAGAACATACAGTTGTTCTTCTGAGCGATGTGGACGCTGAAATTGACCGCCTGCTCATGTCGCCCCCATCGCATGTGGCGGAGGCAGCAAGGTATCATTTTTCTGCTGGTGGTGCACGGATTCGTGCGCAACTTGGGCTCGACGCGGCCGCAGCACTTGGGCTGTCACCCAAAGTGGCCATAGCGTGCGCCTTGGCGCCAGAGCTTTTACACAATGCGTCTTTGGTTCATGACGATCTCCAAGACGGCGATGAGGTCCGACGCGATACACCCGCTGTGTGGTCACGCTTTGGCAAAGACGTTGCAATTTCGACTGGCGACTTGCTGATTTCGGCAGCCTATGTGGCAATTGCAAATCATCCCGATCCTGCGGCAGCCCTTCGTGCAGTGCATCATGCGGTGACGGTTACAATCGAAGGGCAAACACAGGATTGCCACACCAAGTGTCCGACGCCCGAAAACTGGGCAAACATTGCAGCCCTCAAATCCGGCCCCCTATTTGCGTTGCCCATCTGTCTCGCGCTGATCGCAGCGAAAGTTCAGGGGCAGGATGCAGCCGGCCGAGCAGGAAACGCGCTGGCAGTAGCGTACCAAACACTCGATGACATTGAAGATCGTGACAGCGATTTGGTGAAGGGCGGTACAAACATCTGCCTATCCCTTGAAGCCGCAGGATACGTTCCTGCCTCCGCAAAAGATATTGCTTGTGATCGTGCTTACACAGCACTGCAAACCGCACGCAAACACGCAAACGCACTTCCAAGTAATGCAGGAGCGGCTTTGGTGACACTCGCAGACCTCCTTGAATCCAAACTAAAGGGTATTGACCATGCCACGTGATACCAACTTCTCCGCCGCACAATCAGCCATCGTTGCCGGCGCGGGCTTTGGCGGTATTGCCGCAGCCCTGCGTCTGCGGGCCAAAGGATATGATGTTCATCTTATTGATCGATGCCCTCGCTTGGGAGGTCGCGGTCAGGTCTTTGAAAAAGACGGTTTTCGTCATGATGCTGGGCCAACAGTTCTGACTGCACCGCATTTATTCGAAGAATTGTTCGAACTGTTCGGCAAAAAGATGGCAGATTACGTAAAGCTGGTGGAGCCCGATCCCTGGTACCGTTTCCAATATCACGACGGCGATACATTCGACTACGGCCCCACAGATGAAGCCACTGAGGCCGAGATCAAACGTATTTCACCGGATGATGTGGCAGGATACCGTCGCATGGCCGCATGGTCCCAAAAAATATACGATATTGGCTTTAGCAGGCTGTCGGATGTGCCGTTTCACTCACCTGTCTTTATGATCAAACAAATTCCACATCTGTTGCGGCTCCGCTCGTTTGAAAGTGTGTGGTCCATGGTGTCGCGGCATATGAAGCACGACAAGCTGCGCCGCGCGTTCTCGATCCAACCCCTGTTGCTGGGTGGCAATCCATTCTCAACCACTGCCATTTATGGCATGATCAACCACCTTGAACGCGAACATGGCGTCTGGTTCGCCATGGGTGGAACCGGGGCGCTTGTCGATGCATTTGACCGGCTCATGAAAGAGGAAGGCATCACCGTATCCTTGAAGACCACTATTGCGCAAATCAAGGTCGAGGATGGACGTGCATCGGGCGTCATACTGGAGAGCGGGATAGAAATCGACGCAGACGTTGTCGTCTCCAACATGGATCCTGTCCATGTGTATCGGCACATGCTGCCGCAGACCCAAATCTCTAAAGTTGCAAAGATGCGGTCAAAAAAATCAAAGCTCTCAATGGGCTTGTTTGTAATGTACTTTGGTGCCACCAAAACTTGGCCAGATGTCGCCCATCACACTGTCTGGTTTGGTGAGCGCTACAAAAGTCTTCTGCGCGATATATTCGACAATAAGAAACTTGCTGATGACTTTTCACTTTATGTACATCGGCCCACGGCGACGGATCCAAGCTTTGCGCCAGAGGGATGCGACAGCTTTTACGTTCTGTGCCCTGTCCCCAACCTGACCGGTGGGCAAGACTGGGAGGTTGAAGGCCCCAAGCTTCGCGACCGCATTGTTGCTGCACTGGAAGATACGATGCTGCCTGGCTTGAGCGACCACATCACCGCAGAGTTTGCCATGACACCGGAAGATTTCAGCAATGACTATCTTTCCGTAGATGGTGCGGGATTTTCGCTGTCACCGTTCTTTACGCAATCAGCGTGGTTCAGATTCCACAACCGTGGTGAGGGCGTGCGTGATCTGTATTTTGTTGGAGCGGGAACGCATCCGGGTGCTGGTTTGCCGGGCGTTGTTTCATCGGCAAAGGTCTTGGAAAACCTTGTCCCAATTGCGGAGAATGTCACGTGAATCCTGAAGATATCATGGCGTATCACGCACGTAGTTTTGCACCAGCGGCGCGCTTGTTGCCGCGACGCGACAGGCTCCTTATCGCACGACTTTATGTTTTGTGTCGCACGGTTGACGACATTGCAGATGAAATTGGTGGGGCTGTCGGTCAACGCCAATTGCAAAAACTACATGATGATTTGACTTCGCAGTATCCAAAGGGTCGGCTTGGAATAGAAGCACACGACTTGTTTCAAGGCCGACCCCTTGGATTGGCTGCTTTCGCCGAACTGGTATCAAGTGCTGCGGCCGATACTGGCGCTGTGTGCATCGCTGACAGTCCCACGCTGGACACCTACTGTATGGGTGTTGCCGGAACGGTGGGCATCATGGTTTGCGCAATCTTTGATATTGATGAGGTTCATCACGCAAAAGCGGCCAACCTTGGCAAAGCCATGCAGTTGACAAATATTTGTCGTGATGTTGCAGAAGATGCGCGAATAGGACGCCGTTACTTGCCCTTTACGCACTGTCCCTACGATCCTCAGGACATCGCCACTGGTGTTCCGGAAGCAGTACAAGCAGCCGAGGCTGCCATGGCTTTTCTGCTCGGTGAGGCGGATGAGTTGTACACGTCGGGTCGCTCTGCCTTAGTAGCACTTCCTCTGCGATTGCGACTTGCTGTAGCATCTGCCGCCGCAATGTACGAAGGCATTGGATCAGAGCTGCGCCGCCGAGAGTATCAGCCCCTTCAGGGCCGTGCCATTGTCCCCAAGGAACGCAAGGCAGGCCTTGCCGTCCGCGCCATTCTGGGAGAGCTGATCCAAAAACGTAAATGGGAAAGTAGGTCTGGTCATGCCAGCGCCTGATGTTGATGTCGCAATCCTCGGCGGTGGCTGCGCAGGGCTGAGCCTCGCCGTCCGGCTGGCGCAGAGCAACTTATCTGTTCGCGTGATTGAACCGCGCACGGAATACGTCGACGACCGCGCTTGGAGCTTTTGGCGGACACAGTCAGATCCATTCGAGGATTGTGTACGCAAAGAGTGGACCTCTTGGAGTGTGCAAGACCAGCGCGGGCAAGCCCTGCGAACGTCGTCACACATGCGCTATCAGACGGTTACATCCGGTGCGTTTTATCGCCGTGCGTGTGAGGTGATTGATCAAAGTGAAAAGTTATCATTGTCGCTTGGTGTCGCTGCACATGATGTTGCCCGGAATGGGCAAGGATGGCAGATTGAAACAGATGCTGGTACCCTGACAGCAGAAACAATCGTCGATACACGCCCACCGCGCCGTGTTCCGACTTATGGACAGTTCTTTTTGGGTCGTGAGATTAAAACTGAACGGCCAGTTTTCGACCCCGATACCGTCCAACTTATGCACTTCCGCCGCGCACGCAGTAAAGGTGTTGATTTCGTATACATACTGCCGTTCGCTGTGGATCAGGCACTGGTTGAGGTTACATCATTTGCACCGAAAAATCCGGGTCATGAGGTCTACACCGAATGGCTGGATGAAGAGATTGATGCACTGAATCCCGGTAAAACCGAAACCATCCGCACTGAGGCTGGTGCGCTCCCGATGGAAGTAGGCTTTGCCGAGCCTGCGCCCGAGGGGATCGTACGCATGGGACTGGGGGGCGGGGCTGCCAGACCATCAACCGGATACGCGTTCTCACGCAATCAGGTGCAAGCGGACCGTGTGGCGACAGCACTTATCGATGGCAAAATTCCCAATGTCGATCTGGATGGTCCAATGACCCGATTTATGGATCGCGTGTTCCTGCAAGTACTCACCTCCAAACCAGAACGCGGTCCAGCCCTTTTTGATACTCTGTTTCGCAATGCGCCAAGGGATCGATTGGAAAGGTTTCTTTCAGGCTCCACCAAGACTGCGGATCGGGTGTCGGTAATGGCCTCTCTGCCGCCTTTGCCATTTTTGCAAGCGGCGGCCTTTCCAAAATGACAGGCATACCACTATGGCAAACCTGGTTTTTCGCATGCGCTGTTCTGACCATAATCGGGGCTAGCTTGATTTTTCAGCCAGATATGACTACTCAACTGCTCATGCTGGTTCCCTCCGTAGCCATATTGGGCTTGCCGCATGGCGCATTTGATTTACCAATTGCAAAATCGCTTTGGCCTTTGAACGGCTGGCGCGGACATGCGCGTTTTGCATTTTTATACATCGGACTTGCGTTTATACTAATCTGCACTTGGATTTTATTTCCGGGCCCAGCACTATTTGCGTTCCTGATCTACTCGGCTGTTCATTTTTCAGGTGACTGGGAGGGCTCTTCGGGCCCCTTACGCTGGACTGGTGGCATTGCAACAGTTGGCGCACCAGCACTGTTCCAGCGAGAGGAAGTCGCCACTATTTTTGCATATCTGGCACCTGCATCTACTGCAAACCTTGCGGCACTACTCCTCGCCCTTTCCGGTGCAGGAGCCTTGGCATTATCCGTTGCACTTGTAGCCTACCAACCCTCACTCAGAACAAGAGCTGCGATTGAGCAGGGGATCATCTGGATCGCTGCGGCGTGCCTTGCGCCTTTAGTCTACTTTGTTGTTTATTTTTGCACCCTGCATTCTGTGCGTCACTTTACTGACGCAATTTTTTTTATAGAACACAAACGTCAGGCGATGAGAGTCGCGGTAGTTCTTTCCATAGTAACGATTTCAGCCGGCTTTATTGGCTTTGCCATAATGCAGAAGCTTGGAGTGGACGATTTGGAAAAGTCCGTTTTGCAGATTGTATTTATTGGACTGGCGGCCCTCACTGTTCCACACATGATCTTGGTTGATCGCTTTCATCAGCAGATGAAAAACCGAAGGAATAGATAACAGCTTAACCTTTCAAGAGACAAGAAAACATCGCTGTTTCCTAAAAGTTAACGCGCGGTGGTCTGAACCTATTGAGGGAAAAATTTAATTTTTAGGAAGAGGCGAAGTGTTTGAACGAGTGTCGCTGCTGGCTTCACTATTTAGCTGAATAGTGCCCTGATATCCAATCCCATTTGTAACGCGGAGACAGGATAATCTCGATTAAGCCTGCGTTTGAGTGCCAACTTTGTCTGTGTTCTCAGCGGCAATTCCTTCAGGCAACATTCGTCCAACAGATTAAAGATGTGAGGCAATCTTGCTGCACTTCACTCAACGTTAAGCCCACCCCAATTGGCTGGAGATCAGCGAACGTGGATACTCCGCAAATCTCTGCCTTTTGCGCGGGACTGTCTACATGGCGCGCATGCGGGGCGGCTGGTGGCAAATAGGATGGGTCTGGTCATCTGGGCTCGGTTGGACTTCACGCCAGGCAGACCTATCTCTCGAATATGGAAAATCGCCCCAGAACCTCCGTTCTTTACAACGCCAACTGCCCGGTCTGTAACTTTGAAATCCAGCATTACGCAAAGTATGCGGGCAACCACAGCCTGCCGATCCGGTTTGATGATCTGAACACGGATGCGCGGGACCTGTGGGGGCTGGATGCCGATACGGCGGCCCGGCGGCTTTATGTGCTGAATGACGGAACACTGACATCAGGGATTCCGGCGTTTCTGGTCCTTTGGGCGCAAATGCCAAAGTATCAGTGGCTGGCGCGGGTCGTTGGCTGTCCAGGGATCAAGCAGATCGCCTCGGTGGCCTATGACCATGTGCTGGCCCCGGTTATTTACCGCTGGCACTTGCGCCGTTTGCGCAAGCAGACCACCCACACTGCCAACTGATGCCGGTGAAGCCCTTGCCGGACGACGACGATAACAGTGGCACAGCAGTGCCTACGGGCCGTGCTGCGCGCCTGTTGCGTTTTGGTGGCATGGCGTCCGGAATAGCGGGGAACGTGGCTGCGGGGGGCCTGCGGGCGCTGGCGGGTGGCAAGCGGCCCGATCTGGCGCAGCTGTTGCTGACACCCGCGAACACCTTGCGGCTGACTGACGGGCTGTCACATCTGCGCGGCGCGGCGCGGCGCTGAAACTGGGGCAGATGCTGTCGATGGATACCGGGCTGGTGCTACCGGGTGAGCTGACGGCGATCCTTGCCCGGATGCGGGATGATGCCCGCCACATGCCGCCGAAGCAACTGCAGACGGTGTTGAATGCCGAATGGGGGCCGGGCTGGTACAGCCGCTTTGCCCGCTTTGACGTGCGCCCGTTCGCGGCGGCCTCAATCGGACAGGTGCACCGGGCCGTGACGCACGATGGCCAGGACCTTGCGATCAAAGTGCAATATCCCGGCGTGCGGGCCAGCATCGACAGCGATGTGGACAATGTCGCCACGCTCTTGCGCCTGCCGGGGCTGCTGCCACGCGGTATGGACATCGCCCCCCTCTTGGCCGAGGCCAAGCGCCAGTTGCACGCCGAGGCCGACTACCACACCGAAGCGCAGCATCTGGCCCGCTTTGGCGCGCTGCTGGGTCGGTCCGAGGTGTTCGTGCTGCCCGCCCTGCACGCCGGGCTTTGCACACCGCATGTTCTGGCGATGAGCTATGTGGAAAGCGCACCGCTGGAAAGTCTGGTCGACGCCCCCCAGGCGGTGCGTGACCGGGTTGCCACGGCCCTGATCGACCCTGTGCTGCGCGAATTGTTCGTGTTCGGCGCGATGCAGACCGACCCGAACCTTGCCAATTACCGGTATGATCCCAAAACCGGCCAGATCGTGCTGTTGGATTTCGGCGCGGTGCAGCCCATTGCCCCGGCACTGGCGGCTGATTTCTGCGCCCTCGCGCGCGTGGCGCTGGATGGTGGGGCAGAGGCCACGCGCGACGCCATGCTGCGCATTGGCTATTTCGGCCCGGCCACATCGCTGCACCACCAGGATCTGATCCAATCCATGTTCAACACCGCAATGGGCCCGCTGCGGCAGGACACCCCGTTCGATTTCGGCACAAGCACTCTTCTGGAACACCTGCGTGACATGGGCCTTGCCATCGGCAACGACCGCGAGCTTGCCCATGTGCCGCCCGCGGCCACGCTGTTTTTGCACCGCAAGATCGGCGGCATGTACCTGATGGCCGCCAAACTGCGGGCCCGGATCGCCTTGCGCCCGATGATCGAGGCCTATTGCCGCGACACGACCCCGCAACGTTGAAATCTCGGTGGTTCGCATCACCTCTTGCTCATACAATCATGTGATGGACCCGATGACAGACTGGATCGCAACCCGCGGCGAGGGTGAGAAAATCATGGCGGCCTTCGCGCCACGCGTGGGGCGCGGCTATACCAACGGTCGCAACACCGATCACGGCCCCGGCGCGCACAAGGCGGTGTCGGTGCTGTCGCCCTACGTCCGGCGCAGGCTGGTGACCGAACAGGGCCTGGTTGCCATGGCGCTTGATGCCCACGGGCCCGAGGATGCCGAGAAGTTTGTCCAGGAAGTGATCTGGCGCGGCTATTTCAAAGGCTGGCTGGAACGCCGCCCGCAAGTCTGGACCAGCTATCGCGTCGGTCTGGACGCTGACCTCGCCGCCCTTGATCGCGACCGCCGCCTGCGCCACGATGTGGGCCGCGCGATGGATGGCCAGACGGGCCTCGGGTGTTTCGACGCATGGGCAACCGAACTGGTGGACACAGGGTATCTGCACAACCACGCGCGGATGTGGTTTGCATCAATCTGGATCTTCACGCTGGGCCTGCCGTGGCGCTTGGGCGCAGATTTCTTTTACCGGCATCTGCTGGATGGCGATGCCGCGTCCAACACGCTGGGCTGGCGTTGGGTCGCAGGGCTGCACACGCGCGGCAAACCCTATCCGGCTGACGCGCAGAACATCGCCACGTTTACCGCCGGGCGCTTTGCCCCCCGCCGCAGCGATCTGGCTGCGGTGACGGAAGGGCTGGAGGCGACGGAACCAGATGGCTTGCCATCCGTGTTGCCGCTGCGCGCGATCAGGCAACCAGAACCGGGCCGCCCCACCGCGCTGCTGGTCACGGATGAGGATTGCCGGGTCGAGGATTTCGGGCTTGCAGGTTTTGATATCCGCACCGTTGCCACGCTATCGGCAAGAAGTCGTCCCATACCGGAAACTACCGCAAAGTTTCCGGATCAAAAATGCGAAAGCACATGACGACGTTCGACTCGGAACCGAGCATGAGCACCTCGAATTTCGGGTAAGCCTCAGCTCGCTGAGATCGGCACGTCGATATCGGTGGTGGAAAAGCCCGCATCTTATACCAACGGCCCTAAAGGGTTACCGTTTTAGCCCATTCACGGGATCTTATTGAGGTTATAGCCTTTTTGTCCTGTGCAAAGAAGTTCCAAGCTTCACAGCATCTACCGACAATTTCCTAGTAGCTTTCGAAGACAGATAGGGAGAGTTGGTTAGCGCGCAGATATGCCCAGACATTTTCCATTGGGTTGAGTTCGGGAGAATAAGGCGGGAGTTTTATCAATGTGATGTTTGCTGGAACTTTCAACTCTGCTGAACCATGCCAACCAGCGCCATCTAGAATAAGCAGGGCATGTCCGCTGGAAGCGACGGTTTTTGAGATCTCGATGAGATGGGAGTTCATGGCTTGTGTGTTGGCTTGCGGCATTATCAGAGCCGCCGCCTTGGCCCGTTCAGGACATACGGCACCAAAAATGTAGCCCGAAGTATAGCGGGTGTCGCGCAAAGCTCGGGGCCGTGTTCCACGCTTGGCCCAGATGCGCGTGAGCGTGCCTTGCTGCCCGACCCTCGCTTCGTCTTGAAACCAAACTTCTAACTTTTTCCCAGCTGCCGCTGCGGGCAAAACCT
>Ga0209390_10010910_pt1 | contig 10538 bp, 12 predicted proteins | sample BON01_FD_187212 | JGI IMG/M metagenome (GOLD analysis project Ga0209390, IMG submission 187212) | Freshwater microbial communities from Lake Bonney liftoff mats and glacier meltwater in Antarctica - BON-01 (SPAdes) (version 2) | ecosystem: Environmental > Aquatic > Freshwater > Ice > Glacier... | reverse complement strand
CTGGCACTTCTGCGGGAACTTTCGCAGTGTCCACGGGCCCTTACAGAAATTATCATGCCAAAGCAGGTAAGAAAAACGAACCTTGACATGTTTTTGGTACCATTTCAAAAAAAAGGGTTGGATAATCGATCATCACGTTTCGAACCTAAAAACTCGTGGCTTTCTTTTTCAAGGGGTTCAGGTCCACCCTTAAGTATCAAAAAACAATACCAGAGAATTTTGGCTAATAAATAAAATCTATCAAGACAGAAAGTTAATATTATATTCTTCTTGTTAGCAAATATCTATAGCTCGCCAGCTGCATGAGCAAAAGATCTGTCATCTGAAGCTTGTTTCAGAAGCATAACTTGATTTGGTGACCCACAATACCTTTCAAGAACCTCTCCTCACTCCATTCAATATGCATGAATTTCTCGGATTTGAAATTTTGAGTTCAGAAAAACACTTTTGCCATTGAGAAATCTCTGAAATTTTGCTCCGTGTAAGAGGTTTAGACCCGTGCCCAACCTGGGAGGGGGTGTTGATGAGAGTTGAAACCCGAAAGATTTTTCTTTCCACCGGCAGTTGACAGGATGTAAACACGAAAATGGCGCTTTTTGAACGAAGTCAGGGTCAGCCCTTCGAATTTTGAAAACTTTGACAAGTCGCGGCTGTGGCTACCGGACTCGGCCAGATTACTTAGTGAATCGTGTGGAACAAAAAATTGAGCGGCCATTGGGGAATTGCACAGAAATCGAGAAGTAGTTGTCTACTGAACGGTTGGAGTTGTGGGTGGGTAGGGATAGTTGACTCAGGGCCCAAATGTTCTCATTCCCGGAACCAAATACAAACGCTCTAAGAACATGTTTCCTGTCACATCTATTGCGCTCAGCTGTGATAGCGTGTGGCCGCGATTGTTACAGCCTCTTGCGCGGTCTCTAGTAGGGAATGAATATTTTACAGGTGTACCATATGAATTTTTAGTACGGTACGCCCAACGTATTATAGAAAGAGGATGCGTGAGGGTCAGCACCTCAGCCCCCGTCAGCAATCTCGAGCCTTTTCCGGCCGAATCTCGTCGGAATCTGACCAGTCAAAAATAAGTGACCTAAATGACCCTCTTCATCTGTCTCTGGAATATATAACACCCTCAAGCTTGCATAGCTTGCAGGATATATCTCTACAACTTCAATACAATGTCAAACGCCAGCATGCTGATACCAACAAGCATCACCCCAAGTGCCTCGATCGGCAAGGGCCTCGTCGGAGGAGAGCCAGACGTGTGCTGCTTGCGCTCGTGGCGCCCTGACTCGGAATTCGAGCAGGAGCCACCAGCAAAGCGTGCCCGGCTGGCAGCGACAACCAGGCTCTTTGAAGAGCTATGCGAGCAGGTCGTCACTGCGCAGCAGACTGCGCGTCGCCAACGTCAAGAGCGTGATCAACACGAGATCATACAATCCCAGCAGATCGCCGACCGCTTTCCCCTCACCTTCGAAAACGCACGCTCGCCATCGCCCGCAGCCACCACCACAGCCAACCTGGCCAAGGCCACACCCGACCCTGGATTCCGAGCAAAGCAACATACGCCCCAAGACATTCTTTACCCCCCTTACGCTCTCAAAGAAGACGACTGCCCACTTGGTGTGTGTTGCGTAGCCGGGCAAGAAAGCCTCAAGCAGGCTAGCTGCAAGCAGAAACTTGAAAAGATGCGCATGCCACTGCTGTGCATTTGATAGTTGTAAAGATTAGCAATCTTCTATCAAGCGGGCTACGATATGCAATGTATCGCATAAATGCCTATGCTACAAGCGACTGTTCAGGGCAATTATCACACATACAACACATCACTCACACCACCTGCGTTTGACTTCATTAAAGAAAAATCAAAGTCTCGATGTTTCCTCGCTGCTAGCGCTTGCTTGCTCCCTCTGTCCTTATGCTCCCTCCGTCATTACGCCTGAGCAATAGTTCATAATTTGCCTGGATTGATGCTGCGTCTGTGTAATCAGGGCGATCTAACAAGACAACGGAACCTGAGATGTCATCTACTAATCATTTAGCAATCGTGTGTTGTCACTCAGTAGAAGACACCTCTAATTTTCAAAAGCAAGGCTGCTCGGATGTCATAACAACCGTTGATCAGGGCTCTGAATCCCATGCAACTTTTTGGCATCCAACGAATCCTATCTGTCTTTCTTTCGTTGTGTATGTAGTTATAGCAGGAGTGAGGGAGAGAGAAAATTTTATTACAAGACAGCCACCAATAGGGGAAAAAGATTGTGATAGTGATGGCGAAAACTCCTGGATCTCAGAAGGGCTCCCCAGTAGCAGCAGAAGAAGGAGCAGAGGGGAGGGGAGGAAGGAGGGGGGAAGGGAGAGAGAGAAGGCGAGTGCAAGCGAGGTCGACGTTGGAGTCAACAGCGCCAAAAGCGAGATCAAGGTCGAGAGAAGGCGTGTCCCTGAATGAAGCGCCAAGGATTTTTGCGAGATTGTCATCGAATTTACCGTCGTCGGCATCATCGGCATTATCATTGGTCAAAGACAGATGAGGGAAGGCAAGCCGAAAGGCTCGAAGAGGCGCTACGATACGATGCTTGGCTTTGCGTCGGCAGGTAGAGACCGCGACCTGGTGACAGAGGGATACAAGTAAAGACAACAGAGCTGGGAACAGTGTCAGTAGCCCTGCCAGGGGACAGCGAAGGATTGTGACCCCCCGGGCCTACCAAGGCCATTGATAATGATACCACGGACAGGATCGCTGGTAACAGACGAGCCTGCGCGAGAAGTTTCCCTGTTGACGAGGATGAGAGATGTCAACAGCGCTGCGGATGAGACAATCAGCCGCCGACCGAGGGCGAACAGAAGCGGCACTCACGGGGTGAGCTGTGCCATGTACCGACAAATAAGTGCGGGGGCGCGCGGCGGCGGAGGGCTTTCAAAAACAGGTAGGGGAGTGTATTCAAATCCCCATTATCTGAACACCTCTGGTCCGATCCAGTAGGCGCGCGGTGACGTCGGGCTAAAGCCCTCCGCCGCCGCTGGCCCCTGCCACGGCAAGGCCAATAGTTTTCCTATTATAGCTGAATGTGCTAACACGACTCCACTTAAAACGCTCACTCCCGATGTCATCTTCATCCCCAACGAGATTGAAATACTGCTGGGATTGTATGATCTCGTGCGAAAGCAATAGGTTTATCGGAAAGTTTCAATACCGGGGGTTTATCGGAAAATTTGTCATACAGCATATATTATATCAGAAAATTTCAATACCGGGGATTTATCGGAAAATTTGTAATACCGGGGGTTTATCGGAATATTTTCAATACGGGGGGTTTAACGGAAAATGTTCAATACCAGGTTTATCTGGCAAAATCCTCCATACCGGGGGTTTATCAGTTTTTACCTTGACATTCCGGGGGTTTATCTGGGGATATGTGGGGATATCTGTGATATCTGGGGCATATCTGGGAATATCTGGGGATATCTGGGGTCATCTGGGGATATCTGGGGATATCTGGGGATATCTGGGGATATCTGGGGATATCTGGGGATATCTGGGGATATCTGGGGTTATCTGGGGATAAACCCCCTGTATTGAAAATTTTGGTGGATAAACCCCGGAATGTGGACCTACCCTGATGACGCGCGGCTGCTTCGGCGCGTTGCACCTTGCTGCTGCGCGCCCACCGTCTGCCTGTCAGCCATCACCCACGGGAGACGTAGAAATTCAGGATGAATCTTGCCAACGACAGATAGGATCTCAGGTGCGAAAGCAATGTTCTTGACAGCGTAATCACGTCTGTATCTATTAATCTTAATGCGAGCCCGAGCATTAAGGTAGTCACCAAGCTTACTGGTGAGATTTGGGTGATTTTTTTCTGTCAAGCGCTCGGAGCGCCCATCCCACTTCTGCATGCTCATGCTGTCGCACGCACGCTATGTGCTTGCCAGAATTTTATGCTCAATCAGTACGGGGATCACGTGCTCACTTGTAAAGAAAACACTGGGGTCATTGCGGCCATGATCATGTCATGCAAGTGTCGGCGCAACAGGCTCGCAACAGCGGTTTGCGAGTACGGGTCAACCGCAAGGTCGCCACTACTGCAGCTGATAACAACAAACAAGGCGATGTACAGGCCATGGAGTTTGGCATTCCAGGATATGATGATCTGGTATGGGACGTGTCTCTTGTCTGTGATAGGATCAGCGCATCAGAGTAACTAGATGAGACATCAGAGCAGCCGACAACTGGCAAGGAACGCAATTGGCATCCAGTTCAGATGCCACGTCTTCTCCTTAAGAGAGGGATCCGCCTGGATCTGAGAGTCAGTGAGAGGTGTGGGAAAGTGAAGGCCAAAAATGGTGTCTTAGGGATCTGTAGGGCAGGCCTTGAAACGTTGAGAGCTCTGTAGACTGAGAGTCTGCTCGCTGCGAGTCGAAGAAATGTCAGCAATGAAAGGGCCAAAAGCGCATGAGGTGAGCTGTGATCACACACTTCGCGGGTACTGACAGCGCCTGAGCGTTGCCCGGATGATCCAGATTTAAATCTACTATTTGTGAGCTGTGAAGCAGGGTGAGACAAAGTAGAGTCAAAGGTGCAATGACATTGCGAGGTGCAGACTGTGGTGCGTTAGCAGCAGGATTTGGGCTCAAACCCTCGATTTGCGGATCTGCTGAGGCAGGAGCTGGCCCATCAATTGACCATTCATGACATCCAAACTCTGTAAGAAGGACGTGGTGTTTGAGCGCAGGAAAATAGGGGTAGTCCATTCGTCCAGATTGGCCAAATTTTGGACTGGGGCCCATGTGCTGGCAAGGTCATTGAAATATTGCTTGGAATGACCGCAAAAATCGAGCCATTGCACGAGAGACACAGATGCCGCATAGGAAGCAGAAATGGCACTACCAGCATTGGAAGTGACACCAAATCTTCCCTGAAAGTGTGGCAGTTGCAATTACATGTCAACGAAACGGCGAAAGACAGCGTCCATTCACCATGCGCGTTAGTTTTACCTTTTCTGCAAAGCGCCTGCAATATCGTGGCATTGACTTGTGTAAGATGTCTAATATGAGTGGTGTTGGAGTGTTACGTCCAAGAAAAGCAAGACGAGTATTCTGGCAGAAGCAGCATGTGGTAGTGAATGAGACCATCAGATACAATGCCAAGCTTATCCACGTCGACCTGGACTGCAGCTGCCTTTTCCTGAGCAAACTGCTGCACCCATTCATCAGTGCCAATGGGTACCCCTGCGACACGCAGCCCCATCGTGGAGATGCCTGCATCCATGCCTGATAGACTCGCGAGTTGAAGATTGGCCTGCAGAGCATTTTGAAAAAGAGCGCGTGCATGGTCGTCGTCGTTGATTCGATCACCTGGAAAGAAGCAATTGAACTTGGGCACGTTGAGATTGAAATCCTCAAGATCAGGATTTTTCAAGATCCTGCTTGAGTACCTGTTTGAGCTCAGCAGCAAGAGCAAGACCTTCTGCAAGTGGTGTAACGATGAGGATATCATTGCAGATGGCGGCCCCAGTGCAAGCAGCATGACGTGCAAATACTCGGCCAAACGAGGGGAAAGTGGTAACTGCAAAACGTACTGTTTCAAAGGTGTCACCCTGTTGACCGCCTTTGCTACACGCAATCTTATGAGCCTGACCCTGGTAGGAGCTGAAGTGCAAAGTGGAGGTGGTACCTTGCATGGATTCAAATTAACACCAATATTGGTATAAGGAAGAAGGACAGGGGATGTCATCTTCCATTTGCACATGCCCGTTGTCAAAAGACTTGGAAGCCCTACCTGCTAGAACATCAAATAAAGCCTGTCGATCTGCAGAGGGGTAAGCATTGACAATGTCAAGTTGAATCACGACAAGAGGATTCTCATTGGAATGTTGCGCTCATGCTGTTGCTAAAAGTTGAGTTACCTGTGCGCAGCGAATGGCCCCATCTGATTGGCCACCAAACTTTTGACATACCGGGGATTTATCGGGAATTGTGACATACCGGGGTTTATCGGGAAATTTTGACCGTGACATACCGGGGGTTTATCGGAAATTTTCAATACCGGGGGTTTATCCACCAGAATCTGCCATAACGGGGGTTTATCGGATTTTACCTTGACATTCCGGGGGTTTATCTAGATATCCCCAGATTTATCCTAGATATCCCCAGATATCCCCAGATATCCCCAGATATCCCCAGATATCCCCAGACTTATCCCAGATTTATCCCAGATATCCCCAGATTTATCCCAGATTTATCCCAGATTAATCCCCAGATTTATCCCAGATAAACCCCCGAAATGTCAAGGTTAAATCTGTTAAACCCCCTTTATGGCGGATTCTGGTGGATAAACCCCCGGTATTGATAGTTGGAACCTTAGTCACCTGGGCTATTTCTACCCAAGGACAACTCCTGTCATGATCAAGCTTGATCATAACAGGAGTTGTCCCTGGGTATAAATAGCCCAGGTGACTAAGGCTCCAACTATCATGTTGTCCATCCATGTTGCATTTCTACGGAGGTGTGTCTTGTTCTATCTCTACTTTGTTTGTCTACATGCGTGTGCGTATGCCTTAAGTCCAAGGTCCATTGTGGGAGTGCCTTGGAGCCGGGTGCTTCCGGGCTTCCCTATTACTGCACACCACCTGTGTGCGTTCCTGATGTAAATAGAGAGCTATCTGTGTGGCGGCAAACAACCCAAAAAAAACAAAAGGTGTTTCTGGGCGGTGGTGTACCTTTGGTAGGACCGCAGGAAGAGCTACGCCGCGGCGGCCCGAGTGGACATACTCCCAGGGGTTTTACTTCGAGCCCAGGGCGGGAGGCGAAGTAAGGATTTTCGGGTTTTACAACAACAAAAAAACAAACAAAAGAAAGTCAAAACCAAACACGTCGAGAGAGGGTTCGTCTGTGGGGCTTGTGCAGACACCACACAGGTTGGTGTCTCGTTGGTGTCCCTTTTCGATTCACTCTTCAAAAGGAATAGGTTGCATTGTTTAGATTTATGTTTGACGTGATATATTTGTGACACATAAAAGTATGATGACGATACCTACACAGACAGTGCGTAAACCACACAGGTACGCCACCATACCTGTCTTGCTCTGTGTACAAGCTGTTTTTGTTGCCTACTCTCCACGAATGGTACCCTCACGCACTTCAACTCCGTGCACTTACAGCTGACTTGCAACCAACAAGATAAGACGCCGGAACCAACAAGCTCGCTATTTGTTCTTCCATTAACACATTCCACACTAGTGCCAGTCCCGTTTACCAAAGACTTACACACACTGACTCTGGACGAATCCCGCACTGAACACATATGCTAAGGTCATCAAAGGCACGGTCAAGCACAGCTTGCTACACACACCACCGTGAACGAGATCACAATTCACACATAAATGGATCCACAACCCGCACACCCTAATAGAGATTCTCTTCGAAATTCTTGTAAAGGATTTAGTTGCATTGGAAATCAACTTTGATCTTCCAATTGGTTCTTTCCAAAAAACAACATTATCTCTCTACATGCTGTGTCTATTTTGCTAAAAAGATGATGATGATGTGTCAGCAATTTTCTCGAATCTGGTACGTGTGTCCTGCACGGTTGTTTCATGATTCACCAGGGGCACATTGCCAAAGAGTATCTCAGCCAAAATTTTGACGAACACTTCTTGGAGGACACTAGGATGACTTGGTGTCTTTCCTACCCATGGCACGCGTTGTAAGACTAAGAAGAATGGCAAAATGGAGTGCCTGCACGGGCGCAGTGGACTGGCTGGGCTGCGGTGCGAGAGCAATGTCAGAATGCAGAATGAAGATGGTGTATATCTGGCCTTTCTGCGACGCGCCGAGGCAGAGCCACGGCTCGAAATGCATACTCAGCAGCAGCGCACGAGTCCGTGGCCTGATAGGGACGGCGCACACGCCTCGCAGATGCCACACGCCGGGTCGCTGCACCTCAGAGGCAAGCCCAAACAGCGCGAAGAACTGAGTCTCGATGATGCCACCGACTGGTCGTCGCAGCAGTACCAGACATATTCCGTAACTGACACATTGGAGTGAGTGTTTTGTGCCCAACCCTTCATCTGGCGTTCACCCTCACCCTCCATGCCCATGCATACGAGTATCGCAGATGTGCGTCTATCTATGTTGTGCGCGAGCGTGACACTGATGTTTCTGCACAGGATGTCACTGCGTCTCGAGGCCCAGTGCCAGGGTCAAGCCCGAAGTATCTGATTGGAGCAGCCTGACAACATCAAGTCCCGGGTAACCCTGGACCGTCCATATGAGAGGACCACAGCTTGGATCCCCTGACTGTGTGTATTTTGTCTTTGGCTCTGTCTCTCAGCAGCTCAAGGCATGAACGCATCATTACACAACAATATTCTCCCCAGTGCATGCCGCACTTCGGATCGCCTCCACGACCACACCCTCACCGCTCACAGTCTCCCGTCTTTTGTTTATTAAACACCCCTTGGCCACACATTGGTCCGTGGTATTATGCAATATACTTTTCAAACGTTATTAGTTTCCCTCTTGCATGTTTGTGTGTTTTTCCCATGTCGACAGACACGCCCCAATTTGTGTAGGATGTTGGGGTTTACATGTTTCATTGTTCGATTTTGCGGAATTTGTGGATGGAAAAAGTATTCTGGTTCACATTTTTTTCCCACAATTTTGCACCAAACGTTTGTTTCATTTGATCCAAGCTGTTGTTTTCAGTATCCCTTACCTCTTTTTTTTGTGGGTTTTCCTGTTTTTCGACCTGTCGTGGTCGCATGTTGATATGTTGTTTTGTGAGCAATCTGGCCGTATTCCTAGATTTTTATATTGATCACAACAAACCGGCTGCTGCAAGTCGATCAGACGGAGACAAAATTTGCGAACATTGATATTTTGCATCAGTTAGGTATATTTGTAGGTATATTTACTCTTCAGTTTTTTTCGACTCACGGCGCCCACCAGTATATTCTCGAGTTTTTGATTCAAATTGACATTATTGCAGTTTCTGTCTCTTTCTTGAACCATCCAATTTTCGTTAATTTTCCTGAGTTGTTGTTGTCTTGTTTGATCCGTTTAGTATTATATTGTCTACTTGCGGGTGACTTCAGCCGATTACCGTTTTTTCGATGAAAATTTGTTGTTTTTCGAGTTTGTGTTCTTGTCAGTATTCATTTTGTCTACTTTTTCCTTCTTGCGTCCGCCGCAAGTGCAGGTGTTTTTTGCATAAAATGATGTTTTGTTTGTGGCATCTCGGTTTTTCCCCCATAGCGTGCTTACTTTTTTCGACTTGCGGCCACCGCAAGTCCACTACGGATTTTTCATGTGCGAAGAATTACATTTCGTTGTGTTTTCAGTTTTATCCTTACACTTTTTTGTTTCGACTTGCGTCCATCGCAGGTCAATTTTTTTGTTTTTATTGTGACGAAACATGTCATTGTTACTGTTGATTTTTTGTTTGATTTTCTCTTCAATTTTTAATTCACTTGCGTCTGTCGTAATTGGTTGTTTCACGAACAAAGTCTTTTTTTTGGTTTAGTTTTTTTGCAATTTTCTTTTCATTTTTGTCGACTTGCGGCGGCCGCAAGCACAGCGCCACTCGCGGCGAACAGAACTGTCGCAAGTCAAGAAAAACCCAGAGTGTGTTGCCTCAAGGTATGTTTTGCACGCTGCGTGTTTAGTGTTCTATTCCATATTCATTTCACCTTTTTCAATTTCAAAACATACATCTATATGACTGTCCGTGTACACATAACATTGTTTATATGACTGTATTTGTTCCACCAATATCTTTAAAATCTCTATTCATCTGTGTGTATATTCCCATAACCACACGCAATGTTTTCTACTTACTTGTACTTGTATTCAAACCAAAATACGCACACATATCTCCGTTCATATCTCTGACCATTTATGGGTAAATTGTTTTCAATAATCATTGAATATGCTCCCACAGTCCAATGTATGTAGTTATCAACAACTCAATAATAAAATAGAATAATTCACAGAACATGAATACATGAACAAAACAATGACACTCCAAGCACATAATGAATGTAAAAAAATCAAAAAAAATCCATACACAAAATACTTGAGAAACACAAAATAATAAATGAAATAATGATTAATAAATACAACAATAATAACTTGAATACATTAAATCAACAATGAAATATATCAAGAAAACAATTAGATAAATATCATGACCTGCAAAAACTAATTCTTGTTTCAGGGTGTGTGTTCTTCAAACATGTTCCGTGAAAATGATATTTGTTAAACATAAATAAACAAAATACAAACAATACAAATAACACAAATAAATATTTGAAATAATAATAATTGCATTACACAAAGTCAATCATGAAATATATAAAGCAACAATTAAATGAATTCGATGAAATACAAGATTAATTGATGTTTCGGGTGTCTGTTGTTCATCCATGTTGCATTTCTACGGAGGTGTGTCTTGTTCTATCTCTACTTTGTTTGTCTACATGCGTGTGCGTATGCCTTAAGTCCAAGGTCCATTGTGGGAGTGCCTTGGAGCCGGGTGCTTC
>Ga0209390_10010909_pt1 | contig 10539 bp, 10 predicted proteins | sample BON01_FD_187212 | JGI IMG/M metagenome (GOLD analysis project Ga0209390, IMG submission 187212) | Freshwater microbial communities from Lake Bonney liftoff mats and glacier meltwater in Antarctica - BON-01 (SPAdes) (version 2) | ecosystem: Environmental > Aquatic > Freshwater > Ice > Glacier... | reverse complement strand
CCACAGCGACATGTGCGTCTTCTCATTTCACCCGGTGAAACCAATCACCACCGGTGAGGGTGGCATGGTCACCACCAATAATGCTGAGCTCGCTGAAAAGCTTCGATTATTTCGTTCACATGGGATCGTTCGCGATCCTGACCCGAACACCTGGCTTTACAACGCCGAAACATTGGGTTACAACTATCGAATGACCGACATTCAGGCCGCCTTGGGACTGAGCCAACTTCACCGTATTGACTCTTTCATAGCCCAACGCAATGAGATCGCTGAACGCTACCGGGAATTACTTGCCGACCTACCCGTCACTCTTCCACCTGCAGCACCCGATGGAGCCTTGCACGGCTACCACCTCTTTGCCATTCATGTCGCTCAGCGTGCACGTGTCTTCCGTGAACTGCGCGAATCTGGAATAGGTGTTCAAGTCCACTACGTTCCCGTTCACCACCACGACGTGAGTAAAGACATTGAATTACCGGTCGGTGGCTTGCCTGAATGCGAACAGGTCTACGGCGGGCTGATCAGCATCCCGATCTACCCGGGCCTCTCGCGCGGTGACCAAGACACGGTAGTTAAAGAGATTCGCAAGGCTGTCAGCAAGTAATGCAGTGGCCTGCAAATTACACGTTTTTCCCTGATTTGGTTCGTGGTGCGCAATCAAAAGATTACTCATTGCGTCCTATTATTTGGGAGGACCGCGAACCAATTCGCCGGTGGCGCAATGCGCAACTGAATGTCTTGCGCCAGATAGAACCACTGAGTGACGTGCAACAAGATCAATATTTCGCCAATATTGTCGAGCCGCAGTTTACTCAAGAGTTCCCCACCGAGATCATGTTTGGGTTTCTACAAGGTGGCGAACTGATCGGATATGGAGCACTCGTTCACATTCACTGGGGAGATCACCGCGCCGAAGTTTCATTCCTCACCAATCCCGACCGACTAGAACCAGTAACTTTTGCATCCGATTGGACCGAGTACTTGACCCTGCTCAAGCCCGTTGCTCAAGGAATCGGGTTGCACAAATTAACGACTGAAACCTACTCACTGCGAAGTGATCTAGTCCCGCTCCTTGAAGCGAATGGTTTTGTCCAAGAAGGTGTTCTGCGGGAACATCATTTTGTCAACGGAATTTTCACTGACTCTCATGTCCATGGTTGCCTGTTGTAAAGATTTTCCTCACTCGTGGCATGCGTTGCAGGGACTTCTCAACTAATGCGGCGCTGAGTTGTTTGTAACCAACGTTCTGGGCGAGGGTGTCAACAAAGTCTGTATCGAAGTCGAGAACACCTTGCTCACGCGAGTAACCAGAGTTGACAACCACGCCGACATAGCCGCGCGCCAGGTCATTCATTCCGATACCCTTAAGTGCGTAACTTAAATGATGATGCTGCATGTGAAGCATCTCAAAAATTGGCTCTCGGGTAATCCGAGGAATAACATTGGTTTTCTCCAGCCAGAAGTTGTACCAACTAAATTCATAGGGCGAAATTTCCAAAAGAGCGGCATAGGTCAACTCACGCGCAACCGTGAATTCACGCAGCGAAGCCAAGACTTCGCCAGAGAAAACTGCCATGTTGTGACATGTTGCAAATGGTGTCAGTGGAAGATTCAAGTATTCCCTCAATCGAATGAGCGAGCGTTCACGAGCTTTGCCGTATCGCGCGTAATAAATCGGGTCAACGTGAAGTTCGTGATCTTCGGTGACAAAGGTGAATGGTGTTCGCGAATCAGCCATAAAGTCGGCGCTGGTAAAGGGCCTGATAAAAACTGCCTCTGAATCCGCACACAGATAGTTGGCGAGTATGCCTTTTTCAGCAAATGCGAGTTTGATAATTTCTTGGTTGACGTATCCGGGTGAATTCCCGTCAATTCGATAGTCCACCAAGTATTCGGCCCACAGCGACTCCGGTAAAACTTCTCCACTTTCACCTACCACCTCTTGGAAGGCGCTCATGTCAGAGTCGGGTACCACTACATAAAGCGGGACGGGTTCGGCCGCGTATTTCCTAAAAGAGTCAATAAATCTTTTTGCGTAATCGATATCAACCGAATACGACTTCAGCATGATCCCAAAATTTTGCATTGTTCTTACTTAGTAGCCGACAACTTCTAGATCAGGGAGTGGAAAAATTAGTCGCCCGCCACCTGCAAGATACGGTTGAAGGCGTTCCATGAAAGTTTCACGGAAATGCCACGGCAAAATCAGAAGATAATCGGGGTTTTCGGCGAGCACTTCTTCTTCACTCACGATTGGTATTTGGGACCCGGGCAGGAACCGCCCATATTTGTACGGGTTTACGTCACCCACTTTGGACATGAGTTCCTCGGTCACCGGGGTAGTCATAACGAGGACATTGCCCTTTGTTGAGGCGCCAAGACCCATCACGGTGGCTCCAGAATCCTTCAGTCGTTCGAGCAGTGATTTGAGATCACGTTGTCGTTCTTCCACTCGGTTGCGAAACTCAATCCAGGTGTTGGGATCATGAACTTTGGCTTGCGCTTCTTGTTCTAGGAGCCATTGAGCATAAACAGATATTCCCGCTCCTGGGGACGGTGAGGCGAGCACCGAGACAGACCCGCCATTAACCGCATTTGTGGCAGCATCAATGAGGAAAAGGCCGGCGTCGTCAAGGATTCGTTTAATTGTTGTCAGAGAATAGTACTCCAAGTGTTCGTGACAGATCGTGTCGTAAGCCCCGCTGCGTAGCATCCATGGCATGTAGCTTTGTTCGAAGTACCAGATTCCCTCGGGGGTGAGGCAGTGCTTCACATCTTGTGCGAAAGCCACCGGATTATCGAGGTCGTAAAACATGGCGATCGAGGTGACAATGTTTGCCCGGTCTTCGCTAACGGCATCAAAGTTTGCGGCGTTAAAAAAGTCTGCAACCGTGATGACCGGGTTGGTTTCCTTTTCTGCTTCGTAGAACTCGCTAAATTTGGCGATTGTCGGATCGATCCCGATTTTTTTAAGTCCTGAGACGCTGTAGCTGCGGAGCAGAGTTCCGTCATTGGCCCCAATGTCGAGAACCGTTTGTCCTGGGAGCAGGTGGGCGCGTACCTCCAGGCGGCGGGCAATTCTTGCTAGGTGGGCAACCATGGATGCATTGAGTCCGCTGCGGTAGCCGTAGTTCTCCCCATACATTTCTTCGGGTGGAAAGGTATCCCCGAGTTGAACCAAACCGCAGCCGTTACAGACCAACAGCCGTACTTCTCCGGAGGATATCTGCTCCTCACGAGTAGCTGGGAAAACCCCGGTGAGGGCTAGATCACCGAAATTGAGGACTTCAACGAGGTCGGTTGTGCCGCAGACCCGGCAGTTCTTCAATTTCGTCACAGTTTCGGCTCTCTCTGGTTACAAGATTCACGGCTGACTCGGTGAAAGCAGTCTCAGTACACCGTTTTAACAATTATTATCCAGTCCTAGACTAGCGAAGTCAGTTAAGCAATCCAAAGAACTAAGGGGTACACACGGGTGAGCCATGATCACGCAGAACATGTTGACAACAGCCTGTTGGCTAAAGCGAAACGGACTTTCCCCTTGGTTTCTATTTCCCGTGGAGTAAGCCGGGCTAGCCGCAAGGCTGCCTCCACTGCTCACAGGCTCCAGTATCAAGTGGAATGGGGCGCCGACAACCCTGAATATTTTGATCACTTCATTGATCAACACTGGCAGTGGTCTGCAAACCGGCAGTCCTTCCCGTGGGAGCGCGGGGTGTATTCCTCACTGGCACTACAGGCAACCCGCGCCGGGAACCGTTTACCCAAGGTTTTAGAACTCTGCTGTGGAGATGGCTTCAATACCTATCACTTCTACAGCGCTCAATCGGAATCCATCATCTCAATCGATTTTGATCCTTCAGCCATTGCAACTGCCAAAAAGAACTGCTCCTACCCAAATATTCGCTACCTCCTCGGTGACATCAGAACTGATATCCCCGAAGGTGTCTACGACAACGTTATTTGGGACGCTGCAATTGAGCACTTCACTGAAAACGAAATCAAGGCGCTCATGGGAACCATCAAGTCACGCCTCGATACCGGAGGAATTCTTTCCGGCTACACAATCATTGAACCTGACGACGGTGGAAAGCACCTGCATCAGCACGAATACGAATTCCATGACAAATCTGACCTCGCTCGATTCCTTGAACCTTGGTTCAAAAACGTGCAGGTGCTCGAAACCGTTCACCCTCAGCGTCGAAATCTTTACTTCTGGGCCAGTGATTCAGCCCTGCCCTTCAATAGGGACATTGCCCTTACCGTTGAAAAGTGATCAGATGAGGGTACGTCCCGCAACATCCGAAGACTCAATTGAAATTTTGCGGTGGCGCAATGATCTGAACTCTCGCTTGAGCTCCCGCAACAGCGAGATAATTCCTTTTGAAGCACATCAGGTGTGGTTCGAACAGGTCATGAGCGATCCCGAGCGTGTTCTTTTGATCGGGGAAAATACTGATGGCCAGCCAATGGGGCAAGTTCGCTTTGACCGCATGCGGACAGAACCTGACACTTATGAAGTCTCAATTACTATTGCCCCAGAAGCACGTGGTCGCGGATTCTCACTTCAACTATTAACGGCAGCTGAAGATCAACTCCTCCAAACAACCGGTTTTTTGATTCTTCGTGCGTATGTTGATGTTGGAAACAAAGTTTCGGAACGCCTGTTTGAGACCGGCGGATATAGCATTATCTCGAGCGTGGAAACGCCCGGTCAATGGTGGAAAAAGGAGATACATGTCTGAGACCATCGCGATTGCCGGGAAGCAAATAGGTGTCGGATTCCCGACTTACATCATTGCTGAAGTTTCAGCGAATCACAACCAAGACATCCTGATCGCTCGGAAAACTGTCATAGCCGCAGCGGAAGCAGGTGTCGATGCAGTCAAGTTCCAGACTTACACCCCAGACACACTGACATTTGATTCCGACTCCGAAATCTTTCAAATTGAGCACGGAACTGCCTGGGACGGTAGAACACTTTATTCAATTTATTCGGAAGGTTATATGCCGTGGGAGTGGCATGCAGAGTTGTTTGACTTAGCAAATTCATTGGGGCTAGCAGCTTTCTCCTCGCCCTTCGATCCAAGTGCCGTTGACTATTTGGCAAATCTTGATGTCCCCGCATTCAAGATTGCATCTTTTGAAATAGTTGACATTCCACTGGTTCGATACGTCGCGCAACAAGGAAAACCAGTTTTGATCTCAACAGGTATTGCTCGAGAAGAAGACATCCTTGCCGCTGTGACTGCGTGCCGCGAAGAAGGAAACGACCAGATTGTCGTCCTTAAATGCACCTCTGCATACCCAGCACCCGCAGCCGAACTCAATCTTTTGACAATACCTACCATTGCAAGCCAGTTTGATGTAATTCCTGGATATTCAGACCACACAATGACTTCGACCGCAGCCATTGCCGCAGCAACACTTGGTGCCCGCGTGATCGAGCGACACATCACACTTGATCGAGAGGCTGGCGGACTTGATTCAGGGTTTAGCACTTCAGCATCCGAATTCAAGGATCTAGTAGATCAAATTAGAGAAACTGAGAGTGCGCTTGGCATCTCAACATTTTCATTAAGCGCCACTGGTGAGAGTAGCCGCCGATTCTCAAGGTCATTGTTTGTCGTTGAAGACGTCAAAGCAGGAGATCTAATAAGCGCAGTTAACGTCCGCTCAATTCGTCCGAACAACGGGTTACCACCCATGCTTCTGCCCCAAATTATTGGCCAAGAATTCTCCGAGAATGCTTCAGCGGGAACACCTTTAAGTTACAAAATAATAAAGGAATAGAAAATCCTCATAGATTTATCAGGAAATATCTCGAGCCGTTTCTCCTCTGATGATTATTTTAGGCTCCCAAACATCTCCGTAATCCAACGTTTCTACGCGGTAGACAATTTCTTCCTTTTGGGCCGCGCTGATTTCAACATTTGCCCCAACAGAAAGCCGCTGGCGGCGTTGAACTGCCCTTGCTAATTTTTCTATTATTTGCCCAGGGATCAACCGTTTTATGAGAGCTTTAATGTGATTTGGTCCTTCAGACTTAGTCGAACTAGGAATATTCGGTTGCTCTTGATTTGCCGACATTGAACCTAGATCAACAATTGTACGCATCAATACGGTAGCCCACCATCCCCGCGCGGCTTTGATATTTTGATCAGATTTACCAGCCTGCAAAGCCTTTTGAATTGTTGGGGCAAGCCTTTCTCCCCGATTTACATTCCACCCAAAGGACTTCGGGTAAATTCCGAGTCGATCAGGGTCGTAGTGAACTGCTGGGATTCCATGTCCGAGAAACTCCAACCCCGCACTTGAAGTGTGATTGAGTACTACATCGGTTATCTGCATCACTTCATAGATGCTCAAGTTCTGTTCTGGAGTGTTTAAGAATATATTCTCACGTCGTTTTTCCAAAATCCCAAGTAGGGCCTGCAAGTCTCTCGACACTACCTGCTCTCGTTTATTGGGCAGCATTCGCGGATGCACTCGAACTATGAAATTAAAATTCGGTAATTCCTCAGCTGCAACAATCACCGATTCCAGGAATTCTGCAGGTTTTGACAGATCTAGACCTAGATTCTCCAAATATTCCGCTTGAACAGCTACCGAAGCTCTTGACTCATCCGGACTTGATAGCAAAACAGTGACGACTGGAGCTTCTACTCTCACTCCAAGTAGTTTTTTCACTTGAGAAGAAGGAAGTCCGGTACCGATTGAAGAATAAACCCACGGATCCTTACCTTGCGTTAATTCAAATAGGTGTCGGTCAAGTCTTGATTCCTCAACTTCAGTCAACGGGACCGTTACGCCCAAACTAATATTTTTCGAGAGTGCAACTGTCTGGCTCGATGAGATCGTGGGGAAAATATTCAGGGTTTCAAATCTGTCCGGGAGTAGCCCGCCAGCAGAAACAGATATCAACTTCACACCCAAGTTGGAAAGATACTCAGTCACTACTCGGTTACTCGGGTATAAAGGGTTATAAACCAACAGGTATTCGGGCAACCCCGATTCACAGATTCTCTTGATTGCACTTAGTGAAATAAGTGCATTCTTTAAATCATTTAGGTACTCACTCCAAGATTCAACAGTGTCGGTAACCGACTCAGTTTTATGATGAAGAAGTGACAAATACGTTGAATACTTGCCGACGGGCAACTCGTCGACTATGAGCTGTTCAAAATTTTCTTTATTGACTGAATGAACAATGTTTTTAATTGCCTCAAGTGAGGCCTTTGAAATGTTCTCGTCTAAATTCACTAGCCTGCTGAATTCCAAAGACTTATTTATCGCCCGCGAATTAGAAGTGCAATCGAGACAGATCGAATCCCTCAGCCTTTTAGTCGAATTAACCGATAGTCCTTCAGAACTCATTGCTGGACAAAGTGAGTTGAGGATCCCATTGCACGAAACTCGAGTTATTTTGTAACCTGCGTCAGCCATAGCTGTCGCCACTTTGAATTCGAGTTGAGAAGAATCCCAGAGGGCAGCGTAAGGACTAAACCAGAGTACTGATCGGTTAATAATCAGTGATTCGCTGTTACTATCGGACATTTCAATTTAACGGTTCATGTTTTAGGGAATGATTACCTTCAAAAGTCGGCACGCGATCCAAAGTGGATCCAATGGCTTTTGCGGGGATACCAGCAATAATCGAATGTTCCGGGAAAGATTTTGTTACTACCGCACCTGCGGTCACTATCGAATTGGAGCCGATCGAAACAGCGCCAAGAATAATCGCCCCGGCACCAACCCACACTCCATCACCGATCGAAATATCAAATCCTTCTGAAGGGACTTCGAGTTCCGAACCACCCCAGCTTCCGTCATCGTATTCCGGATTCACTGAAACCCGCTTCCCATTTACGAAATCGTGTCGTCCTGTGAGCACCATTACATTTGGTGAAAAAATAACGCGACTTCCAATTTTTATGTCACCACTTGCGACGTTCAGGATGGTGTTGGCCAAAGCCGAACGCTCTCCGACGGAAACTCGGGCATGTTCACCCATAATCACCGGCGTATCCAGTGCATAGCGCAAAATTGGTGTCAAAATTCGGCGAGCAAAAGGTCGCAACCAAGGTTTCACTCTGCAACCCTATTAGCGAGAAGTTTTTCATTCCGATTCATTTACCTAAAACCTTCCTAAGTCCCCATTTTGAGATCAACGCGGTCCATTTAGTGTCTGTCCTTGCTGCACCCAAACAGAGTGACACCACCTCTCTGGCTGGGGCGCTCTCGCTGAGTGCGACTCGTTTAAGTGGGAGATTAATTAGTCTTGCCTGCACTTCATGAGATGTAGCTGATTCAGAGTGTGTTCCGCTGCCCTCTTGGCCAATGTTTTCCACGAGTGACTGCCCTGGATAGAGGGTGAGCTTGTTGGCAAGGAATGCAGAGGCATACCAGCGGATTGCCCACGAATCGATTGTTCCGGAGGCTTGGTCTTTGAGCATTTGTCGGTAAGGGAATGCGCCATTGAAATCAAACAGCGCACGGTCGGGCGACTTATCTAATTCCTTGAGGAGTTTTTTTGAGTCGGGTTCAAAGATTTCCCAACCGCGGCGCCAGGTGGCCCAGCCCCAACAGTCTGCTCCTTTGAGGAAAACGGTTTGGGGTAACACTGCAGGTATGGCATACATGTAACCGTGAATACTGATTACTTCTTGGTTGTTTTTGTAGAGCTCAAGGCCTTGGTTCATGTAGTCCAAGAAGTCGTTGGAGACCACGAGGTCGTCTTCCATCACTATTACGTTCTCGCTGGTCTCTAGGGCTTGGGTGACCCCAGAAATCACGGATTGGGCAAGGCCAAGGTTCTCCACTCGTTCGACAACCCTGAGTTCCTTGAATCCTTGGGCAGATTTTGCGACGGTTCGTACCTGCTCAACCAATTGACTGTCAGCTGGGTTCTTGGGACCGTCGCAGTAAATGGTCAGGCTGGTGTCTTTTGCTGCCGGATTTGCGCTGAGAGAGGCCAGAGCCGCTTTGAGGTGATCGGGGCGCCGGTAGGCAAAGAGCACTACCGGAGCATGATCGCTTGACACGCCATGAGCATAGATCACGTTACGCTGCTCACCATGGTCACAAGTCCCCTCACCGAATTCTCTGGGGCACAGGTCTTGATTACAGGTGGCTTGGGCTTTATTGGCTCGCATGTGGCACGTACCCTCGTCGGCGACGGGGCGAAAGTCACTTTGGTCGACAATCTGGTCCCCGAATACGGGGGTAATTGGTTCAATATCGTCGATATCAAGGATCAGGTCTCGGTTCACGTGGGGGATATTCGCGATCGAACCCTGATTGACAACCTGGTTCCTGGCTCGGACTTTATTTTTAATCTCGCAGGGCAAACCAGTCACATGGACTCCATGGCTGACCCTCACACCGACCTGGCAATTAATGCCGACGCCCAACTTTCCATCCTTGAAGCCTGCCGGGCACAAAACCCGACCGCCCGGGTTGTGTTCGCGAGCACCCGCCAGCTCTACGGCAAACCTGACTTCCTGCCGGTGACCGAGTCTCACCCGATCCGTCCGGTTGATGTCAACGGGATTAACAAACTTGCCGGTGAGTGGTACCACCTTCTGTATCAGGACGTATATGGGATTCCAGCCTCAGCTTTGCGGCTGACCAACACCTACGGACCGGGCATGCGAGTCAAAGATGCCCGGCAAACATTTTTGGGTATTTGGATTAAACAGGCACTCACCGGTGAAGTGATTCAGGTTTTTGGGGACGGTCAACAACTGCGTGACTTCAACTACATTGATGACTGCGTTAACGCCTTGATCTTGGCGGCAACCTCACCTGAAGCTGAGGGCAAAGTCTTCAATCTTGGTAGCAGCGAAGTTACTTCCCTTGAAAATCTAGCGAAGTTGGTGTGCACCGCCATACCCGGGGCACGTTACGAATTGGTCCCATTTCCTGTTGAACGCAAGAAGATAGATATTGGTGACTACTACGCGGACACCTCCATGATTGAACGGGAACTAGGGTGGAAACCCACCGTGTCGCTGGCTGAGGGAATTGAAAATACACTGGCGTTTTATCGAAAAAATTCTGCCGAGTATTGGAATGATTGAGGTCTTGTTGTGATTTCCATGAATGGGTTTAGCCAAGAACCCCCAGAAATAATTGAGGCCGAACTTGCCGCGACCCGTAAAGTTCTCGAGTCTCACTACTACGTGCTGGGTGGGCAGGTCACCGAGTTCGAGTCCGAGTGGGCAAACTACTGCGGGATCGAGCACGCGGTTGGTGTGGCAAATGGACTCGATGCTCTAGAAATTATTTTGCGATCGGTTGGAATCGGTCCCGGTGACCAAGTGATCACAACCCCCATGACCGCGGTTGCCACAGTACTTGCGATTCTGCGCTCCGGTGCGACACCTGTTCTCGCCGACATTGACCCTGCAACAGGGTTGCTTGACCCCGAGAGTGTCCAGCGTTGCGTCACGGATCAAACCCGTGCGCTCATCCTGGTTCACGTTTACGGTCAAGTGCGCAACATGGCCGACTGGGTGACGTTAAGTGATTCATTGG
>Ga0209390_10010906_pt1 | contig 10540 bp, 19 predicted proteins | sample BON01_FD_187212 | JGI IMG/M metagenome (GOLD analysis project Ga0209390, IMG submission 187212) | Freshwater microbial communities from Lake Bonney liftoff mats and glacier meltwater in Antarctica - BON-01 (SPAdes) (version 2) | ecosystem: Environmental > Aquatic > Freshwater > Ice > Glacier... | reverse complement strand
CCTGACGAACCTGTCCGTCGGGAGTTTTTACCCGTGGCACCCGCATAACGAGCTCCGTGCGGAACTGGAAGAAATTGAGGTGCTGCCAGCGCCGTTCGACGGTGTCATGCACGGGCAGTTCAAGCTATTGGTCGAGCCCGGGGGCAGCAAATTTACTGCCGCGCACAAAACCAATATGCATGCGCAGGAGTCCCTCCTCGCGCCGCAGTTCACACTCCTGCACCCGCCACTGCTCTCCGAGATGTAGCGCCATCGTAAATAACTCCTTGGCTTCCATAGATCAGACGTTTACCCGATCCGGCGACGATATTCCAGTTGTTCCCCCAAGAGGAGGGGGTTGGGGGGAAACGCGGTTCCCCCCTCTAATCCCACCGCGCCTCCGGCGCCTACCCAGTCAATTCAGCGAAGAGCCAAAAAAGTGGCGCTAAAAGAGCGCATTATATTTTATCCGAACGTCAAAGAGCACGCACCGCCACTAGGGGGGCGCACGTTGAGACGGGAGAAAAGGTTCATATTACGGGTTATGTTGCTGACAGGGCGGCTGGTGGCGGTTGCTGTGGCTCGACTTGTTCGACTTCTGCTAGTAGCTTTAGACTGCATCGAAAATCAGGGTAATACGTTTTAATGCCGCGTCATCGCTTGTAGATAGGGCCATCTCACAAACCTCTCGATCAATAATGTCTTTGTTTTGTATGGCGCAATCAAATCTAAAAATTATTTCTTCAGATTTGCAATAGTCCCTGTTGGCAACAAAACAATCTCTCAAGCATTTTCTGAATGCTGACATGCTACACTCAGTTAATGGCTCTCGAAAGAACCGAACGGGCATTCCTGTCAAGTTGCCTTTAGGCCAAATCGTTCCCGTCTCATCAGCATTGTTTATTCGGCGGCAAAGTGAAATGGCGTCGTCGAGACTGAATTCGAATGCGAAAACCAAGTAGTCACGAAAGAATGCCATGCCTAGTTCAGCAAAACCAACTACGTGGATGCGGCCCGCCTTAAGGTCTGGAATAAGATCGTGCGGTTGAGTGGTTTTGTGGATTTTCATTTCTTTGTAGCAGTGTTTGAGCGCAGGCGACCCACCATCGAGTCCGAGCGTTGAACACGGGGTGGAGGTTGGAGCGACGGGAGATCATCGACATTGGGAGGCTGATAGGTGTCACCATTTTTTCAAAAATGGTCTCGTTGCGCTCGCATCGTATAGACCACCATCAACGAATATATCTCCTTTCAAAACGCCAGATTTCTTCGCGGCAACTAAATCGTTAAGCAATGTTGTAGGATCGGCACGTGATATTAATGCATTGCCGCCTATATGCTCGAGCAACGGTGGTAAATGCTCCAATCCGGTTCCGTCTACTACAAAGTCACCTCCAACACTACGGAGTTTGGGAAGATTAAGACCGCGAGTCCCGCTTGCGTTTAAGCTGCCTCCGATATTCTCAAGACTAGGTAGATTCATATTTCTTCGTCGAACGTCCGTAGATGTGGTATCGCATAAGGTTATGATTTTGCCGAACGTCATAAGTCTGGCACCGCCTACCGGGAGCGCACCTTCGACTGCGGGTTAAGGGTTGTAGCTACGGTGATCATGCAAACTCGGGGAGGGGAGGCGGTTGTCCATTACCGTCTTGTTCGGCTGTTTTCATTTTTTTGTTCTCATGCGACACAGATTCGCTCAAGTCCTTTGAAACTCACATAAAATCCATCGCCACGATATATCGGAGTAGAGCCGTCAAAGCGCTTCGACAGCGGGATGGACTTTGAATCTAAGTCGCGAGCAAAAGGCTCAGAACAGGCTAGTGAAATGGCGGCAAGGTAGCCATCATATGGGGCAAGTTGAGGATTTGATTTCTCCATCCCCATAGATTCTTTAGCCTCGTCTCCTGTCAGTCGATGATAATGCCGCACGAGCACCCAAGAACGATTGCCGTCAATATCATCAAACCAGATTTGCGGATCGATTCCAACTACATCGCAATACGAAAGAATGTTGTTTTGCTTGATCTTCTGAATGTGGTCTCGCGCAATCTGAATACAAAAACTGCGCAGTTCCCATTCGGACATCTCTATCTGGACGTCATCCACACAGTCTTCGGGTGTCATTATGCTTCGGCTTTCCAAATGCAGAAGATTCCATCCATCGGCGAGAGGCGAAAAACCCTGCGCATTGACTGGGAAGGAACATGGCATGAGATTGTGTTCCGAACAGGCTTCAACACATCTTGTGATCTCTTGTCGGGACAATCGTGATTGGCCGTCTTGGATGAGGTCGATCAAGACAGAAAATACCTGATTTCTGTAAGCAAAGGTCAGGTGGTCGAATGAAGGCCATGTAAGATCAGACTTAATCCATCGAAAGTCATGCCGGGTGTCGACGTGTCCTCCATACTGTTTGAACATCTCCTGAAGCCGGACGCCCGCGATATTGCGCGCACGAAGGAACGCTTCGGAAGGCTGATTGGGATCAATTGGGTAACTCATGGCGACTTATGTTATTTTCAGCCGAACGTCCGCGATCACCGGCACCGGACCGCTGGCGCGACGAGTGCCGGGAGCGTAACGACCAAGCACTCGGCGTGCCAGCGGGTAGCCATTCGGTGGATCGCATGGTTCGCGCTATTTCATTCTGTCGTATTCGTCGGGCTCGCCATCAGGAACTGAATCAAGAATCGATATCAAATGATCAGCGGAACCACGCGTGGCCCGATGCTTGAGGTATTCGACGGTGCGGAGAGACGAGACCTTCTGTGCAAGAGCTAATGAGATAAATTGATTGATGGAAACTCCGTCCTCTTTGGCAAGTTCGCGCACCTCACGGTGGATTGAATCGGGTAATCTGATGCTTAATGTGGACATGGTTGTATCTCCTGTAGAAGTTCCGATGGGGTCACGATCTGTAATCCAAAGGAAGTGGCTGAGCGAAAGTCTCTTTTGTTGTGGGTGACGAGGTGACTGGCTCTCGCAGCAACAGCGAGTTCGAGAAATATCTCATCATTTGGATCGGAAAGAGTTGGCCGCCAGGTGAAAAAGATGTCCTGATGGAAAGCCACAGAGCAGATATCATCGAGAAAATTTTGAAGTTGCTCCGTCGTGAATCCAGGGACCTTGCCGGGCCGGTGTAAAACATCCTCATATTCGAGGACAGCGGCCACCGAAGTCGAGAAGGTGAGACTGCCAAGTCCGATAAGACGCAAGACTTTGTTGGAAGAACCTCTCTTGGGCCGGAGAGCTGCAACCATGACGCTTGTATCGACGACGAAATGCACATGTGGTAGCGTTTGCAATACCACATGTCGTGCAAGGAATTATTTCATGCGAACGTCCAAGGTCACTCACGCTTGCCCGTGGCGCGACTGATGCCGCAAGGAACGAGCAAGCATCAGGCGTGACGCGGGTGAGCGTTGAGTGGTCCGCCTTGTTCGGATTTTTCTGTTTTGATTCTCTCGCTCAACCAGACCTTAATTATGGATTGGCGAGTGACTCCGATGAGGGAAGCCTGCTTATCAAGCTCGGAAATCATCCAGCTCGGTAAATCGACATTGACCCTTCTTGGTTGGAGACCAGGCCGACGCGCACTCTCCCAGTCGAGGAAATCGCTGATATCCTCACCGTCGTCAAATCGCCGATCCAATTCTTCAGCGGTTATTGTAGCCTTCTCGTTCTTCATTTCTTGATCTCCTTACTGATATGAGGCGGATAGAATCCCCTCGCATCGTGTAGATTGCAGTCCAAAGCGTTCCATCATGCTGTGCGAGGATCGCTTCTCTTGGTTCCGTGATCGAACGAGCAGGAACCACAATGCGCTTCTCATCAAGCCACAGAAACTTCGCATGATCGAAATTAATACCATGCTTCTCGACGTTAATTTTGCTTTTTGCAGGATCATACTCAAACTCCACAAAAGGATAATAACTATACCGTAAATGGCGTCAACTTATATTTCCCGAACGTCCGCGATCACCGGCACCCGACCGCTGGCGCGACGAGTGCCGGGAGCGTAGCGACCAAGCACTCGGCGTGCCAGCGGGTAGGTGTTCGGTGGATCGCATGGTTCCAGGGGTGCAGTCGGAGGGCTCGTTCCTCGCCTCCGCTACACCCTTTAATGTTCGGCGTTGCGGTTGAGTAGTGAGCGCATCGCATACTGGTTGAGTAGAGCGAGAATGTAGAGGACAGGACCGCTGCCGAGAAGACCGTAAATGAGATAAGACTCGGTAAGCAGCCGCAGGTCTCCGCCAACGGGAGGAGGAGAAAACTGGATGCCGAGCGCGAGGCGACTGAGCCAGAGAAGGAACGAGAAGGAGACGAGAGCAAGCGGCAAGGTGACGCAAGGCAGAAGAATGAACGCGAGCAATGGAACGCGTCGAAATGCCGGTCGGAATAGGAAGGAGATGAGTATGCCAGTGACAACGGCACAGCTAACTCCGGCAATGCGACCAACGGCACCGGGCGGAATGCCCCAGCCGTCGTCGAATAGCAGTGCAAGCAAAAACCAGAGCGCGCCGCTGACGATGCCGGCGACCAAGTAGAGTAAAGTGTTCTTCGAGGCTTTCATTCTCGGTGTGCGCGAGCAACGCCTAACGTCCGCGATCACCGATGGGTAGCCGTGGCGCGACCGATGGCAGGGAGCGATAGCGACCAAGCATCGGGCGTGACACGGGTAGCCATTCGGTGGATCGCTCTGTTCCAGGGGTGCAGTCGGAGGGCTCGTTCCTCGCCTCCGCTACACCCTTTAATGATGGGCAATCTATTAACCGTGGAGAGCCTCAAGAACCATTTTAGGATTACGTGCTGTCACCATGAGTAGAGCCTTTGCAGGCCCCTCCGGTTCTCGACGCTTCTGCTCCCAGTTTTGGATAGTCCGTGGACTCACTCCAATCATAAGAGCAAAATCTGCCTGACTCAGACCAAGACCGCCACGAATCTCTTGAACATCAGGTATCGATATCTTTGTTGTTCGGCTTGGTTTACTAGCGCCGCTTCGAATGTCACCAGCCTGTTTTATGCTGGCAACCAGTTGAGAAAAGTCATTGTTCTTCATGATAATTGCTCGGAGACGAGAGTGCAAAGCACTCTCAATTGATCGTTTGTTAGGTCTTCTTGTTTATTCTTGGGATAGGCAAAAAGCATGTATATCTCATCTGCCTGAATCTTGTAGTAGATCACCCGAATTCCCCCACGTTTACCCCGCCCCTGTACGGACCAGCGAATCTTACGCAGTCCGGTGCTGTTACGAATGACATTTCCTGCGTCGGGTTTGCGAGCGAGAGCTATCTGAAGTCGGCGATAATCGGAGTTGTCCATGAGCTCTGTGATCTGCTTGGTGAAAATGGGAGTCTCGATGAACTGCACATGCTGAATTATACGTCATTGGCGCATGGTTGCAAGTTTCTTTGTTACCGAACGTCCGCGATCACCGGCACCGGACCGCTGGCGCGACGAGTGCCGGGAGCGTAGCGACCAAGCACTCGGCGTGCCAGCGGGTAGGTGTTCGGTGGATCGCTTGGTTCGCTTTATTTTTTTGCAGCGGCGTCGATATCAAATAGCCACTTGATGGCTCCCATGACAACCTGGAGATCCCTATCCGGTAAGCGTCCTATCATGCGCTTCAGTTCATGGTGCTGAATAGCTTGCAGACCCTGGACATTCACGTAACTCGCCTCGTACAGAAACTTCGGCTTGCCGATGGAAACTTCATACTCGCTCTCGCGGGTGGAGGTCGTAATGGGAGCGCAAACAGCAAGCGCTCGCGGCGCGGCGTCATCGCGCCGGGAAACAACCAACATTGGGCGAGTCTTGGCTGCCATACCAAGATCAACCAGATAAACTTGTCCTGGCTCAGTCGTCATACACGGCATCGAGCGCGGACTGACGGGTGGCAACGGGTAGAAGGACGTCTGAGTTGTCTTCCTTCAGGCGTAGATCAAATGGGAGTCCCTTGTGGAGGCGGATCTGATGCAGGAATATTCTGATTGCGTCGGTTGTGGTCAACCCGAGCTCATGCAGGATCAACTCGGAATCCCGCTTGAGGCGGTTGTCTACTCGAGCACGGACATATGATTCTTTGGTTGGCATGCCCGAATGTAGTCTCAACGTGCTACGTCACGCAAGATATATTTTCAGCGAACGTCCGCGATCACCGGCACCGGACCGATGGCGCGACGAGTGCCGGGAGCGTAGCGACCAAGCACTCGGCGTGCCAGCGGGTAGGTGTTCGGTGGATCGCATGGTTGGGTATTATTACATTCTGGAGAGTATATCGGCTTTTTTAGCATCGTATTCGCTCGCATCAATTAGACCAGCATCAAGCATCTTCTTGAGTTTCCCGAGGACCGTCATAGGGTCATCGGCTACAGGTGCGGCAGCTTGTCCGGAGTAGCCCACCGGGGATTGAATTACAACGCCTCCAGCGGCTGCGCGCTTCTCCTCCATGTCACGAGAGCGGCGATCTTCGTGCATCCGCTCCTCCACCTCCTGAGCATAGGCATAAATACGTCGCGCTTGCTTTTTGGGAATGCTATCGATCTCAATTGTCTTGCCCCCAACTATTGTGCAAGAGATCGTTGCGGCCAGCATCTGCTCACTCATGTGGACGTTTGCAACTTCTCGCCAGACATGATCTTCAAATGTCATTCCCATCATCTTTGCCCTGACTATCATGAAACGCTTGTTCGTGAGAAGAACGGCATCTGGGGCGATGGTGATGATTGGCTTCTTTTGAACGCCGATATATTCAATTTGCTCGCCTCTGGTGAGCAACTCTTTTGCCTTCTTGATAACCTTCTCTACTACACCGGGGTCCTGATCGTCGCCTAGCAGCCCGGATATAGCAGAATCGATTTGCTCGATCTTCTTTTCAATTTTTTTCGAGACGGTCTGGGGCAATACTGGGAGACGTTTTTCTGTGGAAACAAGTGTGTGTAATGGAACCCAATCGGTGCAACCATCTTGGAAAGCAAAATCATCCGGAGTGAATCGACCAGTCGTAAGTCCCTGTCGTATTGTATCATGGTCGTAAGGACCTTCCTGCTGTTCGTTTTTGTAGATGAGTATGCTCATAGTCTTAGTTGTAGGTGGTCGTGGTGGCTGCTTCAGGGGGGTATATTTTCCACCGAACGTCCGCGATTACCGGCACCGGACCGCTGGCGCGACGAGTGCCGGGAGCGTAGCGACCAAGCACTCGACGTGCCAGCGGGTAGGTGTTCGGTGGATCGCTCTGTTGAACTAAGCCGCTACGCGGCGTGTTGAAGGAAAGGTTGAGGCATGGTTTTTCAGGGTTGCGCGTTAGAGTGGCAGCATGTGAGGCAGGCTACGACAATGACGGCCTATGGACAACCAAAATGACCACCGTCACACGCCCGATCAAGCCATCATCAACACCCGTGCAGGACAGCGGTATCGCGATCCTCTGGTTTACACGCATCCCTACGATTCGATGCGACGGTATGCCGAGTTGCTCGCCTTGCGCTATGACTCAGCGCGCACCCGGCACAGCTATTACCGGGCCATGCGCCTCATTCACGAACACTTCGGGGTTGACCCTTCCACTCTGGGAGAGGATCAGTTCCGCGACTACATCCTGCACGTCAAAACCCGCAAAGCATGGAAGCCCAAGACCATCCGGCAGACGGTGGCGTGTGCCCGGATTTTTTTCATCGAGATGCTGGGGCATGCGGAATGGAAAGTATTTTCCCAGATCCGCACCAAGGATCATGACGAACTGCCCGCCGTTCTCACCCGGGATCAAGTCCATCGTCTTCTGCGCTCCATTCGGCTGCGGAGGTATCGCACGCCCGTCAAATTGATCTACTGCGCGGGCCTGCGGCTTTCCGAGTGCCTTTCGCTGACCGTGCATGACATCTTGGGCGACGAAGGCAAGGTCATGATTCGTGGTGGCAAGGGGGCCAAGGACCGGATGGTGCCTCTGGCTCCTGAGATGATCGAAGACCTGCGCCGCTACTGGAAATTCCACCGTCACCCGGTGCTTCTCTTCCCCAATGCGGGCCGTGGTCCCTGTGATCCCAAGAACCTGGCTTGCCGCATGAGGAATGCCCGCTCTCCGATGCCCATTGGATCCCTTCAACGTTTGGTGGTTGTGGCACGCAAGGCTCTTGGCATTCCTGACGCCACGGCGCATTCCTTGCGCCATAGCTTTGCCACCCACCTCATCGAAGCGGGAGGCAGTCTGCATACGGTGCAGGCTTTGCTTGGCCACAAACAGATCACCACCACCATGGTCTACCTCCATGTGACTCATCGCAGCGATCAGGACAGCCGCACCCTCGTCGAGACACTCACCGCCGGTCTGCCAAGGTAACCCTGGGACATCCGGTGACTTTTGCAGCCTCCGTGATCGGGGCGCTGCGCCGTTTTTTACCCGACTTCCTCCGGGAGCATCCAGTTATGGATCGGGCACGGCGCCGTGCGCTCTGGGCGCTCACCTATTGTCGCACGCCGGCAATGGGTGGGCATGTCCATGCTTGCGAAAAGTGTGGCACCACCCACTTTACTTTTCATTCCTGCAATCACCGCTCCTGCCCGCAGTGTGGCAAACAGGACACGGCGAATTGGGTCGAGCGTGAACTCACCAAGCGGATCGGGGCTCCCTACTTCATGGTCACCTTCACGTTGCCCCAAGAGCTTCGCGGGCTCTTTTTTACCTCGGCCTCCAAACACATCTATGAGGTCTTCTTTGCCGCAGCGTCGCAGGCCTTGTCTGCTTCCCTTGCCAATCCGCGCTGGCTGGGTGCTCATCAAAGCGGGTTCACCATGATCCTTCATACTTGGAACCAGCGCCTCCTTTTCCACCCCCACATTCATTGCATCGTTCCGGGGGCTGGTCTCAGCGCAGCGGGGCGAGTCGTCAGCGTCAAAAGCCCCGCGTTCCTGGTGCCACAGCCCGTGCTCCGCACCGCCTTCCGTCGTTGCTTCCAGGAAAAACTCCACGCCCTGCGGCAACTCCCGGAAAACGCATCCCTCCCTGCTGTGGAGCCTTCTGTTTGGGAAAAAGATTGGGGCGTGCACCTTCAGCCCTTCGGCGATGGCAAGCGCATCATTCAGTATCTGGGCATTTATGTTTGCCGAACGGCCATCGCTGACGCCCGCATGCTCGCAGTCAGCGAAACTTCGGTCACTTTTTCCTGGAAAGACCGTGCTTGCGCCAATGCCAAGCGCACCGAAACGCTCCCCGGCGTAGAGTTCGTTGCCCGCTACCTGCGCCATGTCCTGCCAATCGGAATGCGCGCCATTCGCCGTTATGGCTACTGCCACCCCGCCGCCAAAACCACGCGCGAACGCATTGCCTTCCACACCGGCATCCCGCTTGTCTTGGGTGCCAACGAAACCCCTGCGCCCCAAACCGCTCCCCTTTGTCCCACCTGCAAACTGGAGATGCGCTCCATCGTCCGGGTCTTGGCTCTTTGGAAAATCGGACGCGATCCGCCGCAGAAAACCCCATGCCCCCCATGACACTTCACCCGTGCTCGCCTTCCGCAGAAAGCTTATTCCACAATCCCGGATCAGGCTCCGACGCTTCGCGTGCAGATATAATCAAAGCCCCCACTTTGCTAAGAATTTGGCACCACCCAACTCACTTTTGCGACCAAGCGGCCAACTCCGACGGCAATCGATGCCTTCTAATCCAGCTCATCGACTCGCTCATCTTGCCTTGGCCTCACTCATGAGCACCTCGGCTCAAACATAAAAAGCATACTCGCCCGCCCCTTACCAACCGGGCTTGTTCAACCAGGGGTGCAGTCGGAGGGCTCGTTCCTCGCCTCCGCTACACCCTTTAATGTTAGGCTTTTTGATTTTGATTCTCTTGCTGAACGCGCTCGGAAACCCAAAGCTTAATAAGCGCCTGCCTGCTTACGCCAATCAGCTTCGACTGGAAATCAAGCTTTTGAATAATCCATTCGGGGAAATCAATATTTACACGACGCATCTCCAGCCCTGGACGTCGGATGGAAGACTTGTCGACATAAGGGGTAATGTCCTCCCCCTCATCAAAGCGTCGTTCAAATTCCTGTGCTGTCATGGTAGATTGATTCTTCATTTTGTCTGGCCCTCCTTACGGATATGATTCGCGTTCGATCCTGTCTCGTGATGAAAATAGCTGTCCAAAGCTTTCCCCTAAGCTGTGCCACCAGTCCAAGGCGTGGCTCATCCGAAAAACGCGCCACGAACTCCGCCCGCTTGGGGTCCTTCCAGAGTGCTTGCGCGTGCTCGAAATCGATCCCATGCTTGGTATGATTTGCGTCACTTTTGGCTTGGTCATACTCGAATACCACTTTGGTATAATACCTATACCAGTCGGGGTGTCAAGCGATGAGTATTTTCAGCCTAACGTCCGCGATCCACCGGCACCGGACCGCTGGCGCGACGGGTGCCGCGAGTCTTCGAGCAAGCAGCCGGCGTGACACGGGTAGCCATTCGGTGGATCGCTTTGTTGAACTAAGCCGCTACGCGGCGTGTTGAAGGAAAGGTTGAGGCATGGTTTTTCAGGGTTGCGCGTTAGAGTGGCAGCATGTGAGGCAGGCTA
>Ga0209390_10010903_pt1 | contig 10542 bp, 7 predicted proteins | sample BON01_FD_187212 | JGI IMG/M metagenome (GOLD analysis project Ga0209390, IMG submission 187212) | Freshwater microbial communities from Lake Bonney liftoff mats and glacier meltwater in Antarctica - BON-01 (SPAdes) (version 2) | ecosystem: Environmental > Aquatic > Freshwater > Ice > Glacier... | reverse complement strand
TGTTCTTGTACAATACCAGGTGCGTGTGTGTTTGCGTGTGTGTGTGTGTGTGTGTGTGTGTGTGTGTGTGTATGTGTGTGTGTGTGTGTGCATATACATGCATATATTTGTGGTCCAATTGATTTATATATGTGATGTATACATGGATGATTTGACTTTTGTTGTATCGGGCGTGGTGGCTGTTCCCCCAGCATCATGCTACAGCCTTTACAAGATATTGTTTCACTTCAACACTGTATTGTGGAGTCATTCATTCGTTTATTATCCCCCCCCTACCTGCAAAGCCTACCCTATTGCAATACTCTTGCACGGCCATTGCGCAATTTACGCCCCCCCACCGACACCTCCTTTTATGCCATACACCATACAATATTGGGGATGGCAATATCGTGTAAAGGCCAAATCACGCAACAGAGGCAGCTACTGCTCATTACAGCGCGAACCCCAACCTTGCTAGCGAGTTTGTGTGTACTATCATTATTAGTACTAGTATCAAGATGAGTGGTGTGATTAGTTTGCTGTGTATAGAGTGTGTGTCTCGCTGCAGATGATGATATGCTTACCCCCACAGGCTACCCCCCCCCCCCCCCCAACACCGCAGCCGTCACATCCCACATCACACACAGCACACAGCCAGCACTCCAGCACTGCGGCCACACCGCGCTACCCCCAGGGACCCCCAGGGTAGAAGACAACCCCCCGCAGACGCGCCGGCCCCACTCAATCGGTCTATGCTGGTGTGGTGGACGGTCCCAGCATTATGCAGCATAGGCAGCTGACAGCTCATCACGGGAAAACGCTACCCCGAATACCAAAAAAAGATGCGTATATTCATAGACGGTTTATATACAAAGGGGACACGAGCACACACGCACAGGGAACTGACCCGAGAGTGGCTTTGGGAGCCTAAGGGGAGCTCCCTTGAATATATCTAGGTGCTTGGGGGGGGGGGGGAGTCGACGCCGCGGCCCTATGGCCGCTTTACGCGCTGGCACGCCGCCTCCCGTGTGCCGCTGGGGCCGATATGCTATTCATATGTCATATATATAGACTCATTTCGTTTGCGATTGCAGGTGTGGTGGCCGGTCCCAGCATCATGCAGCAGCGGCAGCTGGCAGCTCATCACGGGAAAACGCTACTCCGAAAACCCCCAAAAACTATGCGTGGTTGCTATATATGCTATTCATATATCATGTAAATACGAATTGTTGGACCGTTTTTTTTGGTGCGATTGTAGGCGTGGTGGCCGGTCCCAGCATCATGCAGCAGCGGCAGCTGCAGCTCATCACGGGCAACGCCAACCCAAATGTCGCTAGCGAGTTTGTGTGTATTAACCCGATTAACCCGAGTGGCACATTGACCAGTAGGTCCCTTAAAGGTGCCCTGTGCGCCTAAGTGATGCAACTTGGAGTTTCCCATAATCAAAACGACGACACTCTTAGTCGATACTCGCTCATGTACATGAGCAACGCGAATTTACCATTGCGGTTAATTAGTAGCTGCAAGGCACCTTTAAGATGAGTAGTATGATTGGTTTGCTGTTTATAGAGTTTGCTGTTTTGCTGCAGGTGTGGTGGCTGGTCCTAGCATCATGCAACAGCGGCAGCAGCAGCTCACCACGGGAAAACGCTATTCCGAATACATACAAAAATTTACGTATATTCCTATATATGCTGTTCATGTCATGTATATATGGATGATTTGACTCTTGTTGTGTCAGGTGTGGTGGCTGGCCCCAGCATCATGCAGCAAAGGCAGCTGCAGCTCATCACGGGAAAACGCGAATCCGACTACATAAACCATACGCGTATACGAATACATTAAAAATATTCGTACATTCCTATATATGCCATTCCTATGATCGCGCCACCGTTGAGCGTTGTTGAGTGTGGAGTGGGGGGGTGCGTTCGTGTGGTTGTTTGTTTGTGGTGTTGTTCTTGTCGTGTTGTTGTGTGTGTGACCTGTTTCTCTTGTTACATAGGTCATATATATACTCATTGGTTGACTCATTTGGTTTCGATCACAGGTGTGGTGGCCGGTCCCAGCAGCATGCAGCAGCGGCAGCTACAGCTCATCACGGGCAACGCCAACCAAAATACCAAAACGAGATGCGTATATTCATATATATGCGATTCATATGTCATATATATACGAATTGTTGGACCGTTTTTTTTGCGATTGTAGGTGTGGTGGCTGGTCCTAGCATCATGCAACAGCGCCAGCTGCAACTCATCACGGGCAACGCCAACCCAAATCTCGCGGGCGAGATCGCGGCGCGGCTTGGCGTGCCGCTGACGCCAGCCAAAATATCTCGTTTTCCGGACGGAGAAGTCTCTATTCAGATCCTTGAGAACGTGAGTTACATCAATCTCTCTCTCTATATATAAACTGTATACACACACACACACACACACACACACACACACACACAGCTATATCTATATGGAGAGAGCGAACCGCACTAGCACAACCTAGCCCAGCATGTCTTTGCCCACTAAGATATCTCGTTTTCCGGACGGCGAAGTCTCGATTCAGAGCATGGAGAACGTGAATTACATCATTCTCTCTCTCTATATATATATTATGTATACACACACACATCTATATATGAATGGAGAGCGGACCACTAGAACAACCTAGCCCAGTATTGCTTTGCCAGCCAAGAGATCTCGTTTCCCGGACGGAGAGGTCTTTATTCAGATCCTCGAAAACGTGAGAGATATATACATACATTTCTTATATCTATCAGTCTGTCTACCTATCTGTCTATCTATCTACAGATATAGATAGATATGTATATCGATATAGATCTCTGTCTATCTATCTATCTAACTAACTAACTTCATATAGATCTAGATCTAGATCTAGAGATAGATGGAGATAATCTACATATATATCGTATACGGATGGATCGATGGATAGATTAGAGGAGTGTGCCAAAATCAGGAGATGTTTACCCTACATGTTGAATACGTAGAGCGACGAACAAAATACGGTATTCTATTCGTATTCAGCCTGTTTTGTGAATACATTCTCCTTGTATACGTACGTATGCATGTCATATGCAGGTAAACCAGGCGGAATACGCGATTCGTATTCCTATGGCTGCGCCACAGAAATACGTGAATACCTATTCAACACTTAGGATCTTTACGAGCCAAGACATCTCGTTTTCCGGACGGAGAGGTCTCTTTAGATCCTCGAGAACGTGAGTCGCATCAATCTCTCTCTCTCTCTCTCTCTATATATATATATATATATATATACTGTACACACACACACACCTATATATATATCGAGAACGTGAGTCACATCAATCTATCTATATATATATACATACATTCTGTATACACACACACACACACACCTATATATATTGAGAACGCGAGTTACATCAATCTCTCTCTCTCTCTATGTATATATATCTATATATACTGCACATACACACACACCTATATATATATATCGAGAACGTGAGTCACATCAATCTCTCTCTCTCTCTCTCTCTATATATATATATATATATATATATACTGTACACACACGCACCTATATATATATATATCGAGAACGTGAGTCACATCAATCTATCTCTCTCTATATATATACATACATTCTGTATACACACACACACACACACCTATATATATTGAGAACGCGAGTTACATCAATCTCTCTCTCTCTCTCTGTATATATATCTATATATACTGTACATACACACACACCTATATATATATATATATCGAGAACGTGAGTCACATCAATCTCTCTCTCTATATACATATCTCTATATATACTGTACACACACACACACCTATATATATATATCGAGACCGTGAGTCACATCAATCTATCTCTCTATATATATACATACATTCTGTATACACACACACACCTATATATATTGAGAACGCGAGTTACATCAATCTCTCTCTCTCTCTATGTATATATATCTATATATACTGTACATACACACACACCTATATATATATATCGAGAACGTGAGTCACATCAATCTCTCTCTCTCTCTCTCTCTATATATATATATATATATACTGTACACACACACACCTATATATATATATATATCGAGAACGTGAGTCACATCAATCTCTCTCTCTCTCTCTCTCTATATATATATATATATATACTGTACACACACACACCTATATATATATATATATCGAGAACGTGAGTCACATCAATCTATCTCTCTCTCTATATATACATACATTCTGTATACACACACACACACCTATATATATTGAGAACGCGAGTTACATCAATCTCTCTCTCTATGTATATATATCTATATATACTGCACATACACACACACACCCATATATATATATCGAGAACGTGAGTCACATCAATCTCTCTCTCTCTCTCTCTATATATATATATATCTATATATACTGTACATACACACACACCTATATATATATATATCGAGAACGTGAGTCACATCAATCTATCTCTCTCTATGTATATACATACATTCTGTATACACACACACACCTATATATATTGAGAACGCGAGTCACATCAATCTCTCTCTCTCTCTCTCTATGTATATATATATATATATACTGTACATACACACACACCTATATATATATATATATCGAGAACGTGAGTCACATCAATCTCTCTCTCTCTCTATGTATATATATATATATATACTGTACATACACACACACCTATATATATATATATATCGAGAACGTGAGTCACATCAATCTCTCTCTCTCTCTATGTATATATATCTATATATACTGTACACACACACACCTATATATATATATATCGAGAACGTGAGTCACATCAATCTCTCTCTCTCTCTCTCTATGCATACATTCTGTATACACACACACCTATATATATTGAGAACGCGAGTTACATCAATCTCTCTCTCTCTCTCTCTGTATATATATCTATATATACTGTACATACACACACACCTATATATATATCGAGAAGTGAGTCACATCAATCTATCTCTCTCTCTCTATATACATACATTCTGTATACACACACACACACACCTATATATATTGAGAACGCGAGTTACATTAATCTCTCTCTCTCTCTCTATGTTTCGGGTTAACCCGATATATTGAGAACGTGAGTTACAACAATCTCTATCTCTCTATATATATACTGTATACACACACACACACACCTGTATTTATTGAGAACGTGAGTTACACCTCTCTCTTTCTCTCTCTATATATATATATGTAGACATATAAATTGTGTATACACACACACAGCTATATATATTGAAAACGTGAGTTACATCAATTTCTCTCTATATATGTATACACACACACACACACACACACATATATATATATATATATATATATATATATATATATATATATATATATATATATATATATATATATATATATACTGTATATACACACACACCTATATATATATTGACACCATGAGTTACGTCAATCTCTCCCTCTATATATACATACATTCTGTATACACACACACACCTATATAAATTGAGAACGTGAGCTACATCTCTCTCTCTCTCTATATATACATATATACATATATATATATTTTCTGTATATATATATATTCTGTATTTATTCACACACACACACCCCTATATAGATTGAGAACGTGCGTAACACCGATCTCTCTCTGTCTCTATATGTGTACATTTATTCTGTATAAACACACGCACACCTATATATATTGAGAACGTGAGTTACATCAATCTCTCTCTCTCTATATATATATACACATATATTCCATATATACACACACACCTATACATATTGAGAACATAAGTTACGTCAATCGTTCTCTCTCTCTCTCTCTATATATATATACATACATTCTGTATACACCCACACACACACCTATACATATTGAGAACGTGAGTTACACCAACCTCCCTCTCTCTCTATACATATATTATGTATACACACACACCTATAGGTATATTGATAACGTGAGATACTTCAATCTCTCTCTCTATATATACATATATTCAACACACACACACACCTATACATGTTGAGAACGTGAGTCACATCAATCTCTCTCTCTCTCTATGTATACAGTTATTATGTTCTGGGAAAGCCCCCAGGTGAAAGACGTTTTTTAAACGGCCGCCGCCGGTATCGAGCTTTCCGTTTTTTTTTTTTTTTTTTTTTTTGTTTTGTTTTGGGTGCGAAACTCGGACGTGTACGTCATCCAGCTCACGTGGGTTAGGGTAAAGGGTTAACCCTTAACTTAACCCTTGGGGTAAACCCTTAACCCGATATATGTATATATATATATATATATATATATATATATATATATATATATATATATATATATATATATATATATATATATATATATATATGTATATATATATATATATATATATATATAAATATATATACATCTCGGGTTAACCCGATATACGATATATATATATCTTAATATATATATATTCATATATTAACTCGAGATTTTGTTTTTGGTTTAGGTGCGAAACGCAGACGTGTACATAATCCAGCCTACGTGCCCTCCAGTGAACGACAACCTGATGGAGCTTCTGCTCATGGCATCCGCGGTAAGGAGCTATATCTTTCACTAATATTAAAGTTGCCCTGTGCGCCCAAGTGATTCGACTTCGAGTTTCCTATCATCCAAACGACGAAACTCGTGGTCGAAACTCGCTCATGTACATGAGCAACGCGAATTTACACATCGCGGTTAATTCATAGCTGCAGGGCATCTTACAACGCCTACTCGGACATAGCAACCACGGAAGCACAACTTTTCTTTACCATTGACTGTGTATTACTGAACTACTTTCTCCTCCTGTCAACGACAACCTGATGGAGCTTCTTCTCATGGCCTCAGCGGTAAGCCGCTCAATCTTTCACTAATATGAAACTACGCCTACTCGGACACAACAACAACGGAAGGCGCAATTCGTCCTTAAAAAACCGTCTTTCACCTGAGAGCTTTCCCAGGCCCACACCAAAAAACGGGTCCAGGTAACAAGAAAGCTGTAACGTCTTTCACTATAATTAAATTACGCCTACTCAAACAACAACAACGGAAACGCAACTTTTCTTTACCGTTGACTGGGCGTTATTTTAATTTATATCTCCTCCCGCTAACGACAACCTAATAGAGCTTCTGCTCATGGCCTCCGCGGTAAGGAACCCTTTCACAAGAAACACACAACACCCGCACATCTACTACTAACCTAACATATGAGTCTATTCTCGGACTACCGACCAAGCATGTCTACAGAGTAGCCAGCTTAGACGACCGACTACCTATGAGAGGCCCCCGCCTCCGACACCGCACACACGACTGACACGGGCGGTATCCACACAACCACGCTGAAGCTACCCCTGTTCTAATGCCTCCCCTAAAATAGATAAGTTTACTCTAACTACGTTCTCACCCCCGCAGCGCCAACCTGGTGGCGCTTCTGCTCATGCCCTCTGCGGTAAGGATCTATATCGGTTATAACTACTATTATAAACTACACGTACTCGGACACAACAACAACGGAAGTTCAACTCATTCTTTGCCGTTAACTTGCCGTCACTTTAATTTCTACGTAATTCCATTCGATGGCAGTCTGGGCCGCTGACCGGACAAACAACCAAAAGGCGTAACCCGGTTATAACTACTATTATAAACTACACGTACTCGGACATACGAACAACGAAACCGCTTCATCGTTCCCGTTGACTTGCCGTTACTTTAATTTCTACGTAATCCCATTTGATGGCAGTCTGGGCCGCTGACCGGACAAACAACCAAAAGGGCTAGCCCGGTTATAACTACTATTATAAACTACACGTACTCGGACATACGAACAACGGAAACCGCTTCATCGTTCCCGTTGATTTGCCGTTGCTTTAATTTCTACGTAATCCCATTCGATGGCATTCTGGGCCGCTGACCGGACAAACACCCCAAAGGGTTAACCCGGTTGTAACTACTATTAAACTGATATGAACAACGAAACCGCTTCATCGTTCCCGTTGACTTGCCGTTACTTAAACTTCTATTTCATCCCATTTGATGGCAGTCTGGGCCGCTGACCGGACAAACACCCCAAAGGGTTAACCCGGTTATAACTACTATTATAAACTACACGTACTCGGCCACCACAACAACGGAGCGGCTTCATCATTCCCGTTTTCTTGCAGTTACTTTAACTTGGATCTGTTCCCCTTGAATGCAATGGAGCTGCGCATGGCCTCAGTGGGGAGAAAGTGAGATTGTCGCCTTGGGCGTTATAATATTCATCGTGGGTGTTTTGAGCGCTGCTGCAGCAACAAGAAAACTCCCCCTTACCATTCTAACCTTAGTTTCGTAGCGCTTCGAAACCGGCGGCCGACGCTGCTCCGTGCGCCCGCATACCGTACGCCGTTCGAAGCTAGCCCTCGGCGACGGTGCGGCCACACGAGTCGATTTCTTTGGCTCAATCTTTCACTCGGGTTCACCCGAGTACTCGCACACAATCACGACAGAGCACAACTGGTCCTTTACCGTCGACTGTGTGTTGGTTTAACTTAGATCTCACCCCGGCAACGACAACCCGATGGAGCTACGGGTTAACCCGCGAAAAGCAGGCAGTCTAGCCTGGCGCAGTCTAGCGCGCCCGATCTGCGGGATGCGAAGGCTACCGGAGGGGAGCCGCAGACATACCGGCGGGGGAGCTGGGATCTCCGTGACGTTTTCTGTGACTAACGTGTATATAACAAAAGTAAGAGACAGGGTGCGTTCACGTAGGGCGCGGCACGTTTACTATACAACTAGTCTTGAGTACGAGACGGAAATAGAAGGCGGCGGGTGCGCTTTTTCGTTGACCTCTTTTTCCTTGAATAGGTCCGGCGCGCCGCCGCCGCGCGCGTGACTGCGGTCGTCCCATACTACGGCTACGCGCGGCAGGGTTAACCCGAGCCTTTGTACACGAATCATTACTCGGGTTAACCCGGGGGGGGGAATCCTCGGGTTAACCCGACACTCCCTTTGTTTGGGCCCCCCCCCCCCCCCCTTCATCGCCTACACTATTGCGCAATACAGGGTCCCCCCCCCCCGACCGTCCTTTATTGCAATGCATGCCATACAATATTGGTAAATGGCAATGTTGTGTAAAGGCCAGCTCCCGCCCCCTACCCCGTGATCGTTGTTGGAATTCGTTTTGTTTCAAGTTCGCCGGCCTAAGTGTTGAATAGGTATTCACGTATTCCTGTGGCGCAGCCACAAGAATATGACTCACGTATTCCGCCTGGTTAAACCATGTATATGACATGGGTACGTACATATTCAAGGCACGTGTATGCTCGGCGGATGGGTCAACCCACACAGAGAGCAACAAACTATACCGCAAGGTCAAACATCGTTACCGCCCAAATCTTTCTGCACGCCAACGGCCAACGGCCAAAGCGCGCCCCGAACAGGCAGCGCTCGCGGCGTCGGCAGGCGCGGGGAGCCACACACCGAGCACGGCCTCGGAGTCCTTCTCTCTACACACATTCACACGAGCTTCCAGCACTGACAGCACTCGCTCAACACATTTCACACTCACACAGCGGCATCGATGAAAAGAGACCGACGGAAAAGTTTGTATTCACAAAACATGCTAAATATGAATAGAACATCGTATTTGTTTCCTCGTTTGTTTTAGGTTCGCCGGGCCGCCGCCGCGCGCGTGACTGCGGTGGTTCCCTACTACGGCTACGCGCGGCAGGACCGCAAAGAGAGGTCGCGAGTCCCTATTTCGGCCGCCGACGTCGCAAAAATGATGGAGGTGTCTTTTAAAAAAGCGTTTTTATATTATTATTATCGTAGTTGTAGTAGTAGTAGTAGTAAGTACTTGTTCTATAAGGGTGAGCGCGGCAGGACCGCAAAGAGAGGTCGCGGGTTCCTATTTCTGCCGCGGACGTCGCTAAGATGATGGAGGTGCCTCAAAAAACTCGTTTTAATATTGTTATTATCGTAGTAGTAGTAGTAGTAGCAAGTACTTGTTCTATAAAAGTGAGCAGGACAGGACCGCTAAGAGAGGTCACGAGTCCTTATTTCATCCGCCAACGTCGCCGCCGACGTCGCAAAGATAGTGGAGGTGCCTTCAAAAAGGAGTATTTTGTATAATTCCACGCCCGTTTCTTCTGTTTCTATCATCGTAGTTGTAGTAATAGGAGTAGTAAGTATGCGTTCTATAAAACTGAGTTAGGCAGGACCGCAAAGAGAGGTCGCGGGTTCCTATTTCTGCCGCGGACGTCGCTAAGATGATGGAGGTGCCTTACGTATATACATAAATATCTAGATATCTATAGATTGTATGTACATGAAAAACAAAACCCTGTGTATATAACATATATGTATGGATACATATGTATATATGTGTATCTATCTATCTATCTATATCTATCTATCTATCTACATATGTGTATATATGTATGTATGTATATATATATATATATATATATATATATATATATATATATACATATATATATATATACATATATATATATATATAAA
>Ga0209390_10010899_pt1 | contig 10544 bp, 11 predicted proteins | sample BON01_FD_187212 | JGI IMG/M metagenome (GOLD analysis project Ga0209390, IMG submission 187212) | Freshwater microbial communities from Lake Bonney liftoff mats and glacier meltwater in Antarctica - BON-01 (SPAdes) (version 2) | ecosystem: Environmental > Aquatic > Freshwater > Ice > Glacier... | reverse complement strand
TTCCTCCTCTTCCTCCCCCTAAAAGCAAGGACGAAGGGGAGGGAGAGGAAGGAGAGGGAAAGACTCCTCCTCCTCCTCCCTCCCGCCCTCGCCCTCCCTTCTTCCCGTCCTCAGGCGTGGAAGCCAACGACGACCACCGCAATTGCACCCCTCCCTCCCTCCCTCCCTCCCTCCCTCTCTCCCTCCTTCCCTCGTACTCTTCCTCCTCCCGATCTTGCTGCTGCTGCCGACGACGAATTTCTTCCTTTTCCAAGATTTGCTCTCGCAAGGCCGCGGCATACCATGCCTTCTTCTCTGAGGCTGTCCTCTTCCTCACTGCTTCCTCCCCCCCTTCCTCCCTCCTTCCCTCTACCCCTGCAACCACTAAGTCCATGCGCAACAACCGAGAAGTCGGCGTGGCTGGCATCGGCGAGGAGGAGGAGGAGGAGGAGGAGGAGGCGATACGGACGTTCTTCATCCCCCACCCTTCCTCACCACCACAAGAAGGAGGAAAAAGACCCGACCCTCCCTGCTGCTGCTGCTGCTGCTCCTTCTTGTGAGGTGTCTCTACCCCTGTCCCTCGTCGCAACAACCTCCGTACACTCGGTGGCGACAAGACCAACATTCCCTCCGCTTCCAATTGCATCCTCTTCTCCCTTATTTGTTCATCCAATGCTAAGGCATACTCCTGCTTCTGCTGCTGCTTCGCCCTAACCTGTTCCTCACCCTGAGAAGCCGCATGCATTTGTTCTAGTCCTCCGTGATGACGACGATGATGAGAAGGGGAGACATCTTGCTGCTGATGGTGATTCTGGTGCTGGTGGTGGTGGTGGTGGTGGTGGTGGTGCTGCTGCTGCTCCCTCAGCTGTTCATCCAAAGCAAGGGCATACGCCTGCATTTGCTGCTGCTTGGCACGTGCCTGCTCCTCCCCTTCATGACCTGTGTGCATTGACTGGAGGCCAGCGTGACAACGACGGTGGGTGGTGGGGGGTTCGTCTTGGAGCTGCTGCTGCTGCTGCTGCTGCTGCTGCTGGTGGTAGTGGTGTTGAGACAGGTCTGACGCCTGGCCGTTGCTGCTGCTCACGATGCTGCTGCTACTACTGCTGCTCTTGCTCTTCTTCGTCTTCTTCTGCTTCTGCTTCTCCCCACTACTCTGCTGCTGCTGCTGCTGCTGCTGCTGCTGCTGCTGCTGCTGCTGCTGCTGCTTCCCCCGTGGGCTAGCACGGACCTGCTCTTCCAAGGCTCGTGCATACTCTTGCTGCTGCAACCTCTTTTCCCTCTGAATTTCCTCGTCCTCAGGCGAGGCGTACAGCAAGGCCAGGCCCCTTCCAAACGCAGCGCTGTTCCCTACTTCTGAGTAAGGAGAGGGGGTGGATGTGGAGGAGGGTTTCCCGGCTGGGATAGAGTAGACGGGTGGTAGGGAGGAGGAGGGAGAGAGGGAGGAAGAGGAGGAGGAGGAGGGGGAGGCATGCATGTTGTCATAATTGTCCTCGGAGCGTTCTAAAGGCAAGACACGCGAGGTGAGAGAAGAACGACCGCGGGAAGAAGAGGAGGAAGAGCGACGAGCCTGCTGCACGACTGGCGCGCGCGACATGGACTCGTCTTCCTCCATCCATTCCTCCTCCTCCTCGTCCTTCTGCACACTTCCGCCAGCCGAGCTGCCTCTCAGGTCTTCTTCAGGCAGAAGCAGCTTTGTCCTCCTGGCCCTGCTGCTGCTGCTTTTGCTGTTGCTGCTACTGCTGCTGGCAAGCCTGCCCTTGGCGGCTAGCTCGGCTTCCAGCCGCCGCATTTCTGCCTTGACGAGAGCCTCAAAAGACGCACCCTTCAGACTTCCCTCCTCCTCATCCTCATCCTCTTCCTCGTCTTCCTCCTCCTCGTCGTCATCGTCATCCCCTTCTTCTTGCGCGACGAACCGCTCGTAGCGTTGCCGTTGGGCATCGACGGAAGGTGGAGAAGGCACAAGCAAAGGCAGCTTGGTGCTCCTTGTCGTGGTGCTGCTGCTGTACGCATCGCTCTCTGCCCTTTCCTCACCCCCTTTCTCCCTGTCCTCCTCGTCCTCCTCCTCCTCATCGTCTTCATAGAACGAAGAAGAAGATACCTGCCCGTTGCTGTGGGGAGTATGCACCAAAGGCGGCAAGGGCGAAGACATAATGCTGGTGCCGCTGCTGCTGTGCGCGTGGGCGTTGCTCTGAGCGTGCCCCGAGGAGAAGCCAAGGCTCCCGCGGCTCGTGCTCAAGGAAGGAAGGTTCTGGTACTCCTGCAAAAAGGGGGGAAAAGGGCAGAAAAAGAAGGGGTGTGAGGAGGAGGCCGCGGAAAGCGAAGGGGCAGAAAAGCCGACGCTCGCAGATCAAAAACCACGGGGAGGCGACCAAGGGTCAGGGTGGAGGAGCTTACCGTAGAAGAGGTCTTGCTCGTCCCGCTGCAACTGCTCAATGACCCATTTCCTGTCGAGGACGGCAGGGAGATTTTTGGCACCACCAAGGGCTCGAGACGAGGCTGCAGCCCACTGCTTCGCCGCCTTCGCTGCTGCTGCTGCGGGGTGGGTTTCGACGTTGTCGTTCGGGCGGCCCCAGCCGCGGCTGCCACGCCATCCCCAGGCCCCATCCCCGCTGGCCACCACGACGGCATGGACGATGCTGTGGTCGTGCCTGTGAGGAAATGAATTTGAGAGGGTAGCGCGATTGTCGGGGTTAGAAAGGCAGCGCACAGAAAGCAGCATTCTGCTCGTCGTCGTCGTCGCTCCCGGCAAACATCTTCGCGGGGGGTGGAGGAGGAGGTCGCATCGATTGAGCCCACACACAAGCAACGCGTACAACCCCCCCGTGCAAAGGCCAAATCTACACATACACACACACACACACACACACACACAACAGAAGCAGGGAATACCACGACGAGGTGGGCTGGAGGAATACAACGGGACGATTGACAAATACTAGCCATCGCTCGTAAGGACCGTCCCCGCTTTCGCTAGGGAAACTCAACCGATGGCAATTGACCGATGGCTCTATAATAGACACGCAGCGAGTCACGCAAACGGTGCGTTGCTTCAACTTGCACTCGCAATCCATGCACATAGACACATCTCACCTCATCCCTCACGCTCGCATTCACGCACAACTGGCACTAGGTAGGTCCTCCGCCGCTCACCCACGGGCCACACGGGCCACGCTTCCTCGGGCATGCGGCAGGACAAGGGGGGGCACCCGGCTTAGGCAGCCCGCACAGCACGTCACCTCCCCCCCGGCTTAGGCAGCCCGCATCACGCGGACGCCCACACGCACATAGCGCCACATCATGGCACCCCCAAACCCCCCGGTCTACTGGCACGCCAGGCCTAGCCCGGGGCTCCAACCCTCCCCGGTATGCGAGCGTCTAACGCTTATCCCGGGGGCTCCTCGCTCAGCGACACAGGCTCGGCCACCCATGCAACCCACCAGCACGGTGACGGCTTGCCACACACGGCCCTGCCAGCGCTGGGTGAGGTTATCGCTGTCTGCATCACCATGGTTTCGTCATGATACAGTTCCAATGCCACGTCGCAGGTTACCACGTTGCTCACACCATACATCTTCTTCACAGGCCCAAGACACACTCTTCTGATTCCATTGCAGGGCGCTGGTCGGGCATATTGGCTGGCTGGGCTTGATCATCATTCCAGCAGCAACACCACCAAGCAAGTCTCCACTAGTGCAGCGGCAGCACCAGCACCAGCAGCAGCAACCCGAGCCAGCGGGGGAGCAGCAACAACACCACCACCCGAGAAACATTAGCAGCGGCAATAACAGCAAGACCACCCGAGCAGCAGCAGCAGCAGCAGCAGCAGCAGCAGAAGCAGCAACAACACCACTACCATCACGGGGTTGGCGCTTGGTGGGGGGTACGGCTCCATCCATCATGGCACCTCTCCCTAAGCCCAAACGAAAGGGGGGGCGCCGCCTGAAAGGTGACCCACGCTGCACCTTCGTGTATGCGCAACTCAAGCACAAAGGTGCCCTGCTTGAAATTGAAGAGGACTGAAATTGTCTCTTCCGCTGTCTTGGACGGGTCTTTCCTGGGCGGACGGAGGAAGACTATCACAACATCCGCCAAGAAATCATCAGCTTTATGCGGCGCCCCGAGATTGACATACAGTTCTCGCCCTTTTTTACGCCCAATGATCGTTTGATTCACCCTGATTGTAAGGCGCAGTCTTATAATCAATATCTTACCTACCTAAGTCGAGACAGGACGTGCGGGGGCAACTTCATCCTGGGCGTGGCTTCCATGCTGTACCAGGTAAACTTTATCGTGTTTCCAAGCCAAGGTGCTGCGATTGAAATCAAGTACAGTCACGCGGCGTCTCCTGTGTATCTCTTTGCCTTGGACCTGGACAGACTGCATTACGAGGTAGTAGACTGGAACAAGGTACTCACCACAACAACCAGGACTGGTCGGCTAGTCAAGGCGCCTGCCCCTGCTTGTCTGGATCAACAAGTAAGGACCCGAAAATAACCTAAAATTGTGCGTAGCAAAATCAGGGGGCCGGCTGTAAGCGGTACCGGGAACGGAAGAAAGCAACAATGGCAATGGCCTTCACATAAAAGCAATAAAGCAGGGGTGCTTCGCACTCTGGCTCCTGTGTGTGCTGTAGTTTCTTCCCTCCGGGGGTCGTTTGTTTGGAGGTACTGGCAGATGATGAATGGTTTGTTGTTGGTGTTGCTTTGGTTGGTGGGGTAAGTGGAAAGAGGATAGGAAAGGAGGGGGCTGAAGAACAAGGAAGGCTTTGCGCGACCTCCCTCGCCAGCGGCGAGGCAGAAACATCAAAGGAATGGACGACAAACATCAAGGAATGACGACGTCGACGTGATCCTGCCAGCACATGCACTGTGCACCACCAAAACAAACAATGACATCATATATGGATGCAGTATTTCCATCCACACATTACCTGAAGTCTCTGCTTCTTTTGGCTCTAAATAAGCGAAGAAATGGCAGGAAATTCTTGATTTTTTTCGCTCAAAAAATGATTGGTCCGAAGACGCGTTTGGACACACATCACGCAATCAACCATCGACCACAAATAAATTAATGCACGCAGACTCACAAAGTTCGACCACCAACCAACCAGTGATTTTGGCCGGCTTGGCACGCACTGTGAACCACCGGATATATGGATACAATATCAATATTTGAGGGGCCCGGAGATAAGGATATGGAAGGAAAGGCAATCGAGACGAAGCGAAAGTGCGATGAGGGTAGCAAAAAACTTTGGGCACTTTTCGTATCAGTTTTGTTCGTTTCTTCTTCTTCTTTCTATACAACTTATATTGGTGGCTAGATGTATAATAGTGTACTGCTCAAATGAAATAAATGGTCCTTTCCCAATGTAACCTCCCCACCCCCCTAGCTCCCTGTTTTCTTCCTTTCCACACACCCCCTCTGCTCCTACTTTAAGGCACTCACTACTCTCCTCATTGTTTTTTAATTCCATTATTCAGTTAATATCTCGATGTATCCTACACCCTTCACTCAATCCTCTACCTATAAAATCCGCCTTCACGCACACCACGTAAAAAATCAAACAAAAAGAAAAATATCTCCAACGCTTCTCTCCTCACCTCACCCTCACTAACCCCCCACTTCCCCCGCATGAAATATCCCACAGTTCAAGCATTTAACTCCACCTCTACCCTTACGCTTGCTGCTGCTGCGTCTGTCCTTGCATCATCCCCACTCCCCGTTCAAAAGCCAAAAACCTCTTCAACATCGCGGGCGAATACGCAGCCACCGCCTCCGCATTCGGCGTCGCAACCACCTTCAACCCCTGCGGAGGGCTCGTAACAAAGTCCACCCACCTCGCCTGCTTCCGGCACGCCAACCCATGCTCCGCACGCAAGGCCGCCCCCACCGCCGCAGCGTCCGAAGTGTCCGCCACCAACACTGGGGCATTAAACACATCGGCAAGCACCTGCATCACAGCCTTGCTCGTCGACCCTCCCCCCGTCGCCAAAATCCGTGTCGGACTCGTCGACAACCCCAATTGAGCCGCATGCGCCTTCATGGACAAAAACCGGGCCTCCACCACCGCCCTCGCCTCGTGCGCCGCATCCCCAAACCCCCCCACGGGCTCCCCCTGCCCATCCACTCGGAAGGTGCCCTTGACATTAAGCACCGGCACAATTTCCTCCATCACCAATGTCAATCCCAAACACCCATCATTCCCCGCCGGGGCCTCAGCGACCAACTCCGAAAACTTCTTCCACTCCCCCCCCGCCACTGCATCCCTGACCGCCTTCCGCGCCAACGCCCCATTCTTGTAACACAACATCGCAAACCACTCCTCCGGCCCTCGGGGCGAGACCATCACATGCCCCTCTGTCCCCGGGTGGGGGGTACGGGTCAACCCTACCAGGGTATCAGACGTCCCCAAACTAACCATCAACGTGCTCGAGGCCGTATCGAACGCCAACCCCATCCCCACCACAGAGCAATTGTTGTCCCCCGTCGCAGGAATGACCAGACAATCAGCCGCAAACCCAAACCGAGCCGCACAATAAGGCGAAATCGGACCCGCCGACGCCCAGCTTTTCGTAATCGTCCCCAAGCGCGCCGCCAATCCAGGGGCCGTCGCCTCGAGCAGCTCCTCCGACCATTCAAGCGTATGCACGTTCATCAAATTCATCCCGGACGCATCCGACGCGTCCACCGGCGCCGGGTGCCCCACCAACAGGGACGTCAAAAACGACGACACGAGCGAAACACGTGCCGTGTGCTTCCACACCAACGGTTGCGTGCGGGAGATCTTGGCAATCTGCGGGCCCGTGAAGCGGCAATAAGCCCGAGAGCCCGTCACGGCGGCCATCTTGGCAGGGCCACCCACCGCTTGCTCAATCGCCTCGCACTCAGCCGTCGTCGAGGAGTCCGCCCAGATAGGACAATCCTCCAACGCAAAGCCATCAAACAAATTGGCGGAGAAACTGTCCACTGGCGCCATGTTACGCAGCGCTTGCAAGCCATCGGCGTTCCAAAACACACTTCCGTGCTGCTGCGCCGAGCCCGACACGGCCTTGACTCGGGCCATGAGCGCGCGGTCTTGACGCCGCAGCACACGGTCCAGCCCTTCCAACCACATCTGGACAGGGCTGGTAACCTGACCGTGCTTTCCCACGTGCATGCCCGCGACGGTACCAAACTGCGCCAAGTCCCGGTCAAAGTTGAGGGTGTCAAGATGGACAACTCGGCCGCCTGCCTCGACAAATACAACCGTGATGCTTTGCGTAGACAAGTCGATGCCCAGGAAGAGCGGAGAGGACGACGCTTGCGTAGTGGTGATCGCCTCGTCGGAAACCCCTCCTGCGGCCATGGTCTTTGTCTTGCTTGGTGTGGTGTAGTGGGTGGGTGTGTTGCTGTGGAGTGGAGTGTGGGGGAGCGAGGGAAGGGATCGGGGCGCGATTAGCTAGGGTTTTCGCAAGACCTGTGGCGCTAGCAGCACCACCCAGGCACGGCCACCAGGCTTATGTGCGGCGCTGTGGTGTGCGTGTGTGTGTCGCGGAAAGGATGCTGGGGCTATTGCACAAGGCAAGTCTCCTTGGCAAGGAATTGATTAACAGACGGCTTCCCTCTTGGCAACAACAGATTGCTTCGAGGAAGAACCCTCGCTTGCGGCGTCCCAGAGCGCATTGGGTTGAATAGCACCGCGTTGTACTGACTAGAGAGGCAGGAGGTGGATACAAGGGGTCAGAAAGGCTGTGTGCTTGGCTTTGAACGGGGGGGCACTGCGGTTCGGATGGTAGGACCTCGCGACCTCGGGCTTGGACTCTCGTAGGGAAGGAACGACATGGTTCCCTTGTGTGAGTGTGCTTGAACCTCCTGCCTATTTTTTCCAGGATTCGAACCCTTTGCAAAGCTTTCTTAAAGCAAGCAAGCGGACTTATACATTAGCATCATCAAATTCCATTTTTACCTTTTTTGCATAACATGCATCGCATAACATGCAGATTTATCCCAAGCCCAAGCTCAAATCCACCCCCACCACCCCACCCCCACCCATCTTCCCTCCCCTCCAACCACCCGCCTCCCCATTAACTCGCCGCCGGCCCCAGCTTTTGCCGGCGCATGTGCGTCAGATACTTGGGGGCTACACCCTTGGCCTCGAGGTCGGCAATGAGTCGATTCCGGATCGCCTCCAAATTCGCGACCTCCGCCGCCGCTTCCTGCTTGAGCCTCCGGCCCTCCTCAAACTTGTTCGTGCGGGATGCCCTCTGGCGCGCCTCGGCCTCCAGGACTTGCTGCTTTAAATACCTCAAATGCGCCTTGTTCAAGCTTGCCTTGTGCGCCTGCTCCGCTCGCTCCCGTGCCAGCATCTCGGCGGCCCGTCGCTGACACGCCTCGAGTTCGTCGCGCTCTGCCACGGCGTCTGCAAGGGCTTGCGTCTTTTTGGCCGCGGCCTGGCGGAGCAAATCGTCCTTAAGTACCATGGCCTCCTGCTTCCGGCGCAACGCCTCTTGTTCTTCATGGAGGCGCGCGGCTCGCTCCTTTTGCTGGGCGGCTCGGCGGGTGCGTCGCTCCTCCACTTCCGCCTCGTTGGTCTGCGCCCGTTCTTGCTGCGCAAAGAGCTGGGCTTGCCACACCTTCTTGGCATGGGCGCGGACTGCCTCCACTTTTTCGCGGGCTCGGAGCTCGGCGTCCTTCCGTTGCTGGTATGCCACCAGCTGGTTCATCTCCGCCTTCTCTTGCTCTTGAGCTTCGCGCCGGGCGTGGACCGCCTCGGCATTCGCACGGATCACGTCCTGTCGTAGTTGCGTCATTTGGGCCCGTTTCTCTCGCAGGGCCTTGGCATCTTCCTCCTTGTAGACTTGCAGCTGGGCAAGCAAAGCCATACCTTCCTGCTCACGGGCCTCCTCGGCAAGCAATTGTTGGTGCTTCCTCGCCTTCATCTGCGCTGCCAACGCTTCGCGTGCCTGTTGCTTGGCGATGGCCAGCTGGGCTTGTTCGAGCTTCTCTCGGTCCGTCTCTAGCCGCCATGCCACCACCATGCGCTGGTCCATCTCGGATTGGTATGTCCTCTCGTGCGCCGCGGCCTGGGCCTTGTTCTCGAGCTGCCGGTCGCGCAACGTGAAGGCCTGTAGGGTGGGTGTGAATGCGTGGTATGTGGGACATGCTTGAGGCTGGGTATTTTGTGGGTAAGAGCACGAAATATACCTCCGGTGCGACGGGAGAGGAGACGTTTCCAGCCATCTTAATGCATTCTTCATCATTAATGTCTCTTTCATTTACTCCGGCAATCCTTCGCCACCCACCACACACGTACCTCGGCTTGAGTCGCCAGTCCCCTCAGATATTTGCACATGTCCAGCTCTTCGTCCCGCCTTTCGTAAGCACGGGCGCGGCAAGCAATGGCGGCAGCATTGGCGTCTTCGTCCCCGCTGTTGGCGTGGTGCTGCTCCTCGGCCAAGGCAGCTAGCGCCAGCATTTTCGCCTTGCGTTCTTGGGCCGCCACCTTTTGCGTTTGCAGTTGGTAGTTGCTCCGGTCCCTTTCCTCCTGGAGCTCGGCGTCGGTTTGGAGCATGGAGTGCGTCTGGATGCGTGCCAAATGCGAGGCGGCCAGGACAACCGGAGGGTTGCTGGTGGAGGAGGAAGTTTCGGGGTCGTTGCCGTTGGCGTGGTGTCCTCCGCGACGCACCCCGAAAAGGGTGGGGTCCACGGGCTGCGAGAGAATGGCTCGATAAATGTGCGGACGGGACGACATATTTTTTTCTGTGGTGTTGGGAGGGTGTGGACGTGCGTAATTGCAATAGATAGTGTGAAAAAAAGGCGGCGGAGACGCGTGTGGGAAAGCGCAGAACAACAGAACAACGTGGTAACGGGCGCGCCGTCAGTCCGCGAATGACGAATTCTTGAAAACACGCTGTGCAGACAGTGTGCAGTGAGACCACTGCTCATCCACCCACCCGGCACCCTACCCGCCACAACAGGCATTATAGTCAGAGGCGCGGGAGCGGGAGCCTCAAGGCAGGCCACGCCAAACACACACACACCACCAACGTGCAAGGTCATCGCCGATCGCTCAAGAACTCAAAATCACAACGACGCATTCCACGCACACCCACACAGCACCACACAGCACACACAAGAACCTAAGCCTACATCCGCCCGAAGCGCTCCGGGAGGCAGGCAAGGCAGGCTGGCCCCCCTCCACAAGATGGCTAGCAGTGGGCACAAATTTCACACACCCTCCCCGCAGCCGCCGCCGCCAAACCAGCATTGCTCTTCTAGCTCCACCCCCGCCACCCCCGCCAGCATGCCCTGCAAGGTCCTGCACGTCCTACGGCACGGCATTGCTGTCCACAACCAGCCCAACGCCCACCAACTGCCTCCAGCCTCCCTCTTTGATCCCAGTCTCACTGTGCAAGGCGTCGCCCAAGCCAATGCGGCAAAGGCCAAGATTCAGGCTTTGCGACCCCAGTTGGTACTCACTTCGCCCTTGACTCGGGCCTTACAAACAGCTACCACCGTTATGGCCGCGCCTGACGACGGCATGGAGAGAAACAAAATCCCTACGGCATCCGCCACGCCCGCGCCCG
>Ga0209390_10010898_pt1 | contig 10545 bp, 5 predicted proteins | sample BON01_FD_187212 | JGI IMG/M metagenome (GOLD analysis project Ga0209390, IMG submission 187212) | Freshwater microbial communities from Lake Bonney liftoff mats and glacier meltwater in Antarctica - BON-01 (SPAdes) (version 2) | ecosystem: Environmental > Aquatic > Freshwater > Ice > Glacier... | reverse complement strand
TGCTCGCAACAACCCTGCGAATCACGCCCAAGAACCAGCATGTGGACGGGATCAGAATCAGGCAAGACATCCCAGTGTGGCGTGAACCAGGAGCATTGGTTGTCAACCTCGGGGACATGTACGCGGGGGAGGAGCGCAAACTCCTCATCACTCTTGATGTCCCAGCGGTAGCAAACCTTGGCACCACCACTATCGCTGATCTGGACCTCCACTTCACCGCGGTCAACGACCTGGCCGACCATCACGTGAACTTTCCGGTCACGGTCAACGTTGTCCCAGGAGATGAAGCCCGCAGTCGGGTATCAAACCCGGTAGTTGAAGTTGAAGAGCTAATTGCGGACGCTGACGACGCTAAAAAGTCAATGATCGGCTCGCTAAGGGAGCACGACATCAGTTCTGCCCGCAGCACGCTGTCATCCACCATGAAAAGCGTGAATGACAAACGCAAGGAAGTCAAAGACCTTGGCGACAGCAGCCTCACCGCGCGACTAGACATTGCCGCCATGGAACTTCTGGAACTGAACGAAAGCCTTCGGCACCAGTCCATGGAATTCAGCTCCAAACTCATGACCGAGTCCTATTCCATGGGCAGCAAAGGCAAGAAAAAGAAAGACCCCAATCCTTCAAAGGATTCTAATGAAGGGAAACCACAATCATGAAAGATCGACTGATCCCCCAAGACAACGTAATCGCTCTGATCCACTCAGACGAGTACGCGAAATGGGTCTTTGACGAGTCCCACCCAACCCAAGGCCGCCGGTTTATCAAAGCTGCCGAGCTTCTGCGCGAACTCGCTCCAGACGCAAATATCGAGATCGCTGAGATTGAGTCGGACTACTTCCCACCATTTGAGCAGTTGCAATACGCCCATACCCGCAAATATATTGAGCAAGTCCTGCTCGACGGGGAGTCAGGGGAGTGGTCGGGCCAGCGCCGTGATCTGGGCGCCACAGCCCTACGCATGGCCGGTGGCACGATCCTCGCCGCTGAAGCACTCCTGCAAGGGCGAGCGTTAACGGCGGTGAACTTTGCCGGTGCCAAGCACCACGCAATGGCCGATCACTCAAGTGGGTTCTGCGTGTTCAACGACCTAGCCATTACCGCCCGTCATGTGCTTCGCAGTGACCGCACGATCTTTTGTCCGGTCACCAAATCAATGCGTCGGGTAGCCAGAATCGCAATCCTAGATATTGACGCCCATCACGGGGATGGCACTGAAAAGCTCTTAGTTGACAACGGGCGAGTGCTCACCTTCTCCGTTCACGACGGCAGCATTTTTCCGGGGACCGGTAAGCAAGACGACACGGACGCCCATGTCTTCAATCGCCCGCTCGAGCCTAGTGCCGGAGATTTGCAGTTAGAGCATGCTGTTGCCGACTTTGTTATGTACGCCGACCGTTTCGGCCCCGACATGATCTTCATTGCAATGGGTGCTGACGGTCACGAAACCGATCCGCTTTCTTCACTTCAGTACACAATCGAAGGAATGGTCCAGGCTGTACGTAATGTTCGCCGCGCCTACCCGGAAACCCCAATACTTCTGGGTGGCGCCGGTGGTTACCAACCTGACACGATCACCCCAGAAGTTTGGGCTCGGATGGCCATTGCTGCGGCAACACCCGTTGCCCTGAGGACTCCTATTGGGTAAGTCCAATTGGCGACATTGGTTACCATGAAGATCCCGACGAGCGAGCCAGTGAATGTGTTGCGTAACCGATTGTTTATTACGCTTCAATTGCGACCTTTAATCCGAATCTAGCCAGACGACGCAAATGTTTCGTGAAATAGACTCCAATAATTAGATTTGAATACAAGAGTGGGAACAAGTTTAGTTGTGACCTAAAGGTAAATGGGGTACCCTGACCCCAATGAAATGGGGGAATTCATGATTGAAATGACCATGACGGTGTGGTTTAATCAAGTGAAACGGGCTGTTGCGTTGACTGCACCAACACCACCCATCGACAATTTAAATACATCTCGGGACAGCTTACGTTTGCGGAAACAATTTGAAAAGCTGTGACCCATTGAAGACAATTGTCGTGGCACCCGATCCCGCATTGCTCGAATCGATGCGCTCTATTGGTTACACGGTCGAGGCTGCAGTCGCAGACGTGATTGATAATTCCGTGGCGGCGGGAGCAACGGCTGTCGATGTTCTTGTAAGTCCTACTGGTCTGTTTCAGATGGCCATATTAGATAACGGGACAGGCATGTCGCGCGAAGAAGGGATCAAATGTATGACTCTCGCAGCGATAAGTCCCACGAAGAAACGACACCCGAACGACTTGGGTCGGTTTGGACTTGGGCTGAAAACCGCTTCACTTTCACAATGTCGAACTTTGACGATTATTACTAAGAAGAATTCGAAGATCACCGCTCTGCGGTGGAGCTTGGATCATGTCATTGAGGTGAAAGACTGGTCCCTCATTGAACTCGATGTGGATCAACTTGAGAGTCTGCTTGGATTTCAGCAGTTGAATGAATTGTTAAATGGAACGCTTGTGCATTGGGGCGAACTTGATCAACTTTCGATTACGGAAGGCGGAGACCAAGCAGATCTGGACAGGGTGGCTCATCGAGTAAGAGACCATATAGCTTTGGTGTTCCATTTATTTAATGGCAACAGCGGTGTGCGCAAGATTGGAATGAGGTTGAATGGGAGTCCGATCATTCCGATTGACCCTTTTATGTCAAATTTTCAACTGACTAACAGGACTCCTTGGGAATCCATTATTATTGAGGGCCAAGAAGTCAAGTTAATGGCCTACACTTTGCCCTACATCAGTAAACTTGAGCCGATTGAACGCGCCCATGCGTTAAAACTTGGAGCACTTCGTGAGACGCAAGGTTTTTACTTATATCGAAGCAGCCGGTTAGTTGTTTGGGGCAACTGGTTTCGGGTCATGCCACGATCTGAAATGGCAAAATTGACCCGAGTACGTGTCGATATCCCCAATTCCCTTGATCATTTATGGGCCTTGGATGTCAAGAAATCGCATGCCGAACCGCCTCCACAGGTCAGGCGTAGGCTCAGCGAATTAGCGAAAACGATGATGATGCCCAGCCAGAAGGTGCAACAATTCCGCGGCCGTAGGGTTAATCAGTCTCAGGAGTTCGACTTCATGTGGACTGCGAAGGTGAATGGCGACGAATTCTCTTATGAAATTAACACAGAACATCCAACAGTCAGTACTTTCACTCAGGATCTCTCGGATAGTCAATTGGAGCAGTTCTCTCGCGTTTTAGAAGACATTCAAAGCACATTTCCAGTGGAAGACGCCCACAATAGAATGAGCGGTGATGGTGTCCCTCAAGCCGTTGATGATGCCATTCTCTTGGATCGTGCGCTTGAAGGCTGGCGACTTGCGGAGTCCAGCGGTGTAGATTTGGAACGATTCAGGCTCGCAATTTCTCGATCCGAGCCTTACTGCCTTGTTCATGACTTCGATAATCGATTTAGAGAGGCCCTGCAATTATGACATCAGAGCCCCCAAAATCGCATAACGAAATGGTCCTGTCTCGTGAGTTCCAAAATGTCGTCAACCTTTTGATTCAAGCAATTATTGAAAAAAACGGCGTCCCAGCTCCGATTATGCAAGTCGAATCAACGATTCGCGATATGAGATCGGCCATTGAAATTTTGTGGCCCAGCACAAAGGATAAGGGCGTTTACAAGGCGATTGAGCTAGAGGTTAAGAGGCAGGTAATTGTTGAAATAAGACCCCCTGTGTTCTTGGCCCCTGATTACGCACCATGGTTCAAGAACGCTGTATTAACTGGTGCGTTCACACTCGACCGTTGGTATTCCTATAAGCAGTTTCTAATTAGCGAGAAGGGATTGGCCCCGCAAGTCATTGAGTCACTTGATCAGGCGAGTAGCGAAGTCGTCGACCTCTTAGGTGATCCAAGGCAACCAGGTTCATGGAAGCGACGTGGTCTGGTGATCGGTGACGTTCAATCCGGGAAAACGGCAACGTACATAGCCATAGTTAACAAGGCAGCCGACGCAGGTTACCGAATAGTCGTATTACTCACGGGGGGAACTGAGTCACTGCGAAAGCAGACTCAGTTCAGGATAGACGAAGGTTTCCTCGGAAAAGACTCAAAAGTTAAATCCGACAAGGTGATCGGCGTTGGAAATTTCCCCCCCAAGGAGCAATTTTTGCGTGGGCAAGGAATGACAACTTATGCGAAAGATTTTGTTGGCACTTCTTTATTAGGGCAAGCAGTGCATATCGACCCCAATGCAGACCATCCATATGTATTTGTCATCAAGAAAAATAAGGTTCCACTAACAAATCTGATTCTATGGCTCTCGGGACAGTTCAATAATGAAAAGTTCGAAGTACCCATGCTGGTAGTTGATGATGAGTCTGATTACGCGTCAGTCAATACGAACTACAAGATCACGGGAGATACGAGTCCGACAGCCATCAATCAGAAGATTCGAGGGTTACTCGCTCTCACCTCACGCTCCTCATATTTGGCATTTACAGCTACACCATTTGCAAATGTATTTGTCGACCACAATTCATTTGACGACGCGCTGAAAGACGACCTTTTTCCACACCACTACATTTTCGCGTTGTATAGCCCATCCAACTACATTGGTGCAAAAACTTATTTTGGTACTTCTGCGTCGGCCGTCTCAACTCGACTCGTAGATGTAGCCGATGCTCATGAGTTTTTTCCAGCGAGGCATAAGTCACATCTATCGCTAGATTCTCTCCCTCCAAGTTTGGTCGATGCTCTTCATGCTTTCATAGTTTCCTCGGCCATCAGACTTTCCCGTGGTGATCAGGGACCAAGATCCATGTTGGTTAACGTCTCAAGATTCAAAAATGTTCAATCGCAGGCTTTCGAACTTATTTCCCACGAGTTTTCACGAATTAAAACTGCGATCGAGATTCATGCGCAGCCTCCTGTTATTGGAGCAGACACTCATGACGTGCTTCTAAAGTTGGCCGAGTCCTACGTCACGTACTTCTCAGCTTCGAAAATCACGTGGGAAGAAGTCCGAGACAATCTTTTTGCAGCCGTTTATGACACCACCATTGAACTAGTCAACTCTTCTCGGGAAAAATCAAACAATGATGAGCCTAAAAATATGATTGCCATTGGAGGTGACGTTTTATCACGTGGACTGACATTGGAAGGCCTAACCGTCAGCTATTTTTACCGACTAGTGGGTGCGGCAGACACTCTTCTTCAGATGGCACGCTGGTTTGGATATCGTCCAAGTTACGAAGATTTGGTCAGAGTTTGGATTGGCTCCGAAATCGCAGATCAGTTTAGATATGTTTCAGATATTAGCGACGAATTGAGAGAACAGGTACGCGAAATGCGCGACTTGGGCAAGACACCGGCTGATTTCGGACTCATGGTGAGGAAACACCCAGAGAGCCTCGCAATTACAGCCAAGAAGGGTGTGGCTGAATCGCGTTCTATGGTAATTTCACTTGCTGGTCGAAGAATAGAGACGACCCGGGTACCAGCAGCGGCTAGCATTCTGCTGACGAACGAAGAGGCGGTCAAGTCTTTCCTAAAAGCGATCAACGACGATGACCTGAATGGGACTTGGGATCATGAAGGTCTGTCGTTCAGGGGAAAATTAGGTGTTTCGCGTGCTCGTATAGCGGACCTACTGGCAGACTTTCGCTATGACCGTGGCAATTTAATATTCGCGAATGCACTCCACAAAATTATCCGAGCGCAGACCTCTGAAACATTTCAGAATTGGACTGTTGGGATAGTTGGTGGTGACGGTGATCCTTTAATTCTGACGCAGGAACTGTCGATGCCGAGTACACCCAATCGCGGGGTGCGTTATTCCCCAGATAGTTCAAATGGAACTTTTAGGATTTCCGGTAAAAGCGCTCGATTGGCAGGCAGCACGGACCTAGCCCGCACCTATTCGCATCCTGGTCAACGCGACCTGCTGGAAACTGCCCTTAGCCCTTCCGTTTATTCCTTCTTACCAAACCCGACGCTATTGATTTATCCGTTATCTCCACAGTTTGCTGTTTTAAGTAGTGGCGTTGGCGATCACGCGGATGCGCTTGCTGACGTTGACACGAAAACAGCTGAAGGTGCATGGATCGAGGCAAAGAACGCTGGGGTAAAAAGACTTATGGCCCTCAAGATTGCAATACCAGGGGAACCGGGTGCAAGAAACGGTGATGTTGACTACCTTCTTAATGGTCCTGCGATCGAGGAATTCGCCCAAGACTTTGCACTCAGCGTAGAAGATGCGGAGGACATCGATGAATGATTCAGCACTAATCAGCCTTTGGAGGAAACATGGAGTTTCTCTGGGCGCCGGGCTCTCTCTTGTCGACTCAGGGCACCCGTTGGAGTTTTACCTCGGCAGGACGGAAGAGGGTCGCCCGCGGGTAGTAATTAGGACGAAGGAGAAGCCCGCTGCACTCTCTCTTTCCAATGTCGTGCGTGCAGAACGATATGTTGACGAGTCTGGGAAATGGAACATCGATCTCACCGTTCAGGACAAAAAGTTTGATGAAGTTTTCCTGCGACTAGTTGACGATGTCCACACGAGGTCGGCTACGGCTCCAAACGAAAGGGTAGCTATCGATCGAGTTGGTGTGGTGATTGATGAGTGGCGCAGGCTCCTCAAGCCGCGGGCATCTGGAGTCCTGTCCATGGAGGAACTGCGCGGGCTGGTCGGGGAGCTATGGCTGATTAATCAGGAATTCAATAAAACCCGAACAGCATTTGCTTCAATTGAGGGATGGCTCGGTCCGCTCGGTTTGCCACAAGATTTCTGGTATCTAGAAGAGGGCTACTACGAGGTAAAGTCTATCGGGCCCGCAATCGATCACCTCAAGATTTCATCTGAGTTTCAACTTGACGCGAGCGATCTCAAACTTCTTGTTCTCCTTCTCGGTAGCACAGATGATCAGAGCCAAGGAGCTATTAACCTCCCAATTCTTGTGGATCGTGTTCTCGCCTCACTCTCGGAGGAAGGAGCCAGCCCTGATAACTTTAATGAACGCTTGGCTTGGCTCGGTGTTAATCTGGTTGAGCACTTTTACCATGAAACGTGGTTTGTGGTTTCTCGTTTTATGACATACCAAGTCACTGATGGATTCCCTGCAATACGAGCTTCCTCGCTCGAATCGGGCATTGACAGAGTTAGATATCGGATTGACTTAGCTGCCATCGAAGACTTCAAAAGTTCATCATCTGAGGTGGCGTAAGTCCATTGGAACTGAATGACTTTCGAGACGATCTCCTCAATCTGGCCAATGCGCGGGCCTCGGTAGAGGGAATATTTACAGAGGATGCTTTCGTAGCCGAAGCTGCTGAACTTTTGATCAGTGCCGGGGAAATGGATAGTTTGGATTTGCTGTCATTTAGAGGAACTGGTAGAAAACGCCAGTCACTAGCGGTCCACGGCTTTCAGTACGACGAGCAAGACAAGTCAGTTGCACTCGTTGTTTCCAATTTTGTCGGAGGGTCCGCGGTGCCAACGATCACCCATACGGAAGCGGAGAAGGCGTTAAGAGCACTTGAGCAATATCTCAGGGAATCCTTAGACAGTGACTTTTTGATCGACCGCGAGCCATCCACTCTTGAGTATCAGTTGGCACAAACACTGAAGGAAATCCATTCTTACGCAGGTACCGAGTGTGTTAGCAGATTTCGGCTGTATTTGATTTCTGACGGCAGACTTAGTAATCGGGCCAAATCAATCGTTTCCACGGAAGTTGCTGGCACGCCAACTGAATTTCATATTTGGGATATGCATCGCTTCTTGCAAGTTCACGAATCTCAGCAAGGAAGGGAACCGCTTGAGCTGGACTTAAAGGGCATGGGGATCGAAGGCGTTCCCGCGCTTCGGGTTGCAGATAGTGCAGGAGACATCACGACCTACTTGGCAGCTATTCCGGGTGGTTTACTCGCATTACTCTACAGAAATCACGGAAGTCGTCTTCTAGAGGGAAACGTCCGATCGTTTTTAACTATCCGTGGAAAGATTAATAAGGGAATTCGCGAGACAGTCATGAAGGATCCCGGGCACTTCCTTGCTTACAACAATGGCATTACCGCAACGGCATCGAGCGTGGAGTTTAGCAACGGAATAATTTCGCAAGTTACCGATTTGCAGATTGTGAATGGGGGGCAAACAACAGCCTCCCTGTTTTATGCCACACAACTGAATCGGAATGTCGAACTCGACGACGTGTTTGTCCAAATGAAATTAGTCGTTGTATCCTCAGAAGATGCTTTAGAAATGATTCCGTTGATTAGCCGCTATGCAAACAGCCAGAATGCGGTTCGAGAAGATGACTTCTTTTCTAATAGTCCGTTCCATGTCCGTTTGGAAGAAATCTCAAAAAATCTTCTCGCCCCCGCAAAAGCAGGAGTCAATTTTCAAACTAAGTGGTACTACGAGAGAACAAGAGGACAATATCTCAATGAAGTAAGTCGCAGGTCACCCGCTGCTCAAAAAACGTTTGCAGCAGAATTTCCTCGTACTCAGGTGATCACCAAAACGGAAGCTGCCAAGTTCGTCGTGGCGTGGGATCAGCAGCCACACCTGGTTAGTGCCGGAGCTCAGAAAAATTTTAAAGCCTTCGCTGCACTAGTCTCCGATAAGTTCGCCAAGCAACCGGAAGCATTTAATGAAAACTATTACCGACGGCTTGTCGCGAAATCAATTCTGTTTGATTCAATACGATCTGCAATTTCTAAAGCAGACTGGTATGAAAAGGGATACCTTGCAAATCTAACGGCCTACGCGGTAGCAAAACTTTCTCAGGAGATCTCGAAAGAAGTTCGAGCGGAATCATTTGACTTGCTAACCATCTGGCAGTCTCAGATTGTGGGTGAGGCTGTCCTCGAGGAAGCTGTGTCAATAGCGCGCCTAGCTCTTGACGTTCTTACTAGCGCAGATCGACTTGTTGTCAACGTAACGGAATGGGCAAAAAAGGAGTCAGCCTGGAAGCGGTTGGCAGATGTAAAATACAACTTAGGAGATGCATTTCTTCGCGAATGCATACCTGTCAAAATTAATTCAGTTGGGGAAATTGCAATTAAGGTCAACGATCGTTTCGCCCCAGACATGTCCGAGCGGGAACATCTCCAGAATGTAAGCGCTGCTGCATGGGTATCGATTAAAGGATTTCTTGGAAACAACTCACGTCTGACTACTCCGGAGAGCCGGGTGTTAAGTCAAGTCTTGTCAAGTCCCAGTCGAATGCTCGACATTGAAGAGGCTCGTGACTTGATGCGGCTGTATGTGAAGGCCCTGAACGATGGCTGGCCAGAAATCTCACCTGCGAGCCTTGACGATTGCTGAAAATATTCGCATGTGGACAATAGGGTTATGGATAGTAGATCAGAGTTCTTCTCGCAGCAAACACCGGTTAACTCTGTGAGAGTGCGTATGTCAAAACATCTTGACTTGGGTAAACGTGAAAATTCCAGTTGTTGATCTGTTCGCCGGCCCGGGCGGCTTGAATGAAGGTTTTTCGAGTTTTGGCTTGGACACTGGAGAACCGATTTTCCAAACGATCGCTTCATTTGAAATGGACCAGTCGGCGTGTAATACTCTGGCCGTTCGGGGTGCTTACCGTCGTCTACTCAACGATGAACTTGGATTCGAGGCTTATCGACAGCTTCACACTGGCGAGATGACCTTGGAACAGGCCCAAAGAAACAAACGATTTGATAATGCGTTTTCAGCAAGTCGTGATGAGGTTCACTGTTTGGAGCTAGGCTCCACTACGAGAAAGCAATCGAATCTCTTGATCCGGAAAGCGCTCGACGCCAACAATGTCAACCAAAATTCAATTTGGGCACTGATCGGTGGCCCACCCTGTCAAGCTTATTCTCTCGCAGGGCGATCCCGCCGTCGCAACGATGATTCGTTTAATGACGATGCCAAGCACTTTTTGTACCGCGAGTACCTTGCCATCCTGTCCGATTTCAAGCCTCCAATCTTCGTGATGGAGAACGTAAAGGGGCTTCTCTCGTCTACGCACTCTGGCAGTTCAATGTTCCAAAGAATCATGGCCGATTTATCTAAACCAAGCCACGCAGTCGAGTACACAATTCATTCTCTGAAAGTTGCTGGCCATGGCGGTCACCTACAACCGGACGACTTCGTTCTTCATTCTGAAGATTATGGAATTCCCCAGCGAAGACACCGCGTCATTTTATTAGGAATAAGGTCGGACTTAAATATAGGTAGTTTGCCGACTCTCACAAAAAGTCAACAGTCAACGGTGCGGGATGCGATTGGTGAGCTACCAGCCTTGCGCTCCGGACTGTCAAAGTCTCCGGACAATTTGGAGAATTGGTTGCAGGTTCGTGATCGTGCGAATGAGTTGTTTCCACGAATCAGGCAGGGACGACAGCGCACTCGATTGGAAAGAGGTCTCGTTTGGCAGGCCCACTCCTCCCCATCAGAAGGGTCGGACTTGATGCGATGGCTCAGTGACAAAAGAATCAGTGGAATCGCGCAGCATGAAACACGGAGTCATATGGAGAGTGATCTGATCCGCTACTGGTTCGCTG
>Ga0209390_10010897_pt1 | contig 10547 bp, 9 predicted proteins | sample BON01_FD_187212 | JGI IMG/M metagenome (GOLD analysis project Ga0209390, IMG submission 187212) | Freshwater microbial communities from Lake Bonney liftoff mats and glacier meltwater in Antarctica - BON-01 (SPAdes) (version 2) | ecosystem: Environmental > Aquatic > Freshwater > Ice > Glacier... | reverse complement strand
CCCTTTCCTGTAGCCTGTAGCGAGTAACCTTTAGGCACAGACCTAACCCCGCCGCCAATCAAACCCAAGACCCCAAACCAAATAAACCTAACCCACTTGGATGTTTTGTAAGACCTTACGTAAACGTAAAAGGTCTTGGGCGAGGGCCGGTTTGTTAGCAAATTTGAAATTTGGGCTGTTTTGTTAGCAAATGTGTTTTGTGGTGTTTTAAGGTGTTTTGCGGGTGTTTTGTGGTGTTTTGCGGGTGTTTTGCGGTGTTTTGCGAGTATTTTGCAGTATTAGTACTTCCACAAAACACACAAAACACCCGAAAAACATCGAAAAACACTGGAAAACAAGAAAAACTTACAATACACAATACGCTCCTGTATTGCGGGAGTTTTCCAAGAGCCAAAAAAATCGACTGTATTGCACAGAACACCTTTCACAAAACATCTGCAAAACACCGCAAAACACCGCAAAACACCGCAAAACAGTCACAAAACGCATTTTGTGAATTACGTCGCAAAACACTGCAAAACGCACGCAAAACGCTCGAAAACGTCACAAAACGCTCACAATACAGCCGCAATAATACGTATTGCGCGCATTCGGTGTTTTCTCCCAAAATACGCTAGATCTGTCGCGAAAGCACACAATACGCAATATACGCGTAAATTACCCCGGGGGGGGTCACGTACCCGCAGGGGGTCACGAAGCAGAATTGTGACAACATTGTGGATGTTTTTCGAAAACAGTGTTTTGCGGTGTTTTGCGGTGTTTTGCGATGTTTTTTGCGGTCGTGTTTTGTGTGCGTGTTTTTAGCGTTTTTCACAAAACAGCACAAAACAGACCAAAAAGTATACAAAACGCACAAAACGAACAAAATACGCTTTGTGCAATGCAACGCAATACGGCGCTGTGCATTTTTCTCTCACTCAGAAAATGTCTACAAAAAAAGTCGCAAAACACGTCCAAAACATTGCAAAACATCCGCAAAACACCGAAAACACTGATTTAAAAAAACACTCGCAACACACCTCAAAACACTCGCAAAACACTCGCAAAACACCGCAAAACACCGCAAAACACCGCTAAACACCACAAAACACATTTGCTAACAAAACAGACCGAATTAGCTAACAAAACGCTCCGTCCGCTCCCGCGCCAAAGGTCTTACGTCTTACGTACTCACGTAAGGTCACTCTTCTTAGGTCACCCTGACCTTACACCTAGCGTACTGCCACACTACTAGCCTAATTACCAGCTAGTTACTAGGCAAAACCCTGGTTATCGTTACGGTTACGGCTAGTTACCACGTAGTTACTGGCAGGCTAGTATTACTACTAGAGTAATGGATTACTAGGCTAGTAACAAACTAGTAATGCGCATTACTAGCTCGTTACTAGCCCTAGTTATCTATTCCTAGCCTAGTTATGGCATAACTAGGGTTTTGCCTAGTAACTAGCTAGTAACTGTAACTGTTAGTCTAGGCTGCTAGTAGTCTGGCAGTGTAAGGTCGAAGGGGTCAGATTGTTAAAACAAAACTGTTTTAAGTGTGTCGAGCAAAACAAAACTCTAAAACAAAACTAACGTAAGACTTACGTGAGACTTACGTAAGATCCTATAAAGATCCTACGTAAGTTTCCGGGCCCTGGACCTTACGATCTTTTACGACGTCTTCGTCTTACGCGGAACATCCAAGAACCTAACCTACCTACAAACCCAACCTGTGACAGCTGGCTCTAGTCCTAATTTTTTTCTTGCTGCTCCCCCTCCCTCCCTCCCTCCTCCCTCCCCCCTTCCCCTTCCCTTTGATGATAAGTTTACCCCTACGAAACACCTACACCTATAACACCCCCTCCCAACAACTTTGGTCGATCACAGAAACAAAGAAACAAAGCCCTAACACTGGCGCACGCGCAAACAAACAATACACTACACAAAGTAACGAGGCTACCCCATAGGGGAGCCTGCTAAGCAGAGTAGGGGAATTTCCTTCACCTGTGCAAAATACCGGTGTGGGGGGGGGGGCTCCCCGGTCCCCGGCGACCACCCAAGGGGGGGGTCGGTTACCTCTTACCCGAACCCGAACCCACCCCACACCCCAAACACCCCCTCAACCCCGCCTCGGGTTAACCCTTGCCGCCACCAGCAGCCAGCGCTCCCCAGTAATCGAAGCCGGCGAGAAAGTCGCCCGGCATGCGCCGCGCCGCGCGGACCGCCGCGAACTCGGCGTCGCTGTGTATGTCAAGGCACATCTCGCCGCCGAAAACAGCATGGGTAGCTCGACGCGAAGCTCCTTGCCTGATCCTGGTGGCGCCGGATGCCGTCCCAAAATAGAAACTAGGTCGCGTCCCCAAATTAGCCAGTGGTTTTCTATTTTAGGGTAATTTTCGCGGCCACGGCGCAGCCGGTCCAGGCGGGCCCGCCCGAGGCGCCGCCCGTGGAGAGGAACGGCAGCCCGGCCGCGCGCGCCAGCTCACGGCATTGGTGCTGCGGCGGCTCGCCGGTGCCGGCGGGGCACCACGCCGTGGGCGCGTCGGCCAGCTGCGGCGTGTGCGTCAGGTTGAGCGCCATGCGGCCGCCCCCGGGGTCGAGGGCGCGCGTCGCGTGCACGAGCATGGTGTAGGCGGCCTCGCCGCTCGCCTCACTGAGTGCCCGGCCACGGGCCAGCGCGCGCGGCGCGAGCCGCCGCTGCACGGCGGTCCTTGCGTGTGCGCCGGGCCACCCCGCGCAGAGGAGGCCCACTATAATGTGGCGCATTGATGGTGCACCGATCGTCGACGTGGGCGTGGTGCGGGTGCGTGGTGTTACCAACTGCAGTGTAAAAAAGACAAGACGCGCGATGCCCCCCCCCCAGACCGGGCGCCACAGGGTCACGGCACGCGAGGGACCCCGCCCGCCGACACGCGCCAGGGGCGTGGGGGGTCGGCCACGGGGCGGCACGGGGGCAAGCGCGCGCCCGGCGCCCGGCGGGGCGCGTGGCGGCGCGCGTGGGGCGCAGGGTTCGGCGAGCCCCGCGGCCGGGGCACCAGTTGGTTGGCCAGGCGGAGACACCCCCGGGACCAAGTGCAGCACCACCCGCGCGGCGGCCCGAGGTCAACCCTGGCCGGGGCGCGCCCCGCCCGCGTAGCCCGGCCCCTGTCTCCCGGCGAGCCGTGCGCGCTTGAGGTCGGGCTCACGCTTGGCGCCGGCGGCGTCGCGCTCGCTGAGCAGCTGCGCCGCGCGCGCCTCGTCGCGCTCGCGCGCGAGCTCCTGTGCGCGCCGGCGCAGCCCGTCGGCCTCGGCCTGGGCCCGCAGGAGCCGCGCCTCGGTCCCGGCGCCGGCGAGCCGCAGCCGCTTGCCTTCGCGCTCGAGGTCGACGGCGTCGTCGGCGCGCCGCTTGAGCGACTCGCGGGCCGCGCGCTGCTGCTCGGCGTCAGCCAGTGCGACAGAGCACCTAGACTGCAGCTCCATAACGACGGCCACGTGCCGCTCCTGGTTGGTGCGCTGGCGCGTGTCGCGCTCGCGCGTCTCCTGGATCGACGCCGTGTGCACCTCGAGCAGGCGCTGCTGCAGCTCCTCCGACGACACGCGCAGCCGCGCCTCGCGGGCGGCGGCGCGCTGGTCGTCGCGCGCGGCGGCGGTGAGCACCGCCTCGAGGCGGGCGTCGGCGGCGCCGCAGGCGTCGCGCAGCGACGTCACCTCGACCGCGAGCCGCGTGGACCGCGCCGTCTGCTCGTCGCGGTCGCGCTGGCCGTCGAGCTCCGACTGGCGCGCCTGCGCGCGCAAGTCGGCCAGCGTGACCTCGTTGCACTGCTTGAGGTCGCGCAGCGCGAGGTCCCAGTGGGCCGCCTGCTCCTCCTCCGCGCCCTAGGCCGCGGCCAGCTGGCGCTGCAGCCCCACGCACGCCTCGCGGTCGCGGTCGCCCTGGTCGCGGGCGGACTGCAGCTCGGCCTCGTGCCGCAGCTCGGCCTCGGCCGCTGCGGCCGCCTCGCACACCTCGGCCGCCTCGGCCGCCTCCGCCTCGGCCGCCGCCGCGACGTCGGCCACGGCCGCGTCGGCCTCGTCCAGCCCCTTGGCCTCGAGCGCGCCGGCCCCCGCCGCGCCCGCGCGCGTCGCCTCGAGCTCGCTGTGCAGCTCCATCAGGCGGCGCTGCCACTCGGCCGAGCGCACGCGCTCCTCCTCGAGCTCCGAGGCGGCGTGGCGCGCCTGCAGCAGCGCCAGGTCGACCTCGGCCCGGTTGGCCGTGGCGCTGGCGGCCGCGTCGTGCGCGTGGTCGGCCTCGGCGCGCGCCGCGCGCAGCGCCTCGTCCAGGTCGGCCACCCGGCGGCTGTGCGCCTCGGCAAAGACCGCCACCCGCGGCAGCCAGCTGCCGAGCAGCCGGTCCAGGGCGTCGACGGCCCACGGCCCGAGCGCGCCCTCGGCCCCGCCCGGCTTGGCCGCGCCCTCCACCAGGCCGCGCGCCTCGGTCAGGTTGCGCACCAGCACGCCCTCCAGCGCGGCGTGCACAGGGCAGGCCGCGCCGGTCGGCTGCAGCGCGCGCTCGAGCGCGGCGTAAACATGGGCCAGCTACGCGGCCACCCTGGCCGCGCGGCGCGCGCGCAGGGCGGCCAGGCCGCCCTGGACGCGCTCGGCCAGGTCCGCGACGAGCGCCGCGCGCGCGTCGGGCTCCTCCTGCAGCTGCTCGCGGTCGAAGCCGGCGACCAGCGCGCGCGCCGTGGCCTGCATGCGGGGCAGCCACGCGCCCAGCGCGCCGCCGGCGCTGCCGGCGCCGTCGGCGCCGTCGGCGCCGTCGGCCCGCAGCGCCTCGTCCATGGCGCCGCGCGCCCGCGCCGCGGTCTCCCAGGCTCGCACCTCGCTCATGAGGCACCAGGCGTCGCGGACGACGGGCACGCTGCCGCCCTCGGACACGCCGCGCGCCAGGTGCCCGCACAGCGTGGCGTACATGGGGCCGGGCGCGGGCCTCGCTGGCGGACTGCCTCGTCACACTTGGCGAGGCGCGGCCGCGCGTCGTGGCGCTCCGCCGGCAGGCGGTGGCGCTGGCGCGGCGGGCGCTGCACTCGGAGCCCTGGGCGGCGGGCGGGGTGGCGCGGTTCCTCGCCGAGCGGCTGTCGGAGCTGGGGGCGGCGCTGGGTGGCGCTGGTGCGGCGACCGAGGCCGAGGCGTGCCTGCGCGAGGCGCTCGCGGTGGGCGAGGGGGCGGGGGACGTGCTGCACACCCTGCGGGCCGTCCGGCGCCTGATCAACCTCGGCGGCCACGGGGGCGCGGTGGTGCCGGCCGAGGCCGAGGCCGAGGCCGAGGCCGAGGCCGAGGCGCTGCGCGCGCGGCTCAACCAACTCCTCGCCCAACTTGGCCGATCGGTCGAGACGGACCGCCCGATCTGCCTCGCGCCGCTCGCACCGCTCGCGCTCGCGCCGCCCGCGCCGGACCGGGTCCACGTGCTGAGCTGCAACCACCAGTTCCACGCTGGCTGCTTCCGGGCCTGGAACGCCGCGACGCTCAAGTTTGCGTGCCCCGTGTGCAACACGTCCACACCTTGACGGGGCGAACGCAGGCGGCGTGCGTGGCCTGCAATGGCGTGGAGGGGGAGCGAGCGCAGCGAGCGCCCCCCACGTCTGGGTCTAGCCCAGACGCCCGCAGCCCGCCCAGGCGCACGCAGCCCGTGCCTGCAGCCCGTGCCCGCACCCGGGCGCTCGCTGCGCTCGGCGTGGGGGCCGCTCGCTGCGCTCGGCGTGGGGGCCGTTCGCTGCGCTCGGCGTGGGGGGCCGCTCGCTGCGCTCGGCGCGGGGGGCGCTCGCTGCGCTCGGCGTGGGGGCCGCTCGCTGCGCTCGGCGTGGGGACCGCTCGCTGTGCTCGGCGTGGGGGCGCTCGCTTCGCTCGGCGTGAGGGCGCTCGCTGCGCTCGGCGTGGGGGCGCTGCGGATGCTGCGCTCGCGCTCGCTGCGCTCGCTGCGCGTTCGCCACCGACCCCTGGCCGTGACCTAGAGGTGGGGACCCGACCCAAGTGGGGCGTGCGCAGGACTGGCCAAGATCTAAGCAACGTGGACGTTGCGCGCAGCGAGCGCCCAGGGACAGGGGGGTCGACCGTCCAACCCGTGCGGGTGCGAGCACGAGCGCGCCGAGTGGCACCGTGGGCCACTGGGCAGACTTGACCCGAGGAGCGCGCCCGCCTGGACCTGGGCGGGTTCACCAGGGGCGCGGGTGCGTGTGCCTGGGGGTACCCCTCGGCGGCTTCCCCAGGGGTGCGGGCACATGCGCCTGGGCCCGTGCGGCTGAACAAGGGGCGTGGGGGTGCGGGTGTGTGTGCCTCGCTGCGCTCGGCGCTCGCTGCGCTCGCTGCGCTCGCTGCGCTCGCTGCGCTCGGCGCTCGCTGCGCTCGCTGTGCTCGACGCTCGCTGCGCTCGGCGCTCGCCGCGCTCGCTGCGCTCGCTGCGCTCGGCGCTCGCTGTGCTCGGCGCTCGCTGCGCTCGCCGCGCTCGCCGCGCTCGCCGCGCTCGCTGCGCTCGGCGCTCGCTGCGCTCGGCGCTCGCCGCGCTCGCTGCGCGTTCGCCATCGACCCCGAGCTCTGGTGTGGACTCGAGCCGTGGCCGAGTGTGGTGGACTCGACCCGAGTGGGGCGCGTGCAGGACAGGCCGGGCACCGAGCGCAGCGAGCGCCGAGCGCAGCGAGCGCCGGGCGCAGCGAGCGCCCAGGAAACGGGTGGTTGAACTGGATCGACCGGCGAACCGTGCGAGTTCACCAGGCGCGTGGGTGCGTGCGCCTGGGGGGTACCCTGTCGCGGAGCACCTCGCACTGGACAGCGCCAAACCACCTACAGCCTCGAGGTGGTTGGCTTGCACAGGGACTGTGGCACTGAGCTCGAGTGGCGGGGTGCGGCACACCCGTGGCCTGGCGCCTTCCGCGCCGACACGGGGCCCGCCCGTGGCGTGCCGCCTCTGCCCCGGTCGCCCTGGCGCCCTGGCGGAGCACCTCGACACTGGACAGCGCCACACCTCAAGCCTCGAAATGGTTGGCTTGCCACAGGGGGCTGTGGCGCGGAGCTCGAGTGGCGGGTGCTGCACCCCCGTGGCCTGGCGCGCGGCCACCCGCCCCGACACGGGGCCCGCCCGAGGCGTGCCGCCTCAGCCTCGGCCCCGGTCGCACTGTCACCCTGGCGGAGCACCTCGACGCTGGACAGCACCACACCTCACGCCTCGAGGTGCTTAACTTGCCACAAGGGGCTGTGGCGCGGAGCTCGAGTGGCGGCCCGTGGCCTGGCGCGTGACACCTGCGCCGACACGGGGTCCGCCCGAGGCGTGCCGCTTCGGCCCCCGGTCGCCCTGGCGGAGCACCTCGACACTGGACCGCACCACACCTCCAGCCTCTAGGCGGTTGGCTTGCACAGGGGCGGTGGCGCGGAGCTCGAGTTGCGGCTGCTGCACCCCCCGTGGCCTGGCGCGTGACACCCGCGCCGACACGGGGCCCGTGTGCCGCCTCGGCGCCCGGGCGCCCTGGCGGAGCGCCTCGGGGTAAGGGGTTCGGGGTAACCTGTCCGCGTGGGGGGGCACTCGCTGCGCTCGGCGTGGGGGGGCGCTCGCTGCGCTCGGCGTGGGGGGGCGCTCGCTGCGCTCGGCGTGGGGGGGCGCTAGCTGCGCTCGGCGTGGGGGGCCGCTCGATGCGCTCGGCGTTGGGGCCGCTCGCTGCGCTCGGCGTTGGGGCCGCTCGCTGCGCTCGGCGTGCAGGGGCGCTCGCTGCGCTCGGCGTGTGGGGGCGCTCGCTGCGCTCGGCGTGGGGGGCCGCTCGCTGCGCTCGGCATTGGGGCCGCTCGCTGCGCTCGGCGTTGGGGCCGCTCGCTGCGCTCGGCGTGGGGGGCGCTCGCTGCGCTCGGCGTGGGGGCCGCTCGCTGCGCTCGGCGTGGGAGCCGCTCGCTGCGCTCGGCGTGGGGGCCGCTCACTGCGCTCGGCGTTGGGGCCGCTCGCTGCGCTCGGCGTGGGGGCCGCTCGCTGCGCTCGGCGTGGGGGCGCTCGCTGCGCTCGGCGCTCGCTGCGCTCGACGCTCGCTGCGCTCGGCGCTCGCTGCGCTCGCCGCGCTCGCTGCGCTCGGTGCTCGCCGCGCTCGCCGCGCTCGCTGCGCGTTCGCCACCGACCCCGAGCTCTGGCCGAGTGGTGTGGACTCGAGCCGTGGCCAAGTGTGGTGGACTCGACCCGAGTGGGGCGCGTGCAGGACGGGCCGAGCGCCGAGCGCAGCGAGCGCCGAGCGCAGCGAGCGCAGCGAGCGCAGCGAGCGCCGAGCGCACTGAGCGCCGAGCGCAGCGAGCGCAGCGGGCGCAGCGAGCGCAGCGAGCGCCGAGCGCAGCGAGCGCAGCGAGCGCCGAGCGCAAAGAGCGCAGCGAGCGCAGCGAGCGCCGAGCACAGCGAGCGCAGCGAGCGCCGGGCGCAGCGAGCGCAGCGAGCGCAGCGAGCGCAGCGAGCGCAGCGAGCGCCGAGCGCAGCGAGCGCCGAGCGCAGCGAGCGCCCAGGAAACGGGTGGTGGAACTGGATCGACCGGCGAACCCTGCGAGTTCACCAGGCGTGTGGGTGCGTGCGCCTGGGAGTTGCCCTGTCACAGAGCACCTCGCACTGGACAGCACCCACCACCCCTACACCCTCGAGGTGGTTGGTTTGCACAGGGGCTGTGGCACTGAGCTCGAGTGGCGGGGTGCGGCACCCCCGTGGCCTGGCGCGTGGCCACACGCGCCGACGCGGGGCCCGTGGGCCGCCTCTGTCGCCCGGTCGCCCTGGCGGAGCACCTCGACACTGGACAGCACCACACCTCCAGCCTCGAGGTGGTTGGGTTGCACAGGGGCTGTGGCACTGAGCTCGAGTGGCGGGGAACTGCACCGTGGCCTGGCGCGCGGCCACACGCGCCGACGCGGGGCCGGTGGGCCGCCTCGGTCGCCCGGTCGCCCCGGCGGAGCACCTCGACACTGGACAGCACCACACCTCCATCCTCGAGGTGGTTGGGTTGCACAGGGGCTGTGGCACTGAGCTCGAGTGGCGGGGTGCTGCACCCCCTGTGGCCTGGCGCGCGGCCACACGCGCCGACGCGGGGCCGGTGGGCCGCCTCGGTCGCCCGGTCGCCCTGGCGGAGCACCTCGACACTGGACAGCACCACACCTCCAGCCTCGAGGTGGTTGGGTTGCACAGGGGCGGTGGCACTGAGCTCGAGTGGCGGGGTGCTGCACCCCCGTGGCCTGGCGCGCGGCCACACGCGCCGACGCGGGGCCTGTGGGCCGCCTCGGTCGCCCGGTCGCCCTGGCGGAACCGCGACACTGGACAGCACCACACCCCCAGCGTCGAGGTGGTTGGGTTGCACAGGGGCTGTGGCACTGAGCTAGAGTGGCGGGGTGCTGCACCCCCGTGGCCTGGCGCGCGGCCACACGCGCCGACGCGGGGCCCGTGGGCCGCCTCGGTCGCCCGGTCGCCCTGGCGGAACCGCGACACTGGACAGCACCACACTCCCAGCCTCGAGGTGGTTTGGTTTGCACAGGGGCTGTGGCACTGAGCTCGAGTGGCGGGGTGCTGCACCCCTGTGGCCTGGCGCGCGGCCACACGCGCCGACGCGGGGCCCGTGGGCCGCCTCGGTCGCCCGGTCGCCCTGGCGGAGCACCTCGACACTGGACAGCTCAACACCTCCAGCCTCGAGGTGGTTGGGTTGCACAGGGGCTGTGGCGCGGAGCTCGAGTGGCCGGTGCTGCACCGTGGCCTGGCGCGCGGCCACCCGCGCCAACACGGGGCCCGCCCGAGGCGCGCCGCCTCGGCACCCGGCAGCCCTGTCGCCCTGGCAGAGCACCTCGACATTGGACAGACCCCAACCCCCAGCCTCGAGGTGGTGGGCTTGCACAGCTAGGGGCGGTGGTGCTCAGCTCGAGTGGCGGGTGCTGCACCCCCGTGGCCTGGCGCGCGGCCACCCGCGCCGACACGGGGCCCGCCCGAGGCCTGCCGCCTCGGCCTCGGTCGACCTGTCGCCCTGGCGGAGCACCTCGACACTGGACAGCACCACACCTCGCACCTCGAGGTGGTTGACCTGCCACAAGGGGCTGTGGCGCGGAGCTCGAGGGGCGGGTTCTGCACCCCTCCACGCCTGGGTCCAGCCTAGGCGCCCGCAGCCCGCCCAGGCGCCCGCAGCCTACCCAGGCGCCCGCAGCCCGCCCAGGCGCCCGCAGCCCGCCCAGGCGCCCACAGCTCGCCCAGGCGCCCGCAGCCCGCCCAGGCGCCCGCAGCCCGCCCAGGCGCCTGCAGCCCGCCCAGGCGCCCGCAGTCCGCCCAGGCGCCCGCAGCAGGCCAGGTGCCCGCAGCCCGTGCGGGCAGCCCGTGGTCACCCTGGGCGCACGCCCCACTCGGGTCTAGTCCACCGCTCTAGGCCACGGCTCAGGGTCGGTGGCGAACGCGCAGCGAGCGCAGCGAGCGCAGCCAGCGCAGCCAGCGCAGCGAGCGCCCAGGGGAAGGTTGGTGGAGCTGGATCGACCGGTGGACCAGTACGAGTGCGAGCACGAGCGCGCCGAGCGGTTCCCCCGTGTCTGTGGACAGGGCAGACCCTGGCAGACCGGGGGAGTGCGAGTCCGTG
>Ga0209390_10010894_pt1 | contig 10549 bp, 12 predicted proteins | sample BON01_FD_187212 | JGI IMG/M metagenome (GOLD analysis project Ga0209390, IMG submission 187212) | Freshwater microbial communities from Lake Bonney liftoff mats and glacier meltwater in Antarctica - BON-01 (SPAdes) (version 2) | ecosystem: Environmental > Aquatic > Freshwater > Ice > Glacier... | reverse complement strand
CACCTTGTGGCGGCAGGTGTCGACGTCACCGTGATTCGCAGTTGGCTCGGACATGCCAGCCTCGACACTACCAATCACTACGCCCAAGCCAACTTGGACACCAAGCGAGAGGCGCTCGAACGGCTCGCCCCATCCAAGATCAAGAAGCCACCACGCTGGAGACGTGATGCGAGCGTGCTTGCCTGGCTTGATTCACTCTGATTGTTAACAAAATAATCTGAAGGAAGCGCCTGCAAAGATCGACTCCGTGCGAGGAAGGCAAACGCCTTCCTTCACATTATTGGGTCCTGCTGATTACCGCAGTTATCGCGAGCTCGCGATAACTCGGGCACGCCACCCATAAAACGGAAGGCGCGCTGATGGGAACCGATCCAGTCCGGCAACCCCTGGGTCCATGTGGCCTCGGCGTAGGTGTAATTGGAGGCCCCCAGTACCGCGACAAAGATCTGCGCCCCGCGGATCTCTCCGGTGGCGCGGTCGATGATCGGCGCGGTCTGGCCAGCATAATCCACAAACAACTTCTCGCCGGCCCGGTGGTCCTGGCGCATGACCACATCCAGCTTGCCTTGCCAGGCGCGGAAGTGATCGCAGAACCAGCTGTACTGGTAGCCATCAGGATGGGCCCCACGGTATTCCTGCCAGAGCAGGAACAGGGTGACATGCTTGTGTTTGAGCTCCTGGTGGATAACCAGCCAGTCGGGAATGCCTCGGACTTGAGCCGGCAAGTCCGGTGGTGGCGGGTACTCTCAGGCGCGCTGCCGGGGTGGCAGCTTTGCCGTGGAATCAGTGGCAGCATTCGCGTGGAATGGGTGGCAGGCTTCGTCTGGAATCAGTGGCAGGCTTGGCCTGGAATACGCAGCTTGCATATGTTCAGCAATGAATTTGGGGATGCGGATAAAATCTTGGACTACTTTGGAGGTAGTCCATGTACTCATACGAAAAGCGCCTTCGGGCGGTGAAGCTGTATTTGACGCTTGGAAAGCGCTGCAAGGCGACGATTCATCAGTTGGGGTACCCGACCAAGAATGCCTTGAAGGCGTGGCATGACGAATTCGAAAGGCGTGGTGATCTGCACACAGGGTACGCTCGGTCAAAGCCGAAGTACTCGGACGAGCAAAGGAAGGTGGCGGTTGATCATTGGGCAAATCATGGGCGCTGCTTCGCCTTCACCCTAAAGGCATTGGGCTACCCCTGTCGACAAAAGCTTACCGCATGGGTCCGCGAGCGATATCCGGAAGCTAGGAAATACGTCACTGGCAAGGCGGGCATTGAATAGAACGAAAGTGTCTATGATAGCCGGGGCAGTCCACTCTTGGTTATCTCAGTCCCATCGAGTACTGTGAAGGCTTGGGGTTGGTGACGTAAATCAGTCCAAGAAAGTCGCCTCACCCCCTTGGGATCAGTTTTGAATGCGACTCAATATCTAGAAGGCGTGTGCCGCCCCAAATGTGAAAGTCTTCGCGAGTATCAGTAAGAGTTGAAAGCCTACTTGCGCGGTGCTTGGATGCCAAGTAGAACCATGGTCAGAAGTTGCTCGATCACCGATTCAGGAGATCGCTCACGGTTTGGACGATACCACTCACCCGTCCATGCGATAGCCCCAAGAAAAAGCATGCGAATTGTAGGTAGATCAAGACCAGGGCGCAACTGACCGACTGCCTCAGCTTCCTCCAGCAGAGCATTAATCAGCTCGCCATGCTTTTGATGCCGAATGTAATGCCTTTTTCGCATTTCGCCTGAGATTATTGGAAAAATTCTAGTGTTAGCGGCGCTATAATCACTGACCTCAAGGGCCATTTTTGCGTCAGCTATTATGGCGGCTTTAACCCTGTCAAGCGGTGTGGCTGAATCGGGCAACAATGCTAATTCTTGTTGGACACACTGATCTAGTTTCTCCATCGCAAGACTAAGTACTTCGTCCACAAGATCATCTCGGCCCTTAAAATGATAGTACAAACTACCTGTCTTAACCCCTGCTGCTTCGGCAACATCTGCCAACCGGACTGAATAGCCCTGCTTGCGAAACAAGCGCGCCGCTGCATCTAGAATACGCTGCCTAGTCTCCTCAGATTTGGAGATCGATTTTAGGTTTTTAACTTTAGTGCTATTTTTCACAGAGCGAGAGAACGCCTTAGACTTAGTCTAAACTTTGAAAGGGAGTGCGATTCTGCATCAATTACGCCTTCGTGGTAAAGGAATAAAAAGTTTTAGTCAAATCAGAGACCTGTTTTGTTAAGAAAATATACATACCGATCGCTTGACTTTAAAACAAAACCTAAGTTAGATTATGCAATGTGCCTGTAAACAGTATCCCTTACTCGGCTCCTTATTTGACTCCCGCTGACTTAGCCGAAAAACATGAGGCTCGCTCAGTTCCTAGACTAAGAATAGGCCTAAAACAATGCATGATCTAGTAATTCGAGGTGGCACGATAGTCGATGGCTCCGGTGCTAAAAAATACACAGGAGATATATCTATCGATGGAGGGCGGTTCACTCAAGTAGGTGGAACTGTCGGCGCGGGCAGAGAAGAAATCGATGCTGACGGCGCCATTGTTACGCCTGGCTGGGTCGATATCCATACCCATTACGATGGGCAGGTTACCTGGGATCCCCACTTGACTCCCTCAGGCGGTCACGGGGTCACAACGGCGATCATGGGTAACTGCGGAGTCGGGTTTGCACCTGCTGCTGCCGATAGCCACGAATGGCTAATAAACCTAATGGAGGGCGTTGAAGATATTCCCGGTGCTGCGCTAGCTGAGGGTATTACCTGGGGCTGGGAGACCTTCCCAGAATACCTGGACGTCATCGAGAAAATGGAACGCAGCATTGATATCGGCACCCAAATCCCACACGGAGCGGTCCGAGCCTATATCATGGGAGAGCGCGGCGCACGCAATAAGCCCGCGACACCCGACGACATTCACGCTATGGCGAAAATTGTAGAAGAGGCCATGAGAGCCGGCGCACTGGGCTTCACCAGTTCTAGAACCATGTTACACCGCGCGCTTGATGGAGAACCGGTACCAGGCACGTTTGCAGGCGCCGATGAACTGATGGGTATTGCAAAGGCCATTCAATCGGCCGGTGGAGGCATGTTTGAACTCGCAACTGATTTTGGACTGGGTAGTATGGGAGGGCGTTTCAGCGAAGATTTTGACTGGATGCTAGAACTTGCCAAAAACACCGATCTGGCAATCACCTACATTCTGGGACAGGCCGATCACGCTCCAAACGAATGGCGAGAGCTACTGGCTATGACCACCGCCGCTCGCGCCGGAGGTGCTAACATAAAGGCATTAGTTCCCGGTAGACCGCCGGGAATGCTGCTTGGCTTTCAGACTTCGCTGAACCCTTTCCAAGCGCACCCCACCTATATGAAGCTTGCAGATTTGACGCTAACAGACCGAGTGGCCGCACTGAGTACACCAGAGATTCGGGCGGCACTACTGGCGGAGAAAACAACATTCACTGGTCAATTTAACCCGGCGGTCGCCAATGGCTTTGCCAAAATGTTTCCACTGGGGGACCCACCAGATTACGAACCGTCCCCCGATAAATCTATCGCTGCGATTGCCCACCGACAGGGCCGTCCAGCCAACGAAGTTTGCCTCGAGTACCTCTTGAAGGACGAGGGAAGAGAAATGCTGTATTTTCCTCTACAGAACTATGTAGACGGAGACTTCGAAGTGTTACGAGAAATGTTGGCGGCAGAATGTACGGTATTAAGTTTGTCTGATGGCGGTGCCCACTGCGGCTTAATTTGTGATGCCAGCACGCCTAGCTACTTGCTAACCCACTGGGTTCGCGATAGATCCCGCGGACCACGATTGGATCTGGAACAGGTAGTGAAGTACCAAGCTCGTGATACCGCACTTTCCTACGGTCTGGCAGATCGTGGCTTAATAAAAGTAGGGTTTAAAGCAGACGCCAACGTTATCGATCTTAACAATATGCGCCTTCATCCCCCGCACATGGTTCACGACCTCCCTGCAAACGGTCGGCGGCTCATGCAAACTGCCGACGGATATCTGGCAACGGTGATTGCCGGCGCAACCAGTTGGAGGAATGGCGAGGCGACTGGAGCAATGCCAGGTAAGTTGATTCGTGGTCGACAGTCAGCCTAATGTCAAAGGATAGCGACCCATTCTCTTGCGAGGAGGAAGCACCCCCGTTCAACGATCACTGGGTAGCCAAACGCCGAGTATCAAACGCAATCAAAAAAATCACCGAGTTGTTAATGACTAGTCTACCACGCAGTGAGGAACTCAAACTAATTGCAGAACGACTTGAAAGAGATGCGCTGAGTCTTGAGGCGTCACCGCGAATATACGGGCAATTAGACTGGGCGAAGACTGGCGATTCCGCGAGTTTTGGCAAAATCAGTTATGAGTTAAATCCTCTTATAGGTCTGAGTAACCCTCTTGCGCCACCAGTTAAATGCTGGATTTTGGGTGATCGGGCATATGGAACCTGCGAGTGCAATTGGACATATGAAGGCCCGCCAAACTTTGTGCATGGTGGGGTCGTCGCCTCCATTTTTGACCAGTTTCTGGGCATGGCCCAACTACTTGGAAGCCTCAAAGGAATGACCGCGCAGCTAAATACCCGCTATCACAAGCCTACTCCACTGAATACACAGCTAAAAATGATTGCCTGGCTGTTCAGCACCGAAGGACGAAAAACAATCTTACACGGGGAAATTTATGCAAACGGAGACCTTACCGCAAGTTGCGAAGGAATTTTTGTACAGCCGAAAGGAGGATTGGGGCCTGCCCAAATTCATATCAGAACAGCGTGCAATGTCTATTAGAAAAATCTGTATAGTCCATCTTTATAGCAGAAAGGCACATCTAACCTGAGACATCATCTCTAAAAAGAGAGGCTTGCCTCCTCTGTACAGGCATCGAATATTAAGCAAAAAATGTTAATTCTTATGAGCCATGCCGCTAAGGGCCGCGCTAGTCTGATTTTGAGGCCATAAAAAGTGAGTCTACACGCCATGCAGACGTTAACTGGGCGAAATTCTTGTGAAGTGAAAAATTCCCAGCCAGTTTCCTCATCGCTTTCTACAGGAGACGGCTATTCAGACAAAAGGGGCCGTTTTTACCCCCCAAGTATAATTATTGTAAGCGGTTTGCATGAGCCAAAACGGGACCTTTAACTGATGCTGTAATTGAATGGCGTCAATCACCTTGATCTATAAGAAACGATAACGATAACGATAACGATAAAGGTATGCTAATGAATAGCACGTCTGACACATCGATGGACTCAAAAGAGCTACTTCCTGTCGACAAGTTTACTGCTGTACAAGTTGTGATCCTAATGATTTGTATTCTCGTAGCGATGTTGGAAGGCTTTGATATTCTAATCATCTCATTCACCGCCCCGGCTATTATCCAAGATTGGTCTGTAGGACCCGAAAAAATGGGTGTCGTGTTCAGCGCGGGTTTGCTGGGGATGGCGCTGGGCTCAATGTTTCTTGCATCAATTGCGGACATCCACGGTCGCCGCATTGTAGTAACCGTATGCTTGCTAATCGCGGGCATAACGACATTTGTTGTTCTGTACGCGACCAATATCGATCAATTAATCATACTTCGGTTTATCGCTGGATTGGCTTTGGGTACGCTTCTATCTGCCTTGCCGACTTTGACTGGTGAATTTTCGCCCGCTAAGTATAGAAACGTTATGATTGCTACCTTGCTGGCAGGTACCTCTTTGGGAACCGTTTTGGGAGGCTTGATTACGTCGGCCGTAATATCCGAGTTTGGTTGGAAGGCCATTTTTGCCGGAGCGGGGTTGCTAACCATGCTGACTGGCGCGTTGTTTTATATCGTAGTACCAGAATCGCTCGCATTCATAGCCAAACGTCGGCCAGATGTAGCCCCAGAACTCATTAATAGGTCCCTTCGTTTCATGGGGCACCCTCCATTAGATAATCTGCCAGACATGACAGCCACAAAAGTAGAATCGGCTAAGCTAGCCTCACTACTCACGCCAGCCAGAAAGTTCACAACCTTACTAGCCTGGTCGGCATTCTTTTTCTCTTATTGTACGATATATTTCCTCACTAGTTGGTTACCCAAAATCTTAGTTGATTCCGGCATGTCACAGGAGCAGGGCATTCAAGGCACAGTGATATTGACTCTAGGCGCCACCATAGGTGCAGTAGTTTTGGCTTGGTTGTCCAGACGTTGGAAGCTTAATGTAGTGGCCGCAACGGCGTTCATTGCCGGTGCTGTCTTGATGGCTTTTTTCGGCCTTCAGGTTAGCGAATTGAGCAATATTTCTACTATTTCACTGTGGATGATGCTGTTTGCAATTGGCGTACTTGTATTGGGTGCATTCAACAACCTCTATGCCATCGCGTTAGCTGTTTACCCTGCCCAAGTTAGAAGCACGGGATTAGGTTGGTGTATTGGGATTGGAAGGGTGGGTGCTGTAATCAGCCCGGCTGTCGCAGGTGTTCTCATAGCGTGGGATGTCTCTATGTCGCAAATCGTTCTGTACTTTGCTATTCCAGCAGCTGTTGCAGCGATATGCACGAGATTAATTCGTGTTCGGGAAATGGCTTGACTGTGCACGGATACATTGCGGAAGAGATCATTGTAGGCGCCACCAAAACCAGTGTGCGGCGACCGATTTTCCCATGATCCGCTCCTGGCCGGTCTTTTGTCCCTCGGGCGCAGTTGGCACTCAGCAAGCACCTGTGTTTTGAAGGCAGGAGAATGACGACGGCGACGCTCGGTGACGCCTGGGAGCGGCTCTTCATGATCCATAATAAGTGCCCATTTAACTTAGGTGGGCACTTACACTAATCTGTGGCCGGGAAATGGGTAGATGGGTTTACGCTTAGCTTTACCCACATCTTTCGGCTTCGTCTAGGCGCTTAGAGAGCGGAATGTAAATTCCACTGGACTCCAGTTTGACGATCTGCCATGATTTTAACCGTGGAGCAGCTACTCACATTGCAAGGGCTTAAGCTGACGCGCTCGGATATAGAGTTCGCGCGGCATTTGATTGCGACAAATCCGACATGGAGCCGGCGCCGGTTATCGATTGAGCTGAGTACCGCCTGGCAGTGGCGCAATGCGGCGGGTCAACTCAAGGACATGGCCTGCCGATCGTTGATGCTGAAGCTTCATGATCGTGGTTTTATCAATCTGCCCGAAAGACGCCAGCGGCCGACTAACCGCATGACTTCTCACTCAATTGCCAACGTGGCTCACGACACCACGCCAATTGTAGGTCGCTTATCGAGCCTTCAACCCCTTGATGTAATTGATGTGCGACAGCGAAGCGCTGCGCAGCCCCTGTATCAACATGTATTATCCCGCTACCACTATCTGGGTTATCGCAGTCCAGTGGGCGAGAATATGCAGTATCTCATTGTGGATCGGACGGGTCGGCCGTTGGCCTGCATGCTGTTTGGTTCAGCGGCTTGGTCCTGCGCCAGCCGTGACGCAGCGATGGGATGGGATCCAGAGCTTCGGCAACAACAGCTGCATAAGATCACCAACAACACACGTTTTCTCATTTTGCCCTGGGTGCGGATTCCTCACCTGGCAAGCCACATTCTGGCACTAATCACTCGCCGCGTTGAAGCAGATTGGTGGGGCCGCTACGGCCACGGACTCGACCTTCTGGAAACGTTTGTAGATCGAGAACAGTTTGCCGGAACCTGCTATCGCGCAGCCAACTGGCACTGTGTCGGAACGACACGCGGTCGTGGTCGCAATGATCGGTATACGCGTGCAAGCGTACCCATTAAATCGGTCTTTTTGTATCCCCTTAGCAACGACTATCGTACTCGACTGAACAACATCGACAGCGTGAGCGTGTAGAATTTGACATGTTCAAGCAGCACATGGGTCGAAGCGGAGTTCTCGGATATCGCTCTTGGGGATACGCGGCTCAATGACCGTTTCAAAACAATCCTCACGCGCTTGACGCAGCAGTGTGGTAAGACGCTGGCCAGCAGCTTCTCTGGATGGCGAGACATAAAAGCCAGTTATCGTTTCTTTGCAAACCCGAAAGTTGACCCGAGGCACATGCTCGCGCCCCATATCCAACAGACCGTCCAGCGGATCAAAGAACAGGACACCGTCTTGATTCTGCAGGACAGCACTTACCTGGACTACAACAATCGCCCCAAGACTCAAGGGCTTGATCTGACCTTTCGCAGCAAGCTCAATACCGCATCACGAGGTTTGATTCTGCACAACACTCTGGCTGTGAGCGAAGAAGGCCTGCCGTTGGGATTATTGGATCAACGGTTTATCGAACGCCGATCGTTCAGTGGCAAGAGCCACAACGAGAAACGTAAGAACCGGAACTGGAATCGCGCCATCACTGAGAAAGAGAGTGTCCGCTGGCTTGATGTAGTCAAACATTGTCACGAGCTGGACATGGGTAAAACGCGGTCAGTCCATATCGCGGACCGCGAGTGTGACATGTACGAGTTCTACCGGGATGCCGCTGACCTAGGCGAGGATGTATTGGTCAGAGCGGCGCGCAATAGAGCGATCAACAAACAGCATCGCCGCGAACCCACGAACTGCTGGCTATTTGATCATCTGAAATCAAAGAGGGCGCAGGGGCGTGTAACAGTCAGTGTCCAAGTCAATGATAAGACCAAATACCGAGACGCCGAATTGTCCATCGTATTCGCACCCATTACGATACCTCCGCCGCCCAATAAAACGGTCAAGAAAGACGGCGCCATGAGGTGGTCCAATAGATCCGTACAACCCAGTTAAGGGATAATACCCATAACTGGAGATCCGCAAAATGATTACAAGAAAGAAGTATTCGAAGGAGTTCAAGCTGGACGCCATCAGTCTGGTGGTGGACCAGAGCTACACAAGGACGGAAGCTGCAAGGAGCCTCGGCATCAACGCCCATATGCTGGGCCGTTGGGTCCAAGAGCAACAGGCAGGTGACGGTCAGGCCTTCCGGGGCAATGGCAAGCTAACGCCAGAGCAGGAGGAGATCCGTAAGCTAAAGTCGCAGGTCAAGCGCCTGGAAATGGAGAAAGATATTTTAAAAAAAGCGACGGTCTTCTTTGCCAAAGAAACACGGTGAAATACGTGTTTATTGCCCGGCATAAGAAGACCTGGCCTGTTGACCTGATGTGTCAGCTATTGGGCGTTACTCGCAGTGGTTACTATGACTATCAGCGGCGAAATGGAGATAAAACGAATGCCCCCTATCATCGGGAAATACTGGAGGCCGTGCGAGATATTGCGAAGGCCAGCGACAGCACCTACGGCAGCCGCCGCATGAAAAGGGCGCTCAATGCTTTGAGCTATCCGGTCAGTCGTAATAAGGTCAGAAAGCTGATGAAAGAAGCTGGTGTGCAGGTGAAACACCGGAAAAAGTACAAGGTCACGACGAATAGTAATCACAAGCAGCCGGTATTCGACAACGTAGTGGACCGACAATTTGATGTTGATCAACCCGACCAGGTTTATGTGGGTGATATCACCTACCTCTGGACCCAGGAAGGCTGGTTGTACCTGGCGGTTGTCATCGATTTGTTTTCAAGAAAGGTCGTGGGCTGGAGCATCGGGTCACGGATGAAAACCCAGTTAGTGACCGATGCACTGAGGATGGCTATTTGGCAAAGGCGCCCCAAAGCCGGTCTGATTGTTCACTCGGATCGCGGGTCCCAGTACGCCAGCAAGGCCTATAGGCAGTTGCTGAAGGCTCATGGTTTCGTTGGCAGCATGAGTCGCAAAGGCGATTGCTGGGATAACGCGGTGGCGGAGAGCTTCTTCGGGAGCTTGAAGCAGGAGCGAGTCCAATGGCGCCATTACCAGACACGGTATGAAGCGCAACAGGATGTGCTGAATTACATCACCATGTTTTACAACAGCTATCGGCTGCATTCATATCTGGGATACGTCAGCCCCAATCAATATGAGGCGGGGATGGTTGAATTGAAGAAAGCTGCTTAACTGGGTTGTAAAGAAATGCTGGACCACGTCACCAATTTACCGATCGTGCCATTAAATGCGATCTTGGCCATGGAGCGACGGCCCCCCAAAGGCCAGCCTGCGATCCTCTGGGTTCTGCTCACCAATATGCCAGTGACCGGGGTGAAGCAGGCCATGGAGAAGGTCCGGTGGTACACCCAACGTTGGAACATCGAGCTATTCCACAAGGTATTAAAATCCGGGTGTGGTGTCGAGAACGCACAGCTGCGCCATGCAGATCGCTTGAAGAGCTATGTCACGGTGAAGAGTATCGTGGCTTGGCGGCTATTCTGGCTTTCCCGTTTGCAGCAGCACACGCCGGAGACGCCTTGCGACATCGTACTGGCCGCGCATGAGTGGTCGATGCTGTATCGGAAGGTAAAAAAAACAAGGTTCATACCTGACACGCCGCCGTCCATCGCCGATGCCGTCGTTTGTGCGCATTCTGGTCATTCCGATCATCCATTCTGGTTTTATTCGATCACCGGCGCAGCCTAACGCTCCGTTGCCGATAGTATCACTGCGCCTGATCGGATTCAGTCATTTTGCTCATGGCCTTTCGCA
>Ga0209390_10010893_pt1 | contig 10550 bp, 7 predicted proteins | sample BON01_FD_187212 | JGI IMG/M metagenome (GOLD analysis project Ga0209390, IMG submission 187212) | Freshwater microbial communities from Lake Bonney liftoff mats and glacier meltwater in Antarctica - BON-01 (SPAdes) (version 2) | ecosystem: Environmental > Aquatic > Freshwater > Ice > Glacier... | reverse complement strand
AGTGAGGGTGAAGGTAGCTGTGGGCTGCTTGAGGATTTTCCGGGGTCTTGGAGGAGGACGACGACGCGAGGGAGGAGCAGGAGGAGGAGGCAGACAAGACCGCAGACGCCGCTACTCCTTCGTAAGAGAAGTAGGAAATGAACTGCTGCTGCTCCTGTAACTGTTGCTGCTGCTGCTGCTCCTGTAACTGCTGCTGCTGCTGCTGCTCCTGTAATTGCTGCTGCTGCTGCTGCTGCTGCTGCTCCACCACCCCCATCATAACATTCCCCCCCACCAACGCCATCCGCCGCTGCTGCTGCACCTGCTGCTGCTGCTGAAACAACTGCTGCTGAAGATGAAGTTGCTGCTGCTGCTGTTGCTGCTGATGATGGTGGTTATGGTGGTGCGACAGCGGCGGAGTCACAGCCATGCCCGGCGAGACCGACCTTCCTCCCCCCATCCCTCGTCCTCCTCCTTGCTGCTGCTGCTGCTGCGCATACACAGGACTCGGCACCCGTCCTAATCCCACACTACAACCACTCCCACTCACACCCGTAGCTGCTGCTGCTGCTGCTACTGCTGCTGCTGACCCCCGGGGACAACAAGAAGGACACTGGGCATGGGCCGCGTGATTCATCAACTCATGAAAGTACCGAAAATAAACCTCTTCCGTCACGTGCAGAGAAAAATTGGTGAGGAAAAGAAATTCAACCTCCAAATAATTGATCTCCTTGCAGGGGACCCCTCCTACTTTGGCATAGTAGAGGTTGTTGAAATACTGGTCGTCGAAAAATTTGGCTGCGAGCATGATGGCTGTTATGAGGACTCGGTGGATATTCAGGGCTGTTAATGCGAAGTTGGACTGTTGGATAAGGCGGTCGATGTAGATCAAGGCGAGAACCAAGCATTCACTAGAGCAGGAGGCGTACTTATTGATCCGCTCAAGGTACTCCGCCACACTGATAGAAGGAGGGCGGGAAGCATGAAACTTCGTAATTGCAGGCGCTGTTGCCGACGAAGAAGCCCCCCCTGCTGCTGCTGCTGCTGCTGCTGCTGCTGCTGCTGTTGCGGAGGAAGAGCTGTCGACAGGGTCGAGCTTTCGGTTGACATCCACGAGTTTTTGGAGGACACACCCGAGGGTGCGGACGAGGAGGCGACTGCGTTCTTCCGGGATTTTGTCCATGGTCGTGTAGGAAGAGGAGGAGGAGGGAGGGGAGGGAGAGGAGGAGGAGGAGGTGGGGCAGGAGGAGGGGGCGTAGGTGGCGGAGGAGTAGAGGGTGGAGGAGTAGGAGATGGGGAGGGTGGAGAAGGAGGAAGCGAAAGAGGAGGAGGAGGAGGAGGAGGAGGTGGAGGAGGTGGAGGAGGAGGAGGAGAGGGAGGTGGTGGTGGTGGAGAAGGAGGACGTAATGGTTGAAAGGGTGGAGGGGGGAAAGTGGCCTGTGCCGGTGCCTGGGTGCGCGACCTCTTGGTGGGAGAGGTGTTGCTGTTGTTGCAGTTCTTGTTGTTCTCCTAGTTGATGACGATGATGGTGGTGGGAAGCAGCAGCCACGGGTTGCCTCCTCGCATCCCCCCCTGAAAGGGTGGGGTTGCTACGAAACGAGGTCCCGTTTAGAGCTGCGACGCCATCCTCCCGGTGGCGGGACACGACAGGCAACACACTCGGCCTTGGGGAAGGAAGGAGAGAGGGAGAAGTAGACACCCGAGGACCAGCACCACCACTGCGATGCCAATGACCCTACGGAGCGTGTGCGGACCCTACAGACGAGGGCGCAGGGGAAAAGTAGAGGCTCTTGGGACGCAGGCCAAAAGGGAAGAAAAAGGGCTCGACGCTCCCTCTCCTTTCCTCCTTAGCTCGTGTCGTGGGGGCCTCCCTTTTCGCTTTAATCCAAAGGACAACGAGTGGGCTCCTCCTCCAAAGCCACCTGTGAGATGTGGTTATGGGGGTGGATAGGGTAGGGTGGGTGTGAGTGGGAGCTTGAGACATACTTGGCCACGCGGAGTAGCGGATGCGGGTGCGAGCAGGAGCCTCTTCTTCTTCGAGAGTAGCTAGGGTCGGTCCCAGCGTCGATACTACTAGCGCACCACAGCCACCGGCCCCAAAAGTCCAGAGACCCTCCCCAGACTGGTCATTAGCAGAGCGAGGTGATGCTTGGCCCGCGAGACCTGGCGTGGAGGAGGGGGGAAGGGGCGGGGCATAAGGTTGGAGGAAGAAAGGCGTGGCTGCACAGTGGCTGAGTGCACCCATGAGCTTGCGTTCGGCCCCCGCCACCAGCCAAAAAGTTTGGTTGGCCTTGATCAATCCCCCGCTTGCAGCACAAGCGAAGCATGGCCAAGGACAGGGCTGAGCTTGGTTTCTGAGTGATTCGGGCGTGTGGTAGTGCTTTTGACCAGCTAAAAGGGAAAGGGATGTGGTCAAGTTGAGATGAGCGCTTGCGTGGGCGTGGTTGGCTGAGCTACTTGCTTCTCAATTTTGCGCGAACCCCATATCTGTATCATTGCTTCTTCTGGCTTGAAGTTATGTCTTTTGCGATTCACAAAGAAGGCAAAGCAACAAGCATCATGCAGCATGGAACGATTGAAATTATATTAGTGCATCTGGTTTTCTTTTGCTTTTTGTCATTTGTTTTGTTTTACAAGTCGTCGTCCTCCTCCTCCTCCTCCTCCTGCATCCCACCCTCCCCCGCCCCCTCCTTCTTCTTTTGCGCCTCCACCTCCACCTTGAGCCGCTTGATCTCGCCCCGGAGCATTGCACAGGCTTTTTGTAACTCTAAGTTCGTGTACATGGTTTCGTCCCGCTTCCGCGTCAGGTTGGCCAGGCGTGGGGCCAGCTCTTCTTGCTTGGTCTTGCGGCTGAGGTTGATCTATTATTATATTGAAGGAGGAAAAAGTGGGCAATAATAACACAAGCAGCACATATATTAGGCATAAACGTACCAGTTCCGCCTCCTTTCGAAGCCCCTCGAGTTCCTTGTCCAGCCGGCCTTTGAAGGCCTCCAGCTCCCGGTTATAAAGCAGCCACACGTCTGGGGCAAAGGATTGGAGCAACTCCATGTTCACCACCCTGAATTGAGAGAAGAGAGGATAGAATGCAAGATCAGCATACAGATGGCAGTGCTGTTGCGCTTCATTTCTACTGTCCATCTCTTTTTCTCTGTGAGACTCCCTGTACATACCTGTTGCCAAGGTGCTCTTGTTGCGCCCGGAGATTGTTCAACGCCGCGCGCCAGGCCTGCAGGTCGCCTTGTAGCTGCGGGTCCGGTTTCTTGCCCGCATACCTAAAATTATATTTAAAATGAATGCAAGTGTTAGCATCACTGATCATATTAATGCCTGATTTCTAGTTATGCGTGCCCTACCTCGACTCGTCAAAAGGCGCCATCGGCTTGCCCGCCGCCACGCGCTCCAGCTCCGTGCGGATGAACAGGCTCTTCTCGAACGTCACCTCCGGCATGGGGCAATCGGCCAAGTAGTCTCTGTGAACAAGTATTGTCAGGTAGATAGGTCCATGATGAGCACACTGGTCATTAGACACGTCCCCCAGCCGCAGCCTCTCACTCTCCTCTCTTCCCTCCCTCCTCTTGCTTACCTTCTCGGGAAACGAGGGTTCTGCATCTCCTCCAAAATGAGCTTGTCCACGCGTGCCCGCATTCCGGGGTCCATCTCGCCGTCAATGTACGGCAACGCGTCCAGGTAGGCCTTGCCCTGAAGTAGAGGAGAGGAAGGAGGAGGAGGAGGGGGCATGATGATGAGCATCGGCGGGGGCTCCCTCTATCTCCCGTTGTCAGCAGCAAACACACACGCTTACCTGCTCCAGCGACGGATGCAGATTTTGGCGTTGCTCCATCTCTGTTGTGCCATTGATCGTGGACGTGGAGACGCTCATGGTGTGCTGTGGTGTGGTCGTCGAGTGCTTGGATTCTTCCTTGCTTCGTCGGCGTGCAGGAGAGGCGGGAGGTCGGGCTCTCGTGCGTTTGAGCAATTGCAGCCCTGGGAACGATGGCCTGTGGCATGGATAGGGTGTGTGGGAGGTGGGGGTGGTGGGTTGTGGTGGCTTGCAGGACACACAAACGCAGCAGGCCAGTGACAAACCAAGCTCCCTTCATCATCACAAAATCGAGGTCGTCTCTACGCGCCCAACTTCTCACACAAAACTCATCCCGTTCCCACATTACCACGTACACAAACACAGGACAGGGCCGCAGCAGGACAGGAACACAACCCCAAGCAGCGTGTCTGGCCTCAAGCCTTCTTCCACCGGCGCTTAGGCGTGCCTCCTTTCCTCCTCGCTCCGCTTCGAACACAATGATGGCCGCGGCAACCAGCAGCAGCAGCAGCAGCTTCTCCCTGCGGGACGTGAACCTGGATGACCTCTTGGCAGGCACGGGCCCCTACACTGGTTTGCAAAAGAGTATTCGATTGACTTTCAAATGCCTGACCCAAGCGGTGCAGCAGCAAACGGCCGAGATGACCAAGTACCAAGAACAACAAGCTCGACGAGATTTGGAAGTGGGGGCCCTCCAAGAGCAAGTCCAGACAAGCGCCGTCTCAATGCGCACCATCCGCACACTACTCGAAGGGCATGTAGAGGCGTTACGGGCAGAATTTACCCCGAAAGTGCGTGGGCTCGAGGCCCGCGTGCAGGACATGGGGTCTCGCTTGGACGACGTGGAGCAGCAGCAGCAGCGGCACCACCGCCGGTACCACTACCAAGAAGACCACGGCGCCAGCAGCAACAAGGAGGAGGGCACGCACCAAATACTGCAGACTTTGGAGCGAATGCAAGCGGACATGGCACGACTAGCCCGTACTGTGGAAAGCAAGGCCGACCAGGAGGAAGTAGCGGCGGCTCTCCAGCAAAGGGTCAGTAAAACCTCGCTTGCCAAGCGTATTCACGCCATCCTGGAAGAAGACAAGCAAAACAACAACAACCGCAACCGCACCAGCAATGCCAGCAGTAGCGTGGCCTTGACAAGTGCGTATCAACGTCTCAAAACGAAATTTGCAGATCAAGAAGAGGTGGTCCGACGAATGCTCCAAGAAATGGAGGCAGTCAAAACCCACGTCCTGGGCAGCAGTGGAGAGGCCAATGGTAGGGGAGAAGATTCAATCACGACGATTATGAAGAGTTTGCAAAGCATCTTACAGCAGCAAGGGCGGAGGCTGCATCGTGCGGAGAAGGATGTGGGTGGGCTGAGGGATCGCGTGTTGCAGGACCTGGCGGCGCTTGATACCAAGGTGGAGGAGCGGTGTCGTGTTCTTCAGCAGCAGCATCATGACCAGCAGGAGCAGCAGCAGCAGTTGGTTTCTGTCATGAGAGAATTGGAGACGGGCCCGATGGCGGCGACGACGACGACGACGACAGCAGTGGGGGCTCTGGAAGAGCAGGTAAAAGCGTTTGAGCGTGATATCGTCAAGGAGCTTGACGTCCGCGATGCCGAAGTCCGTCGTCACCTAGACAGCACCGACAGCAGCATCCGCGCCTTGGAAACCAAGATGCAATTCGAGGAGAATAGGGTCCAGGAACGACAGAACAAGGCGGAGGACGCGATGGCTTTTCAATCGGGGCAACGCTTACATGTCCTGCATCGTGTGGAGCGGCTGGAGCAGCAGCAGCTCAACCTCACCGCTGGTGTCAGCACCGCCATGGCCCGTTCTTCTTCCTCTGTCCTCTCTCCTCTTGGCGTCGGCTCTACTACTACTACTTCTCCCCCTGCTACTACTGCTGGTGCTGCTGCTCGCCCCTTTAACCAACCAAGCACTCCTGACCCCACGCGAGCCTATCAGAACGTGCAACAGCAGCAGCAGCAGCAGCAGCAGCAGCAGCAGCAGCAGCAGCAGCAACAGCAGCTACCGCAACGTTCGCCCCCACCGTCGTCGCAGGCTCGTTCGCCTTTGCCTGTGGACGGAGGAGGAGTGGGAGTGGGTGGGTATCGTGGGACGGGAGCAGCAGCAACAACAGCAGCAGCAGCAGCAGGAGGAGGTGGTGGAGGGGGGGAAGGGCCAGCAAGCTTGCCTCCCCGTCCTAGCACCAGCACTATGCCCTTGCTGCCTGGGTACGGGGCTACGGCAGCGTCATTGTCGTCGTCTTTACTACCACCACCACCTCCTCCTCCTCCTCCTCCTCCTCAACCTACTTCCTTTTTGTCGTCTGGCACCCATCCCCACCCCCACGCCTACGAGCACCACCAACAGCAACACCACCAGCAGCAGCATCAGCAGCATTTCTTCCGGGATACCTCTTCCTCGCAACACCCACCGCCGCCAATAATGACATCACCACGACCACACCTCCAGCAGCAGCAGCAGCAGCAGCACCAGCACCAGCAGCCACCATCACACACGGGATGGTCATTCACCGGCACCGCCAGCGGGGGTGGAGGAGGTGGACCAGGTGGAACAGGTGGTATTTCAGCAGACTGGCGCGGCGGCCTTGCTACTGCCTCGTCCTTAGGAAGCCCTACCCCGACGGTGGTGGGTGGGAGGACGGGAGGAAGGGAGGGAGGGAGCACGAGTGCGACGGCCGGTGGGGTGAATTATAGTCAGGAGGAGTTGGAAGCGTTGAGGAGGGAGAAGCTGATGCTGAGGACGAGGATAAGGGAGGGGATTATGAGTCAGAGTAGCTGAGATTCTGAGACGCGAAGGAGGAAGGGTGGAAGGAGGGAATGAAAGCACTTTATGGTGGTGGGTGTCGATAGATTGACCTTTTTTTAATGGTGACAGAAGACAAAATTCAAGTAAAATTAAGTATTCAAGGTGTATCATCCTCATTTTTGGGGTTTCTTTTGCTTCTTCAGTTCTCCTCGTTTTGCAAACATGATAAGAGTCAACTTGAACCACACAAAAAAAGACAAGAGCAACTAGAACCAATCTTTCGCATTACATTTACTCTTCATTTTCTTTTCCCCCTCCTCTTTTCTTCTACGCCTCCTCCACCTTTTTCACAGCCTTAACAATCAAACACGCCACCCCCTCCCTCCGTACCTCCACCTCGCCAAACCCACTCGCCACAAACAACCTCGTCAACTCCTCCAGCTTAAAAAAACGAAACGTATTACTCTGTAACCTCTTACTCACCTCAAAAGTCGACGCATACATCCTCCCCCCCGGCTTCAACACCCTCAAACACTCCCTCAGGCTTTCCTCCAACCGCGGCCAACAATGCAAAGCCGCCCCGGCATGAATCCCATCCACACTATCAGTCTGAAACGGCAGCCTCGAAGCATCCGCCCGCACCAGCTCAGGCACTGGCAATTTCTCCTCCACAAACCTTCGACGTGTCTCTCGCAGCATGCTCTCACTAAAATCAGCCGCGATGACTCGGTCCCATTTCTTGGAACGCACCAGCCGACGTGCCATCAACCCACTCCCACAACTTAGATCGACTATCGTCGTGCTCGTCATTCTTACTTTCTGCTGGTCCTGCAGCAGGGCCTCAACAGTCGCAGCAGGAAGCAACAGGGGGGACATGAATATTTCTAAGTCAAGAAACTCTGTGTCAATGCCCGGGAAGCCCGCCGTCTTGAAGTTATCCCTCCACCCGCGTTCGTACAAAAAAGACGTCAGCGGGCTTCGAAAGAGCTCCTGTGTGATGATAGTAGTGGGGGAGAAGAAGGGAATCTGATTCCGTGCGTCTTGAGGCACCAAATCCATATACACCTCATTTGCGGGGTACTTGCTTCCGGACGAGCTAATCATATTGGCGATTTGCCCAAAGGGGCCAGCGAGGCGCACGACGCGACGCACGGGCTTGAGGGTCAAAGGGCACGCCAGGACGCGATCGAGACCATCGTCATCGCCGCCGTGGGAAGAGGAGCTTGGTGGCTGCTGTCCCAAGCTACGGAACAAGGCGGCCTTGAGCTCTTTGCGCTGCTGGGTGGTGTCCGCGAATGTGGTGGGGGCGAGGCTCTCCGAGGGAGGAGGAGGGGTAGGAGGAGCAGTAGTGGTCGTGGTGGAGGCCAAGCGCGTAAAGGACGTCGAAGGCAGCGTGGGCAGAACAAAGGCGTGGGTGGACGAGACGCCCACAGCTGCAGCGACTGTAGCAATCACCAGGCCCAGGCGGGGGCGACGGTGGTAGGAGCTGGACATGACTCAGGTGTAAAAGCTAGAGACAGAGGGGGTTTTCACACGACGTACACGACGTGAGGCCGCGTTGGAAGCGTTGGCTGGTGGTAGAGGCGCTGCGCTGAGGTCTGTAGAGTGGTGGATCGGCTTTGGATTAGTCGTATTCGTTTGAACACCAACACGCTTACTAATGCCAAGTCAGGGCATTGGAATAGAACAACGCTGCTTCCTTGTCCGAAGGCGAACTTAAATTCCGCATGAGGTCACATTTGGCCTTTTGTCCCTCTTGTTTTTGCGTTTATTGCCACCACCTTTGACACAGGTCGTAGATGCATGTGGATTTCAGGCCATTGGTGGTCAGAATTTTGAATGGCTAAGAACACCGATTTTTAAAAAGTGAAAATGAGGATGTTCTTAGCCATTACCATTACTCCCTGGTCTCAATACCAAATGCACCCCACCCAAACCTTCATACATCGTATATGGTGGTATGACAGGCATATCCGTGTTTTTAGTTCTGGGTTTGGTGCTTTGTGTAAGCTTGCACTAGGACCAATTGCAAGGGTAAGCCAACCTCCTGGTGAGCAGCCTCCTCTCCCCCTGCTGTTTGACGTACCACGACGCTTCCCCTCCACGCCCCCTGCCCCATTCCAGCCACGCCCAAATGGACACTATCGTCTTAGACCGCGCTTGTCAGTGCATGTCTAAGTCGAACTAAAAACTAGATGCAAGGTGACCAGAAACACAAGGATAGAAAAACACACCGCAATCAAGGGGGTCTTTGATGGTATTGTACCAATAAATACTCGTGACATAAGTATCCCGACCCGAGGACAAGATGACTAAAAACTGGCCTCCTCTCCTCGGTTCAAGCTTTCCAACGCCACATCACCCCTGCTTTTGTTCCGACTAGAGTGATAGTAATCTGAGCCGCTTCTGATGCCGATGAAAACGACCATGACCCTTCCTAGGACACTCTCCACCACTTGAACACAGTGCTGAGCCGTAATACATGCTGAATCGCGTGGTTTGATTGGCTCGGCGTGGATTTGCAGCGCCTTCTGCCCCCGCCAGCACACGGCGCTAGCCACCTCGGCACGCTTGAGCAGCAGCAGCAGGAGGTGGGGCAGCCGCCTGCTTGAGTCTTGTGTTAGCTCCACGAGTGTCCCCCTTCCACGCCCACAACCCCTACAGCATGAGTAGATAGTTCACTGGCACGTCCTAGTATTTCCTGCATGCATCACCCCTGTGGCTGGCCCGGTTGGACACCACTCACCCCCTACTCCACCACCCACCCCTCTCAACATGCACATAGAGATCGCCAGCTCGTCGTCGCCTCCGCCGTCGCGCCAGCCCACATCTTTTCATCCACCAAGCAAGCAAAAGCGCGCCACCACACCGGCGCAAACCACCATACCCAAGGTACGTGCACGCGCGCGAGTCGTTGACCTGGCGACCAAGCCTCTTGTGGGCGGCGGAGGGCCGCCACCCCCTCATTGTTCTGACTAGCAGGTGGGGGGGGGAGGAGCACCATCGTGTGCGCCTATGTCCTGTGTATTTGTGTGTCCATGCATTGCGCACAAGCCACATGACAGCTCACACTACACCACTGCCACCGCAGCCTTTACCCTTGAGTGGAACGCCTCCTGAATTCCATGTTTGCGCCTGCCACGCACACACACCATCCACCCCATCCCGCCCAGCAGCTCGACAAAAGGAACATCTGCTCTTGCTATACCTTTTTAACTTATTCTCACACTCCCCTCCCTCCCCTCCACCCTCCAATACACACACACACACCTACAGTCAACGCTTCCACCATGTCCACGCACGTAGCGGCTTCCTCGGCCGACCTCCGAGGAGAATCGAAAGGGGGGCTAAACGGGGGCACCAGCACCACCAACCCCTCCTTCCCGTCGGTGCGGGCAAACCCCCATCCGCTCATGCCTACCTTCAACAACAGTACCACCAGCAGCAGCAGCAGCAGCAGCAACAGCAGCAAGGACTACCGCACGGACGACGAGTCCCTGTCGGAGGGCAGCCGTAGCCCTTCCTCGATTTCCTTGTCCTCCGCCTCTTCCTCTTCCTCCTCCTCCTCCTCTTCCTCTTCCTCTTCCTCCTCCTCCTTCTTCAACCCTGCCTCCTCCTCCTACAAGCCCCGCTCTCGCATGGAAAAAATGATGCGCATGTCCCAACAGCAACAATACCACGAAAAGGAGGAATGCAAGGCCGTGGCAGCTCTAGCCAACGCCGCTGCTGCCTCCGAGTATATCACAGTCAAGCGCGAGGCAGTCAAGCGGGAGGCACCAGCTACTACCGCTGGTGCTGCTGCTCATGGCTCCTCTCCTTTTGGATCTTCCCCCGCTCCCCACCCATTTCCTGCCTTGCATTTCCCTACCCGCACTCCTGCTGCTACTACTACTACTTATACGACCAGCAGCACCAGCACCACCAGCGGCAAGGTCAAGAGCCCGAGCAGCAGCAGCAGCTGCAGCAGCGCCAACACGTCG
>Ga0209390_10010891_pt1 | contig 10550 bp, 10 predicted proteins | sample BON01_FD_187212 | JGI IMG/M metagenome (GOLD analysis project Ga0209390, IMG submission 187212) | Freshwater microbial communities from Lake Bonney liftoff mats and glacier meltwater in Antarctica - BON-01 (SPAdes) (version 2) | ecosystem: Environmental > Aquatic > Freshwater > Ice > Glacier... | reverse complement strand
TTCAATCATTAATGAATTGATTAAAACTGCGCAAAGTGCTGCTTCAAAAATCCGCGCGGGGGGGGCTGGTTTTTGTTGCAGCACCACCGCACAAAGTTTTCAAAACATGACATTAGTATTGAATTGGATAAAGTATTTCTGGAGTTTTTTGACGATTTTTTGTGTTGCCAAAATCCTTCAAAAAAAAGAGGTGTTTTAATATACAAGAATTCGCTAGCTTCTTTTCAACTAGTCTCGTCACAGCGTCGAGCCACGCGCTCTGAGGTGTGCTTTCAAACAATATAATCTGAGTGCTTGGTCACTGTTGAGTTGACACCCCACAAATACAAATCTCAAAGTGAGACTCTGTTTCAACTTGTGCGCACGTTACTGTAGAAGAAATATGGTCTGTCGAACAAAAGGGTAATCATTCATGAGAGGCAAGAAACAAATGAGGCTTTGACTCCAGCCGAAACAAGAGGACCTTCGGCTCAGAACAGTCACTGTGCGAGGGGTTCAGGAAGAGGCGCAAATAAACCGGCATAAAAACGGAGAAGCATAAAGACAAGTCTAGTAATTGTCATGTTTATGGTACGTGTGATGACGTACGTTGATTTGTATAAACTGGTTTGCAATTACATTGGTGTTGTGCAATTTGTATCTGTCAGCTTTGATCTGCCGGAGAGTTTGTTGGACTCTTTTTCCATTGCTGTTTTGTACAAATTGTGGTATTATGAATATTGAGTACTTAAATTCGAATCATTTTCAACACCTGTGAATCGGTAAACTAAAGACAACACTGAAATCAAATGCAGTCAAGAGAAGTTTTTTATGAGAAAACGTGTGCCGCAGGCAAGATTTTTTTGTGGGGAAAAAAATGTGAAAAACAATGCGCCGCAGCCAACTCAACTCGACTAAACTCTAATGGGTGCTCGGTCCTGATGATGTAGTATGTAAATCATTATTCACAAATCACAGACCAGAATCTTCTTTTTTTAAGTAATTGATCAATTTATCCATGAATTGATATTTGAATGGATGAATTAATTGAGAATTATGACTGGCACACGACCGGAATCGAACCGATCGGGCTTCCGCCTTGACCACTGGTCCACGGTGGTTTCAATATCTAATTGGATTTTGAAACCACCGTGGACCAGTGGTCAAGGCGGAAGCCCGATCGGTTCGATTCCAGTCGTGTGCCAGTCGTAATTCTCATAAAGGCAGAACACACGGTGAAATTGCCACGGTGGTATCTGATTGACGTCCAGGAGGTTCAGCCCAGACAACTATCCAAGAGTTCATGCGGTAGGACGTGGAGCAGGCAGTGGGCAGGATGTTTGAGTCCTGGGTCTCCACACCTGAACGACCACACCTGAGTTAATCGTGTGAGATATCAAAGAGAGGACGAAAGACTCGTTTAAAAACACCACGGCCCATCGGGGCTGCCTTTATGATAATTACGACTGGCACACGACCGGAATCGAACCGATCGGGCTTCCGCCTTAACCACTGGGCCACGGTAGTTTCAATAACTAACGGGATATCATAGTATAACCACCGGGGCCCAGTGTTCAAGGCAGAAGCGTAATCGGTTCGATTCCGTTCGTGTGCCAGTCGTAATTCTCAAACAGCGTCGGGCGACGGGTTTGGTCGAGACAGCAGGACGGTCAGCAAAAGCGAGCGGCAAACGACAGCCTGCACGATGCTCCTGCAAGATTCGGAATAAGTTCGAACTAGCTTCATGACAAAAAATCTTATGCACCGTTGCATATGCGCGTATGCTCGAGTACATTTGCACTTTTTTTTGGCACAGAGTATGCATGCACTTTTGACAGGTGTTGTGAGCGCCGTACAAGTGCAGGTGTGTACGTTAGACAGGCGTTCGGAACATCAGCGTACACAGCGTACACATTTGCTTACACGCTCCAAGGCTACAGGATGTGCATATGTGCTCATGTATGTGCAGTTTGTTCATTTAGCGTCGGGGAACGAGGATGAACGGTGTTAGCTAGTCTATGAAAGCACTTGTTGCTTGGCGTGGGGGGTTATTTTTGATAGGAGGAAAGATAGGGATGTTGTCTGTGTCTTCTCTGTTTTTAACGCGGGTGGGAATGTTTGTGGGTGTATGTGTGTGCATGAGCACACACACACACACTGCACAGATGGGGAACTTGGTTGTGAGCCCAGGAGTTAGGATGAGACACCTGACGAGCCGGAAGAATCCAGATCGACTACAGCGCAGTATACATCTATACCGCACATTCGTACAAAGTACATTTGTCTATTATATGCGGGTTTTGATGATCTAGGCTAAATGCCTTTTTTTCTTTCAACATGTCTTTTCTTTTGAGAAAAGTAGAAGATGTGATGACAATCAGCAAATCACAGTCTGCTCACGTTAGTAAGAATAAAAGACTGCACCTTAAGAGTTCCAAAAAAGCTACTACATTGATTCTTTCTGAGCAATAATAAAAGCAATCTTCACTTTATTACTGACAAACATATTTTCTCTTTCTCTCTCTCTCTCTCTCTTTTTTTCTTCACCCCACTTACACGTACATTTTGACACTCACATTCTCCATCTCTCCTTTTCTCTGTCTTCCCTCCTACACACACTGACTTACATGCACCCTCCTGCACACACTAACTCAAATGCACAGACGAAACAAACACACACATGAGCACACGCACACACGCACACAAACATACAAACGCAAATTCATTTGATTTCATTGGGAAACAGTAATTTACAACCTTTGCTTGAGAGTCTATTTGCTCAAATCCAAATTGATTTGAGTTGACGGGGTTTCAGCCTGAATCTATCCATGGACCTGCGGATAACCCAAATTTGTTCAGTCCCGCGCTCTTGTCCACTGAGCTATGGTGACGGATGCATCACCGAAAATCCTGCCGGACCCTCAAGGACCCTTCAAGAATGTATCCGAGACGATATAAAACTAGCTCAGTTGGTCAGAGCGCGGGACTGTCAATCCCGAGGTCGTGGGTTCGATTCCAGCAAAAACTCAAAAACCGAGAAATCAAATCTACATGGTCTTGAACTACATAGACCGTGACCATCAAGCAAGGGTACTAAATTACTGTTTCCAGTAATAAAAGCAATCTTTAATCAGTGTGCAGACCTCTTCAAGTATCAGATGTTTTTGAAAAAAGATCACTTATTTGTTAGATTACTTTGTACATGTGTTTTTTAACGGGCACGATCTTTCGGTGCTGGTCCGGTGTTTGTCCGAGTCGCTACTATACAATATTTTAAGACTGCGTGGGCTTCCTACATGTTTTTGGTCTGCCTTGCAAAGAAGCCCTATTTTTGTGCAGGACTCTTCTGTAGGTCTTATTTCATAATGAATACATGTCCTCTTTTGACGAGCATGGTATCTTGGTGTTGACACTGCCATGTGATATGGCAACAATGTATAAGCTCCTTCTAATATCAGTTTTCGTTTGTTTTTTTAAAAGAGTCTTATTTTGGCAATTTCCTTATCTTATATATACAGATATTTTTGGCCGGGCACTGTTGCTTGACGTTGTGACTGCCAAGCGATATGGCAACAATGTGTGGGCTCAGGCTCCAGCATCACTGTGAACAGACTGGCATCTAGCCCTCACAGCGGTGCACTTCAAGGCAAAGGGGCATTGTTTGCTAAAAATAAATATTGAATATTTCAGAAACACAATTTTCTTTTGACCATGTATATAGATCTCTTTTAGCAACAATGTGTAGGGACTCTACATTACAAAGTCTCTGTTGCAAAGAGCCCTGTCTTTGTAGGTCTCATGTGCAGGTGGTGAACAACGTTTCAGAATCTATGGCCTGAAAATCAATTAATCCATGAATTAATCAAATAAAATCGCGCAAAGTACAGTTTCAAAAAAACTGCAGTTTTTTTTGGCGATGCTTTTTGTTGCTGAAGTCCCAAAAAAAAAAGTTGGTTTAATACACAAGAATTCACTGGCTTCTTGTCAATTGACAAATTGTGTCTTGGTGATCACTGAGTATTTGAATTCGAATACCAATCAGTTGTCAAATCAAACGAGACACTGAAATCAAATGCCCCGCAGACAATATTTTTTTGTGAAAAAAATGTGCCGCTGGCAAGATTATTTTATGAAAAGAATGTATGAAAATGTTCTTAGGATTCAACGAGCTTTCATTTATTCAGATTGATTTGTGTGTTCTGTGTGTTTTTGTTCTCTACTCCCGCGTCTCACTCTCCTCTTGTCCTTTTTTGGACATTCTGCACTGCCTCCCCCGCGCGGTGGGCCCGGGAGTGCCTCTAGAGTCAGCCCTCAATCGTGTCAGTCCCATGAGTCCTTGTGGGTCTCATGATACTCACGCTTGCTGTCGCGGCTTGGAGTAACAATCACTCGCTCTTTTCTTGATGGGTACTGTAGCACTGTACAGGATTTGCTCGACTGGTTTGAGGTAGACTTAGGGTTCACCGAGCTTTCGTTTATTCAGATTGATTTGTGTGTTCTGTGTGTTTTTGTTCTTTACTCCCGCGTCTCACTCTCCTCTTGTCCTCTTTTGGACATTCTGCACTGCCTCCCCCGCGCTGTGGGAGTGCCTCTAAAGTCAGCCCTCAATCTTGTCCGAGTCAGTCCCATGAGTCCTTGTGGGGCTCATGATACTCACGCTTACTGTGCTCAGAGTAACGATCACTTGCTCTATTTATTATGATAGAGCTGATGATTCAAGTATTCATAGAGATACGTATCCCATACTCGAGGCATCATAATCGACTACCCACAGTGCTTCTCTGCCTATGACTCTTGTCTCACCTCCTCCCTTCTGTCAAGGACAAGGTAAGCCTGAGTCATCCTCTGCCAGCGTACCCTCTTCTAGGCTGAGTGGTTCGTGAATCGTTTCAAAAAAGAGTCTGAGATAGAAAAATACAAAAGTAGAAAAATAGAAAACAGAAAAATTCTTTTCTCCAAAAGATCAAAATGATCTCCGCGGTAGTAGTTGCCTTCAAGCGCCCCGCGGAGGGTATTTTGATCTTTTGGAGAAAAGAATGTCTATTCACTGAGGTTCTGAACCCCCCTCTCCCCCTAGGTCCTATCGTCACGGACAATAGTCTAGCTCCCCCCTTCGAAGGCTGTTGCCTTCAGGCCATCTATCGTCCTTGTCCACAAGGCGTTTGCACCTGCCATCGTAGGAGACCATAGACGTCCTTGTATTTGTTGTTCTTGACATTGGCACGGGCCTGTAGGACGTCATTAGTATGGTGCACACTGTTATTCCACCCCCCACGTGCACGGCTGCTACCCTTGAACTCACACACCAAGAACAGATCAATGACAAGACCATCACGTAGAGGGATGGGGAAGTTCAAGATTTCAACGTCACCCTGCTTGCGAGTGCCATCGCCCGTAGTTGACACCTTGTGATTGACACGCACAGGACCGATCTTGGAGTCACGCGACTGCCGAAGCCGCGTGTGTTGCCCCCTCGACTCCGGGTGCCAATAGTGAGGCATCTGCCGATGGGCGTCTTGGTGTCGACGATGCAGATGATCCCACACACATGTTTTCAGGAGCCAACGGTGTGGAAGCTACAGATGTGCGTCAAGGTGAGGGCGTTACAAGCGCGTGTGTTGTTAGAAATGTGTGTCAAGAAGCGTGCCGCAAAGTTGTAGGTAGGGCAACGTGTACGTGCGTATGTATGAGCATAACACACACAGGCAAACGGAACAGCCGCGTAATTGTTCTAGCAGGGGCAGCAAGAAGGGGGGGGGGCGTCTCGCAGCCTACGAGCAGCCGTGAGTTTGCAAGGTCATCTCTTAGAATCAAATTGGAAGACAATGGTGGTGACAATGTCAGTAAGGGTGATAGCAATGATAGTAGGAAGGGGACAGTCAGCGACGCAGACAGCAGTGACGCTACCTGGAGCGTCTCAGAGTTGATTTCATTTTTGACCTCAGCCATCACGATTTTTCCATTTGTCTTTCAGCACCATACAGCATGGCTCCTGGTTTCATCCGGCATCAATGCACAAAAATCTGAAAAACATCCCCGTGTTTGGGGGAGGTCAGAGTAAGCGTTTTTTTTTGGACATGTTTGATGAATTGTCAGATTTCGGATCTTGTGTAAGCAGTATTTTCAGCTTTGGCGCTCAGCCAAACTACTTGGCAAGATTGGTCGACAACTCTGGCGAGGGTCAAATTGACAAAAATGATTGAAATTGATACTGTACAGAATGCAAGCAGTTGTAGTAGGCACAGAGTCGAAGTCTGGATGTTGATATTGGCATTTTTGACGCTACGACTTATATTTTGGCGGTTTGTGGATTGCGTCACTATTGCGTTTATTTGATGCTGTCAGCTGGCGAAATTCTCAAAAAAATGCCCCTGTCTGGGGTAGGTCAGATCATGCGCATCTTTCCAGGTACCTGTTCAGGGTTGAGCGAGTCACAGAATCAGAGATTTTGGCACCTTCTGCGCGTGCTTTCAACGAGCACGAAATCCTGGTGTCAACAGAAGAAGCACAGGAGGGGAGGAGCAACTATCTACCAATATCTATCCTCAAATGCGAGTTGGTCGAGCAGAGTACATCTTTCTCACAAGACGGCAAACAGGACCAAATCGTTTTCGGATGCGACTTAATTGCGCAAAGCACACTTATCTCACGAGGTGACAGCGGGGGCGGAAGCATTTGAGATGACGAGAGGCACGGCAGCGGCGTTGGAAACTATAGGGACTGTGGTGATGATTCAGGCGGACAAAGTCGAAAAAATAGCAGTGACAGCGACAGCAATGGTGTAGTGGTGGTTTAAAGGGTTTTGACGGTTTCAACGACGATCGCAATTTTGTAGGGATTTGCAATAGTGAGAGTGTCAGAAGAAGAAGAAACGGTGTTTATTGGAATCCAAATGGAAGATCAAGTATGATCTCCTGCCTGAGAGTGTCAGCGATTATAACGGAGGTGTCTGGCATTGTGTCAATGCGGTCAAAGGCGTGGCTAGTGGGGGCAGTAGCAGCAGCGATGTAGGTGACATTGACAGCGGCAGTGGTGTCGTGACTGATAGTAATGGTGTTGAGGCTGATGGTAATGATGAGACTCGCGACGCAGCAGGCAAACCAGTTGTGGAAGGGATTGTCGTTGGCGGCAGTAATGATGCGGATGATGACAATGCATGTGACAATGCGGATCATGGTGAGGCATGTGACGATGCGGATGATGTTGAGGTATATGACGATGCGAATAATGGCGACGAATTTGACGATACGGATGGTGGCTTTGATGGCAATGGATATGTTGGTGCAGTTAGGGACAGCGTTGATGGCAGAGGTAGTGCTGATGACGCTTCTGAAAGTACGAGAAACCACACAGTTGAAGGTGCAAATTTAATAATGCAGCTGAAGGCATTGGAGATTAAAGAATTGAGGATGCAAATTTGGCGAATGACAAGTTATGTGAAGCAGTTGAAGAAGGCGAACTACGGCATTGTAGTGGGATTGAAAGTAGCGCAGAGTGAGCTCAGATGGCTGCGGAAGGCGGAATGTGATGTGCAAAGGAATAAGTCAATAACAGTCGTCAAGAACAACATGCGGATGGTCAAAGATCTGGTCACAGAAAAAATCGGAATTGAAGTGAGCAGGCAGGCTGAAGGTCAGAGATTGGCGGTGGAACAGGTTGATACTGAAAAATGTCTCGCAGCTGGGGAGTGTCGACCGATTGGCCAGTGGGAGCACAGTGACAGGCGGGATGCGAAAGAAGCAGAGGGTTGGACAGCAAGAAGAGCAGCCCGAAATAAGTATATAAAAAGGGAAAAAAAAGAGGATCTCACAAAGCCTCCCAAACTGCTGCTACTCAGTGCGGTCCAATTTTGCTCACACCAACGGTGTGTGTTTCAACCTTGCTCGCACCAGCGGCAGATTCAAGTGGTGCGAAGGGCACAAGGCAGGCACAAACTGTGGTTGCTATGCTTGTTACTGAGAATGACGTGCTACTGCTCGAGGCTGCTGCAGATTCAGACGTGGAAGTGCTTGTGCCTCCTGCAGTGCTCGTGGATGCTGTTTCTGCCACCGTTGAGGGCTCAGGTGTGCTAGTATGCACTGCGTTTGCAGTGCTTGATGTTGACGGAGACGAGCTGCTCGATTCAGCTAGGGCAGAAGTGCTGGTGGGCACAGGTGTTGACGTTGCCATGAATCCTGTGGTGCTCGATGATGTCGACGCCAGCACGCTCGTGCTGACTGCCGTTGCCAACGACAGTGCTAGTATTCACTGTGTTTGCAGTGCTTGGTGTTGACAAAGACGAGCTGCTCGATTCAGCTAGGGCAGAAGTGCTGGTGGGCACAGGTGTTGACATTGCCATGAATCCTATGGTGCTCGACGATGTCGACGCCAGCACGCTCGTGCTGACTGCCGTTGCCAATGACGACACGCTACTGCTCAATACTTTTGTAGACGGAGAAGGAGTAGCGGTACCCGTGATAATCCAGGGGTTTGATGACGTCAACGCTTCTGTGGTTGCTGCACTTGTTGCTGAGAATGACGTGCTACTGCTCGAGGCTACTGCAGATTCAGACGTGAAAGTGCTCGTGCCTCCTGCAGTGCTCTTTAATGCAGTTTCTGCCACCGTCGAGGACTCAGGTGTGCCAGTATTCACTGCACTTGCAGTGCTTGATGTTGACAAAGACGAGCTGCTCGATTCAGCTAGGGCAGAAGTGCTGGTGGGCACAGGTGTTGACATTGCCATGAATCCTGTGGTGCTCGACGATGTCGACGCCAGCACGCTCGTGCTGACTGCCGTTGCCGATGACGAAGTGCCACTGCTCAATACTTGTGTAGACGGAGTAGGAGTGGCAGTACCCGTGATAATCCAGGGGGTTGATGATGTCAACGCTTCTGTAGTTGCTGCGCTTGTTGCTGAGGATGACGTGCTACTGCTCGAGGCTGCTGCTGTGGGAACGGCACTTCCTGCCTCCTAGGAGAGCATGGTGTGGTAGCTGGATCAGCGGCAAAGTTCCGCTTCCATTGACATATTTTCGTCTTCAGGGTGTTTTTTGAGAATACGCGTCTCAAATAAACGGGCTATGAACACGCTCCTAGATTCTAACGCCTTCTCTATTACCTAATCCAAACTACAATGTCTGAACTATTCTATGAAGGCATATAACTCGTACGTGTTCTCACACGTTCTCACATCCCCCCGTCTTCCTCATAGAGTGAAGAATAACACACTACCCAGAATCCGAGTAATCTTGGCTGATTCGCTCGCCTGTGCTCAACATTCTCTTATGTGTGCTGATAAATATGATACGCGTGTCGAACGTGCATGATAGTTCTATCCTTAGAAGAAGATTGGGAGGAGACATGACTCAAGTAGAAAGAGACATGACTCATATAGAAGAGATACATGATTGACATGTAGGATACATGATTGACATGAAGGAAAATATGGTTGATATTTTCATACATACGCTCGTCGGAAGTACACTTACGTTTCGTCCTCACCGCATTCGCTGAGAGTTGCGAATCTATTGTCATTTGACAATGTCTTGATTCCTGATTGATCGCTGAAACTTGGAGCTTTGCAGCCTTTGCGCGTCGGTAGCCAAGTGCCTGCAGGTGGCCACTGAGCAGGGTTTGATTCGTCGCAGGTACGGGGAGATTGTTTCTTCGACTCCTCCTTCATCGACTCTGACTTGTGCTGGTTTTCTTGATAGAATTGGTGCCGTTTTGTAAGATGTCGGAACATAGAATTACCAGAAGGAAATATTTTCTTGCAGATTCTACACTCAGATGGTTGAGCTGTTCGATCTAACATTTTGATGCCTCGTGACTTCTCTGATTTCTCTTCCTGCGATGTATGCACTGCAGCTGAGAGTTGCGCGTGGTTATCAAATAATTGCTGGGACTGCGGCTGAGGTTGCAGTGATGGTTGCTGTACCTGAACCAGCAGCTCTGCCCCTCTTTGATCACCATTCGCACCGTTGTTCTTGGTCTTGCCTGAGTGGCTGTCGCCGCCGCCTTCCTGCCCCTCCCCGGCAACACACAGGTCGCGTGTTCCTCCACATTCTCCCTCTCCCTCCGCACCCCTACCTCCCGCGCCGCCCATAGGACAGTGCATGGGGGGCATGACGCCACCATGGGGGGTCGGAATAAATGGTGCAGCAGGGGTATCAGGCTGCTGAATGGAAGCAAACTGCTGCTTGTGGAAGCGCTGCTGTTCGACAATACTTTGCTCCTCCTGCCGCTGCTGCTGCTGCTGTTGCAGTGACCAATAGTTGTGCTCTTGACGCTGAGCAGCAGCTGTATAGACGAATGGTGCAGCATGGAGAGTAGGATGGAAAAAAATACCACCTTCTCCCCCTTTCTCCGCACCCCCACCTCCCGCGCCGCCCATAGAGCAGTGCACGGGGGGCATGGCGCCACCATGGGGGGTTGGGATGAATGGTGCAGCATGGAGAGTAGTATTGAGAGACTTGGAAGCGCCGTAGCCGCCGTACTGCATACTGGATGTCTGCCAGGCAGGTATGGCTGCACTGAACTGCATACTTGAGGTCTGCTGGGCAGGCATGGCTGCGCCGTACTTCACACTAGAG
>Ga0209390_10010890_pt1 | contig 10550 bp, 5 predicted proteins | sample BON01_FD_187212 | JGI IMG/M metagenome (GOLD analysis project Ga0209390, IMG submission 187212) | Freshwater microbial communities from Lake Bonney liftoff mats and glacier meltwater in Antarctica - BON-01 (SPAdes) (version 2) | ecosystem: Environmental > Aquatic > Freshwater > Ice > Glacier... | reverse complement strand
GTGGCTGATGCGGTTGGCGCCTAGGAAATAGTCCTCCTTAGGGTTTGTCTCGCCGAACTTGATTTCGAAGCGCTCCTTGAGCCGGCTCTGCACGCGCCCGGCGAGCTCGCGCGCCGCGGGCGTCGGGTCGTTGTAGAGGCGCGCAGCGTCGACGTACAGCGCGTAGGTGACCCGACCGCCGCCGGGCTCGCTCCTCGTGTAGATGCAGGGGTCGTTGACGTTGCGCTCGAAGCCGAGGCCGGCGGGCTCGGGCGCGACGAGGAAGTCGTTAAGCGTGCGGTTCCAGATGGCGCCGGCGTCGGCTTGGCCATAGAGAGGCGAGAGCATAGGCCAGAGGATCTCCACGCCGCGCTCGTCTACCTCGCGGAAGTCGGGTGGCGGACGAGCGAGTACCTGTTTGGACTTCTTCTGGACGCCCTGCAGGTACGCGCCGGTGAAGTCGCTCTGCAGCTGGTCCTGACTGAGGAGGCACGCGATAGCCTTGACGGCCATGAGCGAGGTGTTGCGCGCGACGGGCGAGGCGGTGTCGTTGCGCGAGACGTCGTACTTTTTGATGTGAATGTCGCCCCGCAGGACACACCGCGCCTTGTACTTGTCAATCGAGCCGTCGGCATTGCGTTTGCGGCGGCCGGTCCACAAGGTGTCGACAGGGACCATGCCCTTGATCCGCGGGTTGTCCGCCGCGACCTTCTCCGCCGCCATGAGCTTGTTGAGGATAGAGTCAACCTCCATCGACTTAGGCTCGTCCCACTCGGGCCCGCGCATCTGGCGCTCTGTGAGGATGTCGGGGTTGCTGGTCGACTTCTTGGCAGAGCAGGCGATGTCGGGGCCGTAGACGCCGTCGTAGCCGCGACCCAGGTTGAAGATGCTGCCACCGTCGAACGAGTCGTCGAACATGTCGTCGGCCGACGCGTGCAGCGACTCGTCGATGACGCTGACTGCTTCCTGCTCCAGCCGCGGGACGGCGACCCCTATGCAGGCGGCGGCTACCGCTGCCGCAGCGTAGACCTCGCGCATGAGCGCCGCCTGCGGCGAGCGGGCGCCGTACTCGGCGGATATGTCGTCGTGGTCCACTGCGATGCAGGCGCAGATCTGCGCCACAGGCGGCAGCGCGAGATAGGTGTCCTTGCCCTCGGCGCTGTAGCTTAGGTAGACGTCGGCCTGGCTCCTTGCTCGCTCGGCGATGCGGTCGGCTTGGCCGTCGAGGTTGACGTACATGGCGGTGGAGGAGACGTGCGATGAAGACGCTGAAGCCCGCGTCGCTCGCCTCGGTGTAGGCGGCGATGAGCGTGGCGAGGGAGAAGCGGTCCGGCTCGCGCCGCTCGCGCGTCGGGCGCTGACCGCCGGCGAAGGGAGCCGCCGGCGGCGTCTCGTCCTCGAACCGCCACTTGATGCCGTGGTCACCCAGGTCGTGCCAGCGGTGGGTGTCGCTGTAGTTGGGCCACTTGCCGTCGGGATCGTCGTAGGTGACAGCGTGCCACGGCGCTTAGTACTCTAACGCGGGGGCACTGCCACGCGAGAGTTAGGAGCAGGACTCATTCCACCGGAAGTGGAAGCGGGATTCATCCCATCGGGATGTCTTTTTAGTGTGTGTGACAGTTATAGTGACCGCTTTGTACCGTCGGTACAGAGCGGTAACCGCCTTTGAAACAACCTTGAAATCGCCAAGGACTACAGCTAGCTCACGCGTCTAGCTGTTCGTACCGGTGCCCACAGTCGCACCGGTCCCCGCATCACTGTCGTACCGGCACCCAGAGTCGCACCGGTCCCCGCATTGCTGTGGTAGCGGCACGGTCTCGCGCGACGTACGCGATGATCATCGCGACGGAACATTCCGACGGACGCGCCGACCAGCAAAGCAGCCCGAAGCTGCTTCCTGATTTCCCACATGGAGACCAGGACCACCAACATCAACGCATTGAATGGAGACGCTTGACCGAGAACGAGCTGACAGCGCGTGGGCTGTTGGCGACCGCGCTGACGGGCAGAGTTTCCCCGCGCGCCCGCATGATCGCTGACATGCAGATGAGAACGATTCCCATGCTCAAGCCCGGCGAGTCCGGCTACGAGAGGCGGGTGGCGCTACGGGCGCATCACGTGCTCAAGAACAGGACGAACAAGATAGCGCGCACCCGCATCTGTCTCGACGACCTAACCGAGATCTTCGCCTTGCTCTACGCGTGCGTTGCCAAGTACAACATGGCCCTGGCCGAGTACATGCGCAAGATGTGCGACATGTCGAAGGACACGCCGGACAAGGGCCAGTGCTTGATCGGGATGATGGACGGGGCTCAAGCGTACACCATCGTGCAGAACCACCTCTTCGCCGACAAGGCGTACGACCTGGCGACGCTCGGGGTGCAGGAGAAGCACCACGTGTGCCCCGGCGAGGGCAGCGACGAAGGCTCTGCCGAACCAGAGTGGTTCGACTACGGCGATGGAGACTCGCTCGGCGAGCCGGAGGGGCACGCAGCCGTGATCAAGGTGTCGGCCGACGAGGAGCCCGTGGCGCCCGAGCAGCTCTACGTGGAGGGGCCCGTCGCCTTCGCCGCCGCCGTCGCGACGGGCGGCAAGCCGATCAAGCCGGTGCAGCACGCTGTCGCCGACGCGCTCTCGGCCGGCGGCGCCAAGAAGCCACACCGGCGGGGCGACGCGTCGCCCCAGACGGGCGTCGACGCGCTGCCCACGACGAGGTGCGAGATCGACGCGCTCCTTCCGGCGGGCGACACGCCCGCCAAGCTCGCCAGCGCCCGTAGGCCGCTCGCGCCGATCGGGCCGCGCGACCTCGCGGCGGCCGACACGGTCGCCACCGGCGCAGAGGTCGTCCTCGCGCACACTCACCTGTGCCGCGACGGCGCGCCGCTCGAGCAGCTCCACGACGAGTTCAAGGAGCCCATCGCCTTCACCGCCGCCGTCGCGACGGGCGGCGAGCCGATCAATCCGGAGCAGCACGCCGCCGTCGAGGAGCAGGAGCGGCGCGCGCACGAGGCGCTCGACGGGATCGGAGGCAGTGCCAAGAAGAGACACCGGCGGGACGACGCGCCGCCCGAGACGGGCCCGGCATCCAGCATGTTGCCGGGAGGGGGATGCGAAATCTCCTCTGACAAGATTCCCTTTGACAACACGCTGGAGCCCGACCGTCTCTCTTTCGCCACGCTCGTCGCCACCCATATGCTCCTTCTGGAGGGCGAGACGCCCACCAGCCTCGTCGCCATCGCCGCCACGCTCGTCGCCACCCATGTGCTCCTTCCGGAGGGCGAGACGCCCACCAGCCTCGTCACCATCGCCGCCGCCGTCGCGGCCACCCACGTGCTCCATCCGGAGGGCGAGACGCCCACCACGGAGGGCGAGACGCCCACCAGCCTCGTCGCCATCGCCGCCGCCGTCGCGGCCACCCATGTGCTCCATTCGGAGGGCGAGACGCCCACCAGCCTCGCCGCCGTCGCTGCCGCCGTCGCAACGGGCGGCGAGCCGGTCGAGCTGGAGCAGCACGCCGCCGCCAACGAGCCGGAGCAGTGCGCACTTGGGGAATTCAACAGGCTCGATAGCAATGCCTACGCCACGGCCGCCGAGCCGAGCGGCAGGGCGGACGAGTCGCTGCAGGGCTCCGCAATGAGCCGGAACAGCGCGCGCACGGGGATCCCGATGGGCTCGATGGTAACGCCTACGCCACGGCTGCCGAGACGGGCGTCGGGCAGGGCGAGTCGTTGCCACACGCCTCCGCCAACGAGCCGGAGCAGCGCGCGCACGCGGAGCCCAACGGGCTCGAGGGCAACGCCTCTGTCACGGCCGGCACGGAGGCGCTGCCCACGACGAGGCGCGAGCTCGGCATGCCCCTTCCAGCGGGCGAGGGCAACGCCTCTGTCACGGCCGGCACGGAGGCCGGTATCGCTTCCGGCTTCAGCGACGCGCCGCCCGAGACGAGCACCGAGGCGCTGCCCACGACGAGGCACGAGCTCGGCATGCCCCTTCCAGCGGGCGACACGCCCGCTAAGCTCGCCAGCGCTCTCAGCCCGCCCGCGCCAGTCGGGCCTCGGGCGGAGAGCGCCGAGCCGGAGTGGCTCGCCATCGAGGCCAAAATCCTGTACGCCGGCAGCGACTCGTCGGGCGACGGCGCATTCGAGGCCGCCGCCGAGGCGAGCGTCTACCTCACTTCCTGGCAGGACAGCGACCTCGACTCGTTCGATGTCGACCTGTTCGACGCGACCGACCGCGCGGGACAGCTCGAGGACGCGCCGCGGGCGCTCGCGCCCATCGTCGAGGAGGCGGCGGGCGGACGCGACCGGCCGCGCGGGACGGCTCGAGGACGCGCCGCGGGCGCTCGCGCCCATCGTCGAGGAGGCGGCGGGCGGCATCGCCGCGCTCGCACCGGCGGGCGCAGGCGCCGTGCGCGAACTCGCAGCGGCCGACGCGGTCACCACCGGCGCCATGGCCACCCTCGCGCACACCCAGTCGTGCCGCGACGGCGCCAACGGCTTTGTTGCAGCGGTGCGCTGGGCCTTCAACGCGGTGGTCCGGCGCGTGCAGCCCGTCATCATTGGGTTCCTTCTCACCTACCTCGCCTACCTCGCGGCCGCACGCGCCGTCTCCACTGCGGACACCACCGCGCGCGTAGTGCCAGAATTTGCTGAGCCTCGCGTCTTGGCCAGCCACGACCTCAATTGGCTGGACGATTCAGAAGCCTATTTGGCGGGCGCAGGCGCCGCACGCGAGCTCGGCGTGTCTACACCAATCCGGCCTTTGGCGGCGACGGTTTTGAGCCGCCGCGCGTCGCTGCTGCCGGCCGCCTGGGCACCACCACCGGCACCAGCGCAGTCATGTTCCTCGTCTTGTGCTTTCCCGGCATCCAGCATGTCGCCGGGGGGGGTGTACGAAATCTCGTCTGACGAGATTGTCTTTGCTGGCGACACACTGGAGTGCGGCTTAGCGTCCAACTGCGACGACTCGCCATGGCACGACTCGCCAGGCCGGGGGGGCGCCGATGGGACCGGAGCAGAGGAGCCCAACTACGTATCGGACAAGGCCAACCAGTACCAGAAGCCCGGCGGCTTCTCTCTCGCCACGGGCCGCCTGCCCGGCGACACGGCCGCTGACGCGCTCCCGACAGGCAAGCTGGAGAGCAGGCGCGGCCCGCCCGGCGGCGCGGCCGCTGGCGCGATCTCGGCAGGCGCACTCAAGCTGGAGAGCACGGGCCGCCCGCCCGGCGGCGCGGCCGCTTGCGCGCTCTCGGCAGGCGCCATCAAGCTTGAGAGCAAGTGCGGCCTGCTCGGCCACGCGGTCGCTAGCGCGCTCTCGGCAGGCGCCGTTATCAAGCTCGAGAGCACGGGGCGCCCGCCCAACGACGCGGCCGCCGACACGCTCTCGGCAGGCGCCAACGAGCCTGAGAGCAAGCGCGGCCGGCTCGGCCACGCGGCCGCTGACGAGCTCTCGATAGGCCGCCCGCCAGGCGGCGAGGACGCTGGCGCGCTCTCGGCAGGCGCCATCAAGATTGAGAGCACGGGCCGCCCGCCCGACAACGCGGCCGCTGGCGCGCTCTCGGCAGGCGCCATCAAGATCGAGAGCAAGCGCGGCCTGCTCGGCCACGCGGCCGCTAGCGCGCTCTCAGCAGGCGCCATTATCAAGCTCGAGAGCACGGGCCGCCCGCCTGATGACGCGGCCGCTGGCGCGCTCTCGGCAGGCGCCATCAAGATCGAGAGCAAGCGCGGCCTGCTCGACAACGCGGCCGCTAGCGCGCTCTCGGCAGGCGCCAACGAGCCTGAGAGCAAGCGCGGCCGGCTCGGCCACGCGGCCGCTGACACGCTCTCGACGGGCCGCCTGCTCGGCAACGCGGCCGCCGGTGCGCTCTCGGTTAGCGCCACCAAGCCCAAGATCACAGGCCGACTGCCCGGCGGCGCGGCCGCTGGCGCTCTCTCGACGTGCGTCACCAAGCTCAAGGGTAGGCACCACTCAATCAGCGACGTGGCGCTGACGCGCTCTCGGCCGGCGCCAACGCGCTCAAGGGCACGCGCCGCTCGCTCGACGATGCGGCCGCCAATGCGCGCTCGGCCGACGGCGCACAAGTTCTCGGGCGACACCGGCACCAACTACGCTCGCCGTGCCAAGTCGATCGAGCGGCGCGTGGCGGCGAAGCCTACGGCGGGGGCCCATCAGTAGTAATATGTAGTAGCAGTAGTCGCAGGATGGAGCTGACGCGACGCGGAGCGTACTCACTGGCCCGAGCCCCTCGGGGAAGGCGCTGATGCGTAGCCAGCGCACGTCTCTAGCTATCGACTACCAAGACGCTCTCGCTTCCAATCTTGCGCCGGCATAAGGGCTCTCTCCGAGCCGGGGGGGCAGCGTGCCACGGCGCTTAGTACTCTAACGCGGGGGCACTGCCACGCGAGAGTTAGGAGCAGGACTCATTCCACCGGAAGTGGAAGCGGGATTCATCCCATCGGGATGTCCTTTTAGTGTGTGTGACAGTTATAGTGACCGCTTTGTACCGTCGGTACAGAGCGGTAACCGCCTTTGAAACAACCTTGAAATCGCCAAGGACTACAGCTAGCTCACGCGTCTAGCTGTTCGTACCGGTGCCCACAGTCGCACCGGTCCCCGCATCACTGTCGTACCGGCGCCCAGAGTCGCACCGGTCCCCGCATTGCTGGTGACGTGGTGTTTGTAGCCTCCGTGGGCGCCGCGGTGTGCCCACTTGTCGATGACGCTGGGCGAGTCGCCGTAGAGGTCCCAGCTTATGGACGTCGTCCATCAATGTATGGGCGGTATTCTCGTTGTAGTCGTGCTCATTCGTGCCAATTCCCGCGAAGAATGCCCGGCCGAGCGCGGGGATGCCGCCCTTCTCCTCGACGATGGACACGAGCGCCTGCGGCGCGTCCTCGAGCCGTTGGTCGGTCGCGTCGGACGGGTCGACATCGAACGAGTCGAAGTCGAGGTCGGTCGCTGTCCCGCCAGGAAGTGAGGTCGACGTCCGCCTCGGCGGCGGATGCAGTAATACGCGAGTAGTGGATGGCCGGAACCTGCAAGTAGTCCCCGCCAGGGCCTGACCCGCCCACACAAAAGGCCGACCCCAGGCCAGGAAATTCTGCCGAAACAGAAGATCCCAGGTATCCTGGGGCCCCGGGGGTAGTGGGCGGGAGCGCCGGAGAGGTCGTAGCGAGATCTGCTTTAAGAGCTTGAGGTGTAGTCAATGCTGCTGGTAGACCGCGCTCGGCAGACCGCCTGGCCCGACCGGGCACGGCTTCCTCCTCGGAGAAGATGTTCGCGTTTTCGGCGATGGGCACACCGTCCGAGACGGCGTACGCCTCGGTGTCGACGCCGACGGCCGCCTCGGCAGCGAACAGGTTGAGCTCTGGGAGGCCGACCATGTTGAGCCCCATGAGACCGGCCTCTTCGGAGATGTCGACGAGTTGCGACGTCCAGGTCGCGGTGACGTCGTTCGGGAAGGCTGCGTGGGAGCCGCCGCCGCGACCGCCGCCACCGCCTTGACCGCCACCGCCGCCGCCCCGGCCGCCGCCATTGCCTCCGCCTTTGCCGCCCCCCTCGCTGGCGGCGTACTCCTTGAAGCGCTGGATGTTCTCATCGGTCGGCGGGATGAGCTTGCAGGCCGAGATGCCGAGCTTGCGCGCGTTGTCGTCGCGGCCCTTGATGATGGCGTCGAGCCGGGCCTTGTTGACCCAGACGCTGGGCGGGACGTTTCTCTCCTTGCGCGGGTCGAGGAAGCACGGCTTGGCCCACCCTTTAACCAGATGCGTGCCGTCGAGGCCGCAGTCGGAGCACCATTGCTGCGAGCCAGCGACGGCCGCGTGGTGCCCTCCGCCGCTGCAGCCGTAGGCGCCGTAGCTCGAGTAGCCGGCGGCGTAGCTCGAGTTGTTGGGCTTGACGGCGAACTCCATCTCGGTGACCGCGCACAACGACGCAAGGCTCTCGCAGGCAATGCCAGGGAAGTCGGACGGATTGATTGAGGTGTGAGCTCCTGCGGCAGAAGAGCTCTCGTAGTCGTGCACGATCGCCTTGCACTCCGCCAGCACGACCTGCAAGTCCATGATGTCGCCCGACTTCCGACTTCTTGAGCTCCTCGCGCAGAGCGCGTCCCGGCTGCTGAACATTATTTGGCATCATCTTGATGAGAAAGAACGCCGCGTCGGGCGTCGAGAAAGGTTGCGCGAGGTGGGGCGAGAGATGTGGTTGATGAATGCGTAGGCCTTTTTGTCGTACGCAGAGTGTCAGCAGCCGTCGGGCAGGTGGAACTTCTCCTGAACGTCGAGCGCCGTCTTGTAGTACAGCTTACAGCTTATCGGCCTCGGACCTCTCGCATACGAAGAGGTAGTTTCGCACGATGGTGTAGGCTTGAGCCCCATCCATGCTCCCGACCCAGTCGACGTCGCGCTCCGACATGTTGCAGAGCTTGCGTATCTCCTCGGCCAAGGTCATGTTGCACTTGGCCACGCACGCGTAGAGCAAGGCAAAGATCTTGGTGAGGTCGTCAAGCCAGATGCGAATGCGCGCCATCTTGTTCGTCTTGTTCTTGAGCGCGTACCCCGCCCGTAGCGCCACCCGGCTCTCGTAGCCGGACTCGCCGGGCTTGAGCATGGGAATCGTTTTCATCTGCATATCGGCGATCATGCGGGCGCGCAGGGAAACTCTGCCCATCAGCACAGTCGCCAACAGCCCGCGCGCTGTCAGCTCGTTCTCCACCAAGAGTTTCCATTCAACGCGTTGGTGTCTGTGATCCTGTTCTCCATGTGGGAAATCAGGAAGCAGCTTCGGGCTGCTTTGCTGGTCGGCGCGTCCGTCGGAATGTTCCGTCGTGATCATCGTCACGTACGTCGCGCGAGACCGTGCACGCTACCACAGCGATGCGGGGACCGGTGCGGCTCTGGGCACCGGTACGAACAGCTAGACGCGTGAGCTAGCTGTAGTCCTTGGCAATCTCAAGGTTGTTTCAAAGCGGTTACCGCTCTGTACCGACGGTACAAAGCGGTCACTATAACTGACACACACACTAAAAGAATATCCCGATGGGCTGAATCCCGTTTCCACTCCTGGTGAAATGAGTCCTGCTCCCCACTCCCTTTAGCCTCTCGTATAACGTTAGTATCCGACTAACGTTATACGAGGTGTTTGCCATCCTCGCGTGGCAGTGCCCCCGCGCTAGAGTACTAAGCGCCGTGGCACGCTGCGGAGGAAGGCCCTCACCTCACCTCAGCGACTTGAAATAACACCGCCGGGGTTTGGTCTCGTCTCCGAGGTTTATCCGTTAACCAAAATAATTTTTCTGCGCGAGTAGGCCAAAGGCCAGCAAGCAGCTTCAGAGCATAACGGCGTGCGGTCAAGGAGGACGAGCTACACGCGGATCTCGAGCAGCAGGTTCAAAGGGACGAGGCGCGGCGCCGGCTCAACCACCTGCAGAGGGCGGACCAGCGGCGCGCGCAGCTCCAGCAGCGGTTCGCTGACCTGGCGGTTCACCTGGCGCAGCGCCAGCTCAAGAACTTGCATCGCAGATCCGCCAGCGCCGCCAACACCAAGGCCAGACGCATGAAGCTCCAGGACAATGTGCGCGCGGTCGTCGTCAAGGAGGTCCAGCTGCGCGACCCGGTCCTTACGGGTGCGTTGCACCGCTGCTCCCGCGCGGCCAGCCCCAGCACCAGTAACCCTACCTTCAGCTGCCCACTGCCCCGCCTCAGGAGACCACCCGCCGACCTCAACGCGGCCACCACCGACAAGGACTGCGATCCGAGCGGCGCGCCGCTCGTCGGCCAAAACGGACTATGGGGCCAGGGCCAGGGCTGGTGGCACGTGCCTTGTGGCTGTATTGCATGCGGCTAGCGTCATCGGGTGTTGGGTGTGTGCGACGGGTGCGGCTAGCCTTTGGACGGCACCCGATGCACCCCCCCCACACCTGATGATGCTAGCCGCATCCAGAACATCCACAAGAAACCGACACAGCTACCAACATACAATAACGCTAGCCGCACCTGTCGCACACCCCCAACACCCGATGACGCTAGCCGCATGCAATACAGCCACAAGACACGTGCCACCAGCCCTGGCCCTGGCCCCATAGTTCCGTAACATGTGACCCAACCTGACACGACTTCATCTTCACGGTGCGTGTCCTCGTCTAATGAGCGTCTGTCGCCACCTCGGTGCGTACGACCCCCTCACCCCTCCCCTGCCCTACGGAATGCATATAAATATTCCGTAACATGTGACCCAACTTGAACACCACGCGCTTTCACGACTCGAGTCTTGTTCTAATAATGCTAATGAGCGTCTATCGCCCACCTGCTCGGTGCGCGCGACCCCCCCCCCACCCCGCGAATGCCCCGCGAATGAATACATTATCAGTTGTAAGTGGGAGCGTGTGAACGAGCGGGAGGCATCAAGCGAGTAGATGCAACATGACGCAGCGCGACGAGGGACCCACACAGGGGACCCACGCAGGGGACCCACGCAGGGGACCCACACAGGGGACCCACACAGGGGACCCACACAGGGGACCCACACAGAGGGGACCCACACAGGGGACCCACACAGGGGACCCGCACAGGGGA
>Ga0209390_10010887_pt1 | contig 10552 bp, 13 predicted proteins | sample BON01_FD_187212 | JGI IMG/M metagenome (GOLD analysis project Ga0209390, IMG submission 187212) | Freshwater microbial communities from Lake Bonney liftoff mats and glacier meltwater in Antarctica - BON-01 (SPAdes) (version 2) | ecosystem: Environmental > Aquatic > Freshwater > Ice > Glacier... | reverse complement strand
GTACCGACAGAGGCGGTGGAAGATGCATCTAATGCGGCAGAAGAGCGAGTCCAAGCTGTTTCGAGCAATCGAGCTGCTGCGCCCCAAGGAGGACACGAGGCCACTTCTCATCGCGTACGGCGCATGGAGGCTCAAGACGGGGACCATCTGCCGAATGGGCAACCCTCCCGCACTCGGAGTCGGGATGGCGCGGAAGCTCTCCAAGCAGTTTCGGGTCATCTGGACTCCGGAGTTCATGACGTCCAAGACCTGCTTGAGCTGCTCGTCCCGGTGCGGCAGATGCGCCTGGCTTGAGTCGAGCCGCCCGTTGAATCAGCGTGGGAGGGTCCCGGAAATCAGAGGCCTCCGCCAGTTCCTCAATCCGGACTGTGGCCCCAAATCGGGCCTGCTCGGGCATCTTTTCAACCGCGACCGTCTGGGTGCGACCAACATTGGCCGCAACTTGGCTCGGCTTCTCAACGGTCGCCCTCTCATATCGACGCCACGTGGACACGACCTTGAGTTGATGGACCTCGATGCAGAATTTCACAACAACTAGAACTGATTCCGCCACTTTGCAGTGACGCCAACCACCGCCCTCATCCTTTCATTCTCCTCTTCTACCGACCCCTCCATCTTCTACCCAACAGGTATTGCTTGGTCCTTGAGACCAAGCTGCGGAACCCATAGAGCGTCACGGAGTGTGTGTGGTGTTTCGTGATGCGTTTAGCTACGCCACTGCGAGTAGGGGCAAGCGCGCAACGGTAACCCGACGTACCGCGTATTCGATGATGTGTATATGTGTGATGTCGGTGTACGCGGAGAGGGTGCAAGGACCAGTTACCGGCCGGGAAGCACACCTATTGGGTGGAAATTACGAAGACGAGGACAACGGCGAAGACGAGGACGAAGACGAAGACGAAGACGAAGACGAAGACGAAGACGAAGACGAAGACGAAGACGGGGACTAAGACGAGGAAGAAGAAGACGACGAGGACGAAGACGAAGACGAAGACGAAGACGAAGACGGGGACCAAGATGAGGAAGAAGACGACGACGAGGACGAAGACGAAGACGAGGACGAAGACGAGGACGAAGACGAGGACGAAGACGACGACGAGGACGAAGACGAAGACGAAGACGAAGACGATGAAACACTGGCCGGAGGAGCGGAGTCGTAGGGTCGCGACCGCAGCCAAACTCACCGTCCGCGAGAAGACTCAAACTGGAGGAGCGGAGTCGTGGGTCCAATGTCGTAGCGCGCCCACCGCGTACAGCCAACCCGCAGCGCGCAGCAACCCCACCGCACGCGATTGTCAAGAGGGCAGAGGAGAAAGACTGTGAGTTTGCTGCAGGCATCGGGGTTAACCCCCCCCCCCCCCTGCGCTGTTCTCCGTCGCCCATCGCCCCCTCTCTACGCACAACGACAGCACACAGATACACCACAGCGGTTAACGCGGAGAGGGGCCGAGTGGCTTGCGGTGGTGTATCTGCAGGCGGTCGATCTGCGAGGAGAGGGGACGAGGGGAGACAGTGATAGCAGCGACGGTGGGAAGAGCCAGAAGACCCCCTTGCGCTGTTCTCCGTCTCCCCTCGCCCCCTCTCTACGCACAACGACAGCACACAGACACACAACAGCGGTTAAAGTGGAGAGGGGCCGAGGGGCTCGCGGTGGTGTATCCGCGGGCGGTCGATATGCGAGGAGAGGGGACGAGGGGAGACAGTGATAGCAGCGACGGCGAGAAGAGCCAGAAGGCCCCCCTGCGCTGTTCTCCGTCGCCTATCGCCCCCTCTCTACGCACAACGACAGCACACAGATACACCACAGCGGTTAACGCGGAGATGGGCCGAGTGGCTTTGCGGTGGTGTATCTGCGGGCGGTCGATATGCGAGGAGAGGGGACGAGGGGAGACAGTGATAGCAGCGACGGCGGGAAGAGCCAGAAGACCCCCCTGCGCTGTTCTCCGTCTCCCCTCGCCCCCTCTCTACGCACAACGACAGCACACATATACACAACAGCGGGTAAAGCGGAGAGGGGCCGATTGGCTCGCGGTGGTGGATCGGCAGGCGGGCGATATGCGAGGAGAGGGGTGTGTATCTGCGGGCGGTCGATATGCGAGGAGAGGGGACGAGAGGAGACAGTGATGACAGCGACCGCGGGAAGAGCCAGAAGATCCCCCTGCGCTGTTCTCTGTCTCCCCTCGCCCCCTCTCTACGCACAATGACAGCACACAGATACACAAACAGCGGTTAAAGCGGAGAGGGGCCGAGTGGCTCGCAGTGGTGGATCGGCGGGCGGGCGATATGCGAGGAGAGGGGTGTGTATATGCGGGCGGTCGATATGCGAGGAGAGGGGACGAGGGGAGACAGTGATAGCAGCGACGTCGGGAAGAGCCAGAAGACCCCCCTGCGGTGTTCTCCGTCGCCCATTGCCCCCTCTCTACGCACAACGACAGCACGAGAGGGTGCGAGGAGCAGTTACAGGCCGGGAAGCACACCTATCGGGTGGAAATGGCGAAGACGAGGACGGGGCGAAGACGAGGACGACGGCGAAGACGGGGCCAAAGACGAGGAGGAAGACGAAGGCGAGGACGAAGACGAGGACGAGGACGAGGACGAGAAAGACGAGGTCGGCGACAGCGAGGACGAGCAAGACGACCAGGTCGACGACTGGGAGGGGAGCGCCGCGCCAGGTTGCCAAGGTTGGCCCAGGTGGGCACGTACTCGCGCGTCTCGGCCTGCTCCGTCTCGGCCCGCTCCGTCGCCTTTCCCTCCATGGATTTGTCGAACCCCGCAACCGTGGCGAGGTCCATCTCGTCGTAGAGCGCACTCGGTTCGAGCAACGACACAAACGCTGCAGCCAGGGGAGGGGCGCAGAGTCAACAAAGGCAATACCCAGCAATTGCGCTGACAGCGACGCCACAGCGGGGCGCGCTTACGCACCGAAGCGGGCGCGCGACGTCGGGAGGCTTCGGACTCGAAGCTGATGCGAGACGCCTGGAGTCGTCTAAATCGAACGGGGTTAACCGGCAGTCCGGGGTTAACCGGCAGTCCAGGGTTGACCAGCAACAGTCTCACCGTCAACCGCCCGCCGTCAACCGCTCGGGTTGACCAGCAACCGCCCGGTTGACCGTCAACCGTCCGCCGTCAAACGCTCGGGTTGACCGTCAACCGTCCGCCGTCAACCGCTCGGGTTGACCGTCAACCGTCCGCCGTCAACCGCTCGGGTTGACCGTCAACCGTCCGGCGTCACCTGCTCGGGTTGACCGTCAACCGTCCGGGTTGACCGGTGAAGATTCGAGCCCGCGGTGAACGGTCTTTCAAAAACGAAACGGTTGATTCCGAAGACTCCAGACGGTTTGCGTCGAAGACTGCAGACGGCTCGCGTCAGCTTCGATGGGTGAGAACCGCGCGGCCCCTGCGGCAGCGCACGCACCTGGCGCGCGCGCGCAGCTGCATGCGTCGGCGGCGTGCGACGGGCGCGCACGGCTACACGCGCCGGCGGCGCGCGTGGGGTGCGCGCGGAGGTAGCCGCGCGGGCAGTTGGGCGCGGTGGCAGTTGCCGGGCGCGGGTGCAGGTGCCCGGTGCACTCCGCTGCGTGCGTCATCGGCGTGCGCTGTGCGATGGGCACGCGCGGCCGCGTGCATCGGCGGCGTTCGGTGTGCGCGCGTGGCTGGCTCTGACGCCAATGCATTTGCTGGGCCGTGCCGCCGTTGCTGACCCTTCGCCCTCCCCTGGTGGCAGCGTCCGCGTCGGGGTGCGAGGAGACGGAGAACGAGCAGACCGAGCAGGAGCAGACCGAGCAGGAGCAAAAGGATAGGAAGAGGGAGAAGGCAAAGCAGAATAACAGGGCGCGGCTGGAGAAAAGGAAGAAGAGGGCGCAGACCGACCACGGTCAGAAGGTCAAGCAGAGGGAGAGGATGAAGGAGAAGAAGAAGAGGAGGGCGCAGAGGAAGAAGAAGGAGCAGGAGCAGAACGAGCAGACGGAGAAGCAGCAGATCGAACTGCCGCTGCCCGAGCAGCCTGATCTGCCCAAGGAGGACCCGCTGCCCGAGAAGGACCAGGACCCGAGGACCGAGAAGGACCCGATGCCCGAGAAGGACCTGCTGCCCGAGGATGACCCGCTGCCGGAGAAGCACCCGCTGCCGGAGAAGCACCCGCTGCCGGAGAAGCACCCGCTGCCCGAAAAGAACCCGAGGCCCGAGAAGGACCTGCTGCCCGAGGATGACCCGCTGCCGGAGAAGCACCCGTTGCCCGAGAAGCACCCGCTGCCCGAGAAGCACCTGGGGCCCGAGAATGGCTCGACCTGCTCCATCGGGGCGGGGGGCGGGCGCCAGGACAAGCGCACGCTCGCCCCAGGCAAGCGTTTGCCCGAGCCACTTGCCGCGTGGGTGTTGCGGGTGGGCACGGGCTGACCCCACCCCCGCCGCACAGGACGGGGAGCAGCCGCCGGCAGCCCTGGCGGCCTCATGGGGTTGCCCGACGACACCTTTGCCATGGTGTTGACTGCGATCGACCATCCGCAGGCCGCCGCGTGCATGCTCGCCACGTGCCAGCGCATTCGCGCGGCGCTTCGGGTCCCATGTGCGTCTTCAATGGGACCAAGTGCGCCGATGATCGTTCAGGTCCAGGCCGTTTCGGCCGCCCTGCGCTCGTGCGATGGAAGAGGTCGAATCCCCAATTCGCCCGGAACTGAACTGGCCGCCGCTTGCGGTTGGGTGCAACTGTTACCCTTGCTGGTTGGACACGGAGAGCTACGGTTCGTCTACAGGCTCGCGGCCGAGGGCGGCCACCTCAAGCTGCTGAAGTGGGCGCGTGCCCAGGACCCATCCGCACCTTGGGAATGGGGCATCTGCGGGGCTGCGGCCGGAGGCGGTCACCTCGAGCTGCTGAAGTGGGCGCGTGCCCAGGACCCACCCGCACCTTGGGAAATGCGCATCTGCGTGGATGCGGCCAGAGGCGGTCACCTCGAGCTGCTGAAGTGGGCGCGTGCCCATGACCCATCCGCACATTGGGACATGGGCCTCTGCGCGGCTGCGGCCGGAGGCGGTCACCTCGAGCTGCTGCAATGGGCGCGCGCCCAGTCCCCGCCCGCCTACTGGGACGAGCGCACGTGCAACTCCGCGGCCCGGGGCGGCCACTTCGAGCTGCTGCAGTGGGCGCGTACCCAGGACCCGCCCGTCCCCTGGGACGACGAGCGCACCTGCAGGAATGCGGCCGAGGGCGGCCACCTCGAGCTGCTGAAGTGGGCGCGCGCCGAGACACCGCCCGCCCCCTGGGACCATCGCACATGCTGCGCCGCAGCCAGCGGCGGCCACCTCGAGCTGCTGAAGTGGGCGCGCGCCGAGATACCGCCCCCCCCCTGGGACGAGCGCTTTTGCGCCATCGCGGCCATGCACGGTCGCCTCCGTGTTCTGCAATGGGCGCGCGCCCAGACCCCGCCCACCACCTGGGACCGGGAGACCTGCGGCGCCGCGGCCAGGGGCGGCCACCTCGAGCTGCTGCAATGGGCGCGCGCCCAGGACCCGCCCGTCCCCTTGGACACGCGCGTTCGCCCCGCGCGGGTGTCGTGGGGCGTGCCCAGACGCCTCCCCCGCCCCATAGAATGAGATCACGTACGCGGCTTGGGCCAAGGGTGGCCACCTCGCGCTGCTGCAGTGGGCGCGTGCCCAGGGCCCACGGGGAAACCCGCGGTGTCCACGCGCCACGGCGCCCCTGTCGGGCAACAAGCGGCGGAGGCAGGTGTAGCCATCCTTTTCAATCCGTCCTCGGCGTTGGCGAGGGGAGCAGTCTGCAGGACGTGAGAGTATTTGCTCGGAGAGGTGCCACGCCCTGCATCGCGTAGTTGGAGGGGTGGTGCTTCTCTGGGACGGTAGTTGCTGTATGTGAGGTGAGAGGTGCCTTCGATGGGTGCACGCGGCCCCGCTGCGGCAGTGCGCACCCCGAGCGCCGTGCGCGCGGGTTAACTCCTACTCCCTGGGGGTTCGGGCTGAGTTTTTGGGAGGGGGAGGGGCTTCTAGTGTAGTTTTCTGTTTGAGTGTTCGGGCTGAGTTTGCTGGTTGAGTTTGCTGGTTGAGTTTTCTTGTCGAGTTTTCTGCTTGGAGTTTCTGGTTGGAGTTTCGTGACTACGTTCTGCAGGACGTGGCGCATCAGAGCAGCATCGGCCCTTTGCGCTACCGCAACGGGTAGGGCGCGTCGGTAATGGGTAGCGCGTCGGTAATGGGTAGGGCGCGTCGGTAAACGGCGGCGAGAGCGCGCCAAGGGGTGCGCGATCGTAACGGGGAGGGCGTGTCCAAAGGGCAGCGACACCGAGTGGGGGCCCCAATGGGCGAGTGACGATGGCGGTAGGGGCCACTGCCCCCTCTACGAGTTTGAAGGGAGCGTCACCGCACGCGAGAAGGTCGCTCTTTTATTGGCGTGCTCCGGCCGAATCACAACCATTACACCGAGCACCCACCCCACACGCATGCACACCCACATCCGCCCTCCACGCACCTACATCCCCATTCTTCCCCCGCTCAGGGAGCCTTCGGCTACACACGCCCCCCCCCCACCGATCGGGAGCCCTCGCGCACACACGCACAGTCCCCAAACTCCACGCCCCGGGAACCCCGTTGCTCCCCGCGACGGGGCCGGGCAGCTGCACGCACTCGCTGTATTTCCGGTGGTGAACGATCTGGTCGTACTGGAGGTCGACGTAGTACTCCTTTGACGTGGTCTTGAACCATCCACCCGTTTGATTGTAGTTATTCCGGCATGGGGGGGGGGGTGGCCCCCACATTAGGACCCCACGGGTGAGACGGGGCCAGCTCAGGCAGTTCGAGCAAGGGTAACCAGAGCGGCGCTGGCTGGCCCAGTTGGCCCTTCTCGAGCGGGCCTTCCTCGGGCAGCGGGTCGTCCTCAGGCAACAGGTCCTTCTCGGGCAGCTCAGGCTGCTCGGGCAGTGGGTCCTTCTCGGGCAGCTCAGGCACGGGCAGGTCCTTCTCGGGACCTCGTTGATGAAAACTCAAATGGGTATACTGGGAAAGTCCACCGATGCCCCGTCACTGATGGGTTGCTCGGATATATGCCACGTCCTGCAGAACGCAGCGGAGGAGAGGGGGTAAACAGCGCTCTGCAGCGCGAGAAGGCCCCCCTGCGCTGGTCTCCGTCTCCCTCGCCCCCTCTCTACGCACAACGACAGCACACAGATACACAACAGCGGTTAAAGCGAAGAGGGGCCGAGTGGCTTGCAGTGGTGTATCTGCGGGCGGTCGATATGCAAGGAGAGGGGACAAGGGGAGACAGTGATAGCAGCGACGGCGGGAAGAGCCAGAAGGCCCCCCTGCGCTGTTCTCCGTCTCCCCTCGCCCCCTCTCAACGCACAACGAGAGCACAACGATACACAACAGCAGTTAAAGCGGAGAGGGGCCGAGTGGCTCGCGGTGATGTATCTGCGGGCGGTCGATATGCGAGGAGATGGGACAGGCTTGCAGTGGTGTATCTGCGGGCGGGCGATATGCGAGGAGAGGGGACGAGGGGAGACAGTGATAGCAGCGACGGTGGGAAGAGCCAGAAGGCCCCCCTGCGCTGTTCTCCGTCTCCCCTCGCCCCCTCTCTACGCACAACGACAGCACACAGATACACAACAGCGGTTAACGCGGAGAAGGGCCAAGTGGCTCGCGGTGGTGTATCGGCGGGCGGTCGATATGCGAGGAGAGGGGACAAGGGGAGACAGGGATAGCAGCGACGGCGAGAAGAGCCAGAAGGCCCCCCTGCGCTGTTCTCCGTCTTCCCTCGCCCCCTCTCTACGCACAACGACAGCACACAGATACACAACAGCGGTTAACGCGGAGAGGGGCCAAGTGGCTTGCGGTGGTGTATCGGCGGGCAGGCGATATGCGAGGAGAGGGGACGAGGGGAGACATTGATAGCAGCGATGGTGGGTCGTCGGGCGGTCGATGTGCAAGGAGAGGGGACGAGGGGAGACAGGGATAGCAGCGACGTCGGGAAGAGCCAGAAGGCCCCCCTGCGCTGTTCCCCGTCTCCCCTCGCCCCCTCTCTACTCACAACGACAGCACACAGATACACAACAGCGGTAAACGCGGAGAGGTGCCGAGTGGTTCGCGGTGGTGTATCTGCGGGCAGGCGATATGCGAGGAGGGGGGACAAGCGGAGACAGGGGTAGCAGCGACAGCGGGAAGAGCCAGGAGACCCCCCTGCGTTGTTCTCCGTCTCCCCTCGCCCCCTCTCTACGCACAAGGACAGCACACAGATACGCAACAGCGGTTAACGCGGAGAGGGGCCGAGTGGCTCGCGGTGGTGCATCTGCGGGCGGGCGATATGCGAGGAGAGGGGGCAAGGGGAGACAGTGATAGCAGCGACGTTAGGAAGAGCCAAAAGGCCCCCCTGCGCTGTTCTCCGTCGCCCATCGCCCCATCTCTACGCACAACGACAGCACACATATACACCACAGCGGTTAAAGCGGAGTGGGGCCGAGTGGCATGCGGTGGTGTATCTGCGGGCGGTCGATATGCGAGGAGAGGGGACGAGGGGAGACAGTGATAGCAGCGACGGTGGGAAGAGCCAGAAGGCCCCCCTGCGCTGTTCTCCGTCTCCCCACGCCCCCTCTCTGCGCACCACGACAGCACACCGATACACAACAGCGGTTAAAGCGGAGAGGGGCCGAGTGGCTCACGGTGGTGGATCGACGGGCGGTCGATATGCGAGGAGAGGGGACGAGGGGAGACAGTGATAGCAGCGACGTCGGGATGAGCCAGAAGGCCCCCCTGCGCTGTTCTCCGTCTCCCATCGCCCCCCTCTCTTCGCACAACGACAGAACACGGATACACCACAGCGGTTAACGCGGAGAGGGGCCGAGTGGCTCGCGGTGGTGTATCTGCGGGCGGGTTAACCCTAACCCTTTACCTGAGTGAAGCACACATATCAGATGGCAAGATGAGAACGAAGACGAGGACGAAGACGAGGACGAAGACGAGGACGAAGACGAGGACGAAGACGAGGACGAAGACAAGGGTTAAACCCTCGCTGTGGTGTATCGGCGGGCGGTCGATATGCGAGGAGAGGGGACGAGGGGAGACAGTGATAGCAGCGACGTCGGGAAGAGCCAAAAGACCCCCCTGCGCTCTCCTCCATCGCCCATCGCCCCCTCTCTACGCACAACGACAGCACACAGATACACCACAGCTGTTAACGCGGAGAGGGGCTGAGTGGCTTGCGGTGGTGGATCGGCGGGCGGTCGATATGCGAGGAGAGGGGACGAGGGGAGACAGTGATAGCAGCGACGGCGGGAAGAGCCAGAAGACCCCCCTGCGCTGTTCTCCGTCTCCCCTCGCCCCCTCTCTACGCACAACGACAGCACACATATACACAACAGTGGTTGAAGCGGAGAGGGGCTGAGTGGGTCGCGGTGGTGGATCGGCGGGCGGTCGATATGCGAGGGGAGGGGTGTGTATCTGCGAACGGTCGATATGCGAGGAGAGGGGACGAGGGGAGACAGTGATAGCAGCGACGGCGGGAAGAGCCAGAAGACCCCCCTGCGCTGTTCTCCGTCTCCCCTCGCCCCCTCTCTACTTACAACTACAGCACACATATACACAACAGCGGTTAAAGCGGAGAGGGGCCGAGTGGCGCGCGGTGGTGGATCGGCGGGCGGTCGATATGCGAGGAGAGGGGTGTGTATCTGCGGGCGGTCGATATGCGAGGAGAGGGGACGAGGGGAGACAGTGATAGAAACGACAGCGGGAAGAGCCCGAAGACCCCCCTGCGCTGTTCTCCGTCTCCCCTCGCCCCTTTTTACGCACAACGACAGCACACATATACACAACAGCGGGTAAAGCGGAGAGGGGCCGAGTGGCTCGCGGTGGTGGATCGGCGGGCGGTCAATATGCGAGGAGAGGGGTGTGTAGCTGCGGGCGGTCGATATGCGAGGAGAGGGGACGAGGGGAGACAGTGATAGCAGCGACGGCGGAAAGTGCCAGAAGACCCCCCTGCGCTGTTCTCCGTCTCCCTACGCCCCCTCTCTACGCACACCGACAGCACACATATACACAACAGCGGTTAAAGCGGAGAGGGGCCGAGTGGCTCGCGGTGGTGAAGGGACAACGACACCGATCATGGTCCAAATTGGCGCGTGGCGATGACGGTAGGGGCCACTGGCCCGCGTAGTGCTTTGCACCTGGACTCACGGAGCACCGGCGGTGTGGCCGCCACTCGGCATGGCCGTTGCCCGTTGTGTCGCTCTGCAGCCTCTGAAAACTCCGTTCTGGTGGACGCGGCCACATCTGCGCAGGCAGAGGCGAAAGGCGAACGCAGGCGCTGCGTCAGCTGCGCGGCCCCCGCAAAGCTACGCGTCCGCGCGGGCGGTCGGGGGCTGCGCGGAGGGGCTACGCGGAGCAGGAGGGTGGCTGCGCGGAGGGTCTGCGCGGCGCGATGGCGGGGGGTGCGCGGAGGGCCTGCGCGGAAGGAGCGCGATGGCGGGGGATGCGAGGGGCTATGCGGAGCGCGAGGGCGGCTGCGCGGAGCGCGAGGGGGGCTTCGCGGAGGGGCTACGGTGGGGCGCGAGGGCGGGGG
>Ga0209390_10010886_pt1 | contig 10553 bp, 13 predicted proteins | sample BON01_FD_187212 | JGI IMG/M metagenome (GOLD analysis project Ga0209390, IMG submission 187212) | Freshwater microbial communities from Lake Bonney liftoff mats and glacier meltwater in Antarctica - BON-01 (SPAdes) (version 2) | ecosystem: Environmental > Aquatic > Freshwater > Ice > Glacier... | reverse complement strand
CACAACTATAAAAAACCATTTTTAGTTATAAACATAGTATACATTTTATTTCTTTATATTAATTTATTTTTAATAATTATAATTCCTAATGTTAAAAAATCGGCGTTTGAAATGTAAAAAGGTGTAAGAAGTGGCGTTTATTTTACTATAAATTTGGATTACTACAAAAATGCTTTTATATGTTTTTTTATTTATTTTCAATGTTAAACTAATATATAAATATAATTTGCAATATAAATAACAAATAATAATGTCCAGTGCTAGTAGCGAGGAAATAACACCCCAACCTAAAATCCTTAAAAAACGCGGAAGAAAAAACAAACAAGAATTATTAGACATTCTTAATAAAACAACATTGGCAAAAATATCTGTTAACAAAGATAATGTACCCCCCTTAAATGAAGACGTTTCATCGTCCAAAAATACTTCTTTGTCATTATTTAAAGATGTTTCTCATGATGATAATCTACCAAAACGTGCCCGCCGAGGAAGAAAACCCAACAGTGTTAAAATTATCGACAATGTGAATAATGTAAACATTACCTTGAATAAATTTTATATTCAACCACATACTTTTCCCAGCGTTATATTACACTTAAAATGCAGAACATCTGATACATTAGAATCAAACAATTATGAATTTTGCGACATTACAAACTCAAAACAATCATTAGCAGACAATTCGTATAATATGGAATTCGAACAAAAAAATAATGAACGCAATAATTTTTCTGCTTCTTCTATATCTGTTGCATATTCAAAAATTTTATCCGATACACAAAATAACACCAAGTACGACACATCTCATTCTCTTATTCATGAAATTATCGAACCAACCACGGTTGTAGCATTGAAAAACAAATTGAATCAATTAAAAGAATTAAATAAAAAAATAAAACATCTGGATTTTATTTTAAGTTCCAATATTGAAATGAAATCATCTGCGTGTTTTTGGTGCACGGAAACCTTTTCAAACGATCCTGTGTTTATCCCCAAACATAAATATGAAGATACTTTTCATGTATATGGCAATTTCTGTTCGTTGGAATGTGCTGCAGCTCACTTGTTAAAGTCGTCCAATTATCAATCTATTATTATGGAACAATATTCGTTGCTACATTCGCTTTATTTAAACTGTCAGCCAAATTCCATTCAGTGCATTAAACCCGCACCTGAACCACGATATATGTTAGATAAATTTCTCGGCAATTTGTCCATTGATGATTATAGGTCAATTAATAATTCGGGGCGTTTTTTTATTTTATTGGATAAACCCATTTACAAAATTACACCCGAATATCACGAAGAATGTGCCAACTTTCAAATACAAGAAAAAAATATTCCATCTGCGTCTTCTTAATTTTATAATATGATTGCTAACATATTATATAACATTAATGTATTTTGATATAATAATATAATGACAGATATTGCAAATATGTATATGCGGAAAATATCTAATCGTCGATCAGATACGATTAACGCACTTTCTTCTTTGACATTAAGTTTAGAAAAAATGGATGTATTATGCAACCAACTAACAAATTATATATATATCGACGAACCGTGTTTTTTAATTTGCGGAAGTTATGTTCGATGGATTTGTTTACAAGATACTTTGAATATGTGCAATAACAATAATAACAATTTCGGCACTGCACTATTAAAAAAAGGTGGGATATATTGCACCATCAACGAACAAAATAAATGTGTGTGTAAAAATTATATGCATAGACATATTCAGTTTGATTTCAACAAATGTTTAGTATTTCAAAAAATAAATACACAATATCAGCAAATGGTTGACTTAGTGTGCAGAGAGGAAAATTAACAAATTAAACATTTTACTTTTTTTACTTTTTTTACTTTTATAATAATTTTATTTTAGATTTCATATTTTTTTTACATATTATCTTGTTTTTTATAAAATCACAATAGAAATAATTATTTTCTTCACATTTGACAACAATTGAATCATCCAATTCAATTGCCATAAAATAATATTTCTTCATTTCCTCATAATTCTTTTCTACATGTCGATAATAATGTCCTAAATTAGTCATGGCACTTGCATTCTTCAATTCAATCGCCATGAGATAATATTTCTTCATTTTATTATAATCCTTTTCTACCGTATGATAATAAGTTCCTAAATTATTCATGGACGTTGCATTATTTAATTCAATCGCCATCTCATAACATTTTTTCATTTTTTCATAATCTTTTTCCACATATTGGTAATAATATCCTAAATTAGTCGTGGATATTGCATTCTTCAAATTAATCGCCATAAAATAATATGTCTTCATTTTCTCATAATCATGTTCTACATGTTGATAATAATGTCCTAAATTATTCATGGCGTTTGTATTATTCATCGCAAATGCCATGAGATAATATTTCTTCATTTCCTCATAATTCTTTTCTACATGTCGATAATAAGTGCCATTCCAGACCAACTTGTTTGAATCGGAAGAGTTTGTTTCCATCCAAGAAAGACCATGATTAAACAAATCCACAATATATTTTTCTATATCTGTATAGGTTGCAATTGAACTGTGGGATAAATTATAAAAATCATATATTTCTTTTATATTGGCGAACATTTTGTTATATTATTGGTTTGGGTGTTTGTATGATGTTATTATTTATATTTATTTCGGTTTAATAAATGTTAATATAACTTGTTGAACAATTTTAAATCATTTTTATTCACAGTTTGTTTTGTTTTTAATATTTGCGGTTAATGTTGAACGATTTCACCCATAATGGTAATATATTTGTCATAGATTTCATATCTATAATCCACCACACGAATAGTAACTGTAGACCCGACAACTACATTATTAAAATTATCATCGTCTGTATCAAAATTATGATCTTTGTAAATATATGCCACAAAAATATTGGGGGTTAATTTGCTAGTCACTTCTATTCCCGCACTTTCTAAATTAGCCGTCACAACACAGTCTGTTAAAACCATTTCAGCACACGGCAAAAAGACATCACAATAATAAGAAACATTAAATATAACATCGTTCCCACGAATCACTCCGCTTGATATAGATAGAATATTAACCGTTCCTTTTTTTACATATCCTTCAATGATGCAATAACCTTCAACTATTTTTGCCACTTCATATTGTAGCACTTCTTTTATATTTTCGGCAATGCGAGACATGGGTAAAGATATTGTTTTGGTTAACACTGAATTTACAAATAAATTTTTATTACGTCCATATTTATTGGGTTGTTCGTACTTTTTTTTATTTAAAACCATATCTTCGTCAAGTTCTTCTTCTGTTGCCAGTTCTTTTTCTGTTGCCAGTTCTTCTTTTGTTGCCAGTTCTTCTTCTGTTGCCAGTTCTTCTTCTGTTGCTTTTTTATCCACGTTATTTTCTTCTTGTTTTAAAGGAGATGAATGTTCGGACAAATATATGTCTGATGGGGGGGGCGTCTGGATAGGCAAAGGGGGCTGGATGGGCAAAGGAGGTTGGATGGGCAAAGGAGGTTGGATGGGCAAAGGAGGTTGGGTTGTCAAAGGAGGTTGGGTTGTCAAAGGAGGTTGGGTTGTCAAAGGATCAATGGTTATTGTCACCTTTTCCTTTTTTTTATATGCCCGTTTTTTTTTAGGGCTTTGAACCTCAATATGTACCTTTTTTTCTTTATTTTTCTCTTTATCTTTGGGAGGCATCGCTTATTTGTAGTTATACTATATTATACATACTTATTCATTTTATTTTCATTTTTATTAAAAATGAAATACAATTCATTTTATTAATATGATTAATTATTTTAGAACAAACGAATGATGAAACTGCGAGACTGGGTACCACTAAATAAAATTGATTGGTGTTTCTTATCTACCAATCCAAATGCAATACATCTGTTGGAAAAGTATCCTCATAAAATTGATTGGTATTTCTTATCTAGAAATCCAAACGCGATATCTCTCTTGGAACAGAATATGGATAAAATTAATTGGGGTTACTTATCTATGAATCCAAACGCAATCGCCCTCTTGGAAAAGAATCTGGATAAAATACATTGGGGGTTATTATCTTTCAATCCAAATGCGATACCTCTCTTGGAAAAAAATATGGATAAAATTAATTGGCGGAACTTATCTAGCAATCCAAACGCAATACATTTGTTGGAAAAAAATCCAGAACAAATTAATTGGGCTAACTTATCTAGCAATCCAAACGCGATGCCTTTGTTGGAAAAGCATCCGAATAAAATTCATTGGGCTAACTTATCTAGCAATCCAAACGCGATGCCTTTGTTGGAAAAGAATATGGATAAAATTAATTGGATTGTCTTATCTTATAATCCAAATGCGATACATCTCTTGGAAAAGTATCTGGATAAAATTGATTGGTTTTGGTTATCTACCAATCCAAACGCGATAGCCCTCTTGGAAAAGAATTCAGAACAAATTCATTGGCATAACTTATCTAGTAATCCCGCCATCTTTACGTATGATTACCAAGCCATGGCAGAACGTTGTATTTTTAAAAAAGACTTGATGAAAAATCGGTTTCATCCTCGCCATTTGGACCAGTTTGAAAATTGGGGATTTGTGTAAACTAATAATGTTTTTAACGTCTTTTATAAAAAATGAAAAAACAACAAATGTTATTAATGCAATAATTTTATATTTCGAGGATGAAACCGAATTTTAATCAATTATTTTGTAATCATATAATTAAAATAAAAACTTGCCGTAAATTGAATCTTTGCTTGGTGATTTTGTTTTAGAAGGATGTTTTTTCAAGTGCATTTTTTTGACCATTATTTTTCCTCTAAATTTCCCGGGTGACATCCCCATTATTTTTTTACGAGTACGACTGCGTTTAACAATGTTGCTGTTGCGCATTTTAATACATCTATTTGTGTTCGGGTTGCGCATTTGGTTGGATTTACATTTATTAATGCATTGCCCCTTGCTATTTTTCTCTTTCCCTTCTTTGCAGGTGTCGATTTTTACGCACCGTCCATTACTATTTCTCGCTTTTCCTTCTTTGCAGTTTTTTTTACTCAACGGCATATTAATGAATATCAATATTTAATTTATTTTATTGTGTTATTTTTAACAAAAAATGAAATCAAATAATAAACAACGTCCATATATAGTATTTACCAATGTACAAGCCAGATGTCACGAATATACCTTTCATGTTTACCTCAGAATATTTTATAGACAAAAAAACATTGGATGAACCATCGATTAACAACCTAAATGCAACAAGTCCTATTGTTTTCCCCCCTGTTTCTATGCACGTGCCTATATTTGTTTCATCCACGGCAGTCAAAAGATGTGAAAACATTTCCAATACGTTTCACTGTGGCAATAAAAATCACGATTCTTTATTTGTATGCTTTTACGTGTTGAAAAATAAAGACGCCATGTTATACCATCGCAACGCTCAAAAATGGAATGTGTTGGAACGACAACATAAGATTGAGTTTGCTGCTAGGCTTCGCGACGATAAACATCTTCGTACATTATCTGAATTATTTCCCAGACGAAACAGCCAATATGCTAGTCCTGGACAAATTGATAAAATAGACGACGAACTCTCCAATGATGAACATCCGTGCATTGGAGCAAAAACATTCATAACTTTATGCTGGATGTATTGCATACCCATTATTTTGATTAACGACGATATGCGCACCATGTGTGTGATTCAAAACAACGTTCATGAATTAAAAGAACCGGTATTAGAAAACGCCTCGTTGAATTATCCAAAACATTCGGTGACTACTATTCAAGGAAATAGTTACATTATGTGGAACCATAACTTGGATGTACTGCAACAAAAATTAACTGGGTATATCAATATTATGCCGCATGAAGTTCCGTTTGCATCCCAATTAATGGTTCCTATTATAAAAAAAAACAAAACTAACCTATCAGACAATAATGCAATTCAAAAAGACGAAAATAAAAACAAGATTAAAAATAAAATAAAATCAATGGGTGCATATAAAATGGAAGAATTACAGGCTCTTTGCATTGCTTGGAACATTAGTTATACCGATATTTCGGGCAGCGGAAAAGCAAACAAAATACTTAAAAAAGATTTATATGATGCAGTGGTGTCCAAATTATAATACGAATTATTGTTTTGTTTGTTAACATTGTTCCAATTTGAATTGTGTTGACACTAACTGAATGGATTTTGATGGGTTTTCAATAAATCCGATTACCCAACCATTTTGTTTTACCGCCGCCAACTGAACCTTTTCCGACGGATTTTTAATATATTGAATAAGCATACCATTTTGTTTTATAGCACCCAAGTCCATTTTATTCTTTTGAATACCTTTTTAATGGCATCTGGATTTAAAAGGCTTAACATAATTTTATTTTTAATAATGGAAAGATTGTAAATGAAATAATTTTTTTAAATTTTTATTTTCATTATTTTAGGAGGTTGAAAAGATGAACGAACTAACAAAAAAAAATAATAATAATAAAATGTATAATAGTTATAAACGTGAAATAAATGTATTTACTATACACACGAATTATTGTTTTATTCATTAACACTAAATGAACTGAACTGGTTCTGATGGATTTTCAATAAATTGGATATCATACGCAACTTGGATCTCATACCCGTGTTGTTTTATAGCAGCCAACTGCATTTCTTCCGTTGGATTTTTAATATATTCGATAGCACCTCCATTTTGTTTTACAGCAGCCAACTTAATTTCTTCCGGTGGGTTTTCAATAAATTGGATAGCACACCCATTTTGTTTTACAGCAATTAACTGAAGTTTTTTTGAAGGATTTTCAATATATTCGATAGCACCTCCGTATTGTTTTATAGCAACCAACTGCATTTCTTCCGTTGGATTTTTAATAAAACGGATAGCACCCCCATTGTTTTTTACAGCAGTCAACTTAATTTTTTCCGATGGGTTTTCAATATATTGGATAAGCATACCATTTTTTTTTACAGCCACCAACTTAATTTCTTCCGATGGGTTTTCAATAAATTGGAAAAGCAAACAATTTTGCTTTATAGCAGTCAAGTCCATTTTATTTTTTTTCCGAATAGCATCCATATTTAAAAGGCTTAACATATTTTTACTTCTAATGATTGAAAGATTGCAAATGAAATCATTTTTTAGTTTTATTTTATTAATTAAAAAGGTTAATTATTAATACAAAAAAACACTGCTTGTTAATATACTTTATTTGTTAGTTTAAAATCAATATGTAATTAAACCAACGATATGAGAATTTGTTGAATTATCACGACGCCGTCTTTTCCCCACTGTATAATTATTTAGTATTTGCGTTTTATTTTATTTTGTACGGTGTGTAAATCATGTTCTAATTTTTCCAAAACATCCGGTGCATCCGCGTGTGTTTTTTTTAAAGACCCAATGTGTGTTTTTATTACACTTAAGGATTCGTTTAATTCATCGCGTGCTGTTTTTTTATTTAATATTAATGTGTCGTACTCAGCGACTACGTCTTTTAAATAAGGATTTTTATCCGCACGCGCAATCAGTTCGTCTCTTTTCCCTCCCAACAATTTTTGTTTTTGATATTTCAACACATCTTTGGCGATTATACTCATGTTATATTCTTATAATAAAATATTATATTCACGCGATTTAAAAATAAAAAAAAAGGATGGAAAATAAATGTTTGAATTTACACCTTTTTACAATTCAAATGCTAATTATGCACATCATCAATCAGTGGAGGGTTTGCAATTTTATCTCCAAGTTCCGTTAGAGGAATATCAATGGTATGGTCTGTTTTGCAAACAAATAATTTATCCAACAATTCACGGGGCAAGACGGCGGGCAATTCATTATTCCAGTCTTCACTCCATTGTCCGTCTGCCGCGTCATAAGTCAGTGTTCCGTATTATAATCATTTTTAACAAAAAATAAATTGAGAATATAATTTTTTGTTTATGTTAGTTTTGCAATAATCAACCACCCCAAAAATTAGGTTGGTTTCACAAACACATATAAATATTGGTATTCATATTGGCAATTTAATAAATCTATTTTGCTTTGAAGAATAAACCCGACGTCTTGGGCGAGTTGCACTATTTTCCCCTCGCTTTCCATATATAAAGTGTGTTCGTTTTTTCGAACCTTTCCATCTTTGTCGTGTTTGAATTTTTCAACAAACGACACCACCTTGTCATCTTCTGGGTTTCCTGTTTCCGGAATTTTAAAGTCGGCACTATATGCAAAATCATTAAATTTTACATTGGTATTGGTAATGCGCTTTTTCGCATATCGTTGTGGAGACACTAGAACTAGTGGATTTCCCGGGGGCAAAATAGGGTCAAACAATTCTCGGTTCACTACATGCACAATTAAATATCCCCCTGGCATGAGCCATTGCATGCAATTTTCGAAAAAAGCCAATTTATCTTGCATATAATATAGTGTAAAATATAGACAAGTAATGTGGGTGAATGTTTGGGGCGGAAATTTGGATATATCCAGTACATCCCCAACCTCGAATTTATAATCTGGGTAATTAGTTTTTGCCTTTGATACCATGGATGGTGAAATATCCATTCCGATTGCGTCTATTCCTTTTGCCGATAACAATCCTACATGATGACCTGTTCCGCTACCAATATCCAACACTACGCTTTGACTGGTGGGGGTTGTTTTATTAATTATTTCTCCGACTTCGTATTCGTTTTTTAAATTATTAAACACCAGGTAGTCGTAAATGTCTGCGTAAAAACCATCGTAAATATCCGACACATTAGACTTGAATAAAAAACGGTCCACTTGTTCATTGTTTGTTCCATTTTCATATCCCTCTTGATATTTTTTAAACGGTTTAAACACGATAATTAATATTAAAAATAAAAAAATAAAAAACAATATTTTTCCCCAGGAAGATAGTTTTGTATAATAATTCGCCATGGATATTATTTTTTATATTTAGAAATTATTTTATTATTTATTTCAAATTATAATAAAATGTATCTTTATGCATTTTTGTTTATATTTTTATTTAATGTTGCGTTAAATTAATAATGTCAATGTCACGTTCTGTTAGTAAAAGCCGACGTTCATCTAAGGGTAGCCGTTCTAGAAGCAACCGAGGAAGAAAAAATTACACCACCAAACGTGGAAACAAAGTGTATCACCGCAAAGGGCATTACGTGCGTCCTGGATACAAGCCATTCAGTTCTCGCAAGGGGTCACGTTCTAGAACTCGCCGAGGAAGAAAAAATTACACCACCAAACGTGGCGATAAAGTGTACCACCGCAAAAAACACTATGTGCGTCGTGAGTCTAAACCATTTTCTTTGTTTGCATGATTTGTGATTGCATCATTCGTTTTGTAAAAAATGTATGATGTGGAAAATAAAAAAACATGTTATAATTCTAATCTAATTCTAATATTGCCTATTTATATTTACTAATTAGGCAGATGCCTTTTTAACAACTTTACGAACAACCTTTTTAACTACTTCTACAGGATCTGCTGTAGCCACGTCTGCATCTTTTTCACATTCCTTTTCATCGTCAGAATCAGCAACTACTTCTAATGATTTTTCTTCCTCCTTTTCATTCATGGCGGGAACCACATTATTAAATTTAATCTTGTCTGCAGAATTCATAATAATTGCACTTACACCTTTTCCCAAAATAGTATCGCGTGGCTTCTTAATTACTGCCTGTAGTAATTTCCAAGTAACTCCAAACCCTTTGTCTGCAATCCAAATTCCGCCACATTGAATAATGCACATTACGTTAGTGCCTTTAATAAGATAGTCGATTGGTGATGCGGTGGAATCTGCTCTTGGAAATAAAATGTTTCCATCTTCGTCGTACAATTCGCATTTAAAAACATTTTCCCACATTGGAATTTTTAAACGCAATGTAGGTTTTCGACTATAGTCAATTTCCTTGGTCCCCGTTATGTATGGGTATTTAAGCATAGGCGAATATAAAGCATCTATTACTTCCGCGCTCATCTGCTTGCCAAACCAATCTTTAGACTTGGACTGTGCATCTATTTTAATCTTATTTTCAAATTCAACCATTTTCATCAAAAATGCTTCGCTTTCTGGATTTGTATATTCCTTATCGGGAAATTGAAGTGGCATGCTAAATTTCCCATCTTTTATTCCCGTCACTTTGTCTTCAAAATCATTTGCTCCCCATGTTAGCATCATTGGTGTTTGCAATCGCAACCCCGACCGAGTCAATTTATTTATAACCGTCATACTTGAACCACCACGTTCATTCACCTTCTTTGTGCCATAAACCAAAATAGATGTGTCGAGTTCGGTTCCGTAAACAATAGTGTCTGCCATAGTAAATATCTGTTACAAACTTATTTTAAATATAGCAAATATATCTAAATCATTTTTTTGGAAATTCAACACAAAAAATAAGAAAAAACAATATAAAAAGACATTATTTATTGTTTATTGTTTATTGTTTATTGTTTATTGTTTATTGTTTATTGTTTATTGTTTATTGTTTATTGTTTATTGTTTATTGTTTATTGTTTATTGTTTATTGTTTATTGTTTA
>Ga0209390_10010882_pt1 | contig 10556 bp, 8 predicted proteins | sample BON01_FD_187212 | JGI IMG/M metagenome (GOLD analysis project Ga0209390, IMG submission 187212) | Freshwater microbial communities from Lake Bonney liftoff mats and glacier meltwater in Antarctica - BON-01 (SPAdes) (version 2) | ecosystem: Environmental > Aquatic > Freshwater > Ice > Glacier... | reverse complement strand
ATATTTTAGTCTCATATCGATGACAGTTGAATTTATCTATAAAAGTGACTAAAATATTCTACAATTTGTTCGATTTGTTGGACTGGTTTCGTTTTTGAGAAACACATTTTACTACATACCAGCGGTTCGTGCGTGTCCGCAGTGAAGTCTACACGCGCCCGTCTTCACAACACGGCCGCGGTGAAGTCTACACGCGCCCGTCTTCACAACACGGCCAGGAATGTCTGAGGACACTACTTTGCAGGTGGATGCTCTGCAAGCGCGGAGCCCGACGACCAAACGTCTGCTCCAGGTGCATGTCACAAATCAAGATGCAGAAGCAGCACACAGGCCTGTGCACCGCTGGCCAGTGGATACCCATATCTGTCTGAAACTGTGGCAGCTTGCAACATTGGCTGCAAATCGAATTTTAGCGGCAGTAGAACTGAAAAGCACAGGCGCTCCAGGAAATTTTCCTGAATTTACTGTCTGGAAGTATTCATATTTTGGCCAAAAGCGAGTGCGCCTGTATCAGCTGCAGAGCTGGAAAAGGCGAACACAGATGCACCACAAGCGAGCAGGATTACACGCATTCATTGTGAACGCGTGGAAGTTGTCTCGGTCTTCAAAACTTGAGGCTTTGGCCGTGGAATCGCACGCGGCTGTGGGTGGCTTGGTCCAGCATTCGGCTTTGCGAGAGCAGCTGGATATGGCCCTCGACAATCTCTCGGGTGGGTTGGTGGGTGTTGTTGAGTGAGTGTGCGCGTGAACTTGCTGTGTGTATGTGGCTGTTTGCTGTAGGTATGTAAAGAGCGTGCAAGCGAGAGCGCGTGTGCAAGTGAGGTTACGAGTGTTTCCAGATATTTGGGGTGGTATGTGTGCGTGTAGATAAATGTTTGTAGGTGTTGCTATGTATTTGCATGTACTCATTTGTGTGACAAGACTCACGCATGTGCGTGTCAAACAGAAGCCAACGAGGCGCTGCACAAAGCAAGACAAAACGAGCATAATCTCAAAAATCAGATCAGCGAGTTGTTGCACGAGAACAGTGAGCTTGATCAAATGGTTGCCGAGGCACACGAACTAGCATCAGATGCAAACTTTGTAGTGACGACCACTAAGCAAAATGCACACAACCTACAGAATGATATCCTCCAGCTGAAAGAGTCGAATTCGATGCTGCAGCTTGAGGCCTCATCTGCTTGCGAAACAGCATTGAAATGTGAGGAGACCAGCAATGCTTTCGGTATCAAACGAACAAGTCTGTCCAAAGATTATCGTGACCTAGCTGCACAAATGGTGAATCTGAAGAACGAGCTCTCTCGCTGCAGCGTTCAGGGTTTTGCAAGCATTGTCATAGACAATCTGAATGCGACGATCACAAAATTGAATCAACTGCAAGAGGTACAAACGTGTTTTGAGAGGGTGGAAGGCTCCTGTTTCTTGCTGCCTTTGCAAAAAAAAGAGTGGGACGATCTTCGTTTGAATGAATTTGATTCTGAGAACGATCACCGCCCTTTTACAGTCTGGGGAGACAAGTTGCAGCTTGACCAGCAACTGCAAGTGCAAATTTCAGACTTGGATAAGACGGATTTAGCGCGGTGCGCTGAGACCTCCAAGATCTTTGACTTGAGACGTGATCTAGAGAAAAGTCGAATGAAAATGCACGAGCTTCAAGGTAAATTGGACTGGCAGCAATCAGCTGGTGACGCAGCAGCGTTGGAGTTGGGTTGCACCTTGAAGCTGCTACGCCTGAAAGAAGCAGAGATAACACAAATGCATCATGCCCTCGAGGAAGCTCCCGACAAAATCAAAAATGTGGTGCATACTGCACAAGGATCTATTTTCATACAATTTCTTGCACATCGAAAACTGGTGCAGTCAACAGCGTCACCATCAGAAGAAAATGGTTACGTAATACATCAGCAAGAACCAAGCTCCAGCATTCTGCAACCCCATGGGCACCTCATCACTAACCCTCCAGCCATGGCATCTTCATCCGAAGAATCCACAATGCCAATTTCGAGATTGAAAATCACTGATGGCCTGGCAAAGGACAGTGTCAATAGAAAGAATGAGGAAGTTGCTACAGATGTGGAGTTTGCAGTAGAGTGTTCGAAACCTTTGCAAAGGGACCAGAGGACTAGTGCTGAAGAAATGGTGCAGGTACTTTCCAGAGAGCTTCGATCATTAGCCTACAGGAACAAAACTTTAATTGGCCAGATTGCAGAGTTGGAATTGTCACTACAAACCGACGAACAAGAAAGTCGGCGAGTACAACTTGCCCTTGAAGAACAGGAAAAAAGACATATTTTTCCCCAGGAACTGTTAAAAGTAGAAATCCAGACACATCGGAATACGCTATTCGCTCCTGAAACTGAACGGGCGTACATCAGGGAGGAAGATGCAGCAGACAGAGAAAATCTCCGGGTGGAGGTAGATAGATTGCAAGCAGAGGGCTGCAGCGATAAGGAACTGATTGCAAAACTTTCTTCTTGCGAAGATGAGATTTTGACAATGATTGAGACTTTGCAATCTGAATGCGCCGCGGGAGAAGTGACACGAAAATACCTCGAAAAAGAGGTGGAACGGGGGAAAATGACGCGCGCGCAAGAGAGATCTGTAGGAGAACGAGACGCTGTTGTTCAAACGACCGGGCTTTCTAGTGACGTGAAGACTCTTCAACAACAAAACGATGAGCTCGAACGCAAAATTGAATCATTAGTGTCCAAGTTAGCATTTACAGAAAGTAGGGCACAGGAGGCTACAGACAAAAGTGCGGAATTGAGAAAGGAAGGTGGAAGCCTCAGGTTGGAAGGGTGCATCGACAAGAAGCTTATCGTCAAGTCAACTGTGTGCGAAGTTGAAATCTCCCAAATGAAAAGTACTCTGCAAGACGAGAGGGTAGAGCGTATGGAAGAAGAAGTTTTTAAAAGAAATCTTCAACTCGAGTTGCAATGCGAGGCGCAAGCAAAGCAGATGATTGATTCAGCTGAACCAGGTAAATGCAATAGTCAGAGCATGCGGCAACATTAGTGCTGTATTGGTCAAGGTCCTTGCAAATCAATACTCCATATTCAAATTGAAAACACAACTTGATAATTGTGCATTACTTGCTAAGTGCTAATATTGCTACATTCCTCGTTGTGCAGTTACTTCGTTTTCAAATCGCGAATGCGAACGCCATGGGCTCGACAGGTCAAGGATGAATTGTATCTTTCAAGAAGAGCACAAGGAGGAACTGGCTTCTACTACTTCTGCTGCTGTTGCTCTTGCTGCAAATGAAGCTATCTCTGCTGCACCTGTAACTACTGCTGCTGCAGGAGATGGTGGGGAAGAGGCGGCGTTGTTGAAAACCCACAAAATGCTGCAGCAAGAAATGAAAAGGCTACGCGACGATGCACAAGCTGCTGGCAGCAAGGTAACGCAAGCAATCATAGACAGAGACATGGTGCGCTTGGAGATGTCGAAGATGCGGGCAGAGGGATGTAATGATCAAGCGATTGTCAATGATCGGTCATCATACGACGAGACTCTTGATAATCTGAGGAATACCCTCGCAAATACTCGATCTGATCTCACTCGAGCAGAGGCAAAGCTGGAGGCATTTGGAAAGAAGGATCGGGATACTACGAAGGCGAATGAGGCTGCGCTACAGGAGGAGGGAAAGACAAAAGCTGCCAGGGAGAATGAGGTGCGACACGAAATGAAACGGCTGCGCGATGATGCACAGGCTGCCACCAGCAACGCGGAGCAAGCAATCCAGCAAGCAATCGTTGAGAGAGACACGCTGCGCTCGGAGATATTGAAGATGCGGGCAGAAGGATGCAACGATCAAGAGATTGCCAGGCAGCTGTCATCGTGCGAGGAGGAACTTTGCCGTCTCAAAAATACCCTCGCAAATACTCGATCTGATCTCACCTGCGCTGAGACCAATGCAGCGGAGGCGAGGTTGAAGGTAGAGGAGGTGACGGTGGCGCTGGCTGCTTCCACGGCCGCTGCCAACGCTGCTGCAACTGTTTCAGTGGCAGCTGACGGAGGTGTCTGTGGAAAAACGGCATTGTTGGAAGAGTTGCGAAGCCAGGTAGAGGAGGAGAAGCGCAAAGTGGTCAAATTGGCTTTGGCACTGTCGTCTGCCCCTTCTGATGTAGCTGCTACTGCTGATGCTGCAAGAGATGGTGGGGTAGAGGCAACGTTGTTGAAAGACCACGCTTTGAAACGGCTGCACGATGAGGCACAGGCTGCTGACAGCAAGGCGGAGCAAGCGATCGTCAAGCGAGATACGCTGCGCTCGGAGATGTTGACGATGCGGGCAGAGGAATGCAACGACCAAGAGATTGCAGGGCAGCGGTCAACGTGCGAGGAGGAACTTGCAAATCTCAGAAATACCCTTGCAAATACTCGATCTGATCTGACTCAAGCTGAGGCTAAGCTGGAAAAAGAGAGGTTGAAGGTAGCAGAGGTGACGGTGGCGCTGGCTACTTCTACCGCTGCTGCCACTGTTGCTGCAACTGCTGCTTCAGCGGCAGACGAAAGAGGTGTCTGTGAAAACCCAGCGTTGTTGGAACAGTTGCGAAGCCAGGTAGAGGAGGAGAAGCGCAAGGTGGTGGAATTGGCTTTGGCACTGTCTTCTGCCACTGCTGATGCAACTGCAACTGTTGCTGCAGAAGGTGCTGGGGTAGAGGCAGTGTTGATGAAAGAACACGCAATGAGACGGCTGCACGATGAAGCACAGGCTGCTGACAGCAAGGCGCAGCAGGCGATTGCCGAGCGAGACACGCTGCGCTCGGAGATGTCGAAGACGCGGTCAGAGAAATATAACGATCGAGAGATTGCCATTCATCTTGCGTTGTGCAAGGAAGATGTGCGAGCCCTCAGGTCATTGCTCGAGCAGGAGCGATCTTCCGGCAAGACCATTGTCAATGCACTGAAGAAGGAATTGCAGGAGAATCAAGAACAGATCAGGGTAAGAGCTTTGGCGTCACCCTGGGCCGTCGGCGATGCAGAAAGGGGGGTAGATACGGCCAAGGAGATTGAGGTGCTAAGGACAAATTTAGATGATCAGATGAGAAGAGCAAATTCTTCTGAAGCAGCGCTTGCGACTTTAGTCCAGACCTTCAAAACATCACGCAATGCAGCCGTTGCTGGTGCCAACCCATTGACTCTTTCCAAGGTCACAAAGGCGGACGAAAGCTCAAATGTACATTTGAATAAGGACCCTGCAGATATCAATCTGTCGACACCGTTCAAGGCACTCGAACGAGGCGGGGACTGGTTGTCATCATCGCTGGCAGGGTTTTCGTCGTCATTTTCAGAGGCAACTAAGCTCTCTGATGTCGCCGTGCCCAAGTTTGACCTGATATCCGCGACCTTTGACCTGCCTAGCGTGCCAGCATTTGATATGCCAGTGGTTCCAGCGATGTTTGGATGGAGTAGTAGGGATGAGAAGACGGTGCAGCAGGCGGCGAAGATGGTAGCTACCCACGAGGGAGGGAGCATGAAGGAGGTGGAGCGTCTCACAAACATCATCGCAGATCTCAAAGCTAAGAGCAATCGGCAGCAGGAAGACACGAACAGGCTGAAAGACGAGGTTGAAGAGGCACAAACAGGAATGATGACAGCACGAGTCAAAGCAGATGGGCTGAGAAGAGAAGCCGATCGACTGCGTCATGAAGTGCAGCAGTTTCAGAACTCCGAGGTAGACCAAGCGCTCATGACGTTGCTGGGGGAGTATGAAGACCTCATATCGGATCTCAAGGTGCGAGTGCAGGACGAGCGGCACGCGGCGGAAAGCGCGAGAATGATGATGCATCAAGAGCAAGCAGCTAAAGAAAAGATGTCTTCCGAATTAGAGCGCCGGGGTAGGGCCTTGACTGATCGTGCATCATTCATCGCACACGACCCGACCACGAAGCACGAGATGCTCGAGAAAGAGATTGCTGAATTTAAATTGTGTCTGGAACATGAAATGACGCAAACGAAGGAACTGTCTAGCCGTCTTGCCTTGGAACTGCGAGTGCGTGCGAATTTAGAAGCAGGCCTTGAACGCGAAAATGATGGAAGCAAGCACGCAATAGATATTATTTCTGGTTGGGTTGTGACATTTAGAGAATCTCAGCGTAACAATGATGCAAAAAAGACGTTGCGTTATAAAGAGGAGCAGAAGGAGGAGCGGAGTGGACTGGAGGCTGACTTAAATCACGCTCAAATGCTTGTCGTGAAATCAGAGGAGGATTCGCTGTCCAAACTCCTTGATGTCTTCAAGAAAGCTGTCAGAACAAATCAGACTGTCAACAACACAGGAGAAGAGCTCAAAGGTAGGCGAGCATCTTCCACAGGTGCACTATTGCGAGGAGAACTGAACGTGTCCCTCTCAGATTCGCAGGCAGCAGCACCAGAAGAGTGTGGTCCGCCGCCCGTCTCGGTCAAAAATGACAACATGTTGGAGGATGAATTGGACAGCGGAAGCGACTCAGATTCTGACACGTGTCTGTCCGATGTTGTCTTGACCAGTAGGCGCGCAGCACCGCCTCATGTGTACCTGCCGCTAGCTCAAAGTGGAGACGTAAAGTCCGAGAAGTTCGAATCACGAGCCACGAGTCCAGGAAAGCAGTTCCAAATCGAGCTCATGCAATGCAAGCTGGATGAAGCCGAAAACCTGAGTCTATCAGCTGATAGACTCAAGAATGAGGTGCTCCTCATGCGGGATCAAGGAGTGGATCGGGTTGTGGTGGGCAATTTAGCAACCATTGAAGTTGAGCTGGAGGAGCAGCGCAGGTCTGTGCACAGCAAAACAACACAAGAACTCAAAGCTGAGCTCGAAAGACTGCGCATGGCCTTGGTACAGGAGCGCAAGGAGTTTGAGGTACGGAAGATGGAAGAAGAGCGATTGTTTCAACTCGAGCGTTTTGCATCGCGATCGAATCTTGATGAGGAGCAAAAGACTTTGATGGCTGAAAAATTCCGTCTCGAGCAGCTTGCTCAGCAATTGCCGGCAACTCGTACTTCGGAGTCTACGACACTGTCTCTTGAGAGAGCTCGGGCTGATTTATTGCAAAAGGAATTGGAAGCCATTAAGAAGCTGCTGAGCGAAACAGAGCTCCGGAGCATTAGTTCAGTCGAGATTAGCTCGGCACGATCTCGCAGAATCAGAGAACTCGAGATGTCAGCAGCGCGGGATAGCCAGGCCTTTCTTCAGGGATTAAAAGATGCTGAGAGGCGAGAAGAAACTATTGCAGCACTGCACAAAGAAGTTTCAAATCGGCATATGGTTGAAGCTGAGGAGAATGAACGACTGAAACATGCACTCAATGAAGTTGACCAACTCCGTGATCGTCTGCGCCTGATGCAGGGAGGGTCAATGGGTTCGCTTGATATCGAGGGCACACTTCTTGTGCGAGAGATGGAGCGAAAGAATCAAGACCTGGAAAAGAGCGTTGGACTCAAAATGCGCGAGTTAGAGAGAAGAGGCAAGGCCGTGCACAACTTGCAGGGCCAACTCGCCAGCGCAAAATCACAGATCGCAGACCATGAACACGAAGCTTCTGCTCTGCGCTCACGCCTTCGCATGCTTGAAGCCCGGCTTGAGAGCACCCAGCAACCGGCGACTCATGTGTGCGCAACAGAATCGCAATTCGAGCGTTTTGTTGGACGCGATATTGGCTTTCGCAACAGCATGCCCGATGTGCAATTTTTGGCCATGCAGAGCGATGATGTTGTCGCTTTTGTCCTGCGTGCTGATTCGGATGCAGACTCTGATGAGGAAACGGCTGGGGTCTTTGTGCAGATGTCGGCGCGAGGCGACAGAAGCACGGCACTCGCTCCAACGTCTGCGCATGGCGAGTTCTCAGTCCCATCCACTCCGGTGATTGGAAATTTGGCCCTCGGGGACATGAGCAGGGTGCAAGAATCGGCGCCAGATGCTCCCAACTCACATGTCAAGCTGAGAAATGCATTTGGAGAGGCACCTCGAAAATCGGGCGTTGGGTTGGCAGATTCCCCGGGCGTACAGACAGGATTTGCAAAGCCAAGCATCCATCGCAGTTTGCCTGATGAAGAGTTGGTTCAGGTGCAGCAGAAGCTGCAGCACACTGCGTCTAGAAATTTGAGTGACTGTCATTTTGAGAGGAAACGGGTAGGGGAAGGACAAGAAACGGAAGGAGCAGGTATACAGCATGTTGTACTGTCTGCACGTTCACGCGGAGAGACTTCCATCGTTTTTACGCCTCGTAGAGCAGAGGAGGGATGACGATGAAAGAGGGGGCAAGCATAACGCGAATAGATACACCTATATACAAAGATTCATGCATACGTGCACACAAACATGCATACAAACATACATACAAACATACATACATACATACAAACATACAAACAAAGACACAAACGTACACACAAACAAATAAATATGCAAACATACACACATGCATACACACATACACACATACACACATACATGAAAACAAACATGTGCATACATAAATGCAAATATGTATACATACATACATACATTCGAACACACATGCACACTTCGCACGCACTTTATCAAATGAAGATGAGGTTCATGCATGTAATTTGATCTTGAAAAATACTCACTCTTATTAGTTGTCCAGTTTAGTTTAATGAAGGTAGTCTTGAAAGAATGACGTCAGCCCTAATCACACGAGTAACCATGTCTGCTAAAATTCTTGAATGCATTGGATATCTGCAGAACATGCAATGGTTTGCACCTACATGTCTATTGAAGGATGAGAAGTTGTATCAAAGAGACATTACTGCATGCATGGGCTGAAGAGGCATAACAATGCAACACTCAGAATTAGAGCATGTAAATATGTATATGCTATACATATGTACATTCATATATTTATATGAATACTAGGTATATGTATGTATGCATGTATGTATATATGGGTATATTCATTCGTATGTATATGATGTACATTACATATCATACCTTACCTTTAGCCCAGTCTATCGAGTTTTGGTGTCAACAAAGTTCTGAGGATTTCCTCAGAAGGTATGTATTCACAAGCATGCGTGTTCGGGTGTATTTTAATTACTAGTTTTTGCTACTTGCAGATTGCAAAATCTTTTACTCAAAGCTGCCTGAAGGGCGTAGTGAAGGAAGCAGATGATGTCAGATGCTGCATTGGAGTAGTGCGTGTGTGCGTGTGTACTACGGTTGGTACATACCCACATTTACGTGAATCTGCGTCCGTCTACCTTTATATTCACATGTTCATTTACATACTTACAAAAGAGAAATAAGAACATGTGTGGACCAGACAGAAAAGGAAGTCTGCACAAATGATAGACAGAGAGCGAGAGAAGGTGAGCGAGCAGAAGAGAACGGGGTTATCGAATGGTTGGATGTCAGACGGCTAGAGGATGAGATTCTTGCGAAACACCAGGTACTGAATTTATCTTCAATGTATCTTCCCGTTCCCGAGAAGATAAGACTCGAAAAGGTCATCTGAATGCAACCCAAAATCCTCGATGGTCATCTCAGGTCTCTTTTTGAAGGTCTCCTTTGAAAAGAGATATGAACTGTCACCAGCGAGGATTTTGATTTGCGTTTCAACGAGCATTTTGAGTCTCATCTTCTCGGGAAAGGGCTGTGGTACCTGGTGTTTGGTTGGAATCTCTTCCTCTCACCTAACCTAATGTGATGGGACCACAGAACCCCACGAAGAAGACCCCCCATGGTATACCCCACGTAGGTGGTGGGGCTCCTGGGAACCCCCTGACGGGGGGGGTGCCAATGATAAACATGAATATACATATGCAATGCATATACATATGCTTAACCACATACATGTACATTTGTGCGTGTCACGGTGAGTCTGCAGAAGAGAGAGAGGGAGAGGGTGTGAGGGAGGGAGGGAGGGTGGGAGACACATGTGGAAAGAGGGAAAGAGTAGGCTCTGAATGAGAATGAGAGAGGAAGAGTGGAGGAGAGAGGGACAGCGTGCGAGCAAGAGAGTGAAAGATAAAGAGAAAGAAATTCTGAAGGAGAGCCGGGGAGGAAAGAAAGAGGACGTGTGCGTGAGCGAGAGAAATTCGGTGCTCTGCGTGTGTGTGTGAGGAAGTGCAAAAGTGAAAGAGAGAAAGAGAGAGAGAGAACCACGTGACGCACATTACATATGAAAAGCATTGGTGCACAATTCTACCCAGGTGCCTACTGTGTACAAGAGGCTCCACATAAACACGATGTGTTGAATAGGAGGACGCAATCCAGGCCAAGACACCAGGAAATGGACCGAGTTGGAGGCCCGAGAGAGAGGGCAGGAAAGATGCAGAGAGTATGTGCAAGAGATAGTAATTCTGTGCATTATGTGAAATTCCCGCCAAAAAATGGGGTGACACCGAAATTGCCGAGCGAGGTCGCTCAGTGCTTGTAATGCGCGCCCGCTATAGATCAGCTGGCTTGACTCCGCACCAGCGCGGGTGGACGGATGCTGGCTGACGGCATCACGGCTGTAACTGTGTAATGGACCGCTGTAAATGTAGCTGCTTCTGCACGACTCTTCGCGAAAAGGCACGTGGTATTCTACACTACTGTATTCCTCCTGCCT
>Ga0209390_10010881_pt1 | contig 10556 bp, 8 predicted proteins | sample BON01_FD_187212 | JGI IMG/M metagenome (GOLD analysis project Ga0209390, IMG submission 187212) | Freshwater microbial communities from Lake Bonney liftoff mats and glacier meltwater in Antarctica - BON-01 (SPAdes) (version 2) | ecosystem: Environmental > Aquatic > Freshwater > Ice > Glacier... | reverse complement strand
TGGTACTGTCATTATTTGACATTCGTTTTGTGTTTTACGAATCGATTTAGTCTTACAATTTATGTATTCCATTTTTTGTTTCCAGTTCTCCACAAACTCTATTGCATCTGAGCTTATATTTGCCATCCCCATCTCGTTGATGAATATGGTCTGATTCAGTAGATCCACTAATCTACGTATGGGACTTGTTATATGAACATAAGCATTTACCTTTAGAATTTGGTGGCTTATTTCTTTTTCATCTGAATGTGTAGTATATTTACAATTTACATCATTCCAATTGTGAATGATATGTTTCAATTCACTAGTCGAATTTTCCACTATAGTTGCAGTTCTAAATATACCATTTTTTTTTTGAGCTAGTTTTTCTCCGCACTTCGTATTCATATAAATCATCCAGAATTCAACGAGTTCGTGTGTATCCCTAGGAATGGCATTTTCACACATTTTGCGCGTAATATCCATGAATACCATACAATTTGGATTTGATAATAATCTGGATTCTTCATATGCAAAATTAGAATGTAACGAAATTTCAACATTTCTGAATTCGGGTTCTCTTAAGACCTCGCCATTAATATCTACAAAAACGTCCATACAGAATGCTATCCTAGATTTATGTTTCAATAAACTACATAGATTTTCGGATAAAATTGTCGGTAGCATTGTTCTCTTCGTATCTGGTAAATATATAGTTGATATACGGTCGGTAATATAACTCCATAGATCGAGTGTTTCAATCCAAACATAAACATTTGCAATATATATACTTATTTTGTATCCAGGTTCTCCAATTAGTGGGTGGATACTAAACGCATCGTCTATATCGGTACATCCTTTCGGGTCAATAGAATATACTGGAACATCTAACCGAGATTCAATTTGGAACTTCGGATTAGAACGGATACTTGCGTAAATGAGTTCGCGATCTTTTGTAAGTTCTCTAACTCTATTTGTAAATTCAGATATTGAATCATGCACACTGCGACAATATAGTCTATATTCATAATAAGCCGATACAATATTTACATCACCTATAGTATGTGTTATTATCCCTCTTGGATGTTTATCGTTGCAATGTTCATATACGAATACTATATATTTATTTTTAATATCCTTGGAGAACCCTAATTTCAGTTCGTATGGTATAAGAAAATGCGGTAGGTTTCGGTTATCTGGAATACATTTATACAACGCACGTTTTCCAGTTTCATTTTTTCCGTAGGTGCGATTGCCATTCAACAATAAAACGCCTGGGATAAGTTCTCCTTTTTGAATGGATAAACAAGCATTATTATCTATTTCGCAATCTTTATATAATAAATTTGGATTTCCCATGAACGATATGTTCATTTTGGATATTGAAATCGTATGTTCTGGTCTTGTTAGTACATGTATACATAGAAGTATTTTTATATACATTTATCAAACAAATACAAAGATATTGACAGGGTAACTAGTAATGCCTCCAAGAAAATACATTGCGAATAAAAAGGAACATAATTTTTCAAAAGGAGATGCTACGTGGTTATTAATATTGGAATCACCATCGAAATGTAGTAAGATAGAAGGATTTTTAGGTTCTCAATATAAATGTATAGCAAGCAATGGACATATTCGCGAGATAAAGGGATTGAAATCTATTGATATTAAGAACAATTATTTACCACAATTCTCAATAATACCAACCAAACAAGAACATGTGCTTCAAATGCGTAAAATCATCAACGAATTTCCCAAAATAAATATTATTCTAGCCACTGACGATGATCGCGAGGGCGAGGCGATTGCGTGGCATATATGCGATACATTCGGATTGCCCGTGGAAACAACCCATAGAATTATATTTCACGAAATTACAAATACAGCAATTAATGTTGCAATTCGAGATAAACAAATAGTAAATATGGACCTTGTGTATGCCCAGTTTGCGCGTCAGATCTTGGACGTCATTGTAGGGTTCCGTATATCACCGATTTTGTGGAAATATTTATACAATAATAAGGCGAATAGTTTATCTGCTGGTAGATGCCAAACTCCAGCGCTTCGTTTGGTATATGATAATGAACAAGAACGAATGAAAGGTATCGGTATTACCAAGACACATAAACTAACTGGATATTTCTTTTCGAGAAATATAGAATTTCAATTATCCAGAGAACTTCAAGACAGTACAATTGAACCTTTTTTAGAAAAATCAAAGATATTTCGACATACGTTTTGCATAGGTTCTCCCAGAGATGTTACGAGCGACCCACCAGTACCATTGAATACATCGAGACTGTTACAGATAGCAAGTAATCAACTGCGATTATCACCTAGAGATACGATGTCATTCTGTCAGGTTCTATACCAAGATGGATATATTACATATATGAGAACTGAAAACACAAAATATTCAAAAGACTTTTTAGATACCGCTTGTTCCTATATAACAAATAAATATGGAGAACCTTACATTGGTAATTTGGAAGTCTTAGAGAATAAAAACGAGAGAAACCCGCATGAAGCAATCCGAGTTACGCATCTCGACGAAGGTGACCTTCCCAAACATTACGAAGGTAAGATTGTGGCATTATACAAACTTATACGAACGATAACATTAGAAAGTTGTATGAGTTGTTTCCGTTCTACTGTTTCTGAATGTCGTATTAATGCCCCCGATGAATTGTATTATTCACATTCAATTGAAATCCCAGTGTTCTCTGGTTGGAAGAAGGTGACACAAAAATGTGATGTGGACGAAGCAAACGGATTATTATTTTATATGAGAACCATAAAAGAAGAGGAAATACATTATAATAAAATAGAGTCGCGTACATCATTCCATAATATCCATTCACATTACACGGAATCAAGTCTTATAAAAAAATTAGAGGAACTTGGCATCGGTCGCCCATCGACATTTGCATCAATGGTCGAAACAATTCAAACGCGAGGATATGTAAAAAAACGAGAGATAGAAGGAACTGGGTTCTCTTGTATTGAATATAAATTGGAAAATGGAACTATTGAATATCAAACTGTAAATAAGATTGCAGGCAATGAGAAAGATAAATTAGTAATAGAACCGATAGGAACAACCATTATTGATTTTCTGATAGTCCATTTCGGTGAAATATTCTCATATGGATATACAAGTAATATGGAGACAAAATTAGACAATGTATCAAAAATAGATTGGTATACTATATGCGGTGATTGTGATAATGCGATCAAACAAATGATCGTTCCAATAAAGAAGGCATCATATAAGATAGACGAATCGCATGACATGATATTTACAAAGAATGGTCCAGCTATTCGCGATAATATATCATCCATATTACAGTCAGTTTCTAAAGATGTCAAATTAGATATTGAACGATTAAAGTCGGGCGAGTATACTATCACGGAATTAGCACAACAAGGTTCACGCGTTATAGGGGAGTGGGAAGGTAATACAATTACTATAACGAATGGTAGGTATGGTATATATGCTGAATGGGAAATATCTGGTATTAAGAAGAAAAAAAGTTTATCATTTATAAAAAAGCCCTATGCGGATTTGATAATGGAAGATATCGTATTGCATTTATCAGAAACGAAAGAATCAGATTCCAATATACTAAGGTTATTAAACGATGTTTTTAGTGTAAGAAAAGGTAAATATGGTCCTTACGTGTATTATAAAAGAGATGATATGGCGAAACCAGAATTCTACAATATAAAGAAGTTTAAAGAGAGTTTTACATATTGCGAGTCTAATATTTTAATTAATTGGGTAAAAAAAACCTATAATATATCAGAGTAACATATACAGTAATGAATCTCGGATATTTTTTCTTATATTACGGAATAATAATTCAGATAATATTTTGTATGTTTATATTCAACCCAAAGTTAGAATGGGCTATATTAATTTCAATGTTTTACACGAGTATATTATTAATATTTGGAATAGCATCAGAAATAAACAAGAAAGACACGAGCACATTTATGAAAGAATTTATTGCTTCATCTCCAGTGCAAACAGTGAAAGAATTACTAGGAAAAATTACCGAGAAACGTGTTGACGATTATCTAAAATATCTTATTCTGATACCATCCGTGCTTAATTTAGCATCCATCAAGTTGATTACAAATTATGATGGAAACAAGGAGATACATAAAAGCCGGTCCCGATTGAAACAACTAGATACAGCAAAAATACTAATCTGTTTGCATATATTTCTACTTGCTATTGTCATACTGTTTGGGTTTTACATGTCATTGGAAATGCCAATGATAGCAATATATGCGTTTGGATTATTATGTGTAGTATCATTGGTTGAGTTAGGTTCAAGTATATTCGTGTATGTATCTTACGATGATAAAAAAATGTAATAATTGCATATAATGGGTATAAAGTTTATGTCATCTATTCACATAATGAAATTTTACGAATCACATTATGAAGACTATTTGGAATCCGTAAAACAATATAATATCCATCCCGAGTTAGACCCGTTTTATGAAGCATTGCCTGAAAAGATATCACAATTTGGAAATATCATCGTATATGGTCCACCAGGCGTTGGTAAATATTCACAGGTTCTCCGAATATTACAAAGGTATAGTTTATCTGGATTGAAATATGACAAAAAAATAACAGCACATACAGAAAAACTGAATTATACGTATCATATAAGCGATATTCATTATGAAATAGATATGTCATTATTAGGATGTAATTCAAAAATATTATGGAGAGACATCTACTCACAAATCGTTGACATAATATCCGTGAAATCGGAAAAGCACGGAGTGATCGTATGTAAGAATTTCCATATGATACACACAGAGTTGCTTGATATATTCTACAGTTATATGCAGAACAATGGTTTAGGTATCCATTTGAACTTTATATTAATCACAGAACATATTAGTTTTATCCCGAATAATATACAGAATGCATGTCATATACATAATATAGGAAGACCAACAAAGGAGCAATATGCGATGCTAGACAATAATAATTGCGAAGATGATTTTATCACTAGGATTTCTCATATAAACCGCAATTCATTGATACCAAATACGAAATGTGTAAATATATTACGCGATATAGAGACGAACGATATTACGAACGGTAAAGAGGTAAAGGGGTTCTCTCTAATTAAAGAAAAAGAAATACCCACCGATATTTTTAATGTGATATGCGACAACATTATAAAGGAAATGAAAAATCATGAAAATATATCAATGGCGGGATTTCGTGATTGTATATACGACATGTTGATTTATAACTTAGATGTTACTGAATGTATATGGTATATAATATATTATTTCATTCAGAATGAGAATTTGAGTCACAAGGATGTATCTGATATACTAGATAGGTGTTATGTGTTTTTGAAATACTACAATAATAACTATCGACCAATATATCACTTAGAAAGTATTTTGTTTTATCTAATAGTGAAAATATACAAATATGGACGAGAAGAGCGCCCGATATGTATTGGGAATAGATAATGAAATACAAATTACCGCCGACCTATTAAAACGTCAATATCGGATAAATGCACTTCGATATCATCCCGATAAAAATTCTTCACCTCAGGCAAATGAACAATTTCACTTAGTGCGTGATGCATATGATTATTTATCGGATAATAACTCACCAATAGACAACTTATCATATGCCGAAATGTTGAGAGAATTTTTGAATACCAAATCACCTGTAATTCAAATAATAATCACTAAATTATCACATATGTGTGAGGATAATGCAATGCGTTTGATAAATTCCATAGATAAATTGATATTGATAGATATATATAAATTATTGATAGTTCACCAAGAAATACTATATATTCCAGATATTTTCATAGAAGAAATAAAGAAAATACTTGTTTCCAAAACAAAAGGCGATGAATGTATATTATTGAATCCATCTCTAGAAGATCTGTTGAACGACAATGTATATAAACTATCTATAAACGACTGTACATTTTTTGTTCCACTATGGCACGATGAGTTGATATACGATAATTCAGGATGTGATTTATATGTGAGATGTATTCCTGTACTACCTGATAATGTAAAAATAGACGACAATAACAACATAATTGTAATGCTAAAATACAAAATTTCCGATATATTTCAGACAGATGTTATAAATGTTCTCATCGGCGACCATAACTTCCAAATCCGTGTAGATGAATTGAGATTACTGAAACGTCAAATACTTACTCGCCGTGGTGTTGGTATATCAAGAATAATATCAAAAAATGTATATGACGTCTCTAATAAAGGAAATATATCATTTGATATAGAATTAACATAAAAATATCATGTATATTTACTACAAATGACATCATCCGAATTATATAAATATTCGTTATTAGAAAACACAATATACAAGGGATTTTCCCCAGAATATAATAATGGAACTAATAAACTTGCTATTATCATTGACCCTAGATACGATGCATTGATGGAAGCGGTTATAGCAAACTTTATGTATTGTATGAACCCATTTGGGTGGAATTTATTGATAGTAAGTTGGAAAGGACATCAGAGCAATATAATGACGAGATTTCCAAATTGTACCTTCCTACCGTTTGACAGTAATAAAATATATATAAACGACAAAGGAGAACCTAATATTACAATTGATTCATATAATTCAATTCTAATGGATTTAGATTTTTGGAAGGGATTGCCGTCGAACCATATATGTATATTTCAGAAAGATTGTATTATGTTCAAGATGTTTCCTGAATATTTTTTAAATTATGATTTCTGCGGTGCAAGTTGGCATACAAAAGACGTTTCATTATTCAATGCTGGGATCAATGGTGGGTTTTCTCTACGTAAACGAGATATTATGATTGAATGTTTAGAATATGTGAATTATAATATGATCGAAGAGTACCGTATTGATGCAGTTAAAAATAAATCAATAATTTTTAAAACAATACGACACGATTTTTTACAATCTTCATTGAAGAAGAATGAAGACGTATTCTTCACATATGCATGTGAAATGTTAAATAAAAATATTCCAGATGTAATACACCGCTCTTTTTTAGCTATTGAAGCAATATATAATCCCGATACGTGCGTATATCACGGATGGCATCACAACTATCATAGCATAGAATTGGCACAACATATATTAAATAAATCTATTATATTTACTGTAAAATGAAAAAAAAATAATATACACAACCAATTTAGTGTATATTATTCGAATGTTTTTTTTATTTTGATTTATTTGATTTATTTTGATTTATTTTGATTTATTTATTTTGTAGAAGCAACAACCTTTTTCTTGACAACCATCTTTTTAACAGGTTCTTCAACCTTTTTCACTGGTTCTGTAACAGGTTCTTCAACTTTCTTAACAACCATTTTTTTTACAGGTTTTTCAACAGGTTCTGCAACTTCAATTGTTTCTTCAATAATAGGCTCAGCCTTTTTAACAACAACCTTTTTTACTGGAACTGGAAGAGGCGTATCAACTTGTTCGTCATCAGTATCCTCTGCCTCTGTCGAAACTGGTTCTACGACAACAACCGTTTCATCCTCTTGAGCAGGTTGAGTATTAATAACATCTTTATCCTCACTGGATAAAGTGATATGACATTTTCCATAAACACTGTCACTTATTCTCGGCTTAACGACTCCTTGTACCATTTTCCATGTGAGACCCCATCCTTTTCCACCGATCCAGATGCCGCCGCATTGAAGAACACATGCAATATTGCTCAACTTAGGAACGAAATCTGGTGGTGTTTGTGTAGGGTCATCCGATGGGAATATCAAATTGGAACTTGTATCATATAGTTCGACAGCCCATTTACCTGCATAACAAGGAACTTTGGCACGAATGCTAGGTGGTTTAGTATAATCGAATTTCTTGGTTTCTTTATTTTTATTGTATTTTATGAATGGGAAGAATGTATGTTTGCATAATTCGCGTGACATTGGTTCACCCCACCAAAGTTCAGAATTTGCAACCGCATCATCTAATATCTGATTTTCAAATGCCTTTAATTTATCTAAGAATGCGGTGGTTGGTGCGGTTTGATATTCATCGTTCGGAAAATTGAGCGAAATACTATATTTACCATCGGATTCTCCCTTTTCATCGATAAAATCTGATATTCCCCATGTCATCATGAGAGGTGTAGATATATGAAGAGACCTATTGGTCTGTTTGCTGATAACATTGATTGATTTACCTCCTTTATCATTGACCTTTGGAGGCATATATTTCATTGCATTGATATTCCAATCGGAAACGGAAAGAACTACTGGTTTAGATTGTGACATTGTATAAACTATTAACTGATTGATTGATGATATATAGAGATGTAAATCTTTAAATCAATTTTCCGTAGTATAAAATACAAAAACACCCTATTTTGAGCTATTTTCGACAAAAAAACAAGAAATCATAAGAAATAATAAAAAAAAATAAAAAACATATAAAAATATAATATAATATACATCATAATATGCAGGTTCAATCAAAGTTAGTAGACTCTGACACAAAACACGACCCCACGATAGACTACATACAATATTTCAAAGACAATGTTAATCTCAGAAAACGGACTGTGCCTGAATTAAAACGAATGTCGCGAGAAAACGGACTTTTTGTTTCAGGAACAAAACCATTATTAATAGAACGTATACACAAACATTTCGTGCGAATTAAACAAGTTGTTTATTTACAATCATGTATAAGACGGAATTTAGTGATGTTTCAATTAAAATTGAGAGGTCCAGGGTTACTGCAAAATAAACGAAAATTATGTATAAATGAAACTGATTTTTATACACTGGAACCAATATCTGAAATATGTCCCGATGATTTCTTTAGTTATCAAGATAATAAAGGGTTTGTGTACGGATTTGATATAAAATCATTGAAATTGATGTATGATTCACAAGGTTCCATTATGAATCCGTATAATAGATATATATTCACAGGTCCTATCTTATTATCTATTAAGAGACTTTTAGGTAAACCTAAAAGTAGAACTGCGGATGACAATGAAATGGAAACATTCGATCGTATGATTGAACTTAAAAACAAACTAATGGAAACTCGAATCACTGATATTTTTTATGAAATTGATCGTATTGGAAATTATACGGTGAGTAGCTGGTTCTCTCAATTATCCAAAGATAACTATTTAAATCTATTCAAACGTATACAAGAATTATGGAATTACCGTGCCATGTTACAAGATGATATCAAACAAGCAATATGTCCATATTTCGACCCATTCCAATTTCGATTGAGTCGTTATTCTACATATATGCATACTCCTAGAGAACGAAATCTAACTATAGTTGAATGTCGTAAAATTTGTGTTATTACTATCGAAAATCTAATATACACAGGACGTGATGATGTATCCAAAAACATTATAATAGCTCATATATTGTCAGCGCTTACAACAGTATCAATAGCCGCGAGAAATACAATGCCATGGTTACATGATTCGTTCGTATATTTATATAGTTTGTAATATTCTATAAAATCAAAATTTGTTTTATCGAACAATTAATTTACATCTTACATCCATATTTGGTGTAAATATAATATCGTAAATATATTTAACGGTCTAAACTACTTAAACAATAACTGTAATATAATGTATAATCCCCAGATGGTAAGAACAAGTAAGCAAACCGAAGTCACCCAAGCCTCCCCAGTCGCTCAAGCCGCAGTTGAAACAGCTCCTGTTGTCAAGTCTCGTGCTTCTAAAAAGGAAACCGTTGCACCTGTAGCTGTTGTTCCTGTAACACTTGATGTTGTTCCTGTTGTTCTAGAGACAGTTGCTGTTGAGTCTTCGGCAACAGTTAAGGTCCATGAATTCGGAACCAAACTCCAACAAATGGCATCTCTTTTTGCTTCAATGAAGACTGATTTTAAGACACTTGAGAAGGTATTCTCTCGTGAACTTAAAATCGCTCAAAAAAACTCTAAGAAGAGAAAGTCATCTGGAAACAGAGCTCCTTCTGGATTTGTCAAGCCTACTCGCATTAGTGATGAACTTGCTAACTTTTTAGGAAAGACCGTTGGAACTGAAATGGCTAGAACCGAGGTTTCAAAGGAGATCAATGCATACATTCGTGAAAAGGGTCTTCAAGACAAACAGAATGGACGTAGAATTCATCCTGATGCTAGTTTAGCAAAGCTCCTTGCTCTCACTGCCGCAGACGAACTTACTTATTTCAATTTACAACGTTACATGAAACATCACTTCATCAAACCAGAAGTTGTTGCTGCTGCATCTGCTTAAAAAAACACTATTTATATCACAAAACAATTATAATAATTTATATATTATTATTATTACTATAAAAAAATATATATAAATTATTTATAGTGTACTGCTTGAATGAAGTAACATAATATACATATAATAAACCTATTTAGATACTAAGTGTTGTAATTATGAATATGAATATGACAACGGTTGATGGTAAAAGCGATGTTGATACAACGGTTGATGGTAAAAGCGATGTTGATAATAAAAGCGATGTTGATAATAAAAGCGATGTTGATG
>Ga0209390_10010877_pt1 | contig 10559 bp, 7 predicted proteins | sample BON01_FD_187212 | JGI IMG/M metagenome (GOLD analysis project Ga0209390, IMG submission 187212) | Freshwater microbial communities from Lake Bonney liftoff mats and glacier meltwater in Antarctica - BON-01 (SPAdes) (version 2) | ecosystem: Environmental > Aquatic > Freshwater > Ice > Glacier... | reverse complement strand
GTTTTCAACTGCTCGAAAGGCCCGGCACTCGAACGCGAAAAGTTAATGGTGGCGCGACTGGACGCAAGCCCGGCCATGTAATCGATCCAACTCGGTTGGTTGGCGCGGCTCTGGTCAGCGTCAACGGTGGTGTCGTTGCGGTGCGGGTTGACCGCCACCGACAAACCTGATGCTCGTATCGCGTTCAGCATCTCAACACGATACGGATACAAAACACCAATAAAGGAAATATCGAACTCCGGAGTGAGCTGTGAAATGCGTTCGTCCACCATTACCAGTGACTGGTTCGACACGGGCATGTTCACCGGACCGACTTCACATCTCCCACGTTTCATCGAGCTATTCATGGGCATGCAAATGTCGACGACCATGAAACGAGGCGAGATCCGCGCAAGGTACTTCGACTTCGCGTTGATGAACCGGTACGCGGAGTCGAACATGACTCCCAGTAACACCCCGTCCCACCGTGGCGCCAAGAACGACCACAGCGAGTCCCACGTCCACGCGGTTGCCTCCGACCCAGGGTCAGACTCAATATGGGTGATCAGGTGGGTTGCCTTGGTATCCAACAGGTATTGAACCAACCGGCGGTGCCAATTCACACAAGGCTCACCTTTGTGCACGTGGAAAACCGACACATGGGCGTCACCGATCAGCTCGCGTAGGTTCTGCGCGGCCTCGTAATAGAAATTGCGGGTTCCCGGTGCCCACGACTCAAAGTCTTCACCCTCTTGCGGAACAACCACAATGCGCGCGGGCCTACCCAATTGCGGAACCGGTTCAATCAGAGGGAACTCGGCGAACAGTTCTTGATACTCGGGGGTTGCGTTGCGCTCGGCAACATCACGATCGCGATCACGAAAGTAAATCCACTCGTCAAGGTTGGGGAACACTTTTTGACCGAGTTCACCAACTCGAGCCCGCATAGGCTTATCGGTCATGGATCTTTGTCACAGACTACTGGGCCTTGGCCCAATCCGGCTTGTAACGATCCATGAAAAAACCCACCGTTTCAAGGCCCACCACGTTGTTAAGTTCATCAAGCAAAATCAACTGCCGCGACGTCACTTCCGGCGGCAGCTCTGCGAATTGCGGGTAGGTCTCCAGCCACGCGGGTGTGTTGGTGAACCACTCGCGCTTGAGCCACTCAATTATTGGCTGCGCGGTGTTATCGAGTCCGGCAAGGCCTACCAGCAGCCGCGTGCACGCGTACGCGCGCTGACCGTCTGGAATTGCGGTTGGGACGAGTGAACCTTGCGGGTAGTAGGCGCAACCAATTGGGTTTGTGGCAAGTGGTTGATCCGCGACCGAGCGGACTTCAGCCGGCCACCAGTAGTTGCCTTCTTTGCTCACCGCATTTGGCCACTGCGTTGGGCTCACGTAACTGGCCGCGCGGGTCATGAGACCGTCAACGGCTAGGACATAAACAATTGCGATTACCCCGGTGAATCGAAGTGCAGAGCGACCGCGGTTACGCGGGTCAAGTTCCATAATTGCCAGCGGAGCTGCGGTCGCCAGAATCACAATAGAAACAAGAAAAGTTGACTTCAAAGCTCCGTAGGCGGGAACATCACCTGACCACCACGATCCAACAACTAATAGTCCAAGTGCGTAGACAACCAAAAGGATTCCCGGAGCCAACCGAGTGAACGTCTTGACCGTGAGCTCCTGCGGGAAAATCCGACGCAGGAACAACACTGCCAGAACTGCAGCAATCACAACGCCGATCGACAGGCTGGGAGATACCTGCTCTGTTCCACCTTGGCTCGAAAGCAGGGTAAGAGTGGGAACGCGAGCAGACCCGGCAGCTGCAGCGATGCCGCCCACTACGCCACCGACTTCGCCCGAAGCGGTCGTTGTCGTATCGGTGATATAGCGCATGGCGCTGAGAAACTCGCTGAAGGTAAACACGATCATGGCGATCCAGGCGCCGGCAACAAGCCAACCTCCGGCACTGCGGCGGCGGGTGAGTTTGCCAACAACGACAACCAGGCCGGCAACGAGTACCACGATCGCAATGGGAGTCAGTGGGAACCACACCACCGCCGCTCCTACGACTCCAAGGGATGCGATCGCCCACGCGTGCGGACTGCGACTGCCCAGCAGGAAAACGCCAACCCAAAAAACCAAACCGAGAAGGACAAATTGCAGGGTCACATGGCCAAGGCCACTAGCCGCAAGGCTCGCGACAACCAAGACCAACATGCCCGCCCAGACAACAGGTGTCGGGAGTAAGCCACTTGCACCCTTGGACCAAATCTTGCCCCGGAATTCAACAAACGGGGCAAACGCCAGCGGGGCGAGGATTGCCAGCGCGTAGGCGCCATAGATAACTGAATTTGAAGCAACAAAAACTTCGTTGACCCCACCCAATGCGAGTACGGAAATACTGGAAAGCAGCGTTGCCATGAAAACCATGAACAACTGCAGCGGTCCACCCATGGGTACCGCTTGCACGATTTCATTGCCCTGAATTAGTTGACTGCTGAAGTCCAGCCACTGGGCATTGTCCTCAGCATGTTGCCGCGTAATGATAAATCCGACTCCGGTAAAAAGTCCGCCACTCGACGCGGCCAAAACTCGACTGATCAAGACAAAAAGCAGGAGCGCCACGACGGGGGCGAAAGCAACCACTAAGTGGCGCTTAAAGCCAAAGCGCGCCTTACCGGCGCGCAAGCGAGGTGCAACAAGGAAAGACAGTGCAAGCGCGAGAAGGAACAGTCCCGTCAGAACAAACTGCAGTGAGAGCAGAGTTAAGAGATTCCCCAGATCAGCCCAGAAGGAGACGAATGCGCCGACGAGAGCAAAGAGACCGCCGACGATTCCCACGGTCCAGGTCAGATTCCTGGTGATCAGGTAACTTGCGACCGGCAGCCCGAGGAATGCGACTAAAAAGAGCAGGTTGCTCATGTATCTCCTAAGAAGCGGCACCTACAGGGGGGTAGGAGCGTTGCCTAAGTCTAATTGTTCCTATTAACACTGTTGCCGCTGCTCCAAATGCGAAGGACGCGGCCACAATTCCCAGTGAAGTCGCCAGCACCGTGTTCCACACCACCACGCTCGCGACCGCAACGAGCGTGAGCACGACCACACTCGAGATCACCAGCGGACCGCGGGCACCCTTAAACGGCAGTGCCACCAGCGGGACCGCCAAAAGCAGGAATGTTGCTTTGTACGCGTAACCGAAACCACCCACCAGGACGCTGATGAGAAACAGTGAACTCCCACCGATTGCCAACATTGCTCGCGGCGTGGCGACAAAGTTGGAACCAAAGCCACGCTTGAGAATCCCGCGACCCCAGGCAACCCCCCACAACACCGCGACCAGGGCTGAGACAAACACCGCGAGATCTGCAAGCGAGTAGGTCGCCGAATCACCGTCGCCACCCCACATCCGTGCGACGAGGGGAACCCGACCAAGAACCACGAAGTCACCGAGATCCACCATTGCACTGTTGGCGTCCAGTGAGAGCTTGACGTTTTCCCAGGTGAGGACAACAAACACGGAGACTGCAACAAAGAAGCCGACCAGCACGGTCCACCCGTATCGCAATTTCAATGCCGGAATCAGCATAATTCCCAGCACGAACGGGTAATACTTCCAGGATCCAACCAGCCAGAATGCACCCGCTGCAGCCCACCACGCCCACAGAGCGTTCCACCTGCGGGTAAGGAAGACTGCAAAAGCCGCCGCCCAAATCACAAACAGGTCAAAGTTCCCGCGCTCAAGAATTAACAACCATGGGGCGCCAAACATCGCGATCAGCAGAACGATTTGTCCGCGAGCACCACTTAATCGCGCGATCCAGAAAATAACGATCACGGAAATCAACATGGCGGTGACACCCAGCCACACGGAGTTACGTGCACTCATCAGGTCAAATGGCACATATTGCAACCACAAAGAGCCCGGTGCGTAAATGGAAGGGTCGGCGAGGCAACCGTTATTAGCGGCATACACGTCAACACCGGCAGCGGCGCAGTCCACGCTCTGCAGCACCAAATTCAAATCCCAAAACGGAACAATCCCCTGAGGAATGCGCAAGCCTTGATAGATCGCGGTCGCTGCTGGGGCGTTACCTACTTGCACCAACAACCACGGACCAATTGAGAGCACCAATGAGACCCCTGCGATCAAATACGGGGCAACGGGTCGCAACGCAAGGTCAAATTGAGTCAATAGCACCGGCAGTATAAAAGCGGCAACACTCACCAGTAAAGCTGTCAATGACAGGGCTGGAATGAGCGGGTTGAGTTCGGCTTCACCGATCCGGAAAATCACAAAAAGATTGATCACAATCAAAGACAGGAAAGTGAAGACGCCCAATACCTTTATAACGCGCACGCCCGCATGCTACGCGATCTAACAGGTCTGCCTGACAGAATAGAGACATGAGTGCGTTGATTTCCGTTGTGATTCCAGTTTTCAACGGATCTCCACATATCAAAGACTCACTTGAGTCAGTCCTCCAGCAAACACACGCCAACATGGAAATCGTCTTGGTTGACGGTGGCTCAACCGACGGTTCCCGCGAGTGGATCTTTGAGCAAAGCGATCCACGGATCCGGGCAATGGTGATGCCGCACGGGATCTCCGCTGCAGAGAACTGGAATGCCGCCTCACATGAAGCGAGCGGCGAGTACATCAAACTTCTCTGCCAAGACGACATCCTTTATCCTCACGCCCTCGAGCAACAATTAAGTGAACTTGAAGCTCACCCGAATGCAAGTTTTGCTGTTGCTCGCAGAGATATTGTCGACGCCCGTGGGAAAATGATCTACCGAAATCGTGGTCTTCGAAACATGAAACCTGGACCGATGACCGGCATGACCGCCCTTGAGATTTCTTATCTCAGCGGGACCAACAATTTGGGTGAGCCGGTGGCGATCCTGTTTCGCCACGAAGCCCTGGACGCGGTACTTAATTGGGATGATCAGCGTCCATTCCTACTTGATCTAGATCTCTACACAAAAGCATTACAGACACAGTCGATCGTGGTGAGCACAAACTCAATCGGTGCTTTTCGCGTGAGCAGTAGTTCGTGGTCCACTCGATTGGTTGAGGAACAAACCAACCAACTCCGCGCCTGGCAGCACGAGGTCGCCGAGATCCTGGACCCCGCGCCCACCCGAACCAAGAGAATTCGCGCTGAACTGGCGCTGCACCAACAGTCGTGGCTTCGCCGTATGGCTTACCGGGTGCTCAAACTCCGCGGCAACTTCACCTCCCAAGGCACTGCGGGTAGATTGACACCGTGAGCGAACCAGTTGTTGACCCGCTACCGGAGCCGGACAATAACTATGGCGGCCGAGGAATTGACGACTTTCACAAGCGCGGGATTTACGCTTCCGTTAAAAAAGCGATCCGAATGCTCAACCCGGGTAAACGCCGATTGCTCATTCTCGCCGCATCCTTCCAGATTTCCCTGGGTTTACTGGATCTAGTGGGAATCGCCCTTGTGGGCCTGGTCGCAGCCGTCGCTGTGTCAGGTGTCGGCGTCACCGAAATCCCCTCCCAAGCACAGAGTATTCTCAACTTCATTGGTCTTGGTTCCATGACCGTTTCCCAGCTCGCGGTAATCCTCGCCCTTTCCGCTGTCACGATCCTGGTGCTGAAAACCGGACTCTCCGCACTCATGTCTCGAAAGATCATGGTTTTCTTGGCCAACCGTCAGGCCGAACTCTCGGTCAAACTTGCCCGCAACTTCCTCAGCCGCCCACTCGTGGTTATCCAGCAATGGACGACAAGCGAAGCCACCTATGCTCTCGGAATAGGAGCATCCGCGGGGACGGTCGCCCTTCTTGGCGCCGGAATTACAATCGTTGCGGAAGTATTCCTATTCACAATCGTGGGATTGAGCCTGTTGCTCTTTGACCCAATCCTGACCATCACCGCATTCGTTTTATTCCTGACAATTGTTTTAATTCTCCAGAGATACCTTGGGCGCTGGTCAGCGCGTAATGCCCAGGTAATGACTGATGCGAACATTGCAACTCTAACAATCGTCGCCGAAGCTCTCGCGACCTACCGAGAGTCCACGGTGCTCAATCGCCGTGATCTTTATGTCGCAAAGTTTGAAGCCATTGCGCACACGAATGCCCGCACCGGCGCGCTTTCGGCTTACATCATGGAGATTCCAAAATACGTTTTGGAGGCTTCCCTCTACCTTGGTATTTTAGTCCTGGCGGTCGTGCAGTTCCTCACAAAAGACTGGGGAGAGGCCGCCGCTACGACCGCACTTTTCCTTGCCGCCGGTAGTCGAATCATCCCGGCGCTGTTGCGACTGCAAGGCGCTGGAATCACAATTCGTAACGCGTCGATTCAAGCCCAACCAACATTTTTCATGTACGACTACCTCAATGCGCTGCCCAACAGCGACATCAATACTTCTGCGCGGATCACCGCCGAAGAGATTCACAAAAGCATCGAGTCCGGTTACCCAGATTTCAACGCAGACATTGTTATGCGAAATGTTGAATTGCGTTATGAAAATGCAGCCAGCCCAGCAGTCACCGGGATTTCATTCAGTTGCAAGGCCGGTGAGTCGATCGCTCTCGTCGGGAGCACTGGTGCCGGCAAGTCAACACTCGCTGACTTAATCCTTAGCGTCCTTGATCCCGACAAAGGCGACGTACTCGTTGGTGGCGTAACCCCCCGAGACGCAATTAACCGTTGGCCCGGTGCAATCTCCTATGTCCCCCAAAGTGTCGCCCTCACAATCGGAACCGTTCGTGAAAACGTGGCAATGGGGCTTCCTAGGGACTTAATTGACGACTCCCTAGTGTGGGATGCCCTTCGCCGCGCCCACCTCGCAGACTTTCTTGTTGACTTCCGCGAAGGGATTGACACCAACGTTGGTGAACGAGGATTCAGGCTTTCCGGAGGTCAGCGCCAGCGCCTAGGAATTGCCCGCGCCCTGTACACCCGCCCGAAACTTCTCGTCCTCGACGAAGCAACCAGCGCACTAGATTCGGAAACCGAACAGGCGATTATTGACATGCTCGGTGAACTTGAGTCTGAAGTCACCACTGTCACGGTCGCCCACAGGCTTGCAACAGTGCGCCGGGCCGACCACTTGATTTACCTTCGAGAAGGTCACTCAATTGCCCAGGGGACATTCGAAGAAGTCCGCGCACTAGCCCCTGATTTTGATCGGCAAGCATCCCTGTTGGGTCTGTGACCGCCACCATGTTGTTTCTCACGATTCCCACGGCCCACTCCCACCCGGAATTACTGCAAGCAATCATCAACGAAGCTTCCGTGCCGCGTGAACGCATAATTCTGGTCGCCACCAAACCCGACCTCACCCTGCCTGAAGGCTGCGTGATTATTGAAGATTTTGGGCCGCCCAACATTCAACGCTGGTGGAACACCGGGATCGAAGAAGCTACCCATCGTGGCGCCACCGCCGTCGCGGTGCTCAATGACGACCTCACAATCAACGACCAAACCCTGCCAACGCTGCACCAGAAACTCCGAGAAACCAACGCAACGATTGCAACCCCGACCCGAGCCGATTGGGGGGCCGGTCACTACACCAACACAAACCTTTTCCCCTACACGCCTGTTATTTGGGGTTGCCTGTGGATGGTGGACACAACAAAGGGTTTACGTCCGGATCCGCAGTACGTGTGGTGGTACGGCGACTCTGACCTTGATATTCGTGCGCGGCGAGATTACGCGGGAATTGTGAGTGCGGATGTTTACTACGAGCACTACTTCCCAGGCGAGGGCACGGGCGCGAACCAAGATTTGGTAGAACAGACCCACCGCGACGGTGAAACCTTCGAGCGCAACTACGCTGATTTCCTCAGAACCAGCCGGGCCACTCCACCGCGAAAACTTTATATTCAGACCCAACAATTTGCCGGGCGTTCACAACCCGAATCCACTTACCGTCAGGACTTCCGCGACTACGTTGCAACCCAAGGTGACCCGACCCGAGATCGAATCGTGCTCCTTGAGCCAAACGCTGATCTGCGCCACGAACTTGCACAACTATGGAGCAACTGGGGGAATGTTTTGCTTCTCGGTATCGATCTATCGGCCTCTCCCACTGACAAATTGCAAGAAATAATTAGTCAAGTTACCCCGGGCGCCGACTTGGAGATGGTCGCCTTTGATTCTCAAGGCCTCAGCCTTCCTGACATGTCACTCACACAACCCAAACCCCGCGAGTTAATTGCGTGTTTCATTGATTCAACTGAGCAAACGTTGCGGGAGCAAGCGAATGACTGTGGTCTCACGTATATTGGGCAGGCGTGGGGAAGTGACCGCCTTCACGCTGTGTTTGGCTCAAGTAAGCCGGGTCGACTAGTAGGAGTGGTCAACAGGGCCACGTCGTCTTTGCGGAAAAAAAACAAGAATCGCTAGTTGGCGCCTTCTTTCCAACCCTTGGATGCACCCCGAACCGATCAGTCACCCGTGGCGCGCCTCTTTACCACCTCGCTCTACTAGCCCTCCCCTAGACTCACGGAGTGCCAGTGGGTAAGGAACTTCAAGTCAGTGTCGTGATTCCGGTCTATTCCGGTGAGGCGACTTTGCCAACCTTGGTCAACGAACTTAATAAATACACCGGCCCAACAACCACGAAGGCCGGACACACGTTCACCATCTCTGAAGTGATTCTGGTGTGGGATCGCGGACCTGGCAAGAGTGACTCGACAATCCGTGAACTGGCCCAGGCGTACGACTTTATTCGTCCGATTTGGCTAAGCCGCAACTTCGGCCAACACGCGGCAACCTTGGCCGGTATGACTTCAGCCCAGGGCGACTGGATCGTCACCATGGACGAGGACGGTCAACAGGACCCGCAATTTATCGGTGACATGATCGATCGCGCCTACCAGGAAAGTGCGCAGTTGGTCTACGCCGCACCGACCAACGAAGCTCCGCACGGCTTCCTGCGCAACACCGCCTCTCGCCTCACCAAGTGGTTCTTTGTCACCGTTTTGGCCGAAGGTGATTTCTCCGAATTCAACAGTTACCGACTGATTCAAGGTGAGGTGGGACGCAGTGTTGCCGCTTACACCGGACCCGGGGTCTACCTCGACGTTGCTTTGAGTTGGGTTGTCGCAACAGTTGCCGAGCAACCGGTTGTCAGCCGCACCGAGGGTCGACCCGCCAGCAACTACTCGATCACTAAACTCATGGCCCATTTCTTGCGGTTGGTAATTTCCTCTGGCACTAGACCACTTCTCTTCGTCTCAATTCTTGGTTTGCTATTCGTAGTTCTCGGTGCGGTTCTCACCATTTGGATTGTGACTAATGCGATTACCGGCGACGTACCAATCGGTGGTTGGGCTTCCACCATGGTTGCGATCCTCGTTGTCGGTGGCGGAACGCTGCTCAGTTTGGGAATAATCGCGCAATACGTTGGTGCGGCAACCAACATGTCACTGGGCAAGCCCCTCTACGTTGTCACCCGTGACCCCAAGGACACCTTTGACAACTGACACTTTGATCTGGACAGTCGGATCTGGTGGGTTGATCGGCTCAGCCATCAATCAGCGCTCGGGAAACCCGTTCACGGCGACACCCATCAATTGGTCGCACCCAGTGCGATCTATCACCGACCTCACCACCAATCTCGACAATTTCACCCTTCAAAGTGCCGCGTACAGCAGCTGGGCAATCATTTGGGCGGGCGGATCCGCGACAACCGCGAGTTCTCCCGAACAAGCCCAAGCCGAACTTCACGTCTTCACTGAATTCACCAGCTACCTCACCCAACAGCGGCACACATCACGCGGATCATTTTTCCTTATTTCCTCAGCCGGGGGTGTGTACGCCGGGTCAAGTGATCCACCATTCACCGAGGAAACAATCCCGCAACCTTTGGGGACCTACGGCAACCTCAAACTCGACCAGGAAAACCAAGCAACTAAAGCCTTGGCCACTAACCCAAACATCAACCTGACAATCTGCCGGGTCAGCAACGCCTACGGCCCTGGGCAGGACTTGAACAAACTCCAAGGGCTGATCTCGCGCCTGGCTGTGTCAACGCTCAAGCGGGAACCACTGAATCTGTTCGTCCCGCTGAGCACGGTTCGAGACTTTATTTTCACCGCCGACATTTCCCACCGAGTCCACGAACTGGTCAAACAACCGGATGAGCAGGCAAGGATTCGAATCATTGCCTCAGAACAACCGACGTCCCTGGGCTATCTACTGAAAGTGTGTCAAGGGGTCTTCCACCGCAAAATCCCAATCGCCATGGGCACCCACCCAAGTTCAAGTGCCCAAGCTCCAAACCTGCGCTTTCGAAGCCTCTACAAAGATTCACAGCCACAGATCGAACTCACCCAGCTCCCCATCGGTGTGAAGGCGGTATTTAACGATATTGCAATGCGACTAGCCCAACAAAAATAATTAAAATTGAAATTTATTTCCCACATCAAGGACCTAGTGATCCGAAACTCTAGAGCCCAAAGTCTGCTGATGAAAACACAGGTAATACGTCGAAATCCTTGCGGAAAATGCAGCCGCGTCGGGCGTGATAGCTCAAAGGATTTTTTAAAAACGGATCTAGTTCACCGACACCGATCAGTCGATCTGC
>Ga0209390_10010875_pt1 | contig 10560 bp, 2 predicted proteins | sample BON01_FD_187212 | JGI IMG/M metagenome (GOLD analysis project Ga0209390, IMG submission 187212) | Freshwater microbial communities from Lake Bonney liftoff mats and glacier meltwater in Antarctica - BON-01 (SPAdes) (version 2) | ecosystem: Environmental > Aquatic > Freshwater > Ice > Glacier... | reverse complement strand
TCACCGGTTCGTCTCGTCCATAGGGCACTCTCTTCCTTGATACGCCAGGAGTTGACATATGAGTTTGGGGAGTGACGGGGGCGTTTAACCAAACCGGCCCGGGTGTATGCAAAGGGGCTGATACGGGGTTGGGGTTACCAAAGGCGGCTAGGCCATTAAAATAAGCCTGGAGCTCAGCCGAGTGGGTAGTGGCGGGGACAGGAGGGACCGTGGAGGTTCGCTGATAATGGCGTGTAGGCTCGTCTGGGTCAAACCGGGTGTGGCGCTGCGGTAGAGGGTTAGCGGCGGTCTCGTCTTGAGCACGCATTTCAGCTAGCTCTACGTCCTTAAGTCTCTTTCGCTCCGCGTGAGCTGCCCGTAGGTCCCTAAGTTGGGCCTCCTGGTTTAGGATCTCGTACTTCTGGATTTCGAGCATAAGCTTACGTTCCTGATCGTAAACCGCCTGTTCGCGAGCATGGAAGCTCTTCTCTGACCGAAGGTCATCGGAGACAGAAGCGTTACTCCCTGCATACGCGCTAGCGGGGTGTGGCACCGTAGGAATAGGTCCGTAAGGGGCTTTGACAAGTACGGGTACGTGGGGAGTGGTGGCCGCTATCGGCACGTGTGGAGTGGTAGCAGCTACCGGCACGTGTGGAGTGGTGGAGATAACAGGCACGTGGGGAGTGGTGGCAATAACAGGCACGTGGGGAGTGGTGGCAACTACCGGCACGTGTGGGCCAGGCCCTAATCCTAACCCTAATCCTAAATTCGACCATAACGGGGCTGGGGCGGCGACGGGTTCCGATCTGGCACTCGAAAGGGAGCCATGGGACACGAGATCGCCGTTAGGGTCATACCACGGGACTTGGAAAACGTCGTATCCACTGTCCATCTGAGGGTTTGGGGGAGGGTAGGGAGCCGGCGTAGAAGGCCTAACGTGTGGGGATGATAGTCCACTAAAAGCCGGGGGAGCCATGGGTTGAAGAGATGGAATGAGGGGCGCTGTTCTTTCGGCTGGCGCAGCGAGAATAGGGCAAGCAAAGAGCTGCCCCTGTTCAGGATTGAAAGCTCTCCTAGGAGGTCCTGGTGGAACACCGGGTGTGTCAGAAGGGCCATATTCAGGAGCAAATTCAGGAGTCCTGGCTTCTCCCCCCCTTAACGGAGATGCTTCATCCTCGGAGTTATTGTAAGAGCCTCCCGCTGAAGGTGGAATCGAAATAGGTTCAGAGTTACGATCGCTGTTATATGTACGCCGCATTTTGTTTACCCGCCTGGAATGACGAGCATGCAAGTCGAGGCCGAACTTAGAACGAGCGTTCGTTAGTACTCTAGTAGCTTCGCGACGAAGTACGTCGGGGGAGTCATCTATTTCTTTGAACATCGCCGAGTAGCTACGCGAAGCGGCGCTAAAGGCGTAACGGGCGCGACTCATAAGACTAGCCGAGGGTGAAAAAAATGAGCAAATGGAGCCTCGCGCATGTGAACTCCCATGTGAAGAAGAGTCAGATAGCGACTCGCTATCGGATTCATCGTAATCACTGGCCGGAGCAGAGGCTGGGTTCGAGGGTGGTGGAGCCTCGGCTTCGTGGTTCATACGGGGAAGAACGTGGGAACTAGATGAGGGAGTCTCACCAGGCTCATTCTCCATACGGACTATGAAAACATCTTCCTCAGTGTGTGGTGGGAGTGGTGTAACTGGAGGCGTGCTGCGTACACTGTGTGTGTCCAGCACTGAAAGTGTTCCAGGTGGAGGAGGGTCGTTACAATCTGCAGCATAATATGCGGCCCGAAGAAAGATATTAACATAATTCTCAGGAATTGGAGTGGGCAGCAGCACCAATGGAATGTGTGTAGGTGTATCTGTAGTCGCCGGAGGCGCCGGGTGGGAGGGTGGGTGAATCGCCAAAGGTGCTGGCTGGGTGGTCAAAATGGAGGGGGAGCCCGGAGGCGTGCCGTAACTAATAACAGATTCCGAAGCTGAAGGAGGATTGGAAGGCGGGGGCACAGCGCAGGAACAGGAAGGCGGGGGCACAGCGCAGGGACAGGAAGGCGGGGGCACAGCGCCGTCGGCAAGCGTAGTAAACTGGGTACATGTTAACTCCAACACGGAAGAAGTGACTGGAAGGTTAGCCATTCTCTCCTTACAGGTCATACCACAAAAATCGTAGTGGCCCGTAGTGGAGTAATAAAAGACGAGGTTCCTACAGCTTGGAAAGCCACACTTTATATCTCCTGGTCCTGCTTTAGGTTTATCACCGTATTTATTTGCCAATTTGGCGTGGTTAATACAGCAAAAATCGTAAGCAAGGAGTAGGTCCGGTTTGAAGTGGACCGGACGTTCACATTCCGGGAGGGCGCACCTGGTTTTAGAGCGGAGCGCCTGTAGGTACTTGAGGTGGCTACGGCTACAACAGAGGGACGCTGTACCCTTGATAATAAAGGCATCCTTGTCGCAGTTCTTAAGTGCGCACTGAGGAACTGCCGGGGGTGAATGGTGTCGAGTGGCCATGGGGTGGTTACGTGGCACGGTGAGCCTGGGGAGCTGATTGATATGAAGTTGCACGATAGTCTCCTCTATCTGGCGCTCGAGCTCAGCATCCTCGGCCATAGTGATCGCGTTAAGTTCGCGTATTCTACGGTCATTCTCACCGTGGAGCGCCTCATACTTATCCTCTTTATCACGAGCCTCCTTAGTGAGTTTGAGACGTCGAATAGATTCAATATCCGACTTCGTCTGCACTAAAGGGGTAACGCGGCGGGAAGTAGGTCCTGTGGGAAGGTTGACCACGGCGTCTCTGCACGGTATACAAGTTTGCATATCGGGAGGCGAGCCGGGAGGCGATGGTGGTGGAGGTGAATCAGGAGGCAGTGGCGGGGGCACACAGTCGTTGCTATTATCACCCGTCGAATAATAATCTTCCCAAAAATCAACATCTCCCCCCACGTGGGCGGCTGGGTTATTCAAACCAGGAGGTATGTCGATCTTATTACCACACTCATTTGCATGAGCACTATCCGGGTTGAACCCGAGGTTGTGTTGCGGTAGGGTGGAAGAAGATTGCGGAGCGGGGGAGGTGGTGCTGCCTTGGGAAGTGGAACCCTGTAGGCCACTAGAAAGCCTTCCCATGGCTCGAAATAGCTCGCTAGAGCCTGGGGTCTCTCCAGGCTTGTCCTTTCTCTTCTCATTCTCCAGGGGTTTATCGTCCGGCGGAGGGGGAGGTGGAGGTGGGGATGAAGTGCTGGAGTCAGTGTCGGCCCTAATAAGCCTAACACACCAAAATTTCTCAGGGGGTCCGGGCCCGCCATCCTCCGCGAGATTCCTGCTAATCGGGCCTTCTGAGACCAAGTATATGGATTCCTTATTGGGTTGACATGCCCAATGAATTAATCCCACCTCGCATACGTTCCAACACGATGTAAGTGGTGTTGGTCCGCTTTGGTATGCCCACGAGTGTAGGTAAGCGGCGAAGAACGTGTCATTTCCAATAGGAGTTGGACCCATGTTCGTCCACTCCTCCTCGGCGTGAAATAGAAGCTCTTCTACCGTCCACCATTCATCGTGCGAGGATGATGGTTGTTTCAGCAAATTGGTGACGATTCTACTAAGGATGGCGTCGGCAAATAAAGCCATTTCGAGGGTTGCGTGCGGAGCGGGTTTAGTGACCGGAGTGGAAACATCGTTAATCCTGAGGCGCCATCTATTTCCTGGGTGAGAAACAGATGGATAGGATTCAAAGCAAATGTAGGTAATGTTGTTCTTAGGGAACTTGGCCCATTGAAGCAAACCGATACATAAGATGCAATGATCATCCCCGATGGTGACCGAATAATCCGCGGCACACAAATATAGGTACCGACGGAATAACCATACCTCGTACTTTTGGCTCGCGGTCATACTTTCGGCTAATTCCGTGAGGTGCCCTATAAGTTCGCTAACGGTATAGGAATCCTGTTCCGTTGGCCCTTGACAGCAAAGTAGATAGGTAACTGCACTACCGAGGAGAGGATTGACCGTGGATCTGGGTCGGGACGCGGTGTAAACGGGTCGGAATGAGCCGAGGTGCCATCCGGGTTATTCCTAAGAATAATGGGCAGCCCTTTATCGTCCCGGGAAGGCGGAGGTGGCGGTGACAGTTCTGAATCGTCGCAATCATCTCGGGGAGGCGAATGTGGCGGTTGTGAATCGTTGCTGGATGATTCGTCGGGTATCGGGAGGGTCCCGTCAGGGAGCTTGAAATGATATCTCTCTCCTATACTGAGATCATGGAGCGCCTCCAATTCGAAAACCATCACAAGGTGTTGCTACTCTGGTAGTCTGGCCCAATTATACAAACCGGTGGCAAGAATAGCTCCTTGGTCTGTAGGCGGGGTGAGACCAATGGTTCCCAACGCCTCTAAATAGTTGGTTAGACATTCAGAGGTTGCAACCTCGCTAGACCTGTAACTACCGTGATCTGGGAGGTGTACCCCTCTCTCTAATAGATCGTCAATCGACCACCACTGGCCGTTAGGTGGCTGTGGCTGGTGTAATAAACCGATGATTATATTACGAAGGGCGTTTCCGGCCCCGGGAGAAGGATTAAAGTCTAAAGAAAGAAAAATCCTGTCGGTGGACAGGTTGATCAGCCTCGGTAGTCTTCTAACTATAGCCCTTCCGCCTGGCACCACAACCGGTGGAGTAGGGGCGTATCGGCGGCGCCCCAGCGCCAGCTAAGGAAGTGATTATTTCCCGGGTGTTGGTCGATAAGTAGCGAAACCGGAGCTTCACTGACAGGGATACCCAAGGTGGCGATGCAGCGTTGATTAATAGCGAGATTGGCCCAAGCTATAAATCCATTACAAGTGGCGTGGTCGAAGGTATCCACTCTTTTAGGGTGGATGCAACCAACTCGAGCAAGGGAATGCAAATAGGTAACAAGGCCGTTGCATTCCTCTGGTTGAGTGTAATCCAGGAAGTGGGCGAGGAGTTCACTAACCGACCGCCACATCTTTCGGCTCTTGAGTAGCGTGGGGACCCTTTGACTGAGGATAATGTTGGGATGGGTGCCTGGGAAAAGCCAGCCGGGCTTCAAGACATTAATCGGAGGTGGTTGGGCGAAGTTGAAGGATCCTTCCGCCCACCTATGTCCATTAACATCAGGAGGCCTACGTGGGTCAGAGGGATAAGAAGAAGCGGAGGAGAAAGGAGGGGATGGGCGAACCGGGGAGCTCGGGAAGTCCTTCCGACGTTTACCGTTACTCCTATCTTTCTGGGACCGACCTGCCGGGGCAGAAGCGCCTTTAGCGGGACTCTTACCGTTTAGCTCGAGGCCCCATCTATTGCAGTGAAAATCCGAGTTAGCGTTGAGTTGAACGATTCGGAAAAGGTGTCGATTTTCGACACTTCCCGCCCAACGAAGCAATCCTACGCTAGCTACATTAAACCGATTATCTTCATTTACTTGGTAACTAACAACGTCGTTAGCGATGTCATACAAGAATCGCGTGTAAACAGCGCGTGTGCTTATATGTTGCAAGTCCATGGATGCCGTGGTGCGCACTGTACGGTCTAATAGGCTCCGAAGTGGCCAAGCGTATCCGCTCCCGTCTGGACACCTGTCCTCGAGGAGTGTTCGAACATACTGTCTAAGCTTCGCGCCGGCGGCGTGTCGGACGTGTAGCGGGAACGGTTGGCTTATTAGTTCATCCCGCTCGTCGCGCATAAAACACTCCATGCAATGGGCACCGCAGAACGTCAGGGTAGTATGTTTCCTGACCACTCTATGACGGAACTGGCCGTTATGGAGTCTACAAACGTTCTCGCACTGACTCGCGTGATCCGAAAAGTGGCACCGAATATGTAAGTCGGGAAGACCTCTACCGGGGTAAATCGGGGGTGGTGGTGGTCTACTCTTATCGTCATCGCCTCCCTCCCAGTGCCCGTAGCCGCCGTTCTGGTGGTAAGGCCTAGAGGGGGTGTGTGATGAACGTGAAGGAGTGGAATGGTGTGCACCAGCTGAACGATGTCGACGGCTGGGCCCGGGGTCACCCCCGGCGCAGCTACGGGGTGTTTTACAGCGGTTAGCTCTACGCGCTTCCTTGCGTGGGCTTGTAGGGATAAACCGAAGGACGGAGTAAGATAGGACGGAATGAAGGGAACCAGATAGGGGTCGGTCGGGTTCATGCGGGGAGATGGTCGGTTTGGGGGTGACTGGGGGCAAGGTTGCTCCACGGACGTCACTCGTCCCGACTACCTCGGGCACGAAACCGGCACAGCTACGGGGGGTCTTGCGAAGAAGGTTAGCTCTACGCGTTTCCTTGTCGCGAAGGTTAGCCCTGCGCGTTTCCTTGTGAGAGTATGGGTGGAATGCGCGGAGTTTGCACCGGATACGATGGTGGCGGTAGCCACCGGTCATCACCGCCGCCCAAGATGGTGGAACGAAGGGAACAGCTAATACCGGGGGGGGTGATCCGGGGACCATAAAAGGCCCATCCTTAGTAGCGATTAAACGCTCCTGCTCTTAAAGCAGATGGTTATGGTTAAGGGTGGCGGCCTTAACCTGCCGCTGGACGGCCCGGGATAGGAGAACCGAATCTGGCGCCGGAGTGCGCTTAAGAGCTGGCTTCTTAGCGGAGAGGCCAGGCTCGCCTAAATTAAGGGAAGCAGGCACCGTTTGCCTAAGGTGGAGTATGAGTTTCTTCGAGCCAAAAGGCTCGGGACGATCCTCTGAAATAAAGAGCAGATGGGAGTTTAGCTCCTGTACGGCAGAGGTGCGTAAGACGGAAGGCGCCGTTTGGCTAACACGACGCGCTACAGAGACGTGGGTGGCTAAGATCCGGTTGTCCTTGACGGCCTTTAAGGTAGAAAGTTCCCCTGTAGCATAAGAGATGGCGACAAGGTTACGTTTCCTAAGGCGTCCGTGCCGAGAAGAAGTGGTTGTATTGGTAATGGTAGCGCGGGCTGCGAGATTTAACGCTATGGCTTCCGAAATTGGAAGTTCCGTCTCAAGGTCCTTTCGATAACGAGATAGGCAAGCGGTGCTACGCAACCGGCTACGGTAAGTGTTCCCGGCTGTGATTTGGGCACCAGTGAGGGGAACCTGCATCGGGGGAACTGCCTCGAGTGGGGAAAGGGTCGGTTCGGGGGTGACAGGGGGCATCGCTGCTCCACAGGCGTCACCCGCCTCTGTGACCTGGGGAAAGATCATGGGATCAAGGGGGTCAGGCATGGGTGGGATACCCGCGGTGGGCGCTTGGTCCGCCTCGACGATCTTGGGCAAGGGGGTGGGTGAAATAGAAACCGCCTTCGGGGTGTTGCGCGCGTTCTTCGCGGCCTCTTTTTCTAGCCGGCTCATACAAGGGGTTTGTGGTGTAATCTGACGGGGAGCTAGGGCGAGTGGTTTGGGGGTGGAAGGCTCTGACCCATCCAGAGTGGGAGCGGCCTCGGGGCCTGTGGTTAAGGTGTGAACGTAGTGAGAATATTTGGAATTCTTGAGTTTCTGGTCGCGATGGTAAGCGCGATTATCCTTGGCGGTAAATACGTTGGGAGCATCGTATACTACGTAGGTGATGGGTGGTAGCACAGGCGGGGAAATAATCCCGTCATCTGTGGTAAGATTCTTCTTCTTCTTCTCGCGCTGCCTCTTCTTTGACCCCTTGACCTTCGTGGCCAAGAGAACGGGGTCGGAAGAGGTGTCGCCGCTAAATATGGTATTATTAGCAGGCTGGGCCTTAGTCCCAGCAGCTGCATTTGGCTTAATACCAGATTTGACGGGAAGATCGACGGGCGAAGGAGATGGGCTCGTCCCGCACTCGTACGGGTAGCTGCCGGAGAGCGGGGTGCGGTCGATAGAAGAGATGCTCTTGGAGTTGCTCTTGGGGTCGTTCGTTGAAGCGGCCGACGCTCCCACCGGGATGGGTGAGTCGTTCGTCGAAGCGGCCCGAGAAATGGTTGCGGGGGAAGCGGAATCGACGACCGGCGAGGCAGCGTTACCTGGGGTAACGCCGCCGGGATGGGCTGGCAGGGCGACGGAAGGAGCGACACCGTCGAAAGGAGCAGCGCCGGCCGGGGTAGGGACTGGAATGGAAACGGAGAGAGCGACAGCGTCGAAAGGAGCGACGCCGGCCGGGGTAGGGACTGGAATGGAAACGGAGGGAGCGACAGCGTCGAAACGAGCGACGCCGGCCGGGGTAGGGACTGGAATGAAAACGGAGGGAGCAACAGCGCCGAGAGGAGCGACGCCGGCCGGATGGAATGGCATCCCGTTTCTGTCGTAGGCCACGCCTTCCCAGGGCAGGAGGGGCACGGCGGCAGACGGGACGGAGGGGGTAACGGGGGAAGCGACAGCGTCAAGAGAGGTAACACTGGCGGATGGATGGAAGGAAGAGCGGGTGGGACGACGGACGGCGGGGGCGGCCGAACGGATGGAAGGGCGGCCGGCAGAGCGGACGGCAGCGGATGGAACGGATGGGACGGATGGAACTGAAGTCCCGCACTTGGCAGACCGCCTGGCCCGACCTTGTGCGGTCTTCCCGACGCATTTCGTCCAGCCCTCCTCGTCGTCGACGGGAGGATCGGTCGTAAAGTGGACGTAGCGCTGGGAGATGGAGGCCTCGGACGCGTCGGCGCCCGCGTTCTCGACGATAGATGGTTGGGGAACGAGCGCGATGGCCGCGGCGCTGGCGCCCAAGTTCTGTGCTTGTGGAACTACGATTTGTCGAGCTCGTGGAGTCAGGGTGGTAGGGGGGAGTATGCAACTGGCATCGCGCGCGTCGCGCACGCGCTCGCAATCACACTCGCTGCAGGCGCTAACACACGCCGCGGCAACATGGCCAGCCGTCCCGCCCACGTCAGATGACGCGAGCGGGTTGATCGTCGACTGGAAGTTCATGACCCCTCTGGGTTGGTTGGTGTTCGGGCCGGAGCCCGCTGGCTCAAAAGACTGGGGCGCCGCCGGCATGGTAGCCGGGGCGCGAATTGCAATGGCTGCTGTTCTGGGTTGGTTGGTTGGGTTCGTCGAAGATGCTTAGTCGACACGCTGAGGCCGTCGCTCGGCTGAACTGTCGCGCATCCGTAATGGTCATTCACACGAATCTGGGTATATATCTATTATGAGGGGGTCGTTTATCTTAGAGAGTAAGGAATAAGGTTTAACCTTAGTTGTTACTCTGGAAGATAGACGATTATTCTGGGGGGTATAGGTGCATGTAAACCGTAACTGATTCCTGTGCTGATGATGACTGAGGCCGGTGGGCACTGGCCTCGTCGTCGGGTTTGACTGCCCAGGTACATCTCGGCAATACATATAAGCTGAGTGGCCGCGGTCAGTGTTCGTGAGAACACCAGCTCGCAGGGTCCTCAACTGCTTTATAAGGGGGATATAACTGGTTATCTATGGCGCTCGGCACCTTCCTGTTCCTGTATGTCGAGTTGGCCTTGTAGAGGTCGCCTCGTCGTGCCCGTGCCTGTAGTCGGCCTTAAAGTCGTAGCGTCGCCTCGGTGGCGGTACGTCTTGATTTACTGTCTACTAGGTGCTAAATGAAATGGTTATCTCGTCTTACCCCCAAGTACAGAGCTTAAGGTAATACCTTAGGGCTCTATATCTCTCGCGGATGCGACACCCCCCAACTAAGATCGAAACTCCGTTGAGCAAGCATACCTAAGTATGTATACTGAATCCGATACTAGACAAGTGGAGGCTAAATAGAATAATAAGATAAAATTAAAGTACTACCGAATAGGTCTCCAATGCTTTTTATAGATAAAGTATAGTGACGTACACTACTGGGTGTCGCAACATGTATCCAGTAAGAACGGCCGTGCCATTACTATAAGTATCTACGCATGTCCCGGTTCTATTTCACCGCGTACAGTAATCATAAACTAAATACCTATATAGCTCCAAAGGTAACTATATATATAGAATAAAAGATAAAATAAGATAGAAATAAATTAAAAATAAAATAAAGCTTGAAACTAAAAAAAAAAATCCGTGCGACTTGTGGTCGGAAGAGAATAATTTGTGATAACACATGAGTTATCATCCGATCTTGGTTTGTATTATCTAACTAGATGGGCTAGGTTTAGATAACATCACCTTGTTGTTTTTGTGTTTCTTACCTACTGGTTTCGAAACGATCGGTATAATTAAGCTCCGCCTTCCGGGCTTTGGAGTTTAATTTTGTTTCCTGCCTACTGGCTTTGAAACGTCTGGTTTAAAGCGAATAATCTTCGATAACACATGAGTTACCGTGCGATCTTGGTTTGTATTATCTAACCAGCTGGGCTAGGTTTAGATAATATCACCTTGTTGTTTTGTGTTTCTTACCTACTGGTTTCGAAACGATCGGTTGAATTAAACTCCGCCTTCCAGGCTTTGGAGTTTAAACGTGTTTCCTGCCTACTGGCTTTGAAACTGGTTCCGATTAAATATCCCTATCATGAAATAAAAATTAATAACTAGCCTAAAGGCTACCGTTCGTATCGTCATACGTAATATCATTAAGGTGTAGGTCCGTATATATATAATCTTGTTAGCTAAACAAAATTATCATCCATTGGTAAAAATAGAACAGACTTAGCGAGGTATTGCTAAGTATAAA
>Ga0209390_10010872_pt1 | contig 10562 bp, 9 predicted proteins | sample BON01_FD_187212 | JGI IMG/M metagenome (GOLD analysis project Ga0209390, IMG submission 187212) | Freshwater microbial communities from Lake Bonney liftoff mats and glacier meltwater in Antarctica - BON-01 (SPAdes) (version 2) | ecosystem: Environmental > Aquatic > Freshwater > Ice > Glacier... | reverse complement strand
CGCCTTCCCTCCCTCCTTCCCCCGCCTGCTCCTTCCCCAGCTGCTGCAAATCAATCAAAGCCTTCACATGGCCAAGCACCGCCTCAAAATGCCCCACATGATGCTCCTCCTCCCCTACTCCCTCCCGTCCTCCCTCCCCTCCTCCTTCTCCCTTCTTCCCCACTAGCAGCACCAACCCAAGCAACTGCCCAGCCACCTCTCTAATCGGTGCCACCGTCGTCCCTAAGCTATAATCCCCAAAGCGATCCAGAGCCAACAGACACAAACAACGACACGCCACGTCCTCCCCCCATTGCTCCAACCAACGGCCCGTATGCTGCTGCTGCTGCTGCTGCTCCTGAAATACGTGTCCTCTTCTTCGCCAAGCTTTGAGCAAGGCCGTTAACCCTAAGACTGCTCCATGTCGTGTTTCCCAGTTGGCGTCAAACAAACGAACACTCAGGTGCTCCGCCAACCAGGGTAATGCCTGCTGCTGCTGCTGCTCGGTCGCCTCTCCCGCGGTTGGACCTCCTTTTGTTGCTGCTCCTGATGCTGCCGGCCCCATCTGCCCAGCAGCAGCAGCAGCAGCGGCAGCAGCAACAGCAGCGACAGCAGCAGCAGCGGCTTTTGCCTTGCTGGCTGCATTGTGGTATTGCTCGTTCCATTTCTGGACGAAGAGGATGGCTTTGATAATTGCTTCCTGTTGCTTGGGGGTGAGGGGGGCCTGGGCGGAGGAGGGCTTGCGCAGGCTGGAGAGCTGGTTGGTGATGAGGGTTTTCCACTGCGGGAGAGAGGGAGGGAGGGAGGGAGGGAGGGAGGGTCGAGTGAGGTCATGGCCCCTTTTACTAACGGGAGAGAAGGAGGGAGGGAGGGAAGAAGGGAGGGAGGCACGTACCTGCTCGAACTTCGTCATATTCTTCCCCTGTGCGGCCGGCTGGTGCTCGTCCACGTGATCCTCATAAAATCGAAACACCTCCAAATGGGGCCCCATGAGGGATTGCCGCGTTTGGGCCGGCCCTTGGGGAGGCTGTTGCTGCTGCTGCTGCTCCTCAGTCTCACCTCCCGAGGCTGGACCTCCATTTGCTGCTCCTGCTGCTGCTGCTCCACCTCCTCCCTCCTCTAGCACTAAATCTTCCACCTTTCGTTTTCGCCGACGTCTCCGCGATGTCCTTCTCGACGAACCATCTCCGTCCTCCTCCTCTTCCTCCTCCTCTTCCTCCTCCTCCTGCTGCTGCTGCTGCGCCAACAAATCCTCCTCCCCAATCCCGTAAAACCCCGCCAACTGATCCACCCCGCCCTCCTTCCCTCCCTCCTTCAACCTCGCCAAGGTCTTTCTTCTTTTCGCATCACCAGGCACCTCCAACAAACCCAACCGTTTGACAATCTCTGCTTTTTGCCGCTCAAGCTCCTCCCTCGACACACCCTCCCTTGCCCTATCCAGTTGATATTCTTCCCCTGTGGAAGCCACTAATGGCTCACCATCCGTCAGCACCCTTGTCATGTCCAAGGAGGCATAACGCAAAAGTCCAAGGCCAGCGGGAAGGATGGGAGTAGCAGTGGCGGCCTTGGTATTATTTTTTCCTTCCTCGTCCTGGTCGTCGTCGCTTATGCTGCTGGTGCTGCTGGTGCTGGTGCTGGTGCTGCTGATACCAAACAAGCACTGCGCCAAACCCGCCAGGTCCATGACGCTCGCCACTTTCTCCAACGCCAACGCAGCAGCCTCGCGGGTTTCCCAGCGCTTGCGAAAGAGAAAGCCGGCAATGCGCCAAAGCAAGTCGATTTGTGGGGTAGTAGAGAAGGTTGACGACGAGGCAGGGGAGGAGGAAAGGTCCTTGGCCATGTCCGCCAGGCGGCCCGCGGCCATTGTAGCATGTTGAGGGGACGCTGTGATTTGCATATGTGTGGGTTTGGGTGTTAGTGAGCGTCGTGTAGGCCAAAAAAAAGGGCCGCGGGCCATGACGATGCGGGAGCGTGGAAGGGGGGAGGCAGGAGGGGGCTCTCGACCAAACTTACCGGTCAAAAGTTGGAGCAGCCTATCCTGCGTGACCCAGCCGCCACCACCGCCCCCGCTGCCGCTGCTTGTGCTGGTACCACTCATGGCCCTGTGTGGTGTGTGTGGGGTGGGATTAGGAGGGAAATGTGGAGCTTCGCCCGTTGAAAAGCTGAAGTTGCTGCAGCACGCACTTTGCTTGGCCTTCCTGACCACGCATTAACACACGCACTGACCCAAATCCACCACCACTACCACCACACAGACGACGAGGAGACCATGGGGGTCTTTCCACGCTGCCGGGAGCACGCTGAGATGGCTCCATTCGTCCTTTCTTGTACCGAAGTCCATCAGCCGACCTCCCCACCCCCCTCCGCCTCCTCCTCCACATCGACACAAGCAGCAGCGAAGTCCCCGTCCGCGCCCGCCTCTCTCTCCGCCTCCGCCTCGATGCTAGCATCCTCCTCCACCGCCTCCCCCTCGTCCTCCTCCACCACCACCACCAGCAGCGCAGTAAAAAAGCTCTACACCGTCCGAGGCCGAGTCTGTTCCCGTCGGCCCTTTGCCAAGTGCATGCTCTTCTTTGACCTGGTCGACGCCGAGACACGCAATCAAACGCGCGGCGACCTAGTCATTCGGCTCGAGTGCTTATTACACGCCAAGGGCCTGGCGGGGCTCGAGAAAGCCCACGTGAAAAAGATGATGCACGACGTACACATGGGCGATGTCTTAGAAGTGGATGGTTTTCTCGATACCCGACACGAGTTCCTAGTGTTAGAAGCAAGGGAATTCAGGGTAGTCGAGTCGTGGAAGTCCTTGCAGGCAAACCCTAGGATTGGCTTTGTCTTGGAGTGGCCGTGTGCGTCCCCGGAAGAGATGGCGATTGAGGCAGAGGCAACAGCGGCAGGAGCAGCAGCAGCAGAAGCAGCAGCAGCAACAGCAGCAGCACCAGCAGCACTAACGAAAGAAAGTAGTAGCAATCAAGATCAAAACGGCCACAGCAACGCCAACGGCAACAGCACCACCACCAACACCACCAATAACAACAACACCAACGACGACAACAACAAAAACGAAGCCTCGCTACCTCCCCTCCTCCTCGAAAACGTCTGCAAATACTGGGTCGCAACCCAAGGCCGCTGCTACCAAACCAAAGGGGGCTGCCCCAAGTTCCACCCCCCCCTCGCGCAACTCCCTCGCTACTACACCGCCTGGCTCGCCAAGCGCCAAAAAGAACGCGCACACGCCTCTCAAATCGAAGGAGACACCCACCCACCAGAAGATAAGACCAAAAAAGCCTTCCGTGCTGTCTTATTTGCGGATTGGCTTGTAAAGACCTATGGGAGGGGGAGGCTCGTGGAGGGGAGTGGGGTGGTGGACGTTGCGGGAGGGAAGGGGGATGTGTCTTGTCGGCTGTGGGGGGAATATGGGATAAGATGTACGATTGTTGATCCGCGCCAGACGAAGTTTAGGAAAAAGGTGCAGCAGCAGGTGCTGAAGCAGAGGGGGGGGATGGAAGGGATTGATAGGATACGATGCATGATGCCTGCGGGGTGTTTTGAAGAGGAGGGAGGGAGGGAGGAAGAGAAGGAGGAGAAGAGGTTGAGGAGGGTTTTGAAGGAGTGTTCGGTCGTCCTGGGCATGCATCCAGACCAAGCGACGGATAATATTTTCGAGGCGGCGTTGGCGTTTGGGAAGCCGGTGGCGTGTGTGCCTTGTTGTGTGTTTGCGCGGGAGTTTCCGCATCGACGCCGGCCGAAGAAGTTTAAGGAGGAGGTGGTGGTAGTGGTGGAGGGGGAGGAGGAGGAAGGGGGCGAGGACGGGAAGGAGAAAGAGAATAAGATTGTGCAGGATATGGGGGTGGAGGAGGAAGGGGGGGAGGAAGAGGGGGAGGAGGTGGAGAGTTATGAGCATTTGATTGAATACCTGATGGCGAAGCCTGTGCCTTGGCCGGGGGTGAAGTGTCAGAGACAGTTTTTGCCGTTTTTGGGTCGAAATCAGGTGTTGTTTACGCTGCCGCCTTCTCTTTCTCTTTTGAGGGAGGAGGAGGGAGGAGGGGAGGAGGGGAGGGAGGAGAAGGAGGAGGTTGTGGGGGCATGTTGTTAACTAGTTAGGATTAGCGAATCGGCAGGAAGGGCAACAAAGTAGTGATAGAGCGACAGTGACAAAGAACTAAAGTAACCAGCACAGCTTTGTGCGGAAAGCAAGCAAATATCAATGAATGATTGAGATCTCCATCTCCTCCTCAGAGATGAAATAAGTACATAAGTGCGCTTTCGATTTGTAGTTACTTTAACTTGTTATTCTAACTTGTTCATCTCAAATTTTATTATTTTTCATCATCATCTTATTCTCATTTGGGCTGCGAATTCGAGCGTTCACTTTCCTCCGCCTTGTTTCCCCCTGGCCACCACGACGAGGGCACGATGGAGGAAAACCCTTGCTCCCCCTCCTCCTTCGCTCTCCCCTCTCCCGCAGTACCACCACCACCATTCTTCCTCTTCCCCTTACCCTTCCCATTTCCATTTATCTCCCAAAACTTTTCCGTAGGAAGCTGACACGCTAACACGTCACACAAATGCTCAGGCCCATCCAGATTAAGCCTCAACCCCCCTCCTCCCCCCCCCCGACCACGGCCACCACCACCGCGTCGCACCACCAAAGCATTACTACTCTTGCCATCCACCAACAACCCCTCAATCCCTCCCTCCTCCCCTTCCCCCCCTCCTCCTCCTCCTCCTCCTCTCAGAGCCAGCACCCGCGCATCCACCCCCTCCCTCTCCTCCTCCGTCAGCGCCTGCACAAAAAACCGAAACCCCGCAGCCTGCTCCAGGTTCTCCAGCGGAACCAAAAACCTTCTCAAAGGCACATCGGCTGGTATAGGAGCATTGGGCAAAACAAAGGCAGCGATCAATTTCCGACCATCTTTCATTTCGGCATACACACATTTGAAGAAGTGCGTGGGGACAGCAACCAGGCTGGGGGCCTCTCCTAACAGTTCGTAGGACATGATAAATTTGGCTTTGCTTGCTGGGTTGGTGGTGGTGATGGTGGTGGTGGTATTGGGATTGTCGCGTCGCTGAGGAAGGTATAAGGGGCCGGAGACGACGTAGACGCTGTCGCAGTGCTTGGTGAGGTCGCGCGTGAATTTCTCGACTCTGTGTGGTGGGAGTAAGGAGGGAGGGGAAGGAGGAAAGGAGGGGAAGGATGAGATTCTGAGTGGTGGGAGGAAGGGAGGGAGGGAAGGAGGGAAGGAGGGGAAGGATGGAAGTTAGGGGAAAAAAAGTGCCACCCATACATTGATAAATTATAACGTAGCTACCATCCCTCCCGTCCTCCCTCCGTCCCTCCGTCCCTCCTTCCAGCCACAACAAACCTTGCCCAATAATCTCTATTGAAACCCCCACCGACCTGCGGCGAGACATTAGCCAAGCTAAACGTCTCCTCCATCGTCTGCGCCGAGCTTCTATTGTTGGCCGCCGGGGCCATATGCCCGCGATCATACCCCGAATTGAGGTAGTCACTGTTCTTGCTGCGAAAGCGAGGGTCGACGCTGCCCTCCTCATAGAAGGCCACCACTCGGCGGTCGGCCTCCCCTGTGCAGGTTTCTTTGGTCAAGCGCTCCATCACCCATTTTGGGTTGCGTGTGCGCGAATCGTAGCAGATGACAAAGTTTTCACGAAACATGTAGGTGGTGTCGAAGGCTGGGAGGCCGACTTGGGACCATTTGTGGAGGTCGTTTGCTTGGTGTTGGGCTTGGGCGTGGGCTGCTTCTTTGTCGTCACGGGTTAGCCTCGAGGTGAGAAGGACCGCCATGCTGCCAGTGACAAGGGAAGCTGCGGCGGTCGTGGCTCGTCGGCGCAACCGCGTGAAGAAGGCTGCCATTTTGCGCCTGCCTGTGGGATTGTGTCGTGCGGGAGGGGAGGGGAGGTCGACACGTAGCTGCGTGATTTTGCGGACGTTCTCTGGGTTCTCGTTTTTCAGTTTCAGCGAAGGCTTCGTGAGCTTCCGTGCCCATGTCTTCACTCTCACACCCTCCCTCACACCCTCCCTCCCCCTACACATAATTCACAGGAAGCCATAAGCCATGGCACGACCAGCGCCTCCACCCCCTCCTGCCCCCATGCCGCCCCCACCAACTTCCTCCGAGAGCAGCCGCAGCAGCGACGAGCATCTCCCCTCCCCTTCCCTTGGCCCCGCCCACGCCCCACCACGCGAGGGCCTGGACATCGAGGACGTGCTGTACTCGGCCAACTCCTTCTGGGCGGTCCTGAAGCCCGTGGCATTGACCATGTTTCTCGCCAGCTTGGTGGTGGTGAACGTGGAATTTGCCACGGAAGACCAAGGCGTGAGTGTGTACGCGATCAACGACGGAGACGCGGACGGGAATGGGGGGGACAGCAACTCAGTCAAGCTGGGGAAATCCCTCATCAATGCGCTGACCATTGTGGGGGTCATTTGCGGGGCAACGTTCGTGGTGGTCTTGCTTTACAAATATCGGTGTATGAAGTGCTTGTTTGGGTATATGGCGTTTAGTAGCACGATGCTGTTGGGACTGATGGGGGGGTTGTTATGGTACACAGCCTTGGTGCGTTGGGACTTGCCTTGTGACTATTTGACGTTTGTCGCTATCCTGTACAATTTCGCGTTTGTCGGCGTGGCTGCTATTTTCTATCAGAAGGGGATACCGACTTGGGTGACACAGGGCTACCTTGTACTTATCAGCTGCATCATGGCGTGGCAATTGTCCCGGTTCGAGGAATGGACTGGGTGGGCCTTGCTTGTAGTCTTGGCGCTGTACGATTTATGTGCCGTGCTAACGCCCTGTGGCCCATTGAAGTACCTCGTAGGGTTGATGCAAGAGCGCGATGCTCCGACCATGCCTGGCTTGCTGTACGAAGCGGAGTTGCCTGCGCATGCGCGGCACCATCATCGAGTGCCCCCTCCTCTTGGGGGAGGAGCAGCAGCAGCAGGAGCAGCAGCAGCGATGGATCTACAGACGCCTGTGCGTGATGTGAGTGGTGATGATTGTGGGCCGGTGTCGTTGGTGCCTTCGAGTTTAGCGAGTACTTTGCATAGTACCAGCCCACCTAGTCCTCTCGATCCGCTTTTGGACGGGTCGCATGGCAGTCCTGGTGGGACTCATCTGGATCATCATCATCGTCAGCAGCAGCAGCAGCAGCAGCAGCGGGGAGGGCGGATGGCTTCTCGGTTGTTGGAAGGAGGGGACGCGCCACTGGAGGAGGAGGAGGGGGATGAGGAGGGTGGTGGCGAGCGAGGAAGTGGAGGGGTGGGGGGCAGCAGTGGCACGGGTGACCATCCTTTATCGTCGTCAATTTCCTCGCAGCAGCAACACCACGATGGAGGAGGAGGAGGAGGAGGAGGAGCACCGGAGGAGCGAAGCATTAAGCTGGGCTTGGGGGATTTTGTGTTTTATAGTGTGCTGGTGGGGAAGGCGGCTCTGTATGGGTTTGCGACGTGCGCGGCCTGCTTTCTTGTGATTATTTCGGGGTTGGGCGCGACGCTTGTGTTGCTGAGTGTTTTTCGGAAGGCGCTGCCGGCGTTGCCGATTTCGATTGGCTTGGGCGTGCTGTTTTATTTGTTGACGCGCGTGGCGATCATTCCTTACATTGATGCCTTGGTCAGCTCGCCTCTTTACGTCTAGGGGTTGGGCTCGGGGGGTAGGGTAGGGTGGGTTGTCTCTGTGTGTGTGCGTGTAAAGTAGTGGGGGTGGCAGAAAGACAAAACTTAGGGCACAAATAGCTTGCATGAATAAAGAAAAGAGAAGTTGAAAGCAAAGAAACAGAAAATCAGTACTTTTGAAAGCGGCACTTGCTGGCCCATCTCTTGTGGCCAGCCACGACACCACATAAAAACCAATATCAGATGATGAAAATAGGGAACCACCACGCAAAAAGAAAAATGGCGCACCAACATTTTGTTTTATTTTCCTCCCCACCCCGCCACCCGCATTTCCAGTGTGCATCGCTTCCCATTCATTTTGTTTCCGATTTTCATTTTTCAGTCTGTCTATCTGGTATCACAATACGACTACATCACACTTACTAACCCTCCCTCCTCGCTTTCTCTGCTTCTTTCCTTCCTCCCCAACCCCCTGCCTGGCCCACCGCTCACGCCTCAGGGGTTGGAGTAGGCGAAGGCAGCATGACGAGGCACCCAATCCTGGCCAGCATCTTGTCCATCACCATCTCAAAGACCGGCGGGCCACACATAACAAAGAGCTGGCCCTTCTCCTTCTCGTACGGGTAAAACAGCTGCCCCCTGGCCTGTCCTCATTCACGAAGCCCACGCCCTCTTTCCATCCCAACGGCGGCTGGTTCAGCACAATGTAGTGCTGGAAATAGGCCGGGTAGTTGTCCTGAATGCTCTGCAAGGTGTTGATGGTGGCCAAGTCAAAGTCCTTTCGCTCCGCCGCGTACACTAACCGCACCCGCACGCCCGAGGTATCGGTCAGAAGCCCCCCGCCCCGCACCAGGTGGTGAAAATAACCACGCACAATCTCAGTTAACACTCTTGAGATAGAGGGGAAAGACGCAGTCGTCCCGGCGAGCGGAGACGGTCGAAGCCAATGCCGTAAGAATGAGCCGATGCGGAGGGGGACATGTCGCTCTCTAGACTAGCTCACTTTCCTTGAACCCATATGAAATGCCCTTAGCCTCGAGGTACTCTACCAAAGCTTGCCGCGGGGCGCTCTTAAACGCCTTTTGGTCAATATACACGCACAATTTCACATCCTTTCTATCTTCTTCTCCCTCGTAAGCTGCGCGGGTTGCGCGGATTGCCTCCTCTACCCCACGTTGCCAGTACTCGGCGGAGCCATTGAAGCAGTAAGAAGGCAGCACGTGCCCTAGCAAGACATCCTCCCGATGTCTCAAAAGGTCGTTCATTTTCGGCGTGTAATGCCCACCACCCACACCGACCACCACCGGTTTACTACTGCTGCTGCTGTTGCTGCTACTACTACTGCTACTACTACTGCTGCTGCTACTTCCGTCCGCTGCACTCAACCCTAAGTTTTGGTCTAGCACGTCCGCCCACACACGCGCCGCGTCCTCCCTCCCCCAATCCTCTTCTTTCGAACCAATCTCCACAAACATAGAAGGATGGGCAAGCCAAGGCCCATGATGCGTCGCCTCCATGGTCACTTCAAATGCTTCTGCTAATCCCGCCTTTTGCACCGCCTTGTAAAGCTGCCGAAACAAGGGGGCCATCCGCGGGGAGGGAGAGACGCAGCGCCCCGGCACGCCACCATGTGCAGCTCGGACCTCCTCGTCAGCAGCAAAAGGCTGCCCGGGGTTACCGATCGGGTGGATGGTCAAGGAAGGCTGTCCACTGACTGCGGCATGGCGGCTGAGGAAGATTAATTCTTCGAGTTTGTGGGTGGGGTAGGCCGCGAGCCATTTTTGGTCGAGCCAGTCGGCGCGGAGGAAGCATTTTGGGTGATTTGCCATAGGTAGATGTTGTGGGGGCCTGTGGGACGGTGCCAGATACGGGAGGTGGTGTCAATGGGGGGGGATTCGGCCCAGCCGCCTTTGGAGAGGAGGGCTTGGATGAGGTTGAGGGAGGCTTTGTCTTCGGTTGTTGCGAGGAGGAGGATGGTTTTGGCGGAATCTGCTGCTGCTGGTGCTGCTGCTGTTGGTGCGGGTGGAGTGGAGAAAGAGCTGCTCATTCTTATGCGTGGGACGAGGAAGCGGCGGTGCCTGTGGTGTCTGAGGTGGTTGGTAGCGCCGAGACGGAAGAAAGAGACTCCGCGGAAGCAGAAGGAGGACGACAACAAAGAGAGCGCGGCAATGATGACGATGAAGAAAGGGCCAAAAAGCCGACGCAGGAGCATTTACTTTCTCTCCTGTCTGGGGTGGGTGGGGGTAGGGGAGAGGAAGAGAAATGGGGGGTGGTGGTAGAGTATAACTTCCAGGCACACCCGACCTTGCCCTATGTAGGGTCTTAAATCAACGGGCTTCCGCTTTCAAAAACCTTTCTGGTCACGACCTAAATGCCTTGGGCCTAATTTTGTTATCGCAATTTGGTTGTACTTCTTTGTTTGCGATCATTTTTGCTTTCTACAATACAAAATATTTCTAATCGAGTCTATTTATACATTAAGTATACGGGAAATTTTCACCGCATGATCCGCCCCACAGCTAGCCAACACCAGCGGCTCTCTCTTCTTCTCCCCATTCAACCCATCAGTAGCAGCAAAAGAAAGAGGCTTCCACCTCAACCGCCGAACCGTCGCAGCATGAGGCAAACTCCCTTCAAACGTCAAAAGACACCGCCACGAGCTCCCATCATCCTTGCTTCCCGACCAAAGCTCTATCCCCCCACTCTCCATGCCAATGACCAACAAATAACTACCCCCCTCCTCCCCTCCCTCCTTCCCACCTTGCTGCTGAATTAAACGAGGCGCAAACGCCACGGCCGTCACCGCATCTGTCTCGTTCGTAGTTGGCTGGAAGCTAGCCATAGCCACAGGCACCAACACCGGCTGCAGCAACGGCTTCTCCCCTCCTCCTTCTCCTCCTCCTCTTCCTCCTCTTCCTCCTCCTCCTCCTCCTCCTCCTCCCCCTCCTCC
>Ga0209390_10010869_pt1 | contig 10563 bp, 9 predicted proteins | sample BON01_FD_187212 | JGI IMG/M metagenome (GOLD analysis project Ga0209390, IMG submission 187212) | Freshwater microbial communities from Lake Bonney liftoff mats and glacier meltwater in Antarctica - BON-01 (SPAdes) (version 2) | ecosystem: Environmental > Aquatic > Freshwater > Ice > Glacier... | reverse complement strand
GCGTAGCGGTGCTTTGACTGTCTGTGGGTGCCTGTGGAGGGGTGTGGAGAGGAGGGGTTGTTGTACGAGGTGTGCAAATGCCTCTAGATGGTCCTTCAACCTCCCCCAAGATGACCTGTGTCCTATCCGACCTGCCCACCCCAGAGAGCACCACGCACAAACCCACGGCTTTTAAGCCTCAGGCTCTAACCGTCCGGTGTACAGCATCACCGCGACTCTTTATCGTGTACAATCAACCAGACGTCCTGCGTTGATTGCTCCGTCTGCTCCACCTCAAAGCATCTAATCTCAAGCCACTCCCTCCCCCACTCATTTGCCCCATCCCCCATCCCCCACACAGGCCCCTTGCTAGCAGCACCACCCACCCACGCGTCATGGCGCCGCACAACCAGGAGGTGGACCAGGTGCAGAGCCGGTCCTCGCCGGCCTACCTAGGGTGCGTGGCGGAGCTGGTCAAGGAGCTAATGCACGCCTACGATGCCCGCCTCCCCGAAGTTGCTTTGGCGAGTTCGAGAGTGATATTCTTCGTCCGTCTTGACCTTCACAATGCTCCCCACCCGCGGCGTATGTTCTCATGCCCCACGCCTCCCTCACCTCACTACACAGGGTGTCTGTTGCAGCATGTGGACGTCCACAACAAACGCGTTGGAGGGGCTTGCCTTCGAGGGGCTTGGTGAGTGGTGAGGCCAAGAAGAAGGCTTGCGACATACCCAGGACCAGCAGAGAGACTTGGAGGAGCTTCATGATGCTGCTGTGGACGTGCTTCTGCCTGTGTTGTGTATGCGGTGGGTCGTGGGCGTGGCGGGGTAAGGCGCTGATCATTTCGAGCATGTAGAAGTAGGATGAGATGATGATGGGTCTGCTTCGGGTGGATAGCCGCAAAAATCAGAGCGCAGCGCCACAGACGCGGCCAGCGCCTGTGTTTGTGAATGCGTGGGTGAGGCACGGGGGCATTGGTTATCGCATTGCTTTGGATTTGGACAGTGTTTAGACGCCCTTCAATTCTGCAATCGCGTTGACCTTCTTGCTTCAAGAACAAGGAACGAGAGCGGCTCGGAACGAAAGGACGAAGGGCAAACAAACAAAGACAAGCCACGCAGACAGCAAGATAGCAAAAGAAACGACCCGCACACAAAGCCTGTTTGCATGTTAGGATGCATTTGTTGTTAGTGTCTTGTCTTTCCTTTCATTTTCAACCTCCTGCCCCTCCACTACTCCACTACTCTACTCCTTCCTTCTTTGCTAGTTGCTTTCCCTCACTCCCCATCGCCCCACCCTCTCTTCCTTCTTGTACTTATTTGCCCTTCTCCAGCGCCTCCAGTCTCTTTGTGATGTCGCTCATGCCCGCTTGTACCGACTCGGTCGACCTGTTGTAGACGAAGTAGGAGGGAGGGAAAGGTGGGAGGGAGGGGACGAGGGCGGCGTGAGAGGTAAGCGTCAAGAAGGTAGGACGGGAGGGGGCGTATGCAGCAAATAAATGTGCTTTGTTCCATTCCATTTAGAGAAGGCATGAAAGAAGAAGGGGTTCTCAGAAGTAGGAGCCCTCCCCCGAAAGACGTCTAGACCATTCTTTCCTCGCTTCTTCCTCCTGCAGGCGCTATGCAGAAAGACGCCATGAGCTTGCCACCGGCAAGGGAATTTGATCGGATACCAGCAGCAACGGGAATTGTCGACGACATCAAAACCAGATACAAAGAAAGCCCAGTTCCGCTCCTCCCTCCGCACACGTACCGCTTCACGTCCTGAATAAGAAAGTAGTAGCCCACCAACGACGTCACGCCTACGCCAGCTAGGAAGGAGGACAGGCGTTGGAAGAGCGAGGAGCCTGTTTAATGTGTCAAGAAAAGCAGAGGGTGTGGTGAGGCGGCACATATTTGGCCTTAAGCCAAGGCCACACCAAGACCCCCCCTACGTCTTTGATCCCCGCTGGTTCATGACGCACGCGCAAGACCGGCCAGCCCTCCCGGCACTGCTCGCCCCCCCGTGCCCCCTTCCCTCGCATCTTTTCCAAATACCTTTGGACGGAGCAGGGGCGGCTGGTACAGGACTGGCCTCTGTAGACAACATGCGGCGGCCTCCGAAAGGTGGTCTGGCCCCCCCCAACACCACCCCATGAGATCGAGTCGCGACGCTGGCGCCGTGCGGTAGGCGCAAGGCAAACGCCAGGCAGCGGCCCCCAGAAAACATCCTCTGTGTTTGCGCGTGGGTTTGGAGGTAGCGTGTCGTGAGAGGGCAAAGACGAGGACAAGCAAACGGGGGAGGACTACTTGGGGTTGGCGAAGGGATGATGGACGATGATGGGAGTCGGGGGAGGCTAGGCATTTTGGTCACCGTGAACCCGTTGCACGCAGCGCAAGCTTCATGCCACACACCACGAGACACTCTCGGTGGTGTCTGTATTGGCTGTTGGGTGCATGGAAGGCGTGGTGTTCCAAAATGAGGACGCCATGGCATCATGCATCATGATCACACACGAGTAAGCGAGCACTTCTTCTTTGGCACCCCACCCCACCCCACTGGGCTGGGTAAGCAACCCATGCCCTTGTTCCAACCAACCCACAAGGACACGCGGACAGGCTACAGCACAGCCAAAGAGAGCAGGTCGAGTACCTCCCCTTCTCCCAGCCCGCCAAGCCTAGGCACTTCTTCCTCCTCACCAGAAATGCAGCCAGGCCACAACTCACGCCTCCCCTCCCTTGCAACCAACCCAAAGACAGGCAGCAGCGCAGCCCAAGCAAAACCATGGCATCCTCGGCAGGCTGGAGAGGCGGCCACGTTCATGGTGGTGGTGAAAGCGGGAATCGACGGGGAGCTCCGCCTTTGCCTCTCGACAAACCCTCCCTCGGCTTTCTGCATGCAGCCGACGAGCATTTACGGGAAAAGGTTACGCTCTCCTTGTATGTGCCCACAGAGCAGGTGGGCATTGTGATTGGGAAGAAGGGGGCAAAGATCAAGTACATTCAGGACGCCAGCATGGCCCGCGTGAACGTGGAGCCAACGAAGGACGGCGTCGACTCGGCCTGGTCCTTGGTCACGGTCCGAGGCAACCCCTCGGGATGCTTGACTGCTGCGCGGGTGATTGCGAGATTGGTGGAAGAGCTTGACGAATGCGTTGCCCAATTTCCCGTCCCCAAAAGCCGGCAAGATCAAGTTATCGGGAGGGGCGGGGCCACGATCCGGCGCATATCCGCGGACACGAACGTGCGCATCCACGTGCCGGGTCGGAAGGACGAAGGGAGCAATGACGTGCAGCTTGAGGGGGAGGTCGATGCCGTATTCAAGGCGGTGGTGGAGGTGGTGGAAGCGGTGTACAGTGGAGGAGGGGATCGGAGCAGCCATGCGGAGTCAGATGGTCAAGAGGCGGGGCAGGGAATGAAGGAAGGAGGGGCGACGACACCGGTTGCTGCGGCCTCCCCCACCACCAGCAAGGAGCCACCATCACCCGTCATTGAGGAGACAATGTCTGTGCCTATCGCGCAATTAAAGGTTTTGACGCAAGGCAGCACCAGCTCGGCCATGGTGCTGATTAGTAGACATACCGGCACGCGCATCAAAAAGGAACCCAAGCCGAGGAAGGAGAAGGAGAACGACGGCGTGGCGCTAGAGGGGGACAAGTCGGAAACGAAGGACGAGGATGAGGAGGAAGTCGACGACGAGGGAGGAGGCGAAGGGGGAGGTGGCGCGGCGGCTCAAAGCACGTCGTCCGTCTCGTCGGGTGGCGCTGAGGAGAATGGTGGTGGTGGTGATGGTGGGGCCGAGGCAGACGTTGGGGTCCCCTCATCAACCCCCAAAGCGGGAGAGCAGGAAGCGCAAGAGGAGAAGTTGGTCAAGATTTTGGTGACAGGCACCGACGAGAAGGCCGTCCTGGCAGCCGTGGCTGCGCTGCGAGAAGTAGGAGAAAAGCAGGCGTCGCTCACCGAGGTGATTGAACGGCTCAAGATCGAATTTCCTGCTTTCCGAAGCAGTCGCCCCAAATCGGGAGGCGGGAGCGGCAGGGGAGGCTGGAAAAGTGGCGAATGGGGGGGGTCGAGAGGCAACAAACGCGGAGGAGGCGGCGGCGGGGGTGGCAACAGCAGACCCAGAGGTGGTGGTGGTGTGAACGGTGGTGCTGGTGCTGGTGGTTGTGCTGCCCCGTCTACTTGATGAGCAGACATACAATCAATCAAAGAAAGAAAGAATAGATGATAAGTCTGAAAACAATCTTTTTCCTGATTACCTAGCAGCATTCAAAAGACCCAATTTGCTTTTGCTAACACAAATACGCGCAAAAAAAGGGAGGGGAGGAGGTTGGCGAGCGGGCCGTTAGCGGAAAGCGGTCGGCGATTTGATCATGCCCTCCTGCTCGAACCTCGACCAACCCAGCTTGTTTGTGTGGGTTTGCGAAGCTCCCAGTAGGTGGGCGTGCGAAGATAAGAGCTGCTTTGCCCACGTCTGTCGCTCCGCGGTCTCACCTTCCTTCCCTGTCCTCCTTTCAAAAAAGACAGCGGCGGCAGCGAAAGGGTTCGACACCGGCATATTTTTCTATTATTCTACACCTGGGACGGAGCAGCGACCTGTCCTCACCGGCAAGGATGAGGGGACAGGGACTGCTAGACGTTCCAGGGGTGGTGGTGTTGATGGTGCTGCTTGTGTCCTGCGCAATGGCACCGTCTTCGTGGGCATTCGTTGGACCCGCACCCGCCAGACCCCCATTCCCTTCAAGCCGAGGACGAGCGCTTCCCGCCCACGCCACCATTGCTACTACAAGCACAAGCCCCACGCATACTGCTCCCAGCACCACGCAAAAGAGGTTGGAAGTGACATTTGTCACCTCGAACCCTCTAAAGACACGCGAGGTGCGGGCTCTTCTGGCGGAGGGCGGTCTGAACGTTCCGTTCGACATTGTGACTCTTGATATAGAACTCCCTGAGCTGCAAGAATCTCCGTTGGTCATTGCCATTGAGAAGACTCGGCTAGCGTCAAATAGAGTGCAGGTAAGCCCTTCCACCCCCCTCCCCATCCAGCCTTCCTACCCACACTACTTCTCTTCTTACCCATCCCTTCCTTCGCGCACGCACAGGCCCCATGCCTTGTGGAGGACACGTCGCTATGCTTCAACGCCCTCGGCGGGCTGCCAGGACCGTACATCAAGCACTTCTTGGATGAGCTGGGCAGCGCGGGTTTGTTTAAGGTAAGTATGTCCATGCATTTTACTCGAAGCAGATAATGTGCCAAATCATCCGCTCACTCATCAAGTTCACCTTCTCTCCCTCCCTCCTCCCCTCCCCCAGATGGTGGAAGCCTACGAAGACCGCTCCGCCAGGGCAATCTGTAATGTTGGCTTTTCTCCCGGCCCGGGGCGGCAGCCCCTGATCTTTACCGGAATCACGTACGGGGAAATCGTGGAGCCAGAAGAAGGGGATGACGGTTTTGGGTGGGACACGTGCTTTCGTCCCTCAGGGTTCACCACCACCTTTTCAAAAATGACGGTCAATGAGAAGAATGCCATTTCTCACCGCAGTTTGGCGTTGCGACAGTTCCAGCAATATATTGCTGAGCACTGGATGGAGGGAGGGCTGGAGGGAGGAGGCATATTCAGTTAGCTTAGGCTCGGCTCTACTCGCGGCCACCCGATCCGCCGCATTATTGTACGTAGACATAAAAAGGATTCTTAGACATATAAAGGATTCTCAGACATATAAAGGATTCTTAGACATATAAAGGATTCTTAGACATAAAAAGGATTCTTTTTCTTTCCATAGCTTTATTGTGGCTGTCAGAGCGCAGCGACTGGCATTCTGATTCTGGACACTTTACGTCCCCCGTTAGCTTTACAATCACGGGTTCGGCTGTGTCGACCGAACAGGTGTGTCTAAACAAGGGGTGGACGGAGTGATGGGAGGGCCGAGAGAGTCGTTCTCACGGAGGACATATTGCATTGAATCGGCACTGGGCGTCGCAGAGCTTAATTCAGCTTCTCAATCGCATCCACTCGTAGCAAACAAAGAATAAGCAATCAAAGCAAAAAGAAGAAAAGCAATAGCACAGCAACGCAAACGATGCAAGGTTGAGTGGCCACGTACCCAGTGGTCTTTTTAGCTAGATCATACATTTGATTTACGTTGTTTGCACGCATCGGTGCCTTGCCTAACTAACCTATGTTACATGCTTTGATTCTCTTTTTATATCTCGCCCTCTTACCCCGCTGTCATCGCTCTTCCTCCCCTCCGTCTCCGCCCCCCTTCTTATGTCCTGCCCCCGCGATTTTCGCGCTTCCTCCCCTCAACCTCCCCCTGCAGCCCCCCCCCACAAAACCTCAGATTGATTGTGCCCCTTTCCTCACAACATAACTCAGCGTCCACGACACCGTCTGGGCATTGCCTTCGGGAAAACGGATCTTCCACGCCGTGCGGATGTCGCCCAAACCCACGCCCGCGGCGGCCGCAGCACTTGTCAGAGAGGTCATGGAGCCCCTGCCCCCTTCCAAGGAAGAGGCAATCGATGGAGAAGACGGGGCCTCTCTGGTATGTGAACGCACTCGAGAAATGTGTGGAAGGTGCAGGCCGCGCGACGTTCCTTGTACAGATCCCTCCACCTTATCAGACCCCTCGGGCGCCCCCTCCAAAACCATCGTGTCTTCCGACCCCGGCAGGTCCAGCCAGATATTGTGCAAGCTCCCATCCACCTCCTTGCCCGCATCCACCGTCACGCGCACCACCACCCGGGTGTATTTCTGCCCTTCCTCCGTGACCTGTTCCTCCCCCCAGTCCAAACTCTTCAGCTCCCACCCGCAGGTAAAATGCACGTCTGATCCCAGGTACATGGGTGGTAGCTGCTGCTGCTGCTGCTGCTGCTGCCGCTGCTTCCGCTGAGGCGAGGACAGGGCAGCGTGCCCTCCCCGTTCATCGATACGCACGGCGTAGAGGCGCGCCGAGTGGGGCAAGACGCCAACCCCCTTCGTGCAATGGGAAAAGACAGCTGTGCTCATGACGGCATCGGGGGTCGCCTCTAAATCTAACCGCACTTGAAAGTACTCCGACGTCCAAAACTCGAGCACGTGCAAGGTCAAGGGCCCCATCGCGGCCCGCACGACGCCACCGCTGCTGCTGCTGCTGCTGCCATTGGCGCACGACAACAGCGGTCGCAGCAAAGCCTTCCACGGGTACGTGGTCTCCTTCTTGCTATCCCCCCAGTTGCACAGTCCGACCACCACCCAGGGCGACTGCTGCTCGTGATGATGAGGGAGGGGAAGGCTCCCCACCCCCCCCGCGCTCGCCCCTCCTTGCTCTTCTTCCCTCTTCCTCTCCTCCATGTGCAAACGCAACACCTCAGGCATCTCGCGTTCCAGCACGTCCAAGGCCACGGCCGCGCGGCCCGTGACGGGTAACATGACCTGCGCCACGCGCATGCGGGGGCGACTGACCGACTCCAGGTCGTCGCTGACAAGAAAGGAGCCTCCCGACAGGGCCTTGACCGTGGCGATGCCCACCACCTCTGCCGGTGTGAACTGCGTGCTCTCCCGCAGAAGCATGCAGTCCGGGTCGTTCACCCACCACACGCCGTGCATGGGCAGGCGATTGATAGTGTTGCGGACCATGTTCCGGCCGCAGGGCAAATTCCACTTGCAGTCGGGCAGTGGGAAGGTGGGCAGCCAGGCCGGGCCAGCGTCCGCCGAGACCCGATTCGCATTCACCCAGCCAATGGTGGCCCCCAGGGGAGAGCCGCAGCCTAGCACGTAGGTGGACGGGCCCACGGCCTCCCGGATCAGGCGCAAAGCCAGCTGCAGGACTTGCGCCGTGTTAAGAGTGGGGTCCCGCCGGGCGCCCTTGAGCGCGGCAGCATATAGGAAATCCAATTTTAAGTAATCAAAGCTCCAGTTCCCGTGCGAGACCGTGGTAAGCGTCTCGCGAATGAAAGTCTGCACCTCAGGAATAGTCACGTCCAGGCCGTAAAACCACTTGCCGCAATTCGCCGAGTTGGACGCCCACCCATCGCTCAGCCCGCCTTGCTGCCGGATGATCCACTCCGGGTGCTCGGCCGCCACCCGCGAATGCTTATCAACAGCCACGGGGGCCAGCCACAGGCCCGGCCGCAGGCCTTTCGCGCGTACGGCCTCCACCATGTCCCGCATGCTCTTGGTCGGAAATTTGAGCGGGTCCAAGGTCAGCCAGTCGCCCCAGGCACGCTGGTAGCCGTCGTCGATCTGGAAGAGCTCTAGAGGGAGCTGCGGCCGAAGCTTGGCCATCATGCCCAGGTTTGCCAGCAAATTGTCCTCGGAGATGGCCTCGTAAAAGTGGTACCACGAGCACCAGCCCACCGGCACGCGCGTCGTGTCGGCCACGCAGGCCTCGATGCCGTGGGCTTGCTGCAACATGGCCGCGTTCACCTGGGCGGACCGTGTCATGAATGCAGCCAGGGGCTCCTCGGGTAAGGTGGATTGAAGTTCCAGCATGCACCAGTCAGACCGCAAGGACGCCCCCGTCTTCAACAGCTGCCCGTCGCAACGGCAGTGCGCGCCAACCTCCACAAAGCATTCGTCAAACGAAAAAGCCCCAAATTGCTCGTGCTGGGTCAAAAAGCCCAGCAACAAGCCTGTACCCCGGCTCTTGTCCGACAGAAGGGCAAACATCTCACTGTAAAACTCCTTGTTGTCGCTTCGATCAAATTGAGCAAGCCCCGCGCCGTGGTGAAAGGCGGCGCAAAAGACCCCTGGCAACCCTGGCGTCGACGGCTTCTCCCCTTGCTGGACGGCCCCTGTAAAGCTCCAGGCATTCCACCCATTCACAAACACGCGCCGAGGACCACCTCCTCGCACCCGCCGTGCCAAAAAGTCCCAACAAAGGCGGGCCATCGACTTGCCGTCCCGCCGCGGGCCCTGGGAGACCTCGCCGTCTCCGTCAAAGAGCACAAACTCGTCCAAGCGCAGGTCGTCGGAGCAGACGATGAACGGGCAGCGGAGCCGCATGATCAAGGCAGGCCCCGTGTTGGACAGGGCAAAATCCATAAAGACCTGGCCCACGTCGGGCAGCTGCGCCGCCAGCGTCAGGGCTTTGGGCCCAAAGTCTGCCAACCCCGCCACAAAGGCCCCGTCCCCCTTCCCCAGGTCCGTCTCCACCACCTGCACGTCGAGGGCCTGCGCCATTGTGGCCTTCCATGCCTTGCCCCGAACCTTGCCTCGGAACTCCACTGTACTCGCGTCAAATATGCCCAGTCCCGCGTTGGCTTGGCTCACAAAGGAAAAGCGTGGGCCAGGCGCATGTTGATGCTGGTGCGGGTGGGAGTGCTTATGATGATGGTGGTCGGGGTGGTCCACGGGAATTCCCTGCGGCCACAGCGTCAGCACCGCATCCGCACTCTCCAGCACCGCCTTCTTCACGTCGGCCTTGGGCCCCTGCTCCATCCTGTGGGTGTGGTGTGGTATGGGTGTGTGGTGTGTGTGGGTTTGCTTGTCCAAGTGCTTCCGATGCCTCGCTGATGATGATGACTTCTTTCCCTCCTTTTCTCCACCGCGTTTGTCAAGTGGTCACTCCAATGCTGCCGAAAGCTCACGTCTGACGTTCTCTCTCTAAATCTTCCCACGACAGGCGCTGGCCCAGAGTTTTTGGACAGGGGGGGAACGAGCTAGCTTTGCTCAGGAGCGCGGCGGTGTGTCCTTGCCTTCCTTCCTTCTTCGCTGCTGTATTGTACCCCTCCTGCGCCTCCACTACACGCCCTCCTACACCACGTGCCCCAGCTTCTCACGATGATGGACGACGAGCAGCTAGATATGCCCGAGGACTGGCTGACCGCAGGGACGGCGGCGGGCGGGCTAGGGGCACAAATGGCCCGCTTCGAGGCCCACTTACGCTGCCCGATTTGCGCAAGGTTTCTGGAAACGGCCATGGCAGCCGAGTGCGGGTGCGTAGCGGGGGGATTGAGGGAGGGCGGGGAAGGGACCTGACCAAGGCGCTAGTCTACGGATGCTTCCAGAGCAGCTCGATGGGGCCCTACGACGACCTCGCCTATCACCTCAAGTCCATCGCGTTGGCCGTGGCCTGTGGTTCCTGCGCATCAGCTGCATGTGTCTGGAGGAGGTGTTGGTGTGTGTTACAGGGGGGAGGAGGCTTCACGAGCGGTACCAGAGCGTTCATCGTTTCCTCCGTCCCGTTGTTTATCCCCTGGATCCCTCCCTCATGACTCGTATTCCTAATTTCCTTCCCTCTTCCATTTCCCCTTCCCCTCCACCCCCTAGACACGCCTTTTGCTCCATGTGCGTACGGGACTGGCTAGGCCGCGGGGAAGATTTTCAAAATTGCCCACAGTGCAAGGCCAACCGGGGGCCCAACACGGTGCTACACAAAGACCGGCTCAAGCCCTGCATGACCCTAGACAGCGCCGCGCGAGGCTTCAAGGAGGCAAGGGCAGCACTCCTGCAAGCCGTCCTCCACCATGGCAGCGACAGCAGCAGCAGCGGGGACAGCAGCAGTGGGAAGGGCAGCAGAAAAAAAGGCGGGGCCAGCAGCAGTGGTGCGGGTGGTGGTGATAGTGGCGGCAGCAGCAGCAGTAGTCGCCGGGCGCTCGGGCGCCAGCAACAGCAAGAGCTGG
>Ga0209390_10010867_pt1 | contig 10564 bp, 11 predicted proteins | sample BON01_FD_187212 | JGI IMG/M metagenome (GOLD analysis project Ga0209390, IMG submission 187212) | Freshwater microbial communities from Lake Bonney liftoff mats and glacier meltwater in Antarctica - BON-01 (SPAdes) (version 2) | ecosystem: Environmental > Aquatic > Freshwater > Ice > Glacier... | reverse complement strand
AAGAACACTGTCCCGTACTCTGCACACTTCTCCTTTAGCCGATTGAACAGCACAGAGTGGCTCAAAGTCAGCATCTGACGGGCAACCTTGGTTGTCAGCTCCCGTTCAGCACTGATTGTCATCTTCGACCTGCTCAGACAGCAATTGTTCTTGCAAACCCATATTTCTGACAAACATTCCGGGGACGAGGATACACGGGTAGCTTAAATTCAACGGAGTGAGTGGTTTAGATGACGCAGGCATTTGTGTTGCGTTCCTTTACGCTTATTCTTTTGTGGCAAATACAATGCAATAAACAATGGATCGGAGCAGCTATGCGTCGTCGTCTCCGTACCGTGTCGAACGCAAGATCTTGATCGATAGTCGGTCGCGTGACCATTCGACCTACCCCAGTCCGAACCACTACTCCGTAATTCTCGACACGGAAATCAGGGACATCCGGTCGGTGCATCTTGCAGGAGCTATTCTTCCCAACGCAGCCTTCACGTTACCAGGCCATCGAAATAGCGACTTTGGTATCGTGGTGGGCACCCACCCTCCCAAAACACTTGCGCTTCAAAGCGGCGATTACATGTCTGGTGCAGCTCTCGCTATTGCTTTGAATTCACAGTTAGGATCCCATTCTATCACTGCGTCTTTTAGGGGCGTAGACAGCCGGATCGTGTTCTCAAGTCCGGATGCCGCGTTCGGTATTTGGTTCGGCAACGAATCCTCATGTCCGGCGCGGCTCATAGGATTCGAGTCTGATTCGATTTTGTCAGCGACCTTCGACACGGACGCTAACGTCTGGCTACTCGAGGCCCCGTTCCGTATCGACCTACTAGCGTTCAGACGTTTCATCGTCGTAGAGATGTGGCAGCCGAGCGCTGAAGTACTTGTTAGCCCCAACGCTAACGTGAACACCGCATTCGCAGTGATCGAGTATCCCACGAACACTTCCACGTCCGAGCATTGCGGAAGTCTATCTAGCGGGATACGGACCATCATGGGGACACCAAAGACTTGGGACCCGCCTCTGTCATCGATCCGACGTATCGGCATCACACTCAAAAACGACGACGGATCGCTTGTCGACTTTCAGAATCAAGACCATGTTCTGGAGATCATTGCAGAAAGTAGCACAATTACATCGAGATTCACGTAAAACAGTCAGTTTGTTTACTATTTTAATCATTTAATCAAGAAGGCACTCACAGACACATCCCGAAATGGTGAGCTTAGCTGTAGCTGGATCAGATGCAGCAACTTGGCACTGATCGATAGCGGGGGCATCACATCTACACACACACGATGAAGTGACAATAACTCTGCAACTTCCTGGGTTTACTGGAGTTGGTAGAGGCATGTCATTGTCCAGGGGTGGAGGCACGTTATTTGATTCAATATACTGTAACATTAACATTATTGACCGGTCTGAGTGTAACATTGTCCTCGCCACCATCCTCCTTAGCAGGACGCGACCGCATGACCCTCACGTCCCCTTCAATGAGACAGGCGGCACTCGACATTACCAACGAGTATCGAAAGCGCCACGTGGATACACCTCCTTACATGACGCAACCTTGGAAAAAAATGGTGCATCGCTGTTAAGGCAACTATACATTGTTCTTCTTCTCAAACAATTCCTGGACCGCATCAAGGGTCTTGGGTTGAGCAACGCCTTTGGTAGACGCTTCTGAAGGTACATACACCATAAATGTTTTGTCTTTACGGGAGAGCAAGTTTTCGGAATCTTGTTCCGAAATCGATTTTATCATATCATGATATTTCGCCTTGATGATGACCTCCAAGAAAGTTTCCGCAATTATAGAGTTGAACCGGTAGGTTCCCTTCAAGACAGTTGTCTTATCAGGGCTCATGGCAGATTCTATACCAAGGTTGGTTCTGCAGTCCCTTGCGAAACCATTATTTTTGTTATCGTGGCCTCCAAGACTCTTGTAGAGACCGGTTTTCTTAGAGGTGTTGGGTTGTAAGGTGAACCAGATGCCCTCCATACCTTTGCCTTGCAGAGTTATGTACACGCTGAGGTAAGCCAAAATCGACTTGAGCCAAAGAGCAAACTTAGATGCATCAGGAGCATCACTGGTAGAGGGGGGCTCATTAGCAGCAAAAGCTGCAGGAACATGAGGAGCATCAGCATCAGGAGCATCACTGGTAGAGGGGGGCTCAGGAGCAGCAAAAGCTGCAGGAACATGAGGAGCATCAGCATCAGGAGCATCACGGGTAGAGGGGGGCTCAGGAGCAGCAAAAGCTGCAGGAACATGAGGAGCATCAGCATTCAACAACCAATCAATTTCATCAGCATTCAACAACCAATCCATTTCATCATCAAAAGCTGCAGGAACATGAGCAGTAGAAGCAGCAGCAGGAACATGCGCAGGAGCATCAGAGTTACCAGGGAGGACCTGGTTATCCGACACTTGCACCTCATCATGGTCAAAAAGAAAGCTTTCCGCTTCTGAGGGTCCAAACCGGTCTGGGTTTCCATTACTTAAAAGGCTTCCCAAACTTCCCAAACTGAGATGTAGGCTTCCGGGGGGTCCCAAACTGGAATTGGTGTTAAAATAAGACATCGTTGTGGTGAACTTTAGTAACTTGTTGTGATTAACTCGATTTTCATTCAATTTTTTTACAAAACCCCAATGTTGCCGGTACTTTCGAGAGTGTCCATTGAAGGACCAGCCGCACTTAAGCGATCTCCTCTTCCCCATTACCGTGTAATGGGCGTTCCTGCCTCCCGGCCGATTTTTTTAAATTTCTAATCAGGATTTAGAGCCTCCTGAAAGACTCGCTAGCTTGAGACATCAGCACCAAGGAATCACAATTCGGATCCATACCATGTTTCTCAACCAGTCAAAATCGGCCGGAAAGGCAGGAACGCCCATTGTGTCCCAAAAGAACACGGGGTGTTTGTTGATGTGCAACTACATTCGGCGGAACAGTAAAATGAATCAATGTACGACATCGCCGTTAGAAAAATGGCGTTAAGAATGGTCGCTGACTTGGGTGTGTTAAAAACTTCAGAATCGTCTGGTTCTCTGATCACATCCCCGCATGGGAGGTTGAAACAAGAATGTTTCTCAGCAATTTCAAGAAATACTTTTACAAGAAATAATGCGCGGCTGGCAAGTACACTCCATTTTTCAAGTACTTAAACGAAGTGAGTTTGGAAAGTGGTGATAATATCAAAGTTTGTGCTCTTCTCCATCGGATCTACGAAGTAAAAAAAAATGTACACAACAACTAATTAACCTAGGCACGTTCTCCTCGGATTCGTCTAGCAAGCTTAATATCTTTGGGCATTATTCTCACTCTCTTAGCGAGGATAGCCGCAAAGTTGCATTCCTCAAAGAGGCCAACAAGGTAGGCCTCTGAGGCCTCCTGGAGGGCAAGGACCGCCGAAGACTGGAACCTAAGGTCGGTCTTGAAGTCCTGTGCGATCTCTCGCACAAGCCTCTGGAAAGGCAACTTTCTAATCAGAAGGTCCGTAGACTTCTGGTACTTGCGGATCTCGCGCAGGGCGACGGTGCCGGGGCGGTACCGGTTAGGTTTATTCACGTTTGAATCATAATTCGACGCCTTTATGGGTAGCTGCTTTCTGGGAGCCTTGCTACACGTGGACTTACGAGCGATTTGCTTAATACGTGCCATTTGTGAGAGATAGAGCTGTTGTGTGCACTTTAATGAGTTTGCCAAAAGCATTCAATTTTTTTTATAACAAGTTATTGCGCCAGGGTTCAGGGATCTTTCTTGCGTTTATCGTACACTGCTACAACAACAGCAAACACAATACAAACTTCGATATTTTTTATTGTTGGTGGTCTTGTTGTGCACGTCTGCCCTCTATGTCACCCATCAAACGGTCCACCGTGTACCGCGGCTCAGGATCAGGCTCGACAGTGTTGTAAGGCAACAATATGTCACCTCCCCCAGCGACACTAGAATTCAAGTAACTACTCTGCCAACCACCGTCACGCAAAGCAGGGTCCCCGCCACGTTCGTCTCCAACAACACCCATCTCAGCTACGCCGGCACCGAAACGCGCCCCAGCTGGAGCGTCACACCCCCCCCTCCTGTCAACCAGAAATTCGCGCCCAGTCATCACAAGCGCCTCACGAGACAGCGCGGGCTCCACCGAACCGACGTCGGCACGCGAAACCGGTCCGGTCACAGCAGACTCAGAAGTACCATAGTACTCAGACCCGTCAGTCGTCGTGCTGCGCATCGTCGCCTCTAAACTGTCGGGCTTGGCCACAACGTACGCACCAGAACTCTCTGCAAGCCGAGACACACCGAACCGTGTTCCCGAATCAGCGACCGTCTCACGCATAGTCGATCGAGGAGGGTCCAACACTGAAACACTGTAAGCTCCGCGTCCAGATGTCATCGTTGGCAAGCCACCACCACGATCCTGACCCAACGCAACGTCCTTACGAGTCGCATCGGGCGCCGCGTCATCAGCTGAGTAAACAACGCCACCAACGTTCTTCGCATACAAATTACGTTGGTGACCGTCAGGGTTGACAGCGGTCGCCTCGCGAAGCGTGTGGCGCGCTCCAGAATCAGGATCCACCACAGGACCGCGGCGTGAAACAGAGCCTCCCGCAAAGTTGCCAGTCTGATGTCCGTCGTGGATACCCACCTCCTTGCGCGTCGTTCGTGTGACATCCTGCGAGTCGTACACCGTGAGCTTGGGAACGCCGTGAGATCCTACAAGGTTCACCACAGGCGCCGAATCGAGGAGAACATCCTTGAGCGTCGTTCGCGTGACATCCTGCGAGTCGTACACCGTGAGCTTGGAAACGCCGTGAGATCCTACAAGGTTCACCACAGGCGCCGAATCGAGGTACTCCTCCTTACGCGTCGTGCGCGTGACATCCTGCGAGTCGTACACCGTTAGCTTGGGAACGCCGTGAGATCCTACAAGGTTCACCACAGGCGCCGAATCGAGGAGAACATCCTTGAGCGTCGTTCGCGCGACATCATGCGAGTCGTACACCGTTAGCTTGGGAACGCCGTGAGATCCTACAAGGTTCACCACAGGCGCCGAATCGAGGAGAACATCCTTGAGCGTCGTTCGCGCGACATCCTGCGAGTCGTACACCGTTAGCTTGGAAACGCCGTGAGATCCTACAAGGTTCACCACAGGCGCCGAATCGAGGTACTCCTCCTTACGCGTCGTGCGCAGCACATCCTGCAAAGGCGCGACCAACGCCTTGACGGCCGTAGTGAGAGTTCCAGGGCGCGTGCGAGACCCGGTCTCCATTCGCGCGTTGCCAGGGACCGACATACCGCTTCGACCGTAGTCAGTGACGCTCTTGACCGTCGTCGTGGCAGGCCCTCGCGACATCTCACCCAGGGGGGTTCGAAAGATGAGGTTCCGTTGGGACCCTCCTCGGTCCTCCATCCGGTGCACGCCCACAGGTGCAGCTGCACCCTTGTACAGGTCGGCGGAACGCATCGTTTCACGCTCGGTGTGCCGGTCGACAATGCGGATCTTGTCGTACCCGGGCTGAGACCCGGCCGCGCCACCGGTGCGCATAAAGTCGTCGGTGGTCTTCTGCTCGCGGATGAGAGGAGGGGGGCGCGTCTGAGTGTTGATGGGTTGGTGCTTAGGTCGGTCCGTAGCAGTAGATGTGGACGACCCGGGGATAATCTGTCCAGGCAAGCTCTGTTTGGGACGCGTGAGAGAACGCATGTCGTCCACTGTTAGCGCACGCAGACCCCCCATTTCGCGCATCTTTTCCTCCGGGATCGGTTGAACACGAACCTGTTCGAAAGGGAGTTCGTTAGCGCGATTGCGTGGCAATTGCACGACGTCGCGGTACTCGGATCCCCCAATGCCTACAGGCGGACGCAGGACGTCCACTCTCGCCTCTGTAGGCCTGAAGAGTTGCTGAATTTCTCGCTTTCCACCACTTAGTGATGTGAAGTCTTGGGAGCCTTTCTCGCCCACGAAGTTCTCCATCTCGTGTCCTCGGTTTGTGGCCGATCCTGGAGGCTCGCTCCCTCTGAAGAAAGGGACCATGTTGCCGTGCGTCGCTGGCATGCGGTCGCCAGTCATTGAGGAGCTGAATGTGTTCTGCATGAGGAGCTCCTTTTCGTGTGCGTAGACATCTTGCACGCGTGTGCAGTGGTACGGGTCGTGAACGGATGGTCGGTCGCGCGCCTCCGCGTCAGACGCGTCAACCGAGATAGGCATTGATGATGATGATGATTTGCGGAATGTGCCGGGTCTCTTCTTTATCGTGTATGATGTCATCGGGGAGACAGCTAGCGGCACCCTTCCCGGTTCGTTGCGTCTCTTTGAAAGCATGTACCCTGCGCCTGCGACGATAAGGAGAAGCGCAGCCTCCATGCGGATGTGTTCTTTCCTTCAAACCACAATATTTTTGTCAAAAAGTGCGCATGGAGATCTGTTTGTCGAGTGCCAAAAAAAGTGTTATGTTTGAACATGTAATAGCCAGCCATTCAACAAGCATACATGTCCGCGTACATATTGACTGGAGCCCCACTGAACGAGGTTTGGAATAACAACCACGACCGTGTCTTCACGGACAAGCGAGCTCCGGGAACCAAAAACTACAAAACAAAGAAGACGACGAGCAGCTTTCCGAAGAAGAAGAAAAAGGATGCGGAATCAATTGCGAAATCAAAGACGCCGTCGTACGCGTGCGTCTTTGACAAGAACCCTAGTCCGTTGTGCGACATGTACACACAGGGGTTCAATTCCTCATTCGACGACATCATGGACATTTACCAACGAGACACAGAGTATCGAAAATCTCATGCCGAAGAAGAAGAAGAAGAAAAGATTGAAGAGCATCCTAAATACAATAATACCGAATACGACAATGATGATCCTGACTCCGAATCGGACAATGATCATCCTAATGACGATGCCAACGATTCAGATTCATACAATGAGCCGCCCACCACCACCCCAATAACATCCGCTCGCCTGCCTAAAAGCAGTAAAAATCCAGTCGAAGGATTCTTTCATCCACAAATGGACACGTCCCCGAAGCCTAGACAAGCGTTGATGGAGCTTGCAATGTTTGTGTTAGCAGGCGTCATGCTCATATTCATTCTAGAGACATTCGTAAAGTTGGGAATGGGAATGCGGTACCGTCGTCATGGAGGAGGCGCCGCCGCGTACACTCACTACTGATTAAAAACAATCCTATTTTATTTTGAAAACAATTGTATGAACTGAAAATGACCTCCTCTATCACTATGTCAATTACATTGTGTGACGCAATGACGGATGAGAAGATGGACATGGTAAGGGCCATTCCAGGCGTCTCGAACGTCCAGTTAAGCCAAACCGAAACCGATACACTAAATGTCGTACTTGGCGAGGCTCTCCATACACCGGAGAGCACCGCCAGTGTCGCCATGGCCATCGCCAAGCAGTTCCCGAGCTGCCCCGTCAAGTATGGGGTCCCCAAGTAATTTTGTCACGTACATGTAAAGCAGTTTAGTTGCTATATCAACATGAACGACAATGCGGCAACCACAACCATATGGCACGATGACCTACGCAGTTTCATGGGCACGACGGAAGCACTCTACAGTTTCGTACCCCTTCCAGGGATGCTCCTCACAGAGCAGCTTAACGCACTGTTCAGATTCTCCATATACTACGGCATCGCCGTGTGCATTTTCTGTGCCTCCCCCAAGGCGCTGCTAATTCCTGTTTTGACAGGTGCGCTGACCGCCGCGGTCCACCGTTTTGACGTTGGCCAGCGAACGAACACGATCGAGATGATGCGCAACGAGGGTCTCGAACGTGACCCCGAGACGGCGAGGATCTGTCGCGCGCCCACGAAAGAGAACCCATTCATGAATCCTGCAATCGGTGACATGGGCGCAGTGCTGGTGGGAGGGACGCGTCCCCCTTGCGACATCACGCGTCCGTCGGTCCGAAAGCGAGTTGACAAACTCTTCCACGGCGATAAATGGCAGGAGCCACACGATGTGTTCAAACGTAATTCCGGCTTCCGTCAGTTTTACACTGTCGCCGCCCCCAACGACCAGGGCGCCTTTGCGAACTGGCTCTTCAACGACCGGTCCATCAGCTACTCGCGAAAGACGCAATGACGATAAAGAGGCTGCTCCAGAGCATGCAGATGACAAACTTATCCATTGGGACTGTGTACATTAGTATGGGCATGCACCACATCCCCAAGAGTATCAAAGCATCATAGATCTTGCGGATGAAGTGCGAGATGCACAACTTGAAATGTGGGTACATGAGATTCAAACCGCAGAAAAATATGGCCTCGTTATCGTTTCCTACGAGCGATGGGAAGACAAACAAGTGCATTATTGACATAACGATCGCCCCGATCGCTAACATTATGAGAGGCTGTATCATCGAGAACCCAAGGTCATTCCTTAAACCGGCGTACGTGATCCCTACGTTCTCCAATGTCAACTCTTCTTTGATGCTTGTCTTCGACCTCAATATGTAAGTGGAAATCCACGCGATCAGGAAGGTGACACACAGGACCGTGTACAATGCATGCGCGTACCCCGGATGACTCATTATTTTTCGATGTATATTTTTTGTAGACAAGAACGCTGTAAACCATCAAACGATGGATGAGGTGATGTTGATCCCGCAATACTTTTTTGGCTCGTTGTCAAAGTCGACCCTGGTGTAGAGCCCGATAGACATCGCCTCTTCCAGTATCCACTTGAAGTTCGACCAGAACTTGGGCGTGTGTCCCACCTCGTCCGTCCCGAGGTGACCCAGCTCGTGGATCGCGACATACATGAGGATGTTCTCCTCCACTAGCTCGTGGTCACGCTGACGCAGACACAATACGATCTTCTCACCCTTGTTTACTGAGTACGATGTGTACCCAAGTTCCGCCCCGCCCTCCGAGAGAGCGTCTGGGTTGTAGTTATCGTACAGCTGGCGCACGACCGGGTTTTTCGGGTACTTGGCCACGAGATGCTGAACCAGCTTGTTAAGATTCGAGTTGATGCGCGCCATGAGGTTCGCCGCGTTCTGGCGGTCGGGCAGCCGACGCATCAGGTATTCGCGACCGTCGACGTCCGAGCTCACGAACAAGACCTCGCTGTAGAATCCGCGGAGGTACCCTACAATGATGATCACGATGATGAACACGGCGAAAATTTCAGCGAAGCGTCCCATTCATTATTTGTCATGCTCTCCGAAATGTTTTTTTCTCCGAAAGGATTTTTCTCAGAAAAGTCGGACCGGACATTTTGTTGCAACCTTCGAGTGCAGAAGAGAAACGCGACAACACGTCAGTGATTTTTTAAAATCTTCGTATTTTAGATTCTGATCGTGTGTGCCAATGATTACGCTGACTTTCCCCGCCGTGTTGGACGACGTGCAATGTCACCGTCCTGACGTCAACCTGGGATTGTCCACACCCACCCCAGTTCCGAGAGAAGCGATCGCGTCCATAAAAAAACGATGGAAATCGTTCGGTTTCGAGCATCTGATCGAAGAGGTCCCTCTGCTGAACTCGATGGGTATGTGGCCGGTCGATTTCAAGCACGCCCGTTTAAAACCTGTCGCGAACGGGTTCATGTTCGTCGAGATCGTCTTGAGCTTTTCGAAGACTCGGAAGAAACACCAACGAGGAGGAGGAGGAGGAATGTTTTCTTTTGGGAAAAACAAAATGCCGGACGATTGGAGGCCCTCGAGGATGGATGTGGACGATGTCAAGTTGTTGAATTACGTTAAGGGGCAGCTGACTGATGGATGGGGAGAGGGTGTGTCACAATTACGGTTCGGACCTCGTGTATCATGTCCCAACGGGGATCTCGAGTTCCCCAAATTGTGCAGAGTCATTCTCCCAGGATCCGAATACGAGGAGGGTGAGGTACACGATTCAAATATCGTGGGACGGTACAGTTTCAATTTGACGACGATCGGATGTACGTTGTGGCCACGAGACATTCACAAAGCCCAAAAGGAAGCAACAGTTGACTCGTTTGCTTTCCGAAAATAATAGTTAGTTGTTCTCAAATAATTTTGGGACTCGTCACGGCAGGACTTGTATCGTCAATTGTTGTGTCTTCCAAAGAAAGGCTCGAAATGTTTGGTTTCTAGCTTCATTGAATGGATTTGCTCGCAGCACTCCTGCTCTATCATCGTTCTCGATCACTAAGACGTAGCCCCTGAAGACGAGCTTGGAAAAAACATGTCCATCGTTCAAGTATATTGTTGCCGATGGAACGGTCGAAGACGCTACAAAGTCAAATGCCAAACCCAAGTTTAGGACCTTAAAGCTGAAGCTGAACCCAAACAAGGCTCAGAAATCGATGCTGGCAGAGTTTTCGTGGTGCATCTTTTTTTAATACAGTTTAATACCAATTTAAATTGCTATCATCATTAATTCCATTATTGTGGGGAGAGCGATTCACGGATTTCCTTGAGTTCCTCTTTTAGGGTGTTCACTTCGTCGCGCAGTTCCTGGACTCCCGCCAGAAGCAACGATGACAAGTTGCCGTAAGCGACCGTGAGAGTGTCCTTAAGAGGGTGCACGTCTACGACTTCCGGAAGGACTCGTTGCACCTG
>Ga0209390_10010865_pt1 | contig 10565 bp, 9 predicted proteins | sample BON01_FD_187212 | JGI IMG/M metagenome (GOLD analysis project Ga0209390, IMG submission 187212) | Freshwater microbial communities from Lake Bonney liftoff mats and glacier meltwater in Antarctica - BON-01 (SPAdes) (version 2) | ecosystem: Environmental > Aquatic > Freshwater > Ice > Glacier... | reverse complement strand
ACCGTGGAAGTGACGGAGAGAGTGATGCTTGAGCCTGAAATTGCTGGTAAACGCATTAAGGCGATGCGTGACAGTGGTCTGCGCGTGGGAGTGGATGATTTTGGAACTGGCTTTAGCAGCCTCTCCTATCTGGAAACCATGCGCTTCGATTATCTGAAAGTTGACAAACTCTTTGTGGAAGCCATAGATACCAGCGCGGCCACCAGCCGTGTCGTGCTGCATATCATCGAGATGGCCAGAACCCTGCGCCTGGAAGTGATTGCAGAGGGCGTGGAGACTCGCGCTCAGGCTGACTACCTGCGCGCGCAAAATGTGCATTATGCCCAGGGCTGGCTGTTTGGCAGGCCAGTGGAGGCTAAGCAGTTTCTGGCCAGTTATGTAACGGAGTCGCCAGTGATGCAGGCTGGTTGATTGTTGCTCTGATCACATGCTGGCGATATTCAGTTTTCTACTAACAAAAATCCTGACAACTCCAGCAGTTTTTCCCGCGTCAGGATCCCGCTGTGAGCAGTAAAACTGTGATCTTTGGCATAAAAGTAGCTGCGCGGTAGTTCACCGTGCCAGCTCGGGTCGATGCTGAAGCGCAGGCGCTCAACAAAGGCATCGGCAAACATCCATGAATCGATCGCATCCAGGGCATGTTCCTCAAGAATATAGATGGCTTCCTCGCGTTGCTCGATCGAATCGGTAGAAATAAGTACCAGCGGGAAGGACGGATTCTGCCTCTTCAGTTCACCGAGCATCTCCAATTCTACCCTGCAGGGCAGGCAGTCGACCGACCACAGACTGACAACGAAGGGCTGGCCAGACAACTCGGTCTTTAACTCTGCGAAGCTGCTGTTGCCGAACGCGCTTATATTGCCTGGGCTATCCTGAGCCATGACATTGACATGAGTCAGCATGCACAGTGTCAGGGCAGTTACCTGAATCAGATTTCTGGTGCTCATTGGTTTATCTCCCTGAAAATGTAACCGAACTCTTTACTGGACCAGCTCAGGAATACCCGGTTGGCTGATGACAGCAGCAAAGGATGATCACTGGCGCTTTCCGTAGCGAATAAGGTCTCAGGCTGAGACCAGCTTACGCCATTATCGATGGACTTCATCAGCTGCAATTGCGAGGCGACGCCGTTAAAGCCCTTCCAGACCAGGTACAGAGTATCATCGGATTGTGCCAGCGCGGGATGCCCTGCCCCCGGAGTGCCATCGACCTTGATGATAGCGCCGGTGGTGCCGCTCGCGATGTCGTAACGCCCGTAATGAATGCCGTTGTGGATGGTGCCAGCGCTGAACCAGCTGATGTGATACTGCCCTGGCTGCGTCGACTCCAACATAGTGGGCCCGTGGTGAGGGCAGGCATCGATATACCAATCGTCAATGGTTGCTCGGTTCAACCCGGCGACATCACCATAGGGGCCCAGCACCGCAATAGCGTGATCGCGCACATGCTCGTCATAAATCTGGCGCCACAGGATGGCGACTTCGTCATCGCCATAGGGCGCTATTGCTATTCGACAGCACTCGCAACTGTTATGGGATACGCGAAAGTTTCGGGTGAATGTCGCGCCCAGATTATCGGAGGTGGTGTAATAGATAGCAGCGCCCGGGTAAGTCTCCTTGCGTGCTGCGGCAGCATCAAGATCGCGCTTGTCGATCCACGTCAGATAGAGACGGCCACTGCTGGTCAGAAACAGGCTATCGAAGCGATGGCCCGTCATCAGGTCATCGTCGTTCATGGTGCGCGGGATCGCGAAGGTTTTTCCGCCATCGCTGGAACGAGTGAAACGAATCTCGCCGGTGAAGTTCGATGAGGTTTTTGTGGTCCACGAGAGCAATATTTCGCCACTGTCAGCGATGATGATTTTGGGCCGGTTCTCACCGTTGTACTCGGTGTCTTCGGCAATGGCATTCACCTGCACCGGGGTAAAGTACGTGTCACCCTCGTCGTCGGAGTAAGACACGTAAACGTGCCTGTCCTGCACGAAGGTCACCCACAAACGACCTTTAGCATCCATTGCAGCGCTTGGTGCGCCGCCGCAGTGGACACTGATGAAGTCTTCGCCATGCCGCACCTGCAGCGACTGACAGTTTTCGGCAACAGCGCTCCGACTGCTGGAGAACCAGATGATCAGGCAGAGGAACAGAGGCCCTAACGCATTTTTAGAAATCATAGGAAACATTCATATAGTAAGTACGGCCCGGCCAGGGATGCGCCACATAGGAAATTTCATTAGTCAGATTGTCCACACCAAGTCCCAGCGACAGTCCGTTGACGAAATTGTAAGTGCTTTTAAGCCCAACCCGCGTATAACCATCCTGGGCACCGTAGACCCGATCTTCACGATCAGTATTGTCATTGCGCCCGAAGCTGTCACTGGCATATTGCAGGTTCATTCCAGCATCCCAGTTTGAGTTGAGGTGGTAAGTCATCAGCAGATTACTGCGCCACTTCGGCATACGCGGATAGAAATTGCCTTCGATGCCTGGGTTCGCGGCATTTTTGATGATGATGGAATCGGTGTACACCGCATTGAAGCGCAAATCCACCTTATCAAGCAGGAAGTCGTCGACGTTGGCGATGAACTCGACGCCCCGGGTCTCTATCTCATCAACCGGGATGAAGGTACGCACGGTCAGTCCGCCGGGGAGATTCTCAGACTGCGATTCGATTACGTCCTTTATGCTTTCCTGGAAGAGATTCATGCGCAGTACACCACCGACAATCTGACGCTCGACCATCAGGTTGTGATGCAAACCATCTTCGGGCTGCAGTTCAGGATTCGCCACGCTGATGGCATTGAAGGCAGAGAATTGACTGAACAGTTCTTCAACAATAGGAAAGCGATATGCCTTGCCCAGGGCATAGGCAAAGCGCCAGTCCTCTGCTGGCTGGTAAGCGAGCGAGAACTTTGGTGAGGTCTGTCGCTGAGAGGTTTTCGGAACTGTAACCAGATCAAATTCGGGAGTAGCAGCGACATTGCGAGAAAAATAACCGTTGGCACTCTCAAAATCCTCCCAGCGCACACCAACACCCATATCCCAGCGCTCATTCATGGTCCAGTTCCACTGCGCAAAAATGGCATTCATCTGCGTCTCACCACCGCTGCGACTGGCGAACTTACTGAAGCTACCCGCTTTATAATTTGCAGAATCAAAGACATCCATATTCAGCTCATAGGCATCGTGACGGGCGCCGACCGCCAAGGCCATTCCGTCAACCAAGAGATCGTCGAACATCAGCTTTGCCTCGGCACTGCGCCAGCCAGTATCGCCAAATGCGGTGACCTGCCCCTGTCCATTGAAAGCCGGGCTGCCAGGATTGGCGAGCGATGTTCTGCTCTCATCACGCAACACTTCAAATTGGTTGAGATTGGCTTCGAAAGTGACCCCATCAATAATGGGTCCACGCAGCCTCAGCCCCAGCGAAAGGCTGTCGCGCTGCTGATCTGAGACACCCAGACGAGCCGTGGGGACGTTGATTTTCAGTCCATTTTGAACGACGTTGCCACTCCAGACACTTTCTCCAGAGGCGTTGCGTACATAGCTGTTGGGTTTATTGGCCCCATTGAAGCGATCTTCATAAGCCACATTCAACAGCGCCTGCCAATCACCGAAATCGTGACCCAGCTTGAGCTTGAAGTTGTCGGTGCGCGTGTCCTGCACGCCAGTGTCGCCGAACCACAGTCTAGAAATCGAACGTTCATCATTCCCCACAATGCCGCCGCTGACGTCTGTCACACTGGCGGCCGAAGTAGTAGAGCCGTAATAGAAAATCTGCGGCTGCGATTTGCTGTCCAAACGGTTGTAGGACAGATAGACGCTGGTGTCGCCGAACTTATCGCCATAAGAAAAAAATGATTTGTACCCCGTTACCGTATCGTCGAAGCCATAGGCGTCGAAATTCTGCGAAAAATAGGAACTGTCGAAATGAAATTCGCGCTGCTGCGGAATTGCAGATTCAATCAGCACTACTCCGCCCATGGAGTTGCCACTGAATTCAGCTGAGAAGGGGCCGTACAGCACTTCCACCTGAGCAATCTCACTTGCGGATACCATGGTCCAGCGCGGTGCTCCGTTCCAGCGGGATTGCAACAGATAGTGCAAGGGAACACCGTCGGCGAATACCATCGAGCGTGAGGTCTGAAACATATTGGACCCACGCATTCCCATGGTGCCGTTGGAATCTCCGATGAAGCGTCGGCGGATCACCAGGCTGGGTTCGAATTTGACGATATCCTCTGTGGTGGTCACGTTGATGCTGACGATATCCTGTTGCGTCAGCACACTGCTCGGATGGGAAGTGTTGGCCCTGTGTGTCGTTGCGGCCCCCCAGACGACTATTTCCTCCACCCTTGTCTCTTCTACGTCAGGAGCGTCGGCCGCATTGAGTGCGCCAGCCGCCATCGCGGCGAGGATCGCGGCAATCTGCACCGTGAGAGTTTTTTTACGTGCCATAATCGTTTCCCTTAAAGAGCTTCACTATTGCCAAGTGTAAAGCCCTGTGCGGAAGAGGCAATGCGACCAGATGTCGCAGGGTAGGCACTGACAGTGTGCGCGAGGGAAAACGATGTCAGACGAGTAACTTCCGCAAGCGCAGGAAATCCCGCAGCAATTCATAAGCGGGAAAACAGGCAGTGATCAGCAGGCCATAGGTAAGTCCTCTGTCCAACTGCAGCGCTGTGAAGACGCTCTGCAATTCGGCAGGGCCGGTTTGCAAGAGAGGTCCGCTCAAGGCCAGTGCGACTAAAAACACCGTAAAGGCCGCATTGACCAGCACAGAGTTCAGCAACAGATTGCGGTTCCAGATGCGCCGGTGCAATTGCCACAGGCTAAGCAACACCGCCAGCACAATGACAGGGCTGAACCACTGCAAAAGCTGCAAGGCATGTTCAGTAAACGTGACACTGCGCTCAGCAATCTGCTCCGGGCTCACCCACAGCGGATGCCAGATTACGATCAATAAAAATATATAGGTGGCCAGATCAGTAAAAATATCCGTCAGGCTGATGTGTTGCCAGCCCAGATCGGCTCTGGGTAGATCCCGCGGTTGCCAGTCCTTCGCATCAGAGCCTGAAATTCTGGCCCCGTTAATATTCACAGCCGCGAAAATCAGCACGATAACAGCAAAAGTAAAAATGGCAGTGTCCAGGAAGCCGACGGTAATTTGCAATACAAAGCGGATCAGATTGACGTTGCTGCTGCCCATTAAATCCACGCTTGAACCGACCACGTGCAACACAAACAACAGCCCGGTTACCATGAACAAGGTGTGCTTCAGTAAGGGCATGTCTTCAGCCGCCACCAGTGATTGAGGTGGCACAAACTGATAGGCGACAGCTTGTGGATGACCCATCTTCTTAAGCACCGCGGCTATGTCCTCATCGGACAACTGACCTTGCTGCTGTTCGAAAGCATCCAGCTGATCCATGATATTGGCGTTTAGTTCACGGCCAATTTCCTGTCTTTTGTCCTCAGGCAATTCGCGTTGCACGGCAGCGACATAACGTTTTACCAATTCCATTATTTGTACTCCCCGCTCTGTTGCAGAGCCAGTTTTTCGGTTTCGTCTAACAGGGGCCCCATGGCTGAATTCAGGTGTAACCATTCGTCGGTCAGCTGCACCAGCAGCTCCCGGCCGGGTTCCGACAGCCGGTAATAACGCCGTTCCCGGCCTTCAGCCAGCTGCCACTCACTGTCCAATAAACCTTGCTCAGCTAAACGACGCACCAGTGGATACAGGGTGCCTTCGTCAATGTCGATGCCTTTGTCCTGCAATTGCCTGCGCAGGGAATAGCCATAATGGGCTTGCTTTAAGGAGGCCAGCACGGCCAGTACCAGCACGCCTCGGCGCAATTCCAGTCGCATCTTGTCCAGTTGTGAGGAGGTCATGATTGTTCCTGTTCGTGTTAAGGCTTCAGGGTGCTGTCAGCACTATACTGTGTCACGCACACTATGTATGACACAGTAAACGACATGAATGACATAAATGCAAGCGTTGTCTTTCCAGCAGCTAATGCAGATTTTTAACTAGAGAGCCTGGTCAGGCTCATGTATCTTGCGAAGTGAATCTTCGGATCCTCCAGGAAGGAGTCACGCAGTGATCGAAATGCTGATTGCCGTTGTCATACTGCTGGTACCGGCGGTGTGGATATATAACCGTCTGGTCGCTGATCGGAACCGGGTGCAGGCCGCCTGGAGCGATATTGACGTGCAGTTGATGCGCCGTCATGAACTGGTGCCGCAACTCGTTGCAACAGTAAAAGCGTATGCTGCTTTTGAGAAAGCAACGCTCACCGCTGTCACCGAATTACGCAATCGCAGTGAAGCGGCAACGCATCTGCCGGCCAAAGCCGCGTTGGAAGCGCAACTTGAAGAGACCCTGCACCGGTTGGTAGTTGTCGCTGAAGACTATCCGGATCTGAAAGCGGACCAGAATTTTCGCCAGCTGCAAGCTGAACTGACCACCATCGAAGATCATATCCAATATGCCCGCCGCTTTTATAACGGCGCGGTGCGCATTCTCAATACGCGTATTCAATCATTTCCGCATCTGCTGATCGCGAAACCGCTGCGTTTTATGCCGGCCGAATTCTTCGCGGTGGATGAAGCGCAGGCCAGGGAAGCGGTACCCGTGAGGCTTAACGAATGAGGAACCTGACTCGGCATTCCAATCTGCTGCGATATTGCCTGTTTTTTTGTGGGCTTCTGTTCAGTATTTCCTTGAGCGCGCAGGAGCGAATCCTGTCCTTCCACAGCGATATTACTATCGCAGCCGATGCATCCATGACGGTGACCGAAACCATCCGTGTCCGCGCGGAGGGATCAAATATTCGCCGTGGCATATACCGGGAGTTCCCAACCCGCTATACCGATCGCTTTGGCAACAACTACCGCGTTGATTTTCAGGTGCAGGACGTCACCCGCAATGGTGAGCCGGAGATCTGGACGGCAAATGAGCGCGCCAATGGTGTGCGCGTTGATTTTGGTGGCGAGGATTTGCTGGCAGTACCCGCGGTGTATGAATACACAATTCGCTATCGCAGCAATCGACAGATCGGCTTCTTCCAGACACACGATGAGCTGTATTGGAACGTCACCGGGAATGGCTGGAGTTTTGTGATTGAACAGACCAGCGCGACGGTAACTTTGCCGCAGCAGGTATCCGCGGACAATCTGAGCATGGAGGCGTACACAGGGCTGTCTGGAGAGCAGGGCCAGAATTATGCAGCGGCTGTCGGCGTCAGTCGAGGCAGCGTGCGAACCACTGCGCCGCTGAGTCCAGGCGCGGGATTGACGCTGGTATTCAGCTGGCCCAAAGGCATCATCGCAGAGCTGGATGGCTGGCAGAAATTTCAGTATCTGTTGTATGACAACCGTGGGCTGTTGCTCGCACTGCTGACCTTGCTGCTTAGTGCTGTGTATTTGTTTTCCAGCTGGCTAAGAGTGGGGCGCGACCCGGAGCCGGGGGTCATCTTTCCATTGTATGAACCACCTGCAGGATATTCTCCTGCTTCCCTGCGTTATGTCCGCCGCATGAGTTATGACAATACCGCGCTGACGTCTGCGATAGTGAATCTGGCAGTGAAGGGCTATGTGCGTATACGACAGTTCGGTGAGCAATATACGCTCGAGAAAACGGATTCAACTCAAGCGCTGGCAGCCGGAGAAAAGGCTTTGCTGGACAAGCTGTTTGGGGGTGCCAGATCAGCTGCCAGATCAGCTGACAGATCAGGTGTGGAATCAGTTGTGGAAGCAGGTGCGACCATCAAACTTGAACAGAAAAATCACAGTGAGTTATCTGTCGCAATCACAGCGCACAAAAAGGCACTCAAAGCAGACTATCGCGATAAGTACTTCGTCACCAATGGCCGCTACCTGCTGCCTGCGGTGCTGGCTAGCGCATTAATGTTTTTGATTGTGGCCTTGATCGGCGGCTTGACTCCCTTGGCGATTGCCGTGCTGCTGATCAATATTCCTTTGCTGGGTTTGTTTGCCTGGTTACTGCATGCACCCACCGCCGCCGGCCGCAAACTGCTGGATAAAATTGAAGGATTCCGAATGTATCTGGATGTGGCGGAAAAGGACGACCTGCAACTTCGGCATCCACCAGAACTGACACCAGAACTGACACCAGAACTGTTTGAGCGCTATCTGCCGTATGCCATTGCTTTAGATGTGGAGAAGGCCTGGGCGAACCGATTCACCCGGGTATTCGCCGAAATGGAAACTCGGCAGGGAAAATCGTGGCAGCCCTTGTGGTATTACGGGAGTTTCAATGCCGCACAGGCCGGCGATTTCACCAACGCTGTCAGCAGGAGTTTCACCAGTGCCATTTCATCCGCATCGCGCGCGCCGGGCAGTGCATCCGGATCGGGCGGAGGTGGTTCCTCTGGCGGTGGCGGCGGTGGTGGTGGCGGGGGCGGTCGTTAGAGAGGTCGCACGAGAGCCGCGTCTGAATCGTAAGAACGTCGGGCAAAGGCTCGATAACAGGAGGGGCTGATGCCTCTGGAACAATTGCTGGCTATATGCCCTACCACACTTACCAGAGCACTGATTTTGAATAGGATGACGCAGACACCAGGATAGGATTCCCACCATGCGAACATTAAGATTTTTCCTGATTTCTATTCTAACAGCCCTGCCCTCGGTCTTTGTTCTGGCCGTCGACCTCGCTATCACTCCGGTTGCCAGCGGCATCAGCAGCCCGGTTGCCATTGCCGCGTCGGGCGACAGCTCTAGGCGTTTGTTCATCCTCGAGCGCAGCGGGCGCATCCTGCTGCAGAGAGGAAATGCGAAGCCTGAAGTGTTTCTGGACATCCAGCCGCGTGTCAGTTGCTGTAATGAGCGCGGCCTGCTCGGCATCGCATTTCATCCTGAATTTGCGAGTAACGGTACCTTCTACCTGAACTACACGAATGTGGGGTTCGATACCGTGATTGCGGCTTACCAGGTCTCAGCTAATCCAGATCAGGCCGAATTCAATAGTGAAGCGATTCTGCTGCTTATCCCTCAACCCTTCGCAAACCATAACGGAGGTCAACTGGCGTTCGGCCCCGATGGTTATCTGTACATCGGCACAGGCGATGGCGGCGGCACGGGGGACCCGAGAAACAATGCACAAAATGGCCAGTCGCTGCTCGGCAAGATCCTGCGTATAAATGTGGTGCCGGGTCAGCCCTACACAATACCGGTCGCGAATCCGTTCATTGGCAACCCGTCCTTTCGAGATGAAATCTGGGCATTGGGTCTGCGCAATCCCTACCGCTTCAGCTTCGATCGACTCACCGGCGATCTGCTGATCGCGGATGTGGGTCAGAGCGCAGTTGAGGAGGTGAATTTTCAGCCGGCCGGCGCCGGGGGTGGTCAGAACTATGGCTGGCGGCGTATGGAGGGCAGCCAGTGTTTCAATCCCGGCTCCGGCTGTGGGTCTAATGACTTCACCATGCCTGCTTTCCAGTACCAGAACGCAGGCGCGCGCTGCTCAATCATCGGAGGCTATCGGTATCGTGGCTCGGCGAGTGCGTTGCAGGGCAGCTATATCTTCGGCGATTTCTGCAGCGGCGAGATCGTGGCTGCCCGGCTGGATAGCAACCAGCAATGGGTCCAGGAGGTGCTGCTCGACACGGCGCTGATGATCAGCAGTTTTGGTGAGGATGATAACGGTGAGTTGCTGGTAGTTGATCTCAATGGCACGGTCTATCGGCTGCTTGCCCCGCTGGCTATCTCGCCCGCCTCCGGCACCTACCTGACTTCGCAGTCGATCGATCTGGCGGTGATCCTGACCGTGCAGGCAGCAGTAGTTACCGGCTATTCCGTCGTACTGAACGGCAAGGATGTCACCGGTGCACTCGACAGCTGCGGGATCGTGGCTGCGCTGAGCGGAGATGGCATCAGCCTGCGCTGCCCGGATATTCCGCTCAACACCCTGGGGGCAGGGTCGCACACTTTGCGTGTCGAGCTGCAGTTCAATGACGGCAGCACCTTGAGTGATTCAGCGACATGGCAGATACTGGAGGTCGCGCAATAGGGCGTCTCGGGGCCATATGCGCTGAAAACGACAGATGGTTTGTCAGTCTGCGGGAACATCCACTCTACACAGGATCTGAGTATGGGCAGTTTTATCATCCATCTGCTGGTGTCTTCAGTGCTGCTGCTGTTCATCGGCCGCGTTATAAATGGCATTGAATTCAAGTCCCTCGGCGCGGCACTGCTGGCGGCGCTGGTTCTTGGCGTGGTGAACGCGATCATCCGCCCGCTGCTGGTGATATTGACCTTTCCCATCACACTGATCACGCTGGGCCTGTTCCTGCTGGTGATTAACGCACTGATGCTGAAGCTCACCGCTGCTATCGTGCCGAACTTCCAGATCCGCGGTTTCGTGCCGGCGCTGATCGGTGCATTGATGCTGAGTGTGCTGAATCTGCTCTTATCCATGTTCGGGATATGACGCTCGGCGGAATCAGCGCCAGCTATCTGCAGTAATCCGGTAATCCCCTCAGGTCTGTTGTGGTAAACTTGCGCGCATTTGAGGCCTGAGGATAATTCGCTAATGCTCCTGATGATCGA
>Ga0209390_10010858_pt1 | contig 10567 bp, 6 predicted proteins | sample BON01_FD_187212 | JGI IMG/M metagenome (GOLD analysis project Ga0209390, IMG submission 187212) | Freshwater microbial communities from Lake Bonney liftoff mats and glacier meltwater in Antarctica - BON-01 (SPAdes) (version 2) | ecosystem: Environmental > Aquatic > Freshwater > Ice > Glacier... | reverse complement strand
GCATTGGCCCGGGGTAGGTCCAATTCGGCCCAGTCAAATAGAATAAAACACTGCAAACACAATACCCAGGCAGGAGAGTCTGCAAAGTAAGCTATCCTGAACCAGCGGGCAATTCTACGTTATTTTCTTCGCAGGAAGTCCGATGTTTGGTGGCCCAGGCGCGATGCCATACACAAATACCCTCGTGACCACAGCAGAAACTTGAACAAATCATTTTACTATTTCAGCCTGGGCTACTAGAAACAAAAGAGTCACGTACCCTAAATGCCGCGCGCCCTCATCCGCAGCTAGCAGCTGTACACTGCAGTGCGGTAGAAGCAATGATACCAAAGTTGTGTCCCGAGTCGAAAAGGTCCATGTCGGCCTGCGCACTGAAATTGGCTGGGAGCGGAGAGGATGGGTTTACGTGGGCGCCGGCAGCGGCGCGCTCGCCCTCGACATGTTTTGAATCATGATGCAACTTTTCCGATGTGATTTCATGGACGCCTTGAATGTATCGTAAGGCGTCTTATGTATCCTAGGGCGCCCCGCTCTGCGAGGTTTGTCAAGGGGTATTTGACTTTATGTGTCACTGCCATTCGAGTCACCAAAACCATTCTCGTCAGTGCAGACACCGCGCACGAGTGGTGAAGGGAGCATGGTGCGCGAGCTAGTGTCCATGGCAGTGCAGTGTAATCAGCCACAAGCCGAGGACATCACTTGCCGCGCCATAAGCGCGCCTGGAAGAAACATAACTTGAAAGGAATCCCCGGCTTCAATTTGAAACACTGGCATCTCACAATAATATTCGACTGACCTTCTAATTGTTTTGGGCGACATTGCAATGTGGTCTACTGTAGGCAGTAGGCTCAATCTTGAAGTGACCAACCGTGACAGGGCTTGATCATGATATCATGAATTAGCCCTGATGTCACGGTAAACATGACACTTAGGAGGGACAAAATCAAACTGGGATACCCACTATCAGATTTAAAAAAAAATCTACTATCAAAAGGCGCCAGCGTGCCAAAAAGCCACCCGAAAAAATGTGCTCTGACCTGAAAAGTGCACCGACAGAGACCTTTTCCAAAAAAAAGTGGACCGACAATCTGACATCGCAAGAAAAGAAAGATTGAAATCCGAGAGGCCCTCACAGTCAAACACCCCGACTTACGCAACTTTCAGAGGCCCTGGCCGCCGCAACCCACAAGGGCTTACGGCCGAGCACCTAGGGACTAGTGAAAAAGCTTCGGCAATACGCAAGGGCCCCAGCACATAGGAATAGCCCTGAAAGGCTGAGGCCCAACTGATAGCACCTGCACCCGCACCCAAAACGAAAGGAAACAAGCACTAAGAAACCATTCCGCTCCCCAGCAACCCATCGCCATCCTTCGCTCCCCATCACCCTCAAAAAAGTGCGGTAGTTCCTCTGTGAGCCCTCTCAACACAACACCACTTCACATATGTACACACGCGCACAATTCCCATGCTTAAAAACAATCTGCTCATCCTATGCCCTGTCTCTATTCGGTCCCCATTACTAAGTGAGACAGATAAGGACCCCGATTGCGACACCCTTTTTTTTTCTCTGCAAACACTGCAGGTTTGTATTCAAGAACTGTATTCAAGGACATCCAGGAGGCTGTGGATGCGTGGCAGGCCATCGCGCACATCGAGCAGCAGAAACGGCAGGCGGCGGCGCCACGCGGTCAGGAGACCACAGAGACACATGAGTAGCCACAAAAGGCGGGCCATCGCAGCCTGCAATGAGACAAATAGGCGCGGCGCCACAGCATGTGGTCAGGAGATTACAGCGCCACGAAAGCGGCAACACGGGCGACGCTGGTCGCATGATGAAACTGAATTTCTATGCACACGCACCATCCGATCAATCTAAGCGCCATCTGCTGGAGATTGTCTTGTGTGTTTGTTGTCGGCACACTAATAAACGAAATTCTCGTTTGACTTCTCTTGCCGACCAGAGATATAAATATTTGTACATGTTCGCAAAAAATCCTCTGTGTTGTCCCAAAAAGTCAGTCAGATAGTCCTTTCGTGTATCAATTTTCCACAGGCCATGTGAGTAGGACACAACCGACACGGTGAAAACTACATTTTTTTCTATCAAGGAGCTTGTATTGCAGGGTGATGTGTACTGCCTTTTCAACACGTTTGTGCTTCCCCTAAATGTATGGTAGTGTAATGCCTACATAGGGTGGTGAACTCCCCAAAGTTAAGGTTGTGTATTCATAGAATACATGCGCCAGGTGTTAAAGCTGCCGTACATACTTTTCTAGTTATCTTTTTTGTATATATACAAACACACCCGTCAATTGGCAGAGGATCAGAAAGCAAGTCGTCGAGTGTGAGAGAGCAAGTAATGGCACCGTGAGCTAGCACCCATGGAGTGTCTTACCTGCAAACAACCTCGTCGATGCTCGCAAGAGCACCGACCCGCGATACAGGCGGCGGACACTGTTACCGTAAAAATCAAAGCTATTTCAATCCATTTCCTCACTGTCAGTATCTCTCTCGTTTTTTCATTCGTCTTTGTCCCCTTCCGTGTTTGAATCTGTTTGTGTCATGTGTGTTTTTTGGTTGAGGATGGTGTGTGTGGGTGAGGCGACTACCGCTCAAACCGGTACTGCAGAGCAGTTGGGCTCTCTGTGAACAATACGGCTAGCGCCGATAGTCCCACCTAACAGAGAGTTACATGTATAGTCCTTAGATACCTGTAGAGATTTACATGTATTCATTTTGTTTTCATTCAGTTCAATCTCGAAGAAGAGTCCTCATCTGCTGTCCACGGAGAACAACCTCTCCGGTAAAGGGGGGGGGCGGCAAAGATGAAACTCCGATACCGCACCGGAGTCTACTGTAAAAGACACACGATTCATTGGAACGACTTGCCCATAAGTCAACTCCTGTCGGTGGGGACAGACAAGTCTTCCCCATCACCCACTTCCACATGAAGACAGTCTGGCAACGTCGGGATCACCCAACCTGAGGGGATGATCTGTGCCCTTACGGTCGACCACGGATGGTAGAGAAGTGGTCCGGGTATAGCCTTCCTCGTTTGGAAGCTGGTAAGGGACGGGCACCTTCAAGGGTCCTCGCCTGCCACTAACAATGCTTGAGATTGATCTGAACTGGCTCTCTTTGTCGAAAAGTTGAAGGAGTGCATTGACACTTGACTGCAGTTCGCAGAGGTAACCCGAGTGGCGCGCGGCGGCGGAGCGCTTCATCACAAGAGTCTTCGACCTCACTGCACGCCGATCGGCCCGATTTTGATGCTCTTGGCTGGGCGCTTTCTACTCGTTTCTTCTGCCTCTGTGTCGCCGTCCTCGCGGCCACGCTTCTGACCTACTCCTGGGGTAGCCTCAGCACTGCTGGTGGTAGGAACAGAGCCTTTCATGCACCACTTGAATGTCGCGGGAACAGCGTGAACGTGTGTATTCCCGTCTCCTAGCGAGGACAATGTTTCATGGAATGCGGTGGACTCTGCTGCGACGACGGAACCTCTACCTTGCCAGCGGAATGCTGATGCTTTCAAAGCCTTCTCAGGCTCCTCCATCGCCGGCTTTGCTGCCGCAGCTGCAAGCTGCTCGTCGGCAAGCGCCTCGACGTCCCGGAGCTTGATGTAGCGTTTGGAGCAGGCCAGAAACCGACTGTTCTCGACTATCCGTCCTTCCTTGATCTGCCGCTCGAGCAGCGCCAATCCCTGCGAAAAGCACACGTTGCGGCTGTCCTGGATCTGCTTGCCCGGCTGCGTCTGAACTACCACCTGCAGCTGGAACAACGGGCCCGACCGGGTTTCGTCCTTGCCGTCTGCCCCGGCTCTGAGACGCATTGTGCACGAAGGTGCGCCCTCTGTGCATATCAGCGCCACCTGCTCCTGTCCGTGTGCGTCCAGGTCTTTCGACAGCTCCGGTTCAAACAGCAGTGACACCTGCTGCACCGGCTCTCGCGTCACCTCCTTGATGACCTTGCCGAAGCGGAAAATGTTGCAAAATTTCTGCCAGTTCTTAGCAAGCGATTTGCTTCCAGTGAGAGGAAGTTTGGTGGTCATTCTTGTTGCCTGCAAACTCGCCGGGTTTGCGCGATCAGATTCCACACACTGCAGCTGTCAGCTTTGACAGCCTTTGTCAGCCTTTGAAAGCCTTTTTTTGCCCACTTGCTGGCGATCCTTAAAAACCACGAACCTCGTTCGAAACACGGAGGTTTGGAAAGCTGCAGCTGGCAGTGGCTGCAAGATATGCAGTCGACCAGGCCGGGACGCAGCACGGCCAAGCCTGCGACCGCGACCAAGATGGTGAGCATTTCCTGCGTATTGAAACAGTTAGCGTGAAAATGTATAGAAAGCTGACGCCGAGGCATTTGGGTGGCAGCAGAAGGAAAAAACGCCATCGGGCATCGATGTGCTGTCGGAGAAGGAGGTGCAGGCCATTGGCAATGGCGATACGCCGTCGAAAGAGCAGTCTGATCGCATCTTTGGGTTGCAAGGCCCTGTGCGCCATCCATGGCACTGCTCCAGGGAGGACGCGAAAGAAATGGCGAAAGGCGCGAACCAGAAATGGAACCCAAACTGCTTCATGGGGCTGGGCTGGAAGGGGGACAAGGATGGCAAGAAGGGCAAGGCGAAACAGCAGGCCACCTTTGCGAGCGCCCTGGTGCGCTCCCCGGAAGCTCCTCACGGCGGGCTCAAGAACCACGGCGCAACCTGCTACTTGAACAGCATGCTGCAGTGTCTCTTCTTCAACATGCCCTTTCGCAAGAGTATCATGCAGCTTACGCAGGAAGGCGGCACTGGCAGCGGCGGGGTGCCTGATGGAGTTCGTGCTGGCGAACGCTTCAAGCCCATCCTCGAGCTGCAAAAAATCTTTTCGCATTTGCAGATTTCCAAAGCACGCGCCTTCGACCCGAAAGAATTCATCGAAGGCTTAAAGTTGAGCTGCACAGTACAGCAGGACGCACAAGAGTTCTTGAAGATGTATCTGAACTACATCGAGAACGAGCTTTCCACGCATAAGCACAGCATACCTGTTGCTCTGCAAACCCTGGTGAAAGACACCTTCGTTGGCGAGTTGGCTTATTGCACCACTTGCAAAGAGTGCCACCAAAAATCGCCGAATCGCACTGTATTTTATGACTTAGACCTGAAAGTGAAGAATGTTTCGACGCTCGAGGCGTCGCTACATGACTTTTTTAAGGAGGACGAGCTGGTTGGAGAGAATAAGTATGAGTGCGGCAAGTGCGAGAAAAAAACGGAAGCGCGCCGAGGAATCGAGCTGCTCAGGCTGCCCACGGTCCTAAACCTCCAGCTCCTCCGATTTGTTTATGACGCCAATACGAATACGCGCAAAAAGGTGGTGTCGTTCATCAACTTCCCAAAGGAACTTGATCTGGGTACATGGCTCGAGAATGGCGAAAGTGCAGCGGCCTCGGGGAAACGTCACAAAGTTGCATCTGCAGCGCGCGGAGGCGGCGCAGCGGGGGAGTTCGCGTCAAGGGCAAGAGAAGAATCGGCAGCAGGCAGCTGCATCTACGATCTGGAGGCTGTTGTGATGCACACGGGTGCCAGTGCTGTGCAGGGGCATTACATAGCACATGTGCAGCACCCAAGAACGAAAACGTGGTGGCGCTTCGATGATGAGCATGTGAGCAGCCTGCAGGATGACGAGTATTTTGGAGGTGCTGAGGCGCTGGCCAAGGCACGCAAGAAGAGAAAGGCACCAGAGCAAGAGGAGATGCAGGGCCGTGTCAAGTCGAAGGATGCGTACATGCTCATGTATCGCAGAAGGACTACACTGGTGGAGGGTGAGGATATTGTGGCGAATGATAAGGAGTGCAAAGATATGATTCCTATCGACCTGCAACACGAGATCGAACAGAACTCGAAGCAATTGGAGGAGCAGGCGAAAACAGCCGAGGAGACGTCGCGCTCTGGTGAAGCATGCCGCGAGCGTTCACTCAGAATGAAGGAAGAGATCTGGGAAAAGCTGCCTGACGAATCGCGTAATGGCTATTGGATTTCAACTGACTGGCTCAAGCACTGGGTGTCGCTGGACCCTGTGGAGAAGTGTGACAAGATTGACACAGGCCCGCTCATGTCTATGTATCACAAGGCGGATCCCACCAAAGTTCATGGGATGAAACTGGTGAGCTCTGACGCTTTTGAGCTGCTGTGCAACACACACGGTATTACCGAGGGCTCAACGAAACTCGGGAGAGGAGATATGTGTTTCAAAACTGTTACGGAGGAATGCAAGAGGCGTTCACAGAACAGGTCAAAAAAGGAGATTTTAGACTCTCTCAAAATACTGCTGGCGGAACAGCCGAAAAATGCTACACCAGGCGACTTCTGGGTCTCAAAACGCTGGTGCAAACAACGTCTCAGCGGTTCCCCAACAGACGAGGACCCGCAAGGAGAAGACGTCTATTGCTGTCACGACTCGAGCAGTACAGGCCAAGGTGGGCAGATGCAGGGCAGCGATCGTTGTAAACCGGAGGGTATGACACCAGATAAAACAAAAAGGCGGTTGGTGACGGCACGAGCAGTGGAATTTTTCAAGCAAGAATTGAAGGAATTGATGCCAGCGATGTTCCCGGGAGACAAGCAGGCGTGCGAGTACTGCACGCAGCAGGCAGAAGGTATTGCGTACAAGAATACCAAAACTATAAATGAGCGCTCCAAAATCAAAGCGGAGCACAAAAGTGTGTACGCTGGTAGCTCCATCAAACTCAAGTCAGGGCATTCATACTATTTAATTTCTTACCAATGGGTTGAAAGCTTCCGTGACTTTATCCAAATCTCTGACATTCAGAAGTGCATCGAAATCGACAATAAGCCGCTGCTACATTCAGACGAGTCCGGTGTGCCAATGCTAGCATACGACCCTGGTGATCTCACGCCCCATCAACCGCCAAAGTTTCTGTGGCTGGAAGAAACTGATTGGAAGAGATTACAGCAGTCTTTTGGTGGTGGGCCCGAACTCAAGGTCGTGCCCTTGTTAGAAGACGATGCTGATGGGCTGCGCAGTTTGCATGTCAATCGCCTGCCTGCCAAGTCAGCACAGCTTTTGCATCCATACTTCAATTGCAGCTGTTCGCCTGAAGTTTGTCAACCGTTTGTGCGAAGCCAAAAAGAGAAAGGACTCCAGGAACGTCTCGAATATGAAAATGCCTCCATCTCCGTTATCCGACACTCGGCATCGGCCTCCTCTGCGGCGACGTCAGCTGCTGATGGCGGTGCCGCCAGCGCTGCTGCGCCAACAACGTCGGGAAGCATGCGTAGAGGACGGCAACGGACAGGAGATATGCAGATACCAGTATCGTCATCGTCGACAGTCAAGTCGATCAAGTTGCACATCTATGAAAAGCTGCACTTCTCGCCGTCGGAGCAGAAGCTCATGTATCAGCAAAAAGAGCTCGAAGCAGGCGACCAGACGTTGCGTCATTACTCGGTGCCCCGAGATGCCCAGCTGGTGCTTCACATTCTCACAACAGACGGCAGCGAGGATATGGGCCGGCGCAGCAAGGGAGAAGGCGATGCTGGCTTCTCCGGCACTCTCCTCTCAGGATTCATGCCTACTGAGCGTGACAACTCCGCTCTTGTTGTCACTGGTGTTGGTCAGTCGCAGGACCAACCCCGGGCCGAAGGTGTTGATGCAGATGTGCAGGACAGCCAGAAGTCTGGGCGCCGCAAAGAGAACAAGGCTGTGCAATGCGCCGAGCCTGCAAAAATAGAGTCGAAATCAGTGCTGGGAGAGCGTCCTCAAGATGGTAAGAGAATTAGCAAGCCGCCTGCTGTCATGGACGGTAGTACTCCCTCGAAGGTACGCAAGGGGCGGTGCAAAAGTGGCGACACAGCAAATGAGAAACCACAGTCGCGCCCTCGCAAGCGCAAGGAGTCTTCCAGTGTCGTCGACGATGACGACCACGACGCAGAAATTCAGATAGCTATTGACAATTCGTTGCGAGAGGTCTACGACCTCACCTGAAGAGAGTTTCTCCTCCGGGAAGTTTCCCCTTGAGCTTGAGGCTCCTACCTCACGAAGAACAGGGTACGCATGCCCATGCTGGAAAGTAAAGGTGTGGGGATCTTCAGCCGGAATTGCCTATTTACGATGCTGTCATGCAGACAATTACTTGATACAGACCTACAGTAGTGTGCTCTCTCCCTCCCTCTCTCTTATGTGCGCTCTCTCCCTCTTTCCCTCTCCATCTCCCTCCCCTCTTTCGCTCCCCTCTTCCCTCTTGCCTCTCTCTCCCAAACACACACACACACACACACACACACATCACCAACACCTCGTTGCGACCGTTTCACTCACACCCACTGACCTCTCGTGATTCTTCCTCTTCTGACCTACCATTTTCTACGAATTTCAAATTGAACCACACTTCCACGCCTGTGTCTACATGACTCCAATCTTGCGTTGTGCCTGGAGTTGACGTAACAATTGACAATTAGAAGGGTGGGGGTTCCGAATCAGTTGGATTATTCCTAATCTGTCGAACTTTTTAGGATCGAAAGAATTTCAATCATGTTGGTGCAGTCTACATGTTACTTTCTATTCTGTAGCATTTCATATTATACAACTCTGTATGATAGGAAATGCACAACCTTCGATAGGGAATACATTCCTTTTTCCTTTCTTTGGGGGGAAGAAACCCTTACATAGACCCCAGGCCGAGTCGCAGATCGTAATCCCTAATCGAGTTTAGGGGTCCACTGGTGGCTTGCAGTAAGGCACAATTTTGAATACACAATCCTGTAGTACACACTCCAGCTATCTTTTGCCGTATGGATTTGGCCCTTTTCACACGCGGCAGCTTCTGCTCGCTCGGCCTCGCCGCCATGCGCCCATTAGCAATCGACAATTATATACTAGGTTGTTTCAGCCTTCCCGGGCACCATAACAGACACCGTGATGTCTCTCTTGCTCCATCTCTCTTGTTCTCTCTCTTATCTGAAATCAAGCAATTTAGACCATTTTGAGAGCATATAATATTTACCTGGAACTTGAGAAGAGTACTTGTTTCGACGGTTTGGGGAGGTTTTAGGACAACCATGATGTTCCTAATTATGACTCCTGGCCCGGAGAATCTTGGACTCTGAACTCCCGTGCCCCCGAAGGCTCTAGAAGGGGTTCTTTCTGATCACTGTCGGGTTCAAGTGCCGTCAAAACTTGAAAGGCAACTTATCAGCGCACCCAAGATCAGCAGAAAGTGATTAAAAAGAAACACCCTTGGGGGGGTTTCTGCGATGAATCTGGAGGTGCATCCGCGAAATGACCATTTCAGATGTGCACCTTGCCGTCACGGTGTCCCTATCTCCTTGCCCTGTCCGCTTGATTGCGAGAACCCAGCCCGGACGGGATGACTGGATCCACTCCCGGCACCTTGACCGTCACTAGGTAAAGGTCAAAACACTATGTAAAGGTCAATATCACTTGAGATCACTTTGTGATCGACATCTTTTTCGATGGGGCTAGCGCCTTGTCACTGTTTTAAAAATCGACAATCAAAAGGGGGGTCTCAATTTAAAAGAAACGTTTAGTTGTTGGTGATCGCTTATTGTTTACGGTACTAACACGAATCAGAGTCACGTCATGGTAGGAGGGGGGGTCTTTCATCACAATCACAATCGGCCCAATTAAGGGGCTATTCGCATCATCGCCGGTGACAATACGAGCCAAGGTACATTCACATCTGTACACTATAGTACAATGTGACTTCGACTCACAGTATCACTTGGACTCCATTCGATGGGGCGGACTTTGAGATCATCCCTACGAACAAAGTTTCACCTGTGAGAAGGCTCATTTTGTTTTCCCCCACTTGCTCGCTGCTTCTTCCGTGGCAGACCAGCCCAACCAGCAATGTTGAAAGCGAAGCGGCCAATCCCGTGGTATCAACCCCTCACATGCGAACCTCTGAGATCCCGAAGCCGCTGTTGATGAGCTTGGTGGTGACGCCTCCTCGCCATCATCTGCCTGCATTGCCTTCAGAGAATGGCGAGCTTCCGGTACTATTTTTGGCAGAGGAAATGTGTGCCGCGCGCCCGATCAGCTTGTGTACCTCGGAATTTTGCAGTTTTGTACACGATCTCGAGGTCTGGTACTTAATCTCAAAGTCCCACCTACCGATTAGAGTCAGACGCACAAACTTTGCCACGTCACAATTTCATCGTCACTGCGGCCCGGGCCCTTTTCTGGGGGTGAACCCCCGACTCAGTCGCCGTGATGTAGGACCCATTGGCCCTCAGGATGTCTTTCTTCATTGTCTGTGGAGAGTTTTGGTTTTGAGAGTAGGATTTTAATAACTGTTGGTGTGTATCCTAAGGTTGCGGGGGTTACAAATCACCCTGGCAAACCCTTCGTTTTGTTGACGTGAGTCGCCATTCCACCACGCACAATACATATGCATGCCCATAGATGATGGGCGGTGATCCACACCGGATATATTCGACCGTGATGAAAACATGCGTACCTCAGATTCTTGACGCCCAGGACCCACCCATCCTAGTTTTCAGTCAGAGGCGTGCAGGTGAGGGGCTTGGGCGCGCGGCGGCGAAGCTGCAGCG
>Ga0209390_10010857_pt1 | contig 10568 bp, 4 predicted proteins | sample BON01_FD_187212 | JGI IMG/M metagenome (GOLD analysis project Ga0209390, IMG submission 187212) | Freshwater microbial communities from Lake Bonney liftoff mats and glacier meltwater in Antarctica - BON-01 (SPAdes) (version 2) | ecosystem: Environmental > Aquatic > Freshwater > Ice > Glacier... | reverse complement strand
GGGGGGGGGGGTGGGCCCCCCCCCCCCCCCCCCCCCCCGCCCCGGGGGGCGTCGAGCGACGCGGGCGTAAAGACTCGTCGTCGGCGGCGGCTGCGGCCATCTGGCGCGAGCTCGAGATCCTCTCTCCCTCTCATTCTCTCGGCGCCCGACCAACATCTTTTCTGCTCAGCCGTGACAATGTGATTGCGCATGTCTCATTCTGTCGATTGGTCCTTGGCGCGTTTCCACTCTCTCACTCGGCGCCGCCGCCGCCCGCGCCCCTCGCCGTCACCGCCGTCGCCGCCTCCCGCTCCACCGTTGCCCTCCAGTCCCCAAGTCCGAGCCCGCTCATCCTCCGCTCGAGCGCCGTCACACCCGCGCACCCCTCCTCCGCGCAGTCACTCTCGCTCTCGTCATCGCCTTCGCCACCCTCGCTGCCGCCGCTGCTGCCTTCGGTCTCCCGCTGCCCGCCCTCCAGCTCGCGCAGCTCCCGCTCGAGCGCCGCCACGCGCGCGCGCTTCTCCTCGAGCTCGCGCTCCGCCTTCCTCAGCTCCTTCACGTCCAACGACATGCCGACAAAGGTCTCGTGCGCGCGCCAACTGCTGAGCTCGGCGCGCCGCGCGGCCAGCTCGGCCTCTTGGCGCGCGCTCAGCTGCGCCGCGATCGGGAGCGCGCGGGCCGCGTACTTCGGCCGCACGGGCGCGCCTGACGCCAGCAGCTCGGCGATCGCCCAGCAGCGTCGCTTCTGAGCGCGCATGTCTGCCTCCTGGGACGGCAGCAAGTATCGGTTGAGGGACCTCGCCAGTAGGTCGACCGCGCTCATGTAATAGCCGTTCCTCCACCGAGCGCAACGCGTTTTGGCGGAGGAGCGGCGCAGGATCTCTTGAAAGAGCGGCCAGCCCTCGTCGCGCAGCCAGATGCCGCTAACGCAAGCCATGTTCAAGGGCGTGCGTCCAAATTTGTCGATCACGTCAATCACAGCGCCTCGGTCCAGCAGCAGGCGTGTTGTCGGCATATTTTTCCTGGCAACAGACATAAAAAGCGGCGTGGACCCGTCGTTGGTCCGAGCTTCGATGGCCGCGCCCGCGTCGAGCAGCAGCGCCGCCACTTCGTCACCTCCGCACTCGTGCAGCGCGGTGAGGCCGTTGCGCGGGCTGCGCTCGTCCACGGGCGCGCCCGCCTCCTCGATCAGGAATCGCGCGAAGCGGGCGTTGTTGCATGCGGCCGCCGTCATCAGCGGCGAACAGCCCTTGTTGCCAAAGACGCCCGAGGTGCGCGCGCCCGCCGAGACGAGCAGGTCGCGCGCGGCTTTCTCCTCCTCGTCGTCATAGCTCGAGCCAAACCGTGCGAGCCAGAGAATCGTGTAGCCGTATGAGTCTCGTGATTCGACTCTCGCGCCGCCCTCCCGCAGCAGGACCTCCAGGCAGCCGATCTGCGGCGCTCCAATCCTCATCATGTCTTGCCGCCGGATGTAGTCGACGACACGGTCGGAGGGGAGGCCGAGCGGCGGCGGCGCTAGGCAAAAGTGGGCGGGGGTGCTGAAAGCATCGACAAGCAAGCCCCACGGAGCCCACTCGATCTCCTCGTTGGCGTCGTGGCCGGCGCGCAGCAGCGCGCGCACGCTCTCGACCTGGCCGTACGCGATGCAGACGGCCAAGGGGGTGAGCTTGCGGCCGGCAAAGATGCCGGCGACGTCGGCGCCGGCCTCGACCAGCGCGCCGACCTGGTCGCCGCGCTTCTGGCGGTCTGCGGCCTGCAGCGGCGTCTCAGTCGCGGTGGAGCTGTGGTTGACGGCCTGTGCGCGGCGCTGGTCATCTCCCTGCGCGCACTCCTCGATCACGCGCCGCAGCTCTGCCTCGCTGGCGCCGCTGGCGACCGCGTCGTAGACGCGTGAAAAGTCGTCGGCGTCGCCGCCAGGGCCGCCGGCCGCTGATGATGTCGCTGCCGCCATTTGCTTGCTGGTCGGGCTTTGTTCTTGTTGCCGAGTGATGGCACGCGGACAGGTTGAGGTGTGTAGAATGATGCCGAGGTGTTGCTTGGAGGCACGCGCAAAGCGAGCGGATGGGTGGAAAAGGAACAAGCGGCGATGACGCGTTGCGGTCTTGTTTGTGTTTTTCGGTGGGGGAGAGGAGGAGAGGAGCGGCGGAATGGCTTGTTGCTCCTTTTTTTGTTTGCTGTTGTTGCGCCGAGAGCGTCTTGGCGTTGTGTGTGCGGCGCCCGCTGTCGGAATGCGTGTGCTGGTGCTGGTTTTGTTGTTGTTGCGTTGTGAGAGGCAGAGCAACAAGCGCGCGCCATTTGTGTCTCTTGTCCGACGAGCGGGCGAACGAACGAGAGACGAGGAGCGGCGGCGCTCGTCGTCTCGTTGGTCGTCCTCGCCTCGTCGTCGCCGGCGTCCACGAGCGCGCCCAACATCTCACGATCCCGCGAACACTGCGTGCAATCCGTCACACAGCTACTGCTTCCTGCGCCCGACCCTCCATCCTTACTTCTCAGCAACGCACACGCGCCCTCTTCTCCCCATCACACTCACACACCCGCACGCACGCGGAGAAACACAGCAGTTTCACGTCGGCCTTCACGCCTCTCAACAACACAGAAGCGAGGCCTTGACACACACGAAACCCACCACCGGATGATGGGTCGCGCCGAGCGCGCAGCCTAAGCCCGCCGCGTCAAAGGACGCGGGCTCGGCGGGGCGCGCGGGACCCCCACCGCGCACAAAACCCCAGCTCCCTCCTCCCTCCCTCTCTGGAGTCTGCGACACAAAACGCGCAAGCTCTCACGGCGACCATGGGCGGCGGCAGCCCGCGGCTGCTGGCCGCCTACCTGGTGGCTTCGACCGCGGCCGCCGTCATGTGCATGGGGCAGGCGTACCGCGACGCGCTCGACGTGGGCGCGCCGCTGCGCGTGCTGCCGCTCGCTTCGGCGGCGGCGTCGGCGGCGTTTGAAACGGCGCTCGGCGGCGGCGGCGGAAGAGGCGGGCCGCGCCAGGCGCAGCATCACCCTCCGCCGGCACCAGCACCAGCACCAGCACCGCCGTCCTCCTCCTTCCTCCCGTCGTGGCTGCTGCGCGGCAAGGACGCGCCCGAAGCGCCGTCCCCAGACGGGCCCCAGACGGCCCCCACCCTCGCGGCCGCCGCCGCCGCACACGGCCCCCTCGCCCTCGCCCGCGCGCTCGCCGCCGCCCTGCGCGCCCTCGCCGCGGCGCTGCTGTCCCAGCCGCGCCCCTTGCTCGCCGACCTCGCCCTCGTGGCCGACCGCGGCCTCCTGCAGACCGAGCTCGGCGCCCTGGTCGCCGCCAACCTCGCCCTGGCCGCCTACGCCGCCCTCGCCCTGGCCACCGCGCGCGCCTTTTTGGGCGAGCTCACGCCGCGAGAGTCGGCGAGGATGACCGAGCGATTAGTAAAGTACGCCGTCTTCAAGGTGGTGTTCGTGGGGCCCGCGGTGGCCGCCCCGCGCGGCGCCCTAGGCCTGGGCGCGTGGGCGGCCTGGTTCGTGGCCGCGGGGCACGCCAAGCTGTTCATGGGCGCGGCGAGGGACCGGCTCGAGGCGCTGGCGGCGGCGCCGGCAGCGCCGCGGCGCGCGCACGCGCGGGCGGTGGCGCTTCTGCTGGGCTTGCTGGCGCAGGGGCTGGCGCTGGGGGCGGCGAGCGTGGCGTGGGCGGCGCAGGGCGGGGGCGGCGGCGACGCGGGGGAGGGGGGAGGGGACGGCGGCGGCGGCGGCGCGGGCGGCGGCGGCGCGTCGCCGCCGCCGCCGAAGGGCCTGATGGCCGCCGCCGTCGCCGCTGCCGCCGCCGCCGATGGCTGGAGCGGCGGGGGCGGCGGCCGCCGCCGGTCGCTGGCGTCGGCCGCGGCCGCCGCCCGCGCCGCCCTCTCCGCCGCGCGCGGCAGCGTCGTCTGGACCCGCGCCCTGCTGCTGGGCTTCGACGCGGCCGTCGTCGTGATCGACGGCGCGCGCGCGCTGCTCAGGTACGGCGCCACAGTGCTGGACCAGACGGTGGCGCTCGGCGGCCCGTCGCCGGGCTCGCCGCTGGCGGCGGCGGCGCTGGCCGGCGGCGGCGCAGGCGCGGCAGGGGCCTTTTTCCGCCCCGCCCCGGATCGCCCCGGATCGCCCGGGTCTCCAAACGCTGATCGCGAAGGCGGGGCGGAGGAGGAGGAGGACGGCGATGATGGGGAGGAGGAGGAGGAGGAGGAGACGGGCGACGAGGACGAGGACCCGCAGCAGCAGCAGCAGCAGCAGCAGCAGCAGCAGCAGCAGCAGCAGCAGCAGCAGCAGCAGCAGGAAGGTCTCCGGAGGCGGGCGCGGCCGCTCGACGGTGGGGCGCCGGCCTCCGCGGCCTCGTCGGCGCCGGGGCCGGCTCCGGCGTCGCGCCTGCGCGTCGCGACGGACAAGCTGCTGCGCGCGCTGCTCCCCTCGCGCCGCGGCGCGTCGGCCGCCGGCAGCGGCGGGGGCGGCGGGGGCACGTCCGCTGCCGCACCCGCCAACGCGCCCCCCTCGCGCCGCGCCCGCCGCCCCTCGCCCGGCGGGCGCCGCCGCGCCTCCTCCCCCTCCCTCCAGGCCCCGGCGCCCCAAACGGCCGCCGCCGCCGCCGCCGCCGCGCCCGCCTTCCCCCCCTGGTCCTCCTCCCCGGCCCCCTGGGCCCTCCCCCCCGGCAGCGGCGGCGGCGCCGGCGGCGCCGCGGCCGCCCCCTTCTGGTCCACGCCCGCCGGCGCCCGCCTGCTGGCCCTGTGGGAGGGGTGGCGCGGCCGCGCCGCTTTTTTACAGATGGCCGAGCTGGGCTGCGAGCTGCTGCTGCACGCGCTGACGCTTCTGCACTACGCGCACGTGTGGCTGCTGCACGGCCTGTCGCTGCACCTGGTGGACGCCCTGCTGCTGCTGGACGCGCGCGCGGTGGTCCTGGCCGCCTGGGCGCGCCTGGCCGCGCACGGGCGAACACGCGAGGCGACGCGCGGCCTCCGCGAGGGGTTCCCCGACGCCGGGCGGGACGAGTGCGCGGCGGCGGGTCCCGACGGCTGCGCCATTTGTCGCGACCGGCTGGTGGGCGGCCCCGGGCAGGGGGCCAAGCGGCTGCCCTGCGCGCACCTGTTCCACCTGGCGTGCCTGCGGGCGTGGCTGCAGCAGAGCGGGGCGGCCGGGTTCTCTTGCCCCGTGTGCCGCCTGCCGCTGTCGGCGGGCGCGGGCGGCGCAGAGGCCGAGGCCAAGCGGCGGGCGGCGCAGCAGAGGGCGAGGCGCCTGCAGCAGCAGCAGCGCTTCTTGGAGGAGGAGGCGGCGCGGAGGCGGCGGCGCGAGACGGAGCAGGCGGCGGCGCGTGCGGCGGCGGCGGCAGCGGCAGCAGCATCAGCGGCAGCAGCACCAGGGGCCGGAACAGCAGCAGCAGCAGCAGCAGCAGGGGCGGGAGCCGCGGCGGCGGGAGCGGGAGGAGCGTCCGCGGCGCCGCCGCCGCCGCCGCTCCCTCCGCGCCTGGCGGTCATGGGGGCAGCAGCCGCGCCCGCACCGGCGGCTGGAGCGTCCGCGCCACCGACAGCCGCGCCCGCGACAGCGACGCGCGGCGGCTTTTTCGATTTCCTGCTGTCGCGCCCCGACCAGCCGCTCTCGCCCTCGCCGCCGCCCTTTGCGACGGCCGCCGCCGCCGCGCCTAGGGCCGCGCCCTCGGGCGCGCCTGCCTCTGCGCCGCCCGCGCCGAGCGGCCCCGCGGCGGCGGCACCGCCGCCTGCCTAGAAACGAAAGCGCGCGCGGATTGGAAGAAAAAACCCTCGATCGCTTTTTGCGCTGGTTTTGTTCTGCGCTCGCGTTTCTTTTTCTCTCGACGCGCGTGTCTTGCGCTCTCCTCGCTCGGAGAAAGGAAAAAAACGCGACGCCCACTTGAAAAAAACAACTTTCGTTTTGTCACGCGCCCCTTACGCGGGCTTGAGCACGTACATCCGCACCTCGAACAGCTTCTTCGGAAAGTTGCGCTGCTTGACATTGTGCACCAGCTTCCACTTGCGCGCGCCGCTCCCGTCCTTCCCGCCGCCGCCGCCGCTCCCGCCGACGCCGACGCCCGCGCCCGTGCCGCCGCCCGCCGCCCCCAGCGCGCCCGCCCGCTGGAACAGCCCCCGCATCAGCTCGTCCGAGCGCGTGACGCTCGCGTCCTCGGCGTCGGGGACGGCGCCGGCCTTGCAGATGTTCTCCTTGACGAAGAGGATGCCGTCGGGCCTGAGGGCGCGCAGGCAGCGGTCCATCAGGCGCACGACGTCGTCTGTTTTTTTGTTTTTTTTCGTTTGAGGGGGGGCGTGTGGTTTTTTTTTTTTCTCGAATTGACGTTTGGGGGCGCCTCTCGTTTTTTCTCGCTCTCGACAGGGCGTTTCTCCCCCGCTCCCAGCGATCGACCTGCCGCCGTCTCGGCCCGAGGAGAAGAAGAGAGAGCCAATCAAACGCACCGTCCGTCAGGTACAGCAGGCACCACTGCACCCAGATGCAGTCGTAGCGCGGAGGAGCGGGCGGAGCCGCCGCCTCCGCCGCGCCCGCCTCCGCGCCCGCCGCCGCCGCCCGCTCCGCCGCCCCCTCTGCCGGCTCCCCCTGTGCGTCCGGCTCAAACTCCTGCAGCCCTTGGCACATGACCCGGCCGACCGCGTGCCCGGCGGGGAACCCGCCCGCCCGCTCCCCCAGCGCCCGCACCGCCGCGTCCAGCAGGTGGCGGCTCGGCTCGAGCAGGTCGACTGTCGCGAAGTGGCGCAGCAGCAGGCCGGCCGACACGCGGCCGACGCCCGCGCCGCAGTCGACGGCGACCAGGCGGCGCTCGCCCCTGGCCGCCTGCTCCAGCGGGCCGCGGAGGGCGCGCAGCAGCAGCTCCTCGCTGTCCTGGAGGTCGGCGTCGCTGACGTGGCCGAAGCCGCCCAGCACGCCGTCGGCGGTGGCCGGCTGGCGGTCCCAGTATTGGACGGCGTGGTCGTAGGCGCCGACGCAGGCTCCTCCATGCTGCTGCTGCTGCTGTCCGCCTGTGGTTGCTGCTGCTGCCGCCGCTCCGCCGCCGCCGCCGACGGACGCGCCGCCGCCGCCGCTCATCGCTCTCCTCTCTTTTGTTCTCTGTGGGCGTGAGTGGCTCGGACTCGCGCCGCCGCCCGCGCTGGTTTGGCGATCGTCTGGCTGCTGCTGCGCGTCAAGGGATGACTGTCGGTCGGGGGAAGAGGTGGGGCGCGCGGGGAGCGAGCGACGACGCGAAATGCTGATGACGCTGGTGTCGTGAGAAAAGCAACAACTGCTCGCGCTTTCCGAACGATTCGGTTCTCCGAGAAAGGTGTAGGCTCTCTGCAGGCGTGCTCGTTGTCGTCGTCGACGTGTATGTGGGATGCGAGACCTAAAGGAGGGGAGCGGCGGGTGGAAAAAGTCATTCGCACGTCAAATCCAGAACGCGTGTTTGCTGCCTCGACTCCGCAGTACCAATCGCCCCTCGCTCGGCGCGCGCAGCGTCACAGACTCTCTCTCCCACACACCGTCCACAGATAACACGCCCATCAAAAGTCGTGACCTCTTGCCCGCGGGCGACGAAAGCCAATTAGATTTGAAAATCAACAGCTGCTGAAACGCGCGCGCCAAGCAAAAGCACCACGACCACGACCACAGCAACCTCGACGATGGAGGCGCCCGTGTGGGCCGCCTCCTCGGGCGACCTGCTCGCCGCCTGCTGCGGCGGGGCCGTCAAGGTCTGGAACCCGAGCGGCGGCGCGTCGGCCTCGTCGCCGTCGCCGTCGTCGTCCGCCGGCGCCCGCCCCTCACAACAGCAGCAGGGCCAACAAGAGGCGCGCCTGCCGACCGACCCGTCCGCCTCGCCCTCGTCCGCGCTCGCCATCGACTGGTCGGCCAACAACAAGGTGCTGGCGGTCGCGGGCGACCGGCCGCAAGTCTACATGTACGGCGGCGGGCAGCTGATCGGGCAGGTGCCGGCGGCGGGCGCGGCCGCGTCGGCCGGCGGCGGCGGCGGCGGCGCAGGCGGCGCAGGAGGAGGCGCCCCGTCGCCGTCCACCCTTCTCCTCTCCGGCGGCATCACGGCCCTGCGCTTCGGCGCCGATAGCAAGCGCATGGTGGTCGGGTGCCTCGGCCGCGCTGTGCACATGCTCGACCTGCGGCAGCAGGGCGCCGTCTCGCGCACAAACGTAGACCACAGGGGCGCCGTGCGCGCTCTCGCCGTGGCGCCGGGCGACGCCGCCGTCGCCTCGTCCGGCGACGGCGGCCAGCTGCTGCTGCACGACTTTCGCACGGCCGCGCGCCTGGCCAGTCTCGAGGGCGGCGGTGGCGGATCGGTTAGCGGGGGCGGGTCTGGAGGCGGCGGAGCTTTCGAGTCCTTCTCTTCCGGGCAGCAGCAGCAGCACCACCGCGGCGGCCCCAGCAACAGCCCCCATCCGCCGCCGGGCGTGCGCCGCTCCCTGGCCTTTTGCCCGTCGGACGCGGGCCTGCTGGCGGCGGCGGGCGACGGTGGGTCCGTGGCGCTCTACGAGCTGCGCTCGCGCTCGCTGCGGGGGGAGTGGCGCGCGCTGCACGGGCCGGCCGGGGTGGCCGCGGGCGTGTGCTTCCGGGGCGGCGGGTCGCCGGACGTCATGTTTTCCGTGGGGCGCGACCGGCGGCTGTGCGTGCTGGACGCGCGCATGGGCGGCGGCGGCGGCGGCGGCGGCGGCGGCGGCGGCGGAAGCGGCGTGGCGGGCGAGCTGAGGGCGCTGCAGCCGCTGTCGTGCGTCGCCGCGCGGCACGACGGCGCCCTGGTGGCGGCGGGCACGGCCGGCGGCGGCGTGCTGGTGTTCGACGCGCGTGCCCTGGGGCGCGGCGCCCTGCACGCGTACGCGTTCGAGGGGGACGCGGGCGCGCGCGAGGTCGGGGAGGTGCGGTGGCAGCACGCGCCGTCGGCCGGCGCCCGGGCGCGCGCGGCGGCGGCGCAGGCGCGCGCGGCGGTGTCGGCGGGCCAAGACGGCGGCGGCGGCGGCGGTGGCGGCAGCCTGGCGACGGCCGCGGACTCGGAGCGCGCGGCCGCCGCGCCGGGACAGCTGCCGCAGAGGTCGGGCGGCTACATCGGCGGCGCGAGGGACCTGTCCTCCAAGCCCCTCGCCGCGCCGGGGGGCGACGGCGAACTGTCGTTTTGCGAAAGGGGCGGCGGCGGCGGCGGCGGCGGCGGCGGCGGCGGCGGGTCTCGGCTGTTTGGCGGCGGCGGCGGCGGCGCAGGCGGCGCTGGCCTCATCGGCGCCTCCGCCGACGAGGCCGACAGCTACGGCGGGGCCGCCGCCGCGCGTCTGCGTCCGCACCCCTACTCGCAGCAGCAGCAGCAGCAGCAGCAGCAGCAGCAGCACGACGACGACGGGGAGGAGCAGCAAGGCGAGGGCGAGCGCGAGGGCGAGGGCGAGCCGGAGGACGCCTCTGCGCTGCTCCAAGGCGGCGCCGGCGGCATCGACGCCCGCGGGCTGCTGCTGCGGGCGCCCCTTTCGCCCGTGCGGCGCGGCGCCGCCGGCTCGGCAGGCCCCGCGTCCCCCAGCGCCGCGAGCAGCCAGCCGTCGCTCGGCTACGCCGCCCGCCGGGGAGCGGGGGCGCACCACGCCCAGGGGGGAGAGCTCTCTGCGGGCCCCGCGGCGGCGGCGGCGGCCGAGGCGGCGGCGGCGGCGGCGGCGGCGGCGGCGGCGGCGGCGGCGGGCGGCGGCGGCGGCGGCGGCGGCGGCGGCGGCGGCTACTTCCGGCGAGGGCCCTCGTGGGCGGGCCGCGGCCCCGAGCAAGACTTCGACGACGGCGGCGGCGACCACGGCGAGCCAGAGCGGGGCGTGGGCGCGTCGCGGGCGGCGGCAGCGGCAGCGGCTACGGCAGCGGCGGCGGCAGCGGCAGCGGCAGCGGCGGCGGCGCGGCCGGCCGTGCCGCCGCTGGCGCTCCGGCGCGCGTCGTCCGACGCCAGGCGCCCCTCTGACTTTGCCGCAGACGCGCCGCCGGCCGCAGCGGCGCCGGCGGCCTCGCACCTCACGCCGCGCTTTGGTGGAGGCGGCGGCGGCGGCATCGCCGAGCGCCGCGCCCCGTCCTTTTCGCTGACGCCGCCGCGCGGCCGCGCGGGCGGCGCCCTGACCCCCCGGGGCGCCCGCGCCGCCGCCGCCGCCGCCGCCGCCGCCGCCGCCGCCGCCGCCGCCGCCGCCGCCGCCGCCGCCGCCCCGACTCCTGCCGGCGCGGCGGCCCTCGACGCCGCCCCGAGCGTCCGCGCCGCCCTCGACGACGCCGTCGCGTCCCTGCGCGCCGACCTGCGCGCCGTGCACGTCGAGGTCGTGCGCCAGGCCGCCGCCGGGCAGCTCGACCTCGCCTCGGTCGTCGGAGGCCTGGCCGCGCGGCAGGACGCGCTGGCGGCGGCCGTGGCGGGGCTCGGCGGGCGGCTCGAGGCGGCGCTCGCGTGCTGGGCGCGGGCGCCGGGGGCGGGCGGCGGGGTGGTGCCGGGCCTTCGGTCCGCGCCGGGGGACCTGGGGGGCTGGCTGGGCCTTAACTGAACTAGTGAATTTGTTTTGCAACGCGAGTGCACGCGCGCGGGCGCGCGCCGCTTTTGGCAGTCCTTGATTTTCCATAAAAAGAGAAACGCAGCAGCGTCCTTCCGTTTCCTC